>Ga0307374_10001985_pt1 | contig 37184 bp, 32 predicted proteins | sample OX3MG_FD_202532 | JGI IMG/M metagenome (GOLD analysis project Ga0307374, IMG submission 202532) | Soil microbial communities from Risofladan, Vaasa, Finland - OX-3 | ecosystem: Environmental > Terrestrial > Soil > Coastal area > Acid sulfate soil | place: Finland: Risofladan, Vaasa | collected... | reverse complement strand
CCGGGGCCGAGACGGCCGTTCACGTTGAGGCCATGGTCCGCCTGGAACTCCATGACGAGCCCGCGGGTCATGACGTTGTAGACGCCCGGCTGCCACAGGGAGATGAGTTGCGCCGGCCAGCCGTGCTCTAGCCACGTGAAGCTCCCCGCCGGCGGCGCGTACATCGCCTGCAGCTGCGCGCTGACATCGCCGGGCGCGACCGGCGACCCAGTCGGGGTCCACGACAGCGGCGAGTAGTCGAGCAGGGAGAGGAGCTGCTGGAGGCGGAGGATCGAGCCGTCCTCGATCCTGAAGCCGGCCTGCGCCGGCCGGGAGAGCTCGGCCCCGCTCGCCGACCGGACGCCGGCGCCGCCTGCGGGCACCGTGACCGTCACGGCGCTCAGGGGGACGAACGGCTCGGTCGGCGTGAACGTCAAGGTGTCCGCCGCCGTCTGCGTCCAGCTGCCGGGGACGTCCGGCGAGATCGTCGGGGTCGGCGTCCCCGCGGCGAGGGCGGCGGAGAACGTCACCTGGATCGGGCCGGAGCCGGCCACGTTCGCCGTGCCGCCGGCCGGGCTGAACCGCACGACCCGGAGCGCCGCAGCCGGGGCGGTCGTCGTCGTCGTGGTGGTGGTCGTTGTTGTGGTGGTGGTGGTGGTGGTCGAGCCCGCCCGCGCGGCGGGCGGGGCCGCCGTCGTGGAGGCGCCCGATCCGGCCGCCCGGCTCGTGGCGGGCGTCGTCGTGCTCGGCGGCGCGCCGGTCGTGGCACGACGCGCAACGACGAGCGTCACCCCGCCTGCGATCGCGGCAGCGAGGACGACGCCGAGCGCGAGCCGCAGCGGCGTGATCACGATGGTCCAGCGCTGGCGAGATGCCACGAGTCCTCCGTCGGATGGCTCGGGAGCGGCGGCGTCCTTCGGGGCCGACCGCCGGCCGCGCCGCTCGTGGCGGCATCGCCAGGCGCCCCGTGCGGACGACGCTAGCGGTCGCCGGCGCGCCCGAGATCGCGGCCGGCGCCTGGCGCGACGCCCGCGTCAGCTAGCTGTCGGCGCCGACGTCCCCGGTGCCCGGCGCGTGACGAGCGCCACGAGCGTGGGCGGATGCCTCGGACGGGAGCGGTGCCTGGCTCGCGAGGCGACCAGGTGGCGGGCAGGTGGCTGGGGGTGCAGCCAGATCTCCCCGCCGGGGCGGACGCGGCTCGGCGCTCCGAACGCGTCGCGCATCCAGGCCGCGACCTCGGTGGAGCCGATCCGTCCGAGCTCGACGACGATGGCGCTGACGTGGTGCAGCCGGACGAAAGAGCGCAGGTCGAGGACCCGGTGCGGGTCCACCGTGCCCGCCACGAGCCGGCCGTAGACGGCGACCCGGTCGCCGCGCTGGACGCGAAGGAGCGGCGACGCGAGCGGCCCCGGGTCGATGAAGCGCGTCGTCGGGGTCACCGTCACGCCGGTGAGCCCCAGACCCCGCGGGTCGATCACGTAGAACGAGCCGTTGCCGAGGTTCACGTTGTCGACGATGCCGCGCAGTGTCGCGGTCCGGGCCCTGCTCGCGACGGCGCGCGCCGTTTCGACGACGACGAGGCGGGCGACGACCGTCCGGGCCGTCGGCTCGAGGTACGGCAGGCCGGGGATGGCGACGGGCGCCAGCGGGTCGGAGAGCATCGTCTGGACGTCGAGCGGGCTCAGCTCGGCGGCGAGCGCGGTCGCTCCGCCGCCCGCGCCGCGGCGCAGGATGTAGCTACCGAAGATCCTGAAGCGCATGCGGTCGAGGGACTGCCAGAGCATCGCATCGTCGTCGAACGGGGTCGCATACGGATAGGTGAGCACCGCTCCGCCGGTCGGGATCGCCGCCAGTGCGGCTGGTTGCTCCGCCGGGGGCGGCGTGCCCGGCAGTGACCGGTAGGGCCACTTCGGCAAGAGCGCGACGAGCGCGGCCAGGAGGACGAGCGCCCCGACGAGGCGTCCCGCGACGACCGCGCCGGCGAGCACGCGGTCGCGTCGAAGCAGGGTGGTCCGCCCGTGCCGGGCCACGACGCCGTCGTGGAACGCGTCGAGGCCGAGCGCGAGCACCGTCGCCGAGAAGAGCGCGACGTACAGGGAGAGCCGGACGGGCAGCGCGTCCTGCATGAGCGGGAGGTGCGATAGGAGGGCGAAGGGGAGGCGGACGGCGCGCTCTCGGCCGTCGACGACCAGGCGCGGGCCGAGCGAGAGGACGAAGCAGATGACGGCCATCGTCATGGCGAAGCCGATCCAGCGCCTCCGCCAGTAGCGCACGGCGAAGTACGACAGGAGCGCGAGGAGCGGCAACCCGAGGTAGCTGCCGTTCTCGTCGATATCGCCCAGGCCGCCGACGAGGTTGGAGCCGGCCGTCGCCAGCCGGTGCGGGGCGACCAGCAGCGAGGCGGTCGGGAGGATCGGGCCGAGCAGATCGGCGTTGTACACCTCGACCGGTCCCTGCGACGGGCCGACGTAATGCCCGGGCCCGCCCGCCAGCAGCAGCAGCGGGTAGGCGATGCAGGCGAGGAGGACGACGGCGGCGACGCCGAGGCCGCCGAGCGTGTGCACGGCGCGGCGCGGCACGCTGCGCGGCCGGAGGAGGACGAGGAGCAGCCCGGCGATCGCCGCCACGAGCACGGTGGTCCCGAGGATCTCCGCGGAGATGTAGAACTGCGCCACCATCAGCGCCCCGAGCACCAGGCCCCGGCGCACGAACCGCGCGTTCGGGCGGGTCACGAGCTGGTGCAGGGCGTAGAGGATGAGCGGCGGCAGGGGGACGAACGCCAGGTCCACGTGGACCGATCCCTGGCCGATCATGTACGGCGAGAAGCCGTAGAAGAGCCCGCCAGCGAACGCGGCAGGGGCCCACCGGGTCCAACGGCGCAGGACGAAGTACATCGCGAAGGCCGACAGCGGGAACGACAGCCAGCGCAGCAGGTTCTCGCTGGCGACCGGGCTCACCGCCAAGGTGAGCGGTGCGGTGAGCAGACCGAGGAGCGGTATGCCCGTGTTCTGGGCGAGATTGGCGCCGAACGGGACGTTGATCACGTTCGTGAGGAACGGGTTCCGGCCGTGGAGGATCGCGTAGGGCAGCCAGGCGAGGAACCAGACGGTCTGCGTCGGGTCCTCGTTGCCGCCGCACACGCAGGTCCCGATGCGGGAGGAGGACCCGGGCCAGGCGGGATAGTTCGCCAGGAGACCGAGCACGGCATAGACGAGGAACACCGCCGGCGCGTGATGGCGCCGGAGCGGGCCGCGCCACGAGCGCGCCGGGCGGACGGGCACGGTCTCCCCGCTCGCTGCCGCCGGCAGCGCCAGGACCGTGTCGGTCGAGGCGCCGGGCGTGCTCACAAGGCTGGCAGGTTAGTGACCGGGGGCGTCGCCTTCGCAGCGGGTCTCGCCCTGCCGACCCAGCCCCGAGACCGGGCGGGCCTCTCGGGTCCGCTCGATCGGTCCGTCGCCCACCGCGCCGCCAGCGGCGCACGTGCCCGACCGGCGCGCCGCGCGCCGGGCAATCCGTAGGCTGCACCCGATGCCGGGCCGGATCCTCGTCGACGTCTCGCCGCTCCGGGAGAGCCGCGACTTCCGCCTGTTGTTCGAGGGTCAGCTGATCAGCACCGTGGGCGGCCAGCTGACCGTGGTCGCCATCCCCTACCAGGTCTTCGAGCTGACCCGGTCCTCGCTCCAGGTTGGCGCGATCAGCCTCGCGCAGCTCGGCCCCCTGATCGTCGGCGCGCTGGTCGGCGGCTCCGTCGGCGACGCGATCGACCGCCGGAAGCTGCTGCTCGTCACGACCGCCCTGCTCGCGCTCACGAGCGGTGCCCTCGCGCTGAATGCCGTCGTCGCCCGCCCGAGCCTGGTGGTGCTGTACCTCGTGAGCGCCCTCGCCGCCGGGCTGTTGGGCTTCGCGAACACCGCACGGACCGCGTCGGTCCCGGCGCTCGTGGCCCGCCGGCACCTCGCGCCGGCGTACGCGTTCACCCAGATCGTCTTCCAGGTCGGCACCGTGGCGGGCCCGGCGGCCTCCGGCCTGCTGATCAGCGCCATCCACCTGCCTTCCCTCTACGGCATCGACGCCGTCACGTATCTCGTCGCGCTGGTGACGGTCGTCATGATGTCGCCGATCCCGCCGGTCCCCGGAGCCATGCGTCCCGGGCTGGGCTCGATCGCGGAGGGTGTGCGGTACCTGCGGGGCCGCCAGCCCCTGCAGGGCGTCTACCTGATCGACATCAACGCCATGGTCTTCGGCATGCCGAGGGCCCTGTTCCCGGCGCTGGCGCTCGACGTGTTCCACGGCGGGGCGACGACGCTCGGCTACCTCTACGCCGCACCGGGCGTCGGTGCGCTCGTCGGCGCGGCCACCGCGGGCTGGTTGACGGGCATCCGCCACCAGGCCCGGGCGGTGATCGTCGCCGTTGTCGTCTGGGGTGTCGCCATCACCGTGTTCGGGCTCGTGCACACGCTGCTCCTGTCGCTGGCCCTGCTCGCCGTCGCCGGGTGGGCCGACGTCATCTCGGCGGTGCTGCGAAACACGATCCTGCAGACCTCGATCCCCGAGCAGTTCCGCAGCCGGCTGTCGTCGATCCAGATGGCCGTCGTGCAAGGTGGTCCACGCCTCGGCGACCTCGAGTCCGGCGCGGTCGCCACCGCAGCCAGCGTCGACATCTCGATCGTGTCGGGCGGGCTGGCGTGCATCGCCGGGGCGATCGTCCTCTCACTGGTTCTTCCCGGCTTCCGCAAGCTCACGGTCGACGACACCGGCGCGCCCTCGGCTGCGACCGACCAGGTCGACTCCGACTGGGCGACCTGATGGCGAGGGCCCGGGCGCGGCACGCTGGGGCTCCGGTCGGGAATACTGCTCGAAGCCGGGTCGGCGGCGGGCGCCCGCAGATCGCCGCGCCGACCACCGGCGCAGGCATCGGCCGACGGGAGGATCCGTGGCGGACGTGAACGACTGGAACGCTCGGATCATCGAGGAGTTCCATGCGAACGCGGGCGTGCTCGGTGGCCAGTTCGAGGGCGCGCCCGTCCTCCTGCTCCACTCGAAGGGGGCCAGGAGCGGCATCGAGCGGGTGAACCCGATGATGTACCAGCGGCTGGACGACGACTCGGTCGCCGTCTTCGCCTCGAAGGCAGGAGCGCCGACCAACCCCGACTGGTACCACAACCTCGTGGCCAACCCGCGGGCGTCGGTGGAGCTCGGGGTGGAGACCTACCCGGTCGAGGCAGCCGTCGCCACGCCCGAGCAGCGGGAGCCCATCTGGGAGAAGCAGAAGGCCACCTACCCAGGCTTCGCCGACTACGAGCGTCAGACCGCCCGAGTCATCCCGGTCGTCATCCTCCGGCGCGTCTCCTGACCCACTGCCGCCCGCCACGTAACGGGTGTGACCGATCCCGTTCAGGCGCCCGTGGCGACCGGCTGCGCAGCCAGATCCGGCATCGACCACTCGTGACCATGCCGGGCCGAGCGTCAGTCTCGAGAAGCCGACTCGCCGAGTGCCGAGGCAGGCAGTCCTGACCTTGCCCTTCTGGTCGGGAAGGCGGGATTCGAACCCGCGACCTCAGCGTCCCGAACGCTGCGCGCTAACCAAGCTGCGCTACTTCCCGTTGGCCGAACGGTCCGGTTCGCCGTCCTCGCGGACCGGGCTGCCGCCCGCAGCGATCGTAGCCGATGGCGCCTCGACGACCACCTTGGCGATCCGCCGACGGTCCATGCGGGTGACCCGGAACGTCCAGCCGTCGCGCTCCAGGACCTCGCCCTCGGTCGGGATGTGGCCGAGGGCGTCGAGCAGGAAGCCTCCGAGGGTGACGTACTCGCCGTCGGGGATGTCGACGCCGACCTCCTCGCGGACCTCCGGAACGCCGATCGCCCCGTCGACGAGGAAACGCGTGCCGTCCACCCGCAGCACGGCGGGGCTGGTCGTCCGGTCGAACTCGTCGTGCAGGTCACCGACGAGCTCGCTCACGAGGTCCTTGATCGTGAGTACCCCGGCGAAGCCGCCGTACTCGTCGACCACGACGGCGAAGCCCCGGCGGCGTCGACGCATGTCGGCGAGGATCTCGAGGGCCGAACGTGATTCCGGCACGACGTACGGCTCGCGCACGCGATTGGTCACGTCGAGCCCCGCCGGGATCCCACCCTCGGCCGGGCCGGGTGCAGCGTCCGGCGGGCCGCCGTCGGCAGCCGGCCAGGCACGCGCCCCGAGGTGGAACAGGTCCTTCACGAACAGGACGCCGGCGAGGCGGTCGAGATCCCCCTCGTAGACGGGGAAGTGGCTGTGGCCCGAGCGCCGGACCGCTCGGGCGACGTCGGCGAAGCAGACGGGCGCCGGGAGGGCGTCGACGTCGACGCGTGGCGTCATCACCTCGCGGGCCGTCGCCTCGCGAAGCGAGCGGAGGCCGCTCGTGATCAGCAGCTCCTGCTCCGAGGGCGGCGGCGGGGCGGGTTGGTCGGCGCGTCGGCGTAACCGCCTGATCAGGCTCATCGTGTCCGTCCGCCGCTGCCCCCGTCGCTCACCTGCGGGTAACGGGCCGGAGTCGGTCGTCAGCGCGCCGCAGCGGTGAAGGGCCGGAACGACTCGTCATGGAACGTCCCCCCGGCGAGCAGCGCGGTGACGGCCCGGCGCAGGCGTATGGGGTCGAGCGGCTTGACGAGGTAGCCCTCGGCCGCGGCCCGCTTCGCGAGGAACACGTCGGGACGCCGGTCGAGCAGGACGAGCACCGGGACGTGCGGGATCCGGCCACCCGACTCCTCGAGCTTGAGGTCGAGGGCGACGGCGATGCCACCCATGTTCTGGACCTGGCAGTCCGTGATGACGAGATCGGGCGGGTCGTACTCGACCACGTCCCGCACCTGGGCGCCGTCGCGCAGCTCGACGATCTCGTTCTCGCCGTCGTCGACCACGGCGCGGACCTCGTCGATGACGCTCGGAGCGTCGCTAACGATCACCACCATCGTCACGGGGCAACGGTAGCTCCCCGCCGAGCAGGTGGCGAACGACGAGGTGCAGCCCTTCCAGGTCGTGGACGTCGACGGTGAGCGCCGGCACCCGCACGACCGGTGCGGGCGCCACCTTCGTCGCGAGCTCGTCGATGAGGTCGGACTCGCGCCGGGCCAGCGCATCGAGCTCGGCGAGGTTGGCGACCAGCTCGTCCCAGGGCCGTCGGGCGTCGTCGCCTCGCCCGGCGCCGCGTCCCGCCTCGTCGAGGCCGCCCGCCGGGACCACGGGCTCGCCGAAGTACGGCTGGACGCGGTTGACGACGAGCGCGTCGAGATCGTGGTGGGAGGACGCGAGCTTGGCGGCGAGAAAGGTCGCCTCCTCGATGGAGTCCCGCCTCGGGGCGCTCACCAGCACGAAGGCGGTCGCCTGCTCGGCGAGCAGGCGTTCGACCCTGGCGGCGCGCTCGCGAAAGCCGCTCTCCATCCCCTCGAAGGCCTGGAAGAAGGCCACCGTGTCGTCGACGATCTCGCTGCCGGCGACGCGGGCGATGGTGCGAAGCAGCACCTGGGTGGCCACGCTCAGCGCACGAAGGTACGCCTTGCCCGGCGTGAGGAGGAGACGGAAGAGCCGGTTGTCGAGGAAGCCGGTGAGCCGCCGGGGCGCGTCGAGGAAGTCGAGCGCGTTGTGCGTCGGCGGCGTGTCCACGACGACGAGGTCGAAGTCGGCCTCCTCGTGCAGCTCGAAGAGCTTCTCCGTCGCCATGTACTCCTGGGTCCCAGAGAGGGCACCGACGAGGTTGCGGTACAGGCGGTTGCCGAGGATCCGTTCGGCCTGCTCGGCGTCGCGGGCGTTCTGGCGTACCAGGCGATCGAAGGTGCCCTTGGCGTCGAGCATCACCGCGTACAGCTCGCCCGGCCACGGTCCCTCGACGCGGTGCGGCTCGTCGGCGACGCCCACCTCGCCGAGCGCGTCGGCCAGCCGGCGGGCGGGGTCGATCGTGACGACGCACGCCCTTCGTCCCCGCTCGGCGGCGGCGAGCGCGAGCGCCGCGGAGGTCGTCGTCTTGCCGACGCCGCCCGAGCCGCAGCAGACGAGCACCGACCGCTCGTCGACGAGGCTGGCGATCACGTTCACGCCGTCGCTCACGGCAAGTCGGCGATCGACTCGGCCAGCGCGCCCGCCAGGGTGCCGATCTCGCCCGGGCCGATGGAGGCGCTGAACAGGTAGGGCAGGCGCAGCTGCGCCAACGGCAGCTCCCGGCTGAGCCGCTGCAGCTGGATCTGCTGCAGCTCCTGGTGGCTCTCACGAAACGCCGCCGCCGACCGCAGCCGCTCCGCCGTTTCCGGCCCGGGCGCCGGCACCCCCGCCGCGGCGGCCGCAGCCGCCGGGTCGGTGCCGAGGTGGGTGAGCACCGGGTAGCACCCGTTCACGACGACCGGCCCGAGCGCGACGCCGACCTCGTCCTCCAGGCGGAACGCCGTCTCGACGAGCTCGTTCACCGGCGTCTCCTCGGGGATCGTGACGAGGAGCGCCTGGCAACGCGCCGGATCCGTCAGCAGCTCGACGACCTGCTCCGCCTGCGTGCGCAACGGTCCACCGCGGGCAGCATCCACCAGCCCGCCCGAGCTCGTAAGGAAGGTGACGGCATGGCCGGTCGCGGGGGCGTCCAGCAGCACGACGTCGGCCACCTGGGCGCGCTCGAGCTGCTTCAACTTGCCGAGGACGAGGACCTCTTCGACGCCCGGGATCGCGGTCGCGACGACGTCCAGCGCGCCGGAGCTCGCCAGGCGGCGCGAGACGCGGCCGAGACCGTGCTCGACGAGGTACTCGATGAGCGCCGCGTCGGAGGTGAGCACCCTTCCCCGCACCCTTCCAGCCACGCGCTCGGGGCCGCCCCCACCGTCGCCCTGGCCGTCCCCCGGTGCCGTCGCCTCCGTGCCCGCCGTGTCGCCGGCGACAGCTCGCTCGACGGGTCGCGCGCGATTCCCGCCGGGTCGGAGCACGACCTCTTCGTAGCCGAAGGCCTCCTCCACCCCGAACAGGCCGGGCAGCGCGCCGCTGTCGTCGAGGGCCACGACGAGGACGTCGAGCCCCGACCGGGCCGCTGCGAGCGCCAGGGCCGCGGTCACGGTCGTCTTGCCGACGCCACCTTTGCCGACGACGACGACGACGTTGCTCTGCTGGCAGAAACGCTCGACGTCCATCCGGCCGCCGACACTACCGCCGGTGCCCGCCGGTCCAGGCCGGGGCTCCCGCGGAGGGCGGCCTCGGCAAGTTCACCCTTGTCAGAGGGTCGGAGGCGGCGATAGCGTCGTCGTGAAGCGGACGGGGCCGCGTCGGCCGTCCCGGGACGCCGGGCGAGGGCGCGTCGGCGAGGACCGCATGAGGAGGGGGTCGTGGTCGCGAGGCGATCCGACGACGAGTGGCAGGTGAAGGCGGCCTGCCGCGGGCCGCAGGCCGAGGTCTTCTTCCCGCCGGCCCGCGTCGAGCGCAAGGACGAGCGCGTCGACCGTGAGCGCGCGGCCAAGGGGATCTGCGCCACGTGCCCCGTCCGCCGTGCCTGCTTGGACTACGCCATCCGCATCCGCGAGCCGCACGGCATCTGGGGCGGGCTGAACGAGGTCGAGCGCAAGCAGCTGATCGACCGCAGGGCCGGCTGACCCCGTCGGGGTCGCCACCCGCGCTCGACCAGGTCCGCCGACGGTGACGAACGCCGAGCTCGTCCCCGGCCTCGCGGTCGAGGTCCTTCCCGGGTTGCGGCGCCTGCTCGCCCCCAACCCGTCGGCGATGACCGGGCCCGGGACGAACACCTACCTGGTGGGCGCGCCCGATACCGTCGTGGTCGACCCGGGCCCCGACGACCCCGTCCACCTCGACGCCGTCGTCGAGGCGGGAGCGGCCCGGATCCGCTACGTGCTCGTCACCCACACCCATCCCGACCACGCGCCCGGGGCCGCGGCGCTCGCGGCGAGGACGGGGGCCACGCTCCTCGGCTTCGGTGCGCGCGGCGGGTTCGTGCCCGACGGCGAGCTCGCCGACGGGGACATCGTCGCCGTCCCCGGCGCCCGGCTGACGGCGCTGCACACCCCCGGCCACGCACCCGACCACCTCTGCTTCCTCTTCGAGCCGGAGGTGGACACCTCTCCCGACGGCGTCCCGTCGCGGGTGCTGCTCTCGGGGGACCACGTGATGGGCGGCTCGACGGTGGCCATCGCTCCGCCCGACGGCGACATGGCCGCCTACCTCACCAGCCTCCGGCGCCTGCTCCGGCTCGACCCCCCGATCGACGCGATCGCGCCCGGCCACGGCCCGCTCATCGTCGAGGCCCGTGCCGTGCTCGAGGGCTACGTCTCGCACCGCCTGGCGCGCGAGCGCTCGGTGCTCGAGGCGCTCGGACGCCTCGGGCCGGCGAGCCCGGACGAGCTGGTCGACGCGGTCTACGGGCACCTCCTCCCGTCGCTTCGCTGGGCGGCGTCGGCCACGCTCTGGGCGCATCTGCGCAAGCTCGGAGCCGAGGGGCGCGCGGTCGGCGACGACCCGGACGGCCGCGGCGCGAGGTGGCGTCTCGCGGGTTCGTAAGGCTCAGCTGGCGGGGCGGCGCAGCGCCGCTTCGACGCCGCGAAGCAGCCGGGCGCTGCAGCTCGACATCTCGAGCACCGGGGCGACCTCGGTGGCGATCCGCTCGGCGAGGTCGGCGAAGATCCCGGCGAGCGGGCTGGCGGGATCGAGCGCGGGGGGCGCGCCGGCGTCCCCGCCGGCGGCGACGCCCGGGTCGAGCGGGATCGAGCCGACGAGGGGGACGCCGATCTCGGCGGCAAGCCGCTCACCGCCGCCCACGCCGAACAGCGCGTGGCGCGAGCCGTGCTCGCAGGTGAAGCCCGCCATGTTCTCGACGACGCCGGCGACGCGCAGGTTTCCCTTGCGCGCCATGTCGGCCGCGCGCCCGGCGACTTTTTGCGCGGCGAGCGCCGGCGTGGTCACGACGAGCAGCTCCGTCCTCGGCAACATGCGCGCGAGACCCATCTGCACGTCGCCCGTCCCCGGTGGCATGTCGACCAGCAGATAGTCGAGCGCTCCCCAGGCGACGTCTTCGAGGAAGTGCTGGACCGCCCGGTTGAGGACGAGGCCGCGCCACATGATGGCGTCGTCCTCGCCCGAGAGGAAGCCCATCGAGACGACCTTCACGACGCCGTCGCCGACCGGGCGCTCGATCGGGACCATCTTGCCCGCGCGAACGGGGAGGGGACCCTCGACGCCGAGCATGCGCGGGACGGAGAAGCCCCAGATGTCCGCGTCGAGCAACCCAACGGACAGGCCCCGCCGTGCGAGCGCCACCGCCAGGTTGACGGTCACCGAGGACTTGCCGACCCCGCCCTTCCCGGACATCACCGCGAGGACGCGCGCTGTCGGCGGCAGATCTGTCGTGACGGCCCGCTCCTGGGCCTTGCGCCGGGCGCGTTCCATCAACGTGGCGCGTTCCTCGGGCCCCATGACCCCGGTGACCACCTCGACCTCGCGCACACCCGGCACGGCGATGGCGTGACGCTCGACGTCCCGGCGGAGCTGGCCCCTGAGCGGGCAGCCCGCCACCGTGAGCGCGACCTCCACGACCGCGCGGCCGGCCTCGACCGTCGCCGAGCGCACCATCCCGAGCTCCACGATGTCGCCGCCGAGCTCGGGGTCGACCACGCCCCGCAGCGCCTCGAGCAAGGGGCTGTCGGCGGCGGCCGCTCCGCGCGGACCGGGCGCCGCGCCCTGCACGGCGGGGCCGGCCGGTGAGCGGGTAGCCTCACCGTCGGAGCCCCCGGGGGGGCGCGGCATACCGTCGTCGCCCATCGGGCCGATCCTACCGACACGGCCAGTTCCAGCCGGTTGGTACGATGCACCCGGGAGATACCGAGGAGGAACCGCTCGTGAGCATGGCAACCACGTCTGTCCAGATCGGCCGCCGGCCGAGCCCGGTGACGCTGACCGATGCCGCGGTGGCCAAGGTCGCCGAGCTGCTTGCCGAGGAAGAAGGAGGCGAGTCGTTGGCGCTTCGCGTCGCGGTGCGCCCCGGAGGCTGCTCGGGCTACAGCTACGACATGTTCTTCGACTCCGAGATCGCCGAGGACGACGTCCTCCGCTCCTTCGGCGCCGTCAAGGTCGTCATCGACCCGGAGAGCGCGGACCTCATCAAGGGCGCCGAGCTCGACTACCGCGACGGGCTCCAGGGCTCCGGGTTCCACATCACGAACCCGAACGCCACCCGTACCTGCGGCTGCGGCTCGTCCTTCAGCTGAGCGCCGGGGTCTAGATGCCCGGCGGCACAGCTCCTACGCCGCCCGTCGGGCCGTACTCGCCCGTCGTGCGCGCGGGTGATTGGCTCGTCTGCTCCGGCCAGCTCGGGCTCGCGAGCGGCGCGCTCGTCGCCGGCGGGGTCGGCGCGCAGCTGACCCAGGCCGTCGCGAACCTGGAGGCGCTGCTCGCCGGCGAAGGCGCGGGTCTCGCCCAGGTCACGAAGACGACGGTGTTCCTGGCCGACATCGCCGACTTCGCCCAGATGAACGAGGCGTACGTTGCCGCTTTCGCCGGCCACCGCCCGGCACGCTCGGCCGTCGGGGTGTCGGGGCTGCCGATGGGCGCCCTCGTCGAGATCGAGGCGTGGGCGTTCGTCCCGACCGCCCCGTGAGCCACTCGTGACGTGCCCGTGAGCCACTCGTGACGTGGCAGTGAGCCGGCCGCTCCCCGGCCGGCCGCGGCGCCTCCTCGGCCCCGTCGCGCTGGTCGGCGGCGGCCTCCTCGCCGCAGCGTGCGGTGGGGGCTCGAGCGCGATCCCGTCGACGACGAGCTCCACGCTCCCGCCGTTGCCGCCTGCCGTCATCGCCTACGTGACACTCGTCGGGAGCGGGTCGCAGGTGGGCCTCGGCTCGCGGGTGCTACCCGTCAACGTGACGGCCGCACCGGCGAGCACCTCGGCGGCGATCCAGGTCGGTGTGTTCCCCGCCGCGATCGCCATCACCCCCGACCAGAAGACGGCCTACGTGGCGAACTACGGCTCGAACGACGTGACGCCCATCGATCTCGCCACGGGCCGCGCCGGGCGGCCGATCCCGGCGGGCCCCGGTCCGGCCGGCATCGCCATCGCCCCCGACGGCAGGACCGCCTACGTCGCCGACGCGGGGTCCTCGCCGATCGGCGACACGGTCACGCCGATCGACCTCGTGACCGGAAAGGCGCTGCCGGCGATCACCGTCGGCGCCGGCCCCGAGGGGATCGCCATCACCCCCGACGGCAAGTTGGCCTACGTCGCCGACTCCGGTGCCGTCGTCACGGGCCAGAGCGGCGCCATCGGCGCCACCGTCACCCCGATCGACCTCACGACGAAGAAGGCCCTCGCGCCGATCCCGGTCGGCAACGCGCCCGAGTCGGTCGCCGCCAGCCCCGACGGCTCGACCGTCTACGTCGGCAACGCCAACTCCGGCAGTGTCACGCCGATCTCGACCGCGAGCAACACCGCGGGGACACCGATCGCCCTCGACGGCGCGCCGGCCGCGATCGCCTTCGCGCCGAACGGCTCGACCGCCTGGGTCGCGGTCGACACGTCGGTCATCCCCCAGCACGGCGACATCACGCCGATCAACGTCGCCACCGGCGTCGCCGGCGCCCCGGTCCCGGTCGCGAAGGCTCCGGCGGGTATCGCTATCACCTCGGACGGCGGCGTCGCCTGGGTGACCTGCTCGGGAGCGAACGAGCTGGTGTCCGTCGACCTCTCCACTGCGAAGGTCGCCCAGTCGGTCGTCGTCGCCGGGGGGCCCTACGCGATCGCGCTCACCAGCCACGCGCAAGGTGGCGGCTCGACGTCCTCGGCCCGCGGCGCCACCACGACCACGGGCGCCCACAAGAACAAGAGCACCGGTTAGCCGGCGGTCCGAACCCCGGGCGAGGCGCCCGTCTCACGGCCCCGGGGACCGGGACGACGCGACCGACGGGCGCGGCCCCGAGCGCGCTCGTCCTACGGCGCCCACCGGGCCCGGCCGAAGCGGTAGCCGACGCTGCGGACCGTCTCGATCAGGTGGGCGTGCTCCTCGCCGAGCTTGGCGCGAAGCCGCCGGATGTGGACGTCGACGGTCCTCGCGCCGCCGAAGTACTCGTAGCCCCAGACCCGCGAGAGCAGCACCTCGCGCGTGAAGACCTTGCCCGGGTGCGCCGCGAGGAAGCGCAGCAGCTCGTACTCCATGAACGTGAGGTCGAGGGGGCGCCCGGCGCAGACAGCCTGGTAGGTCTCGAGGTTGAGCGCGAGCGGGCCGTAGGCGATCACCTCGTGGTGCTTGCCGCGCCCGGTCCGCCACAGCAGATGGGTCAGGCGCGCCTCGATCTCTGCTGGTGGCGCGCCGGCCAGCACGAAGTCGTCGAAGAGGTCCTCGCGCAACTGGAGGTCCTCCAGCAGCCCGGCGGTGACGACGAGCAGCAGCGGGGCGACCGGGCTCTCGCGCTTGCGCAGCGCCCGGCACAGCCCGAAGCCGGCCTCGGGGTTCTCCGCCGCCGAGACGACTGCTCCGGCCCAGCCGTCCTCGGGCTCGAGGCGTTGCGCGTCGGCGGCGTTGCCCACGGCGCACCAGGGGTAGCCGGCGGTGTCGAGCGCGGCCGTGAGGCTCTCGTCCAGCGGGTCAGGGAAGCAGAGCAGTGGCTCCATCGGAACGCGGGCCGGCCCGGTCAGAGCGCCGGCAGGTAGCGCTCGAGCTCGTACGGGGTCACCTGGCGCGTGTACTCCTCCCACTCCGTGCGCTTGTTGCGGATGAACCATTCGAACACATGCTCGCCGAGCGTCGTCGCGACGAGCTCGGAGCGCTCCATCGCGGCGAGCGCCTCGTCGAGCGTGCGGGGGAGCGGCCGGATCCCGGCGGTGCTGCGCTCCTCCGGCGACATCAGGAACAGGTTCGTGGCCGCTTCGGGCTGGAGCTCGTAGTCGCCCTCGATGCCCCGCAGGCCCGCCGCAAGGATGACGGCGAACGCGAGGTACGGGTTGCACGCCGGGTCGGGGGCGCGGTACTCGACGCGGGTGGACTCGGTCTTGTTGCGCTTCACGATCGGGAGCCGCACGAGCGCGGAGCGGTTGTTGTAGGCCCACGAGACGGTGACGGGCGCCTCGTAGCCGGCGACGAGGCGCTTGTAGGAGTTGACCCACTGGTTCGTCACGGCGGTGATCTCGCTCGCGTGCTCGAGCAGGCCGGCGATGAACTGCTTTGCCACCGCCGACAGCCCGCGCTCGTCGTCGGGGCCGTAGAAGGCATTGGTGCCGTTGGCGAAGAGCGAGAAATGGGTGTGCATGCCCGATCCCTGCACGCCCGAGAGCGGCTTCGGCATGAAGGTCGCGTAGACGCCGCGCTCTTGGGCCACCTCCTTCACGACCAGGCGCACGGTCATGATCGTGTCGGCCATCGTGAGGGCGTCGGTGTAGCGCAGGTCGATCTCGTGCTGGCTCGGGGCGTCCTCGTGCTGGGCGTACTCGACGGGGATCCCCATCTCCTCGAGCGTGAGCACCGTGCGCTTGCGGAGGTCGGTGGCGAGGTCGGCGACGGTGAGCTCGAAGTACGAGCCGCGGTCGAGCGGGCGGGGCACCGGCCCCTCGTCGGCGAAGTAGAAGTACTCGAGCTCGGGCGCGGCGAAGAAGCTGAACCCGAGCTCGTGGGCACGCTCCAGCTGGCGGCGGAGCACGTGGCGGGGGTCGCCCTCGAACGGCGTGCCGTCGAGGTTCGAGATGTCGCAGAACACCCGGGCGACGGTCGAGTCGTTGCCGGTGCGGAAGGGCAGGATCTGGAAGGTCTTCGGGTCGGGGCGGGCGATGACGTCGCTCTCCTGCACACGACTGAAGCCGTCGATCGCCGACCCGTCGAAGGTCATCCCCTCGTCGAGCGCGTTCTCGAGCTCGGCGGGGGTGATGCTGAAGGTCTTCGGGATGCCGAGGACGTCGGTGAACCAGAGCTGTACGAAGCGGACGCCGCGCTCCTCCACGGTTCGAAGCACGTACTCACGCTGGCTCTGCATCGACCGCTCCTCTCCCGCCCCGCCCGGCGCCGCCGTGACCGGCCAGCGATGGCACAAGTGTCGCAGGAGCGGCGAGGGGCGACCAGCCGGGCCCCGTCGGGCCGATCCCGGCCGGTACGATGCGCCCCGTGGGCCGCCTGCGGATCGCGCTGTGCCAGCTCGACGCGGTCGTCGGCGACCTCGAGGGCAACGCCGCGCGCGTCCTCGCGGCGCTCGAGCGGGCGGAGGCGGACGGTGCGGACCTCGCCGTCTTCCCCGAGCTCATGCTGACCGGCTACCCGCCGGAGGACCTGCTCCTCGAGCCCGGCTTCGTCGAAGCCAGCATGCGCGCGCTCGACCGGGTCGCCTCTGCGACGCGCCGCTGCGTCGCCGTCGTCGGCTTCGTCGAGGCCGATCTCGACCTGCACAACGCGGCCGCGGTCCTCTCCGGCGGGAAAGTGCATGGCATCTGCCACAAGGAGCTGCTCCCCAACTACGGCGTGTTCGACGAGCGGCGCTGGTTCGTGCCCGGCCGGGGGGACTCGCCGCTGTTCCTCGTCGGCGGCGTGCGCGTCGGCGTCGCGATCTGCGAGGACGCCTGGTCGCCGACCGGCCCGGTCGAGCGGCTCGCGGCGGGCGGCGCCGAGCTCGTCGTCACCTTGAACGCCTCGCCGTACCGAGCCGGGGTGCTCGCGGAGCGCGAGGCGATGCTCGGCACCCGCGCGGCGGATGCCTCGTGCGCGCTCGCCTACGTGAACGTGGTCGGCGGCCAGGACGAGCTCGTCTTCGACGGCGCCTCGATGCTGTTCGATCTCGAGGGCGAGCTAGTCGCCTCGGCGCCGCAGTTCGAGGAGTCGGTCCTCCTCGTCGACGTCGACGTGCGTCCGGCCTTCAGAAAGCGCATCGTCGAGCCGCGCGGGCACCCGCACGCGACTCCGCTCCCCGTCGTGCAGGTCTCCGACCGCCGCCCCGACCCGCCCGGGGACCGTCGCCCGCCCGTGCTCGCCGAGCGGCTCGACCCGGTCGCGGAGGTCTACGAGGCGCTCGTGACCGGGACACGCGACTACGCGAGGAAGAACGGCTTCGGTGACGTCGTCGTCGGGCTCTCCGGCGGCGTCGACTCGGCGCTCGTCGCCACGATCGCCGCGGACGCCCTCGGTCCCGGCCACGTCCACGGCGTCGCCATGCCCTCGCGGTTCTCCTCCGCGGGCTCGCTCGACGACGCTGCGGCGCTCGCCGCGAACCTCGGGATCGACTATCGCGTCGTGCCGATCGAGACGGCGCACGCGGCGTACCTCGAGCTGTTCGGGCCGATCTTCGGCGACCGGCCCGCGGACGTGACCGAGGAGAACCTCCAGGCACGCGTCCGGGGGACGCTGCTCATGGCGCTGTCCAACAAGTTCGGCTGGCTCGTGCTCACGACGGGCAACAAGAGCGAGATGGCCGTCGGCTACGCCACGCTCTACGGCGACATGGCGGGGGGCTTTGCCGTGGTGAAGGACGTCCCGAAGACGCTCGTCTACCGGCTGTGCGCCATGCGCAACGAGCGCGCCGGACGCGAGCTCGTGCCGCGGTCGATCCTCGAGAAGCCGCCCTCGGCCGAGCTGCGACCGGACCAGCGCGACGCCGACTCGCTCCCGCCCTACGAGGAGCTCGACCCGATCCTCGAGGGCTACGTCGAGCGGGACCTGTCCGTCGGTGAGCTGGTCGCGGCCGGCCACGACGAGATGACGGTCAGGCGCGTCATCGAGCTCGTGGACCGTGCCGAGTACAAGCGCCGCCAGGCCCCCCCGGGGGTGCGCGTGACCAGCCGGGCGTTCGGCAAGGACCGCAGGATGCCCATCACGAACCGCTTCCGCGCCTGGGAGGCGCCGCTCGAGGAGCCACCGCCCGCCCCGCCCGGGGCGGGTCCGGCCGGCACGGGGCCGGGGGGCGCACGGCCAGGCGGTGCGGCACCGGGGGTGCCGCCTTTCGTGCGGTCGTGACGACGCCGCTCACCCTGCACCAGTCGGCGGACCTGCTCGGCCGCTACCGCTACGCCGAGCTCGCGGCCTTCGAGCGGCTCGGTCGTCGCGCGCCGGCATGCTCGCACGCCGGCGTCGCCGCGTTCTTGTCGGAGGCGAGCCTCGCCCACGCCTGGCGGGCGCGCCTGGTGGAGGAGCGGCTCCCCGTCTCGGTCGGCCTGCCCGACGCCGCCGCGTCGACCCGGTCGCCCGGGAGCTTCCTCGACGAGGCGCTCGACGAGCTGGCGGCGCCCGGCGCCGGGGCGGAAGGCGACCTCGAGCTGCTCGACGCCCTCCTCGGCGCCCTCTACCCGTCGATGCTCGCCGGCTACGCGGCCCGCCTGGAGATCGCCTCACCGTCGGCCGACCCACCAGTCGTCCTCGCGCTCGGGCGCGCCGCCGCCGACCTCGAGCGCGTCACGTCCGCCGGCCTCCGCCTCGCCGCCTCGGGGCCACCCGCGCCGGGCGCGCTGCGCGGGCGGTTGGAAGCGAAGCTCGAGGCGGGGGGCGGCGCGTTCGGGCCCCTGCTCCGGCCTCGCTGAGCTCGGGGCGCTCGGGGCGCCGCGCCGGCCCGCCGCGAATATTCCCTGTTCAGGACTGTGGATTCTCCACTTGACGTGGTCGTTACACTGAGTCAGGAGCCGAGGACAACGAGGGCCTCGGTAGTGGGCACGCTGTTGCTGCCCGAAGTATGCCCGGCGCGATTGCACCCGAGAGGCATGTCCGCCTCGGCGCGGTGCACGGCGAGAAATCGGACATCGGACAAAGGACCAGACAGCGTTGGCGAAGGAGCGTGTAGAGCGCGACGAGGAAGATCTCGTACGCCTCTATCTCACCGACATCGGGCAGTACCCCCTCCTCACGAAGGATGACGAGGTACGGCTCGCCCAGGCGATCGAGGGCCGAGGTCAGGCCGAGGAGGAGCTGCGCAACGCGGGGAAGGACACCACCCCCGCCCGACGCCGGGAGCTGCGACGGGTCATCCGCCACGGCGACGAGGCGCAGCGCACCTTCGTCCAGTCGAACCTCCGACTCGTCGTGTCGATCGCGAAGAAGTACCAGGCCTCGGGCCTGCCACTCCTCGACCTGATCCAGGAGGGGAACCTCGGCCTGATGCACGCCGTCGAGAAGTTCGACTGGCGCAAGGGCTTCAAGTTCTCCACCTACGCGACGTGGTGGATCCGCCAGGCGATCACCCGCGGCATCGCCAACACCGGTCGGACGATCCGTCTCCCCGTCCACGCCGGCGACACCCTCGCCCGAGTCCAGAAGGCCCAGGCCCGCCTCGAGCTGAAGCTGGGCCGGCCAGCGACCCTGGCCGAGCTCGGCGCCGAGGTCGAGCTACCCGAGGACAAGCTGATCGAGGCACTGCGCTTTCGTGCCGAGCCGCTCTCGCTCTCCGAGCCGCTCCGTGAGGACGGGGACGCCGAGCTCGGCGACGTGGTCGAGGACCGCTCAGCCGAGTCCCCCTTCGAGATGGCGGCGACCGCGCTCCTGCCGATCGAGATCAACCGCCTGCTGGCGCCCCTCGACGAGCGCGAGCGGGAGATCCTCCGGCTGCGCTTCGGCCTCGACCGGGGCGAGCCGCGCACGCTGGAAGAGGTCGGCGAGCACTTCAACCTCACCCGTGAGCGCATCCGCCAGATCGAGGCGAGGGCGATGTCGAAGCTCCGGCACCCCTCGAGCGACACCGGGGCGCGGGACCTCCTCACCGTCTGAGCGGCGACGCGTCGGCCGCACCGGCGCCGCCACCGAGCCGTCGCTCCGCGACGGGTGCGCCGCCGGGCCGCTTGCGCAACACCTTGCGCGTGACGACGTCGTGGACACGACGGGGCAGGGCAGTGGCCCCCTCCTCCTCGTCGACCCGTCCGGCGCCGAGCAGCCGCGGGCAGGCGGTGACGGACCTCAGATGAGCGCGAGCCCGAGCCCGACGGCCCCCGCCGCACAGCTCACGACGAGCCCGGCCAGCGCGTACGAGAGCGCGTGGCCGAGCGCGCCCTCCTCGGCGAGGCGCACCGTCTCGAACGAGGCCGTCGACCAAGTCGTCAGGCCGCCGCAGAAGCCCACGCCGACGGTGAGGCGCCACTCGGGGGGGACCCCGTGGTGCAGCACGAGCCCGGTGACGATGCCGAGGACCAGCGAGCCGACGGCGTTCACCGTCAGGGTGCCGAAGGGGAAGACGCCCGACGTCCGGTCGCCGACGGCGCCGTCGGCCAGGTAGCGGCAGACGGCACCGAGCCCGCCTGCGACGCCGACCACGAGGGCGAGCCAGCCGCCGCTCACGCGTCGCCCTCCACGGAGCCGTCCGGGGAGGGCTGGCGGATCGCCAGCCGCTCGAGCGCCAGCTCGGCCGGCGCCCGGAGCGTCGCCACGACCTCGTCGGGCATCCGCCGGCCGACGGCGATGCCGAGCGTCGTGGTGACGACACCCGCGACGAGCGTCGTCGCGAGGTACCCGAAGCCGGTCGCGAACCCCCCGGCACCGAGGAGCCGGTCGGCACCGACCGCGAGCGTCGACATCGTGGTCCAGCCGCCGAGCACGCCGACGCAGGCGAAGGGGCGGAGGTAGCGGGTCGGCCTGAGGCGCTCGACGATGAGCGTGGTCACGAGGCCGATGAGGAACGCGCCCGAGGTGTTGATGACGAACGTGGTCGCCGGGAAGTGGCCGTCGTGCTCCGGCCACGCGAGGCCGAGCTCGTAGCGGCCGAGCGTGCCGGCGAAGCCCCCGGCGGCGATGGCGGCCAGCACCCCGGGGTCGGCCCGGCGAGCCGACCGGCCGGCGTGGCGGGCGGCGACGTGGGTCGGGGAGGGCTCGGCGGGGTCGTCCGGCGCGAGGTCCGGGTCGATCGGCAGCGCCGTGTCGGGCCCGAGGCGCCGGACGAAGCGCCCCCAACGGGACCGACCAGCGTGCGCCACGTTCTCCGGCGGTCTCGACATGATGCCTCCTGTCGTCGAACTGCCAGGAGCCATCAGGCCGGGATGCGACCGGTTGAAGGCGAGCCCCATCGCCTGTGCGGATCAGGCTAACGGCCGTCGGTGGCACTGTCCACGTCGCGGGTGCGGCCGTGGGCGCCCGTGGGCGCGGGGGCCGTGGACCGGGCCCCCTCCCGGCCGGGTAGCATCGGGGCCATGCTGAAGAAGCTCCTGATCGTCGCCGTCCTCGTCGCGCTCGGCGCGGTCGCCGCGAAGCGGCTGCGCGCCAGCTAGTTCCAGCGCAGCGACCCCGGGCCGGGGGGGCGCGTCAGACGACGCGCACCACGTCACCCGGGTCGTCGTCGCGCGACCGGCGGCTCCCGAGCCACCACCCGAGCGCGAGCGCGCCGAGCGTCACCGCTATCGCGCCGAAGCTGATCGCGACGGCGGGCCGCACCTGGGTCGTCATCATCCGGTCGCGGACGCGGTCGCGCAGGCGCACGGGTCGCACGAAGTGCATGATCTCCCAGCCGCGTTCGCGGGCGAGGCGCGCCAGCACGCGGTCCGGATTGACCGCGACGGGGTGGCCGACCGCCTCGAGCATCGGCAGGTCCGTGTAGGAGTCGGTGTAGGCGTAGGAGCGGGCGAGGTCGATCCCTTCGCGCTCGGCCAGCTCCTGCATCGCCCGGGCCTTGTACGGGCCGTAGGCGTAGAACCCCATCTGGCCCGTGTAACGCCCGTGCGCGTCGAGCGCGGCGCGGCTGGCGATCGTCCGGTCCACCTCGAGGTGGCGGCCGAGGGGGCCGACGATCTCCTCGGGCGACGCGGAGACGATCACGACAAGGCGGCCCTCCTCCTGATGGCGCTCGATGAGATCCATCGCCTCGGCGTAGATGATCGGCTCCACGACCGTCTCGAGGGTGTCCTCGACCACCGCGGCCACCCGGTCGCGCTGCCAGCCCTTCGTCAGGCGCAGTACCGACTCGCGGATGTGGTCGAGGCGCTGCTCGCTCGCGCCGAGGTGGAGGTAGACGATCTGGGCGAAGACCGCCCGCACGAGCGAACGGCGGTCCAGCAGCCCGCCCTTGTGGAACGGGCCCCGGAACGCCGCCATCGCCGCCTTGGCGATGACGGTCTTGTCGAGGTCGAAAAAGGCTGCTTCTCGCCCGCCCGGGGCCGCGGCCCGCCCGGCCCGCTCGGTGCCCGTGCCGGGCCCGGGCGGCGCCGTCCCGCTCACGGCGCGACGAGCAGCTGGCGGACCTCGTCGTCGGACTCGCCGGTCACGAGGAGGATGACCTCGTCGCCGACGTCGAGGACCGTGTCGCCCCTCGGCACGACGACGCGGCCCTCGCGGACGACGGCGACGACCGTCGCCTCACGCGGGAGGCCCATGTCGGCGATCGTGCGGGCGAGGGCCGGCGACCCTTCGGCGAGGGTGACCTCCACGAGGCGGGTGTTGCCGCCTTCGAAGTGGAGGAGCCGCACGAGCGCGCCGACCGAGACGGCCTCCTCGACGAGCGCCGACAGCAGGTGCGGCGTCGACACGGCGATGTCCACGCCCCAGGTCTCGTTGAACAGCCAGTGGTTCTTCGGGTGGTTGACGCGGGCGATGACCCGGGGCACCGCGAACTCCTGTTTGGCGAGGAGCGAGATCACGAGGTTGTCCTCGTCGTCGCCGGTGGCCGCCACGACGACGTCCGCGTCCTCGAGGTGGGCCCGCTGGAGCACGTCGACCTCGCACGCGTCCGCGCCGAGCAGCTTGATCGACGTCGACGACGGAACGCGCTCGATGCCGGGCAGGTTCTTCTCGATCAGCAGCACCTCGTGACCGCTGCTCGCCAGGTCCTCGGCGAGGAACGTGCCGACGGCCCCGGCGCCGGCGATCACGACCCTCATCGGCCGCCGGCCTCGCCGGGAGCGGTCGCGGGCTCGCCCAGCACCTCGTCGAGGCGGGTGCGGGACGCGAAGCTGACCGCAAGATGGAGGAGGTCGCCCTCCTGGCCGACGAGGTCGCCCGGACCGAGCTGGGGGACGCCGGCCCGGGTCACCGCGACGATGCGGGCCCCGGTCTCGGTCTCGAGGGAGCTGAGGCGCTTGCCGCACCAGCGCACCGGGAGCGCCCGCTCGACCAGGCGGATCCGCCCGGTCGGGTCGGCCCACTCGGCGACCGTGCGGTCGGGGAAGAGCTTGCGCAGTACCTGGTCGGTGGTCCAGGTGACGGTCGCCACCGTCGGCAGCCCGAGGCGCTGGTAGATCTCGGCCCGGCGGGGGTCGTAGATGCGGGCGACAACGTTCGGCACCTCGTAGGTCTCCCGGGCGATGCGGGCGCAGAGGATGTTCGAATTGTCCCCGCTCGTCACCGCCGCGAGGGCGTGGGCGTGGCGCACCCCGGCCTGCTCGAGCCGGTCCCGGTCGAAGCCCGCGCCGACGACGGCGTCGCCGCCCCAGCCGGCGGGGAGTCGCTTGAACGCCGCCTCGTTCTTGTCGATGACCGCGACGGTGTGGCCGTCGTGCACGAGCTCGAGCGCGAGGCGCGCTCCCACCCGGCCGCAGCCGACGACGATGACATGCACGGCACTATCGAACACGTCACCGGCGGTGCGCACAACTCGCCCCGGTGCCGCCGGGCGCCCGCGTGGCGCGGGAATTGCGTCCTGGAGGCGCGCTCCAGGCAGACTACGGGGCGTGAGCGGCGCCAACGACCCCTCGGTCCCGCCCGGTCTCGGGGGTCCCCGCCCGGCCGTCCGCGGCATCGAGCTGCCCGAAGGGCTCTCCTACCGGCTGAAGAAGCGGCTCCTCGGCCCGCCGCTCGTCACCGAGCGCCTGCAGCAGGAGAAGCTGAGCAAGGTCCTCGCGCTCGGGGTGCTCGCCCCGGACATGATCTCGTCGACGGCGTACGGGTCCGAGGAGATCCTGAACCAGCTCGTCCAGTACGTGGGCGTCGCCGCCTTCACGCTCCTGCTGCCGATCACCGCCGCCATCCTGGTCGTCCTCGTATTCGTGACGCTCTCGTACCGCGAGGTCGTCATGGTGTACACGAAGGCCGGCGGCTCCTACGTCGTGAGCCGGGACAACTTCGGTCCCCGGATAGCCCAGATCGCGGCGTCAGCGCTCATCATCGACTACATCCTTACGGTCGCCGTCCAGACGGCCGCCGGGACGGACGCGCTCACCTCGGCGTTCTCCACGCTCGCGCCGTACCACGTCTACATCACGGTCGCGATCGTGCTCCTCATGACGTGGGGGAACCTGCGCGGCCTGCGGGAGGCCGGGAAGATCTTCGCCCTGCCCACCTACCTGTTCGTCCTCGGCGTCGGGTCGCTCGTGGTCGTGGGGCTCATCCGGACGGCGCTCGGCCAGCTGCACGCCCACAGCCTCCAGCACCCCGGGGTCGTCGCAGGCCACACCGGCAGCGGTCTCCTGATGGGGGCCTCCGTGCTCATCGTGCTGCGCGCCTTCGCCAACGGCGGCGCCTCGCTCACCGGCCTCGAAGCCGTGTCGAACGGCGTGGCCACCTTCCGCGAGCCCACCGGCGCGAACGCCCGCCGGGTCCTCGTCCTCATGGCGACGATCCTCGGGTCGCTCGTGCTCGGCGTCTCGCTGCTCGCGCACGTGACGCACGCCGTGCCGTACGTCGCCGGCACGCCGACCGTGCTCTCGCAGGAGGCGCGCTACGTCTTCGGCATCGGGACCTTCGGCCATGCTGCCTTCTACTTCATCCAGGCTGTCACGATGCTGATCCTCTGGACGGGGGGCAACACGAGCTTCAACGGCTTCCCCAACCTGGCGAGCTTCGTCGCCAAGGACGCGTTCCTCCCTCGCCAGCTGATGCGAAGGGGCCACCGGCTCGTCTTCTCGAACGGGATCATCATCCTCGCGGTCCTCTCGATCGCCCTCCTGGTGGCGACCAACGCCACGCTCAGCTCGCTCGTCGCGATGTACGCCATCGGCGTGTTCGTCGGCTTCACCATGGCGGGTGCGGGGATGGTGAAGCATCACCTCCGGGAGCGCCAGCAAAGGTGGCGGCGAAAGGTCGCGATCAACGGCGGGGCCGCCGCCCTGTCCTTCGCCATCGTCGCCATCCTCGCCGTCGTCAAGTTCACCCAGGGTGCGTGGCTGGTCGTCGTGACCTTCCCGCTCCTGTTCCTCGTCCTCATCCACCTCCACCGCATCTACAGCGAGGAGCAGGCCGAGCTCGAGCACAACGTCCAGCACGCGGTGGAGGCCCCGACCCTGAAGCGCCACGCCGTGCTCGTCTTCGTCGAGCGCCTCGACCTCGCCTCGGCGAGGGCGATCCAGTACGCTCGCTCGCTCAGCCCCGACGAGCCCCGGGCGGTGCACTTCGTCCTCGACACCCGCGCCAGCCGCGAGCTCGAGGAGCAGTGGACGAGGCTCGGGCTCTCGAGGGTCTCCCTGGAGGTCCTCGAGTGCCCCGACCGCCGCCTCGCGCGCGCCGCGCTGGAGCTCGTCGCGGAGATCGCCGGCGACGGCCAGACCGAGGTGAGCGTGCTGCTGCCCCGGCGCGGCTTCGAGGGGGTGCTCGGCCGGGTCCTGCACGACCAGACCGGTGACCGCATCGCCGCCGTCGTCAGCCAGCTCCCGAACGTCAGCGCCACGATCATCCCGTACCCGCTCGGCAAGCGGCGGCGCTTCCGCTTGCCCGAGGGGGCCGACATCCTCGCCGCGGCGGAAGCGCGCGCCGCCGTCTCGGCGCGCGGGGAGGGCGCCCAGATCGAGGTGGCGCGCGCTCCGGGCGAGGCGGCCACCGCGGGCCTCCACGCGGGCGCGCTCCCGGGCACCACGCCGATCGGCGAGCTCCGCTGGCGCCAGCGGGCCCGCGTCGCCGGCAGGATCCGCTCGGTGCGGGTCCAGCCCGGCGCTGGGATCTCGAGCCTCGAGGCCACCCTGGTCGACCCGACCGGGCAGCTCCTCCTCGTCTTCCAGGGCCGGCGGCTCGTGCCGGGCATCGAGCCGGGGGCGCGGCTGCTGGTCGAGGGAATGGTCGGCGAGCGCACCCGCCGGACGGCGATGATCAATCCCAGCTATACGCTCCTGTCGAGCGCGACCGACTCCGACAGCTCGAGGGAGGCCTGAGGCGGCCGCCGCGCCGGCCCGTCGGGGAGCCCGACGGGAGGGGGCTGGCCCTCGGGCCGCCCGGTATGTAACCTTCGCCACCGTCCCGAGCAGGTCGTGAGCATGCCCAAGCCACTGGTCATCGTCGAGTCACCGGCCAAGGCGAAGACGATCGCGCGCTTCCTCGGGGACGACTACCTCGTCGAGTCCTCCATCGGGCACATCCGTGACCTGCCGCGCTCGGCCGCCGAGGTCCCCGCCGCCTACAAGGGCGAGGGCTGGGCGCGCCTCGGCGTGGACGTCGACAACGGGTTCAAGCCCCTCTACGTCGTGTCCCGCGAGAAGCAGGAGCAGGTGAAGAAGCTCCGCTCCCTCGTCGGCCAGTCGAGCGAGGTCTACCTCGCGACGGACGAGGACCGCGAGGGCGAGTCGATCGCGTGGCACCTGCTCGAGGTGCTCGCCCCCCAGGTGCCGGTCCGGCGGATGGTCTTCCACGAGATCACCCGCCAGGCGATCGAGCACGCTATCGAGCACCCGCGGGACCTCGACCGGCGACTCGTCGACGCCCAGGAGGCCCGGCGCATCCTCGACCGGCTCTACGGCTACGAGCTCTCGCCGGTGCTGTGGAAGAAGGTGATGCAGGGCCTCTCCGCCGGCCGGGTCCAGAGCGTCTTCACCCGGGTCGTCGTCGAGCGCGAGCGCGAGCGGATGCGCTTCCGCTCGGCCGCGTGGTGGAGCCTCACCGGCAGCTTCGAGACCGAGCACGCCGAGGCGTTCGAGGCCGAGCTCGCGAGCCTCGGAGGGAGGAAGATCGCCGAGGGGGGCGACTTCACGTCCGCGGGCCAGCTGGCCGACGCGAGCGCCGTCGTCCTGCTCGACGAGGCCGGCGCCCGCTCGCTCGGCGGCGCGCTCGAGCGGGCGTCGTTCGCCGTCGTGTCCGTCGAGGAGAAGCCGTACCGGCGCTCGCCCGCCGCGCCGTTCATCACTTCGACGCTCCAGCAAGAGGCCGCCCGCAAGCTCCGCTTCTCCGCCCAGCGCACCATGCAGGTCGCGCAGCGCCTCTACGAGCAGGGCTACATCACCTACATGCGCACGGACTCGACGACGCTGTCCCAGACCGCGCTCAACGCCGCGCGCGACCAGGCGCGCGAGCTCTTCGGCAAGGACAGCGTCCCGTCGGCGCCGCGCACCTACGACCGGCGGGTGAAGAACGCCCAGGAGGCCCACGAGGCGGTCCGCCCGGCGGGCGAGCGCTTCCGCACCCCCCAGCAGCTCGCCTCGGAGCTACGCGGCGACGAGCTGCGCCTCTACGAGCTCGTCTGGCAGCGCACGGTCGCCTCGCAGATGATCGACGCGACCGGGGTGACGGCGCGCCTGCGCATCTCCGGCGAGACGACGGCCGACAGCCCGGCTGCGCCGGCCGGCACCACCGCCGAGTTCACGGCGTCGGGGACGGTCATCACCTCCCCCGGGTTCCTGCGCGTCTACCGCGAGGACGAGGACGACGTTGAGGAGGAGCGTCGCGAGGGCGACCGGCGGCTGCCGAGCCTCTCGGGCGACGACCCGCTCGCCGTGCGGGCCATCGAGCCGGAGGGGCACGCCACCAAGCCGCCGCCGCGCTACACGGAGGCCTCGCTCGTGAAGCGTCTCGAGGAGCTCGGGGTCGGGCGCCCCTCGACGTACGCGAGCATGCTCCAGACGATCCAGGACCGGGGCTACGTGTGGAAGCGGGGCAGCGCGCTCGTGCCCTCCCTCACGGCCTTTGCGGTCGTCGGCCTGCTCGAGGAGCATTTCCCGGCGCTCGTCGACTACGGCTTCACGGCCAGCATGGAGGACGACCTCGACGACATCGCCGGCGGCGAGGAGGAGGCGGTCCCCTGGCTGGAGCGCTTCTACTTCGGGGCGGACGTCCCCGGTCGCGCCCGCGAGGAGGCCGCCGCCGGCGCCGGCTCGTCGCCCGACGGCGTGCCGGCCGGCGCACGGCGCGTCGGTGTCGACGGCGTCCACGGCCTGAAAGAGGCGGTCTCCGAGCGGCTCGGCGAGATCGACGCCCGGGAGGTCAACTCGATCCCGATCGGCGCCGACGAGAACGGCGAGGTCATCGTCGCCCGCGTCGGCCGCTACGGCCCCTACCTCCAGCGCGGCGAGGACCGCGCCTCGATCCCGGAGGACCTGCCGCCCGACGAGCTCACCGTCGAGCGGGCGCTCGAGCTGCTGAACGCCCCGGCGGGGGACCGGGTGCTCGGCGACGACCCGGCGACCGGCCTGCCGGTGCTCGCACGCGCCGGCCGTTTCGGCCCCTACGTCCAGCTCGGCGAGGCCGAGGCCGGCGGGGACAAGCCGCGCACCGCCTCGTTGTTCAAGTCGATGTCGCCCGACTCGCTCACCCTGGAGCAGGCGCTCGAGCTGCTCCGGCTGCCCCGGACCGTTGGGGTCGACCCGGCGACGGGCGAGGAGGTGGTGGCTCGCAACGGCCGCTACGGCCCCTACGTCCAGCGTGGCAGCGAGTCGCGCAGCCTCGAGGCGGAGGAGCAGCTGCTCACGGTCTCCCTCGAGGAGGCGCTGGCGCTGCTCGCGCAGCCGAAGCAGCGCCGGTTCGGCCGGGCCGCGGCGGCGCCGGCAAAGGAGGTCGGGCAGGACCCCGAGACCGGCCAGACGATCCTTTTGCGCGAGGGCCGCTTCGGCCCCTACGTGACCGACGGCACGGTGAACGCCTCGCTGCGGCGCGGCGACGACGCCGCGTCGCTCACGCTTGAGCGCGCCGCGGAGCTCCTCGCCGACAAGCGCGCCGCTGGCCCGGCGCCGGCACGGCGAGGCCGTGCCGCGAAGAAGGCCCCGGCGAAGAAAACCGTCGCGAAAAAGGCCGGCGCGGCGAAGAAAGCCGTCGCGAAAAAGGCCGGCGCGGCGAAGTCCACGGCGGCGGCGAAGAAGGCCGGGGCGGCGAAGAAGGCCCCGGCCCGCAAGGCGGTCGCGAAGCGGGCCGGCGCGAGCTGAGCACGCCGCCGCGCCCGTGCCCGGTCGCCGGGGGGTCGACGGCGGCCGTCCGCCGGCACGGTGAGCACCGGTCCCCGCCGACCCCGCGCTCCGCCGGGTGGGCGCTGCCGTAGTGTGCGACCCGGTGGGCGCGCGCGGGCGGTTGATCGTGCTGGAGGGCGGTGAGGGGAGCGGCAAGTCGACCCAGGCGCGCCTCCTCGCCGAGCGGCTCGGGGCCGAGCTCACGCGCGAGCCCGGCGGCACGGAGGTCGGCGAGCGGGTCCGGGCGATCGTGCTCGACCGCTCGCTCGGCCATCTCGCGCCGCGCGCCGAGCTGCTGTTGATGGTGGCGGCGCGCGCCCAGCATGTCGCCGAGGTCCTCCGGCCCGCCCTCGAGCGCGGTCGTGACGTGGTCTGCGACCGCTTCTCCGGCTCCACGCTCGCCTATCAGGCCTACGGTCGCGGCCTGCCGCTGGAGGACGTCGCGCTGGCCTCCGAGGTGGCGACCGCCGGGCTCGCCGCCGACCTCGTCGTGCTCCTCGACCTGCCGCCGGAGGAGGCGAGGCGGCGCCTCGCCGGGGTGAGCGACCGCATCGAGGCCGAGGACGAGGCCTTCCACGAGCGGGTGCGCGCCGGCTTCGCCGCCCTCGCCGCGGCCGACCCGCGGCGCTGGGCCGTGGTCGACGCGACCGGGACGCGCGAGGAGGTGGCCACGCACGTCGCCGGCGTCGTCGACGGGCGGCTCGGACCGAGCCGCCCGCGGGTCGCGCCGTGACGGCCGGGATCACGGCCGAGGCCCGGGGCGCGCCGTCCGGGGCGGGCGTCCCGCCCGTGCTCCAGCGCCTCGTCGGCCAGCCCCGGGCGGCGACGGTGCTCGCGGCCTCGCTCGCCTCGCCGGTTCACGCGTACCTCTTCGTCGGACCGGCCGGCACGGGCAAGCGCGATGCCGCGCTCGCCTTCGCCGCAGGGCTCCTCTGCCCCGACGGGGGCTGCGGTGCCTGTCCGGTCTGCCGCGACGTCCTCGCGGGGCGCCACGCCGATGTGGCGGTCGTCGAGCGCCACGGCGCCTCGATCTCGGTGGAGGAGGCGCGGGCCGTCGGCGCCCTCGCGCAGCGCTCGCCGCGATTCGCCGGGCGCCAGGTCCTCGTGCTCGTCGACTTCCACCTCGTCGGCAACGCGGCGCCGGTGCTGCTGAAGACGATCGAGGAGCCACCGGCGTCGACGGTCTTCGTCGTGCTCGCCGAGTCGAGGCCGCCCTCGCTCGTCACGATCGCGAGCCGCTGCGTCGAGGTGGAGTTCTCCCCGCTCGACGAAGCGGTCGTCGAGGCGGCGCTCGTCGCCGAGGGCGTCGAGCGCGAGATCGCCGCGGCCGCCGCCGCCGGCGCCGGGGGAAGACTGGACCGGGCACGCCTGCTCGCCAGGGACAGCGGCTTCGCCGGCCGCCAGGCGCGCTGGCGCTCGGTGCCCGAGGGCCTCGACGGGACGGGCTCGACCGTCTCCGTCCTCGCCGCGGAGCTGCTGGCGGCGTCGGACGAGCTCGTCGACGTGCTGAAGGCCCGCCAGGCCGAGGAGCTGGCCGCGGCGGCCGAGGCCGCCGAGCGCGCCGGCGAACGCCACCTCCCGGGCCGCCAGGCCATCGAGGAGCGCCACAAGCGCGAGCAGCGCCGGGTCCGCACCGACGAGCTGCGCGCCGGCCTCGCCTCGCTCGCCGCCGCCTACCGCTCGCGCCTCGACGCCCCCGGCATGCCGTCGCGGCGGGTCGCGGCGCTGCTCGGGTCGTGCGCCGTGCTCGACGAGGCGGCCAAGTCCCTCGTCAGGAACCCCAACGAGGCGCTGCTCGTCCAGGCGCTCCTCCTCTCGCTCGACCGCGCCGGCTGAGCGGGGCCGACGGTCCGCCGGCGCTTCTGGACCCGCGCCCGGCGCGACTCGGCTCGCTATCATCCGGCGAACGCTGCCGACACGGCTGGCACCGGGGAGAGAGATGACGGCGATCGGCGGTCGGTCGGGTCTGCTCGACAAGGGGACGTTCGGCGCCGAGGAGTCCGCGGAGCTCGCTCCCTACCGGGTGGACCGTGACGGGTGGGGATTGACCGTCGCCTACGAGCATCCCTTCACCAACCGGGAGGACCCGGGCGTGGAGGCCGGGCTCCGGCCGCTCGTGCAGACCCGGAGGATGACCTACCGCTACCACGCACCCTTCTCGCTCAGCCTCCGACTCGAGTTCCTGGACGCGGGCGGCGCCAACACGATCGGCTTCGTCATCCAGCCCGAGACCGCGGAGTCGACGCGGCTCTACGCGACGATGTGGCGAGACGACCTCGGAGGCGACGAGCAACAGATGGCCGCGGCGCTCGCCTTCGAGCAGCGGGTCCTCGACGAGGACCTCGCGCTCGCCTCCCGCTACGACGAGCTCTGCCTGCCGATCGACTCGACCGTCGAGGTGCACACCCGCGCCGACCGCGGCACCCTCGAGCTGCGCCGAGTCCTCGCCGAGCTCGTCGCGGCCGCTGCAGCCGAGGGCGCCCGGGCGCCCGGGCGCCCCGGACCCGCCGCGCCGGACGCCGCGGCGGCGGGGCCACCACGGCGCCGTGACGCGGCGATGGCGCCGGCCGGGCAGCGACCGGTGCGACGCTGAACCAGGTGCCGCCTGGCCCGGTCTGACCCGGCGGCGCGACAAGGCCAGACAAGCTCAGGATCCGAGCGAGGCGAAGGGGAGGGCAATGGCGGCGGCCACAGACACGCTCCCGGCGAGCGACGAGGTGTTCCACATTGAACGGCACGGGATCGACTACGTGTCCGAGCAGGAGCGCTGGGCGCGCCCGCGCGACCTGTTCGGCATGTGGGCCGGTGCGAGCTTCCAGGTCGAGTACTTCGTCTACGGCGTGATCCTGATGGCCTTCTTCGGCCTCAGCTTCGCGCAGGCGATCGTCCTCATCGTGGTCGGGAACCTCTCCTACCTGCTGCTCGGGCTGGCGAGCCTGCAGGGCCCGGACGCCGGGACGACGGCGATGATGGTCACACGCGCGAGCTACGGGCCGAGCGGCGCCCGGCTGATCGCGCTCTTCAACTGGCTCACGCAGGTCGGGTTCGAGACCGAAGGGCTGATCCTCGTCGTCTACGCCGCCGAGATCCTGGCGCTGAAGGCCGGCTTCTTGCCGGGAACGCCCGCGAAGGTCGTCTTCATCGTTGCCGCCGTCGCCGTGCAGCTCCTCCTGCCGCTCCTCGGCCACGCGACGATCCTGAAGACGCTCCGTGCGCTCGCGCTGCCCTTCATCATCCTGTTCGCCGTCCTCGCCGGCCTGACGCTCGGCAAGGTCGACGTCCACGTGACCGCCCACGGCACCGGTTGGCAGGGCCTGCTGGTCGGTCTCGCCTTCACCATCGCGCTGAGCGGTCTCGGCTGGACCGAGAACGGCAACGACTACTCGCGCTACCTGCCGCGGAGCTCAAGCAAGTCCGCAATCGTCGGCTGGGTCTTCCTCGGCACGGCGATCCCACAGATGCTCATCATGGGGCTCGGCGCCGCGGTCGGCACCTACGCCTCGGCGATCGCGACCGACGCGAACCCGTTCGCGGCCTTCGAGTCCTCCCACGTCGTCGCCACCGGCTTCGTCGTCCCCTTCCTCGTCGTCTCGATCCTCCAGCTGTTCGCGATCAACAGCCTCGACCTCTACTCCTCGGGGGTGACGCTGCAGGCGCTCGGTCTGAAGGTGCGCCGCTGGCACGCCGTCGTCATCGACACGGTGATCGCGCTCGGTCTGACGATCTACGCCGTGTTCTCCTCCTCGTTCCACACGCTGCTCACCGACTTCGCCGACTGCGTCATCTGCTGGATCGCACCGTGGTTCGGCATCTTCATCGTCGATTGGGTGCTGCGCCGCTACCGCTACGTCCCGGGCGACCTCCTCCGCTCCGACCGGGCGGGCCTCTACTGGCGACGGGGCGGCGTGCACTGGCCCGCGATCGCCGCACAGGCCGCCGGGACCGTCGCCTCGGTGCTCGCGCTCTCCCAGACCTTCTTCACCGGGGCGATCTCCCGTGCCCTCGGCGGAGGCTCCGCGGTGAAGCCGGACCTGAGCGTGTTCACCGGCATGATCCTGGCCGCCCTCGTCTACGTCGTGCTCGCCGGACGCTCGGTCCGGAGCGAGGCCGACGCGCAGCTCCGGGTGCTGGAGCCGGTGGCCGGCCAGCAGCGCCCCTCGGCCGAGGTCGCTCTCTAGGCACCGCGGCGAGGACCCCACCGCCGCCACGGGGCTCGTGCCCGGCCACCGTCTGCCGCGTGCTTGACGGTGGCCGGGCGCGGGCACCCGTGGCGGCGGCGCGCCACCGGGATACCGTCCAATCGTGCCACAAGCGCGCGCCGGGTATGTCTTTACCAGCATCCGCCAATATCGAACGCTGCGCGGGGGCTCTGCCAATCCGCATGTCGTGCCAGCGTGGGTGCCTCATGCAGTCCGGATCGACACGATTTCTTTCACAAAATGTCGGTGCTCGGAATTCAGCTATGTGCTGGCGACGCCGCGCCGCGCCGCGGAGCGCGCGCTGATGCCCTGATGGCGGCAACCGCCAGATCCGGCCCAGCTATCGATGCTGGTGACGGGCCCGTACCCGCCTCGGGCTCCGCCCACCGGGCAGCTGGACCGCTCCCGGCGGGGCATGTGGCATGCTCGTGGCTTGAACCCGGAACGACACCAGAATGTCAGCCGGCCCGAGGATCGTTCCCGGCTGTCCTCCTTCCTGCACCGCGCGACCCGCGGCCTCGTCTACTTGTCGTCGCGCCGCCGGGCGCGCGCGGTGGTGCGCGATCGCGCCATTCCGCCCGGCGACTCCGGCGCGCACCTCACCTGTGTCGTCGGCCTCCCCGCCGCGGTGGCGCTCGAGCTCTTCTCCTCGGTCGCCCCCCTCCGCGAGTGCGACCCCCGCCAGCACCACTACCCTGCGGCCTCCATGCACTTCACCGTGCTCAACCTCGACGGGTGCCCGCAGGAGCGGGCGGAGCGCGCCGTCGGCGCGGCGGTCGCGGCGACGGGCCCGCTGCGGGCACGGGTCGCGCGGTTCGGCGTCGGCCCGGAGACCGTCTACGCCGAGCTCGACGTCGGTCCGGAGCTGCGCCGTCTCCGGGGGCGGATCGCACGCGCCTCCCATCGCCGGATCGGGCGACCGAAGGACCGCCTCCTCGGCGGCCTGGCGGTCGTCAACGTCGTCCGGTTCACCGCGCCGGTCGAGCCGGCGCTCGTCCCCGCCGTCGCGGGCCTCGGCGCGCTGAGCCTCGAGTTCGACGTGCCGGCGGTCGACCTCGTGCTCACCGACCGCGTGATGAGCGCCGAGAGCACTACGCTGCTCGGCCGCTTCCCCCTCGGCGGCTAGGCGGCCGGTCGCCAGCGGCGCCGCCGCTCGGGAGCTGCCGTCAGGAGCCGGCGGCGAGCGAGATCGGGCCGGCCTGCGCGTCGGATTCGACCGCCCGCTCGAGCAGCAGCGTCAGCTCGCTCGCAGGCATCGGCCGGCCCAGGTGGTAGCCCTGGATCACCGGGCAGCCCATCGCCTCGAGGCGGAGCAGCTGGTCCTCGGTCTCGACGCCCTCGGCGACCGCGGTCATCCCGATGGTGCGGGTGAGGTCGACCACCGCCGCCACGATCGCGGCGTCGACGGGGCTCACGTCGAGGTCCTGGACGAACGTGCGGTCGAGCTTCACGACGTCGACCGGGAAGCGCTTCAGGTAGTTCAGCGAGGAGTAGCCGGTTCCGAAGTCGTCGATCGCGAGCTGCACGCCGAGTGACTTCAGGTCCGTGAGCGTCGTGATCGAGCGCCCGATGTCCTGGAGGGCGAGGCTCTCGGTGATCTCCAGGCAGAGATAGCCCGGGTCGAGCCCGCTGTCGAGGAGGGCGCTGCGGATCTCCTCGACGAGATCGTCTGACTGGAACTGCCGAGCCGAGAGGTTCACGGAGATGCTGAACGGCAGGTCGAGGGTGTCCTGCCAGCTCTTCGCCTGGCCGCAGGCCTCCTCCAGCATGAAGCGACCGAGCGGCAAGATCAGGCCCGTCTCCTCGGCGAGGCCGATGAACTGGCTCGGCTGGAGCATCCCACGGTCGGCGTGCTCCCAGCGCACGAGGGCCTCCGCCCCGACGATCCGGCGGCTGGCGGTGGCGAACAGGGGCTGGTAGTAGACGGTGAGCTCGTGGCGGTCGAGCGCTTGGCGGAGGCCGACCTCGAGGTCGACCCACTCCGCCGAGCGAGAGCTCATCGCCGTCGCGTCGAAGATCTCGTAGCGGCCGGCGCCCCGGTGCTTCGCCTGGTACATCGCCACGTCCGCGTCGTGGAGAACGTCGTCGGGCGAGACCCCCGCGGTCGCGAGCGCGACCCCGACGCTGATGCTGGTCATGACGGTGCGGCCGCCTTCGAGTGTCACAGGGACGCGGACGAGGTCGATCATCCGGTTGGCGACCGCCGCCGCGGCTTCGATGTCCCCGATGTCCTCCACGAGGAGGGTGAACTCGTCGCCTCCGAAGCGGGCCAAGGTGTCGTCCTCGCGCGCGAGGCCGCGGAGCCGCTCGGCGATCGCCACGAGGAGTTGGTCGCCCGCCTGGTGACCGAGGCTGTCGTTCGCCACCTTGAAGCGGTCGACGTCGGCGAAGAGCACCGCGTGGACCTCGCCGCTGCGACTCGCCCGGCTGAGCGCGTGCTGCAGCCGGTCCAGGAAGACCCGCCGGTTCGGCAGTCCCGTGAGCGCGTCGTGGAAGGCGTGGTAGGCGAGCTGCTCCTCGAACGCGATCCGCTCGGAGATGTCCCGGAAAGCGATGACCGCGCCCTCGACGCCCTCGTCGGAGCGGATGGGCGAGCACGTGTACTCGACGGGGAACTGCTCACCGTTGCGCCGCGAGAAGGTGGCCCGCTCGCTCTGGATCGTCGAGTCCGACCGCATCGCGCGAAGCGCCGGCATGGCGAGGAACGACAGCTCGGCGACCGGCGAGCGGTCCTCGTCGCTGCGGACCTCGTGTTCCAGCCAGCCGAGGAGCTCCTCGGCCGCCGGGTTGAGGAAGGTGACGTGACCGAGCGTGTCGAAGGCGCAGACGCCTTCGCCGAGGCTCGAGGTGATCGCCACGAGGCGCTCCTGCTCGCGCCGGCGTTCCTCGTAGAGGGCGGAATTCTCGAGAGCGCCCGACCCGACCGCGGCGAGTGCGTCCAGCAGCGCACGGTCGGCGCCGTCGAACGGCTCGGCCCGGCTCCGTCCGCTGACGACGAGCCAGTGGTCCGCGATCCTCCCCGTCATGCGTGCGGCGATGGCGTCCTCGGGGGGCTCCTCGGTCACCACCGCCGTCTCGGGCGAGCGCAGGAGCTCGGACGCGCTCCGCTGCAACGCGGCCGCCACCTCCCCATCGCCCATCGTGCGGTGGACGTCGAGCGTCGCATTGAAGAGGCCGAGGAGCCGGGACCGGTCCTGGCGAGCCCGGAAGTGGCCGGCGACCGTCTCCCGAAATGCCCAGAAGGGCAAAGCGATCAATACGGCAGCCATCGGGTAGGCGGAGACCGCCAGCGCTCCTACCAGGCCGAGCGAGATCGACGCCGCCTGGAGCAGCGAGCGGATCTTCAAGCCGTCGAGCAGGTTGTGCCGCACGGTCCCAGCGCCCGTGGCGGCCATCACCGCAGCTAGCGCCGTGTAGTTGACGTAGATGTAGACGATCGTCCCGAGCACGCCCGCGCCGAGCTCGGGGAGCGTCAGATGTCTCCCCGGAGGCGCGATCGCGTGGATGACCGCCAGCCCGGCGCACGCGGCGAGCAGGGTCCCGGCGAGGTTGAACAGCGCCTTTACGGGCTGCAGCCGGCGGAGCACCCCGGCCAGCGCCGTCGCCACGAAGAACGCGATGACCACGCCTTCGGGAGGCAGCACCAGGGCCAGTACCAGGAAGAGACCGTCGTCGAAGTGGTGCGTCTCGGAGGTGGTCTCGCGATAGAGGAGCATCGGCCACAGCCAGCTGGCCAGGACCAGGGCAGTCAGCACCGACAGGACCCAGACCGAGCCCGCGCCAAACTTGCCGAACCGGACGATGGTCAGCGCCACGCTCGCAGCGCTGCCGGCCACGGTTCCGGTCACGACCACCTTGGCCCGACGCGGGAGAAGCATGAGTCCTCTAACGGCCGGATGACCTCAGGGGTTGTGGGTCTGAGGGGTCAGTGGACGGGCCGTGCCCGCAATGCTAGTTCCAGCCCGCCGAGTTCCACCCGGCGCTGTTCCAGCCCGCCGAGTTCCACCCGGCGCTGTTCCAGCCCGCCGAGTTCCACCCGGCGCTGTTCCAGCCCGCCGAG
>Ga0307374_10001984_pt1 | contig 37200 bp, 38 predicted proteins | sample OX3MG_FD_202532 | JGI IMG/M metagenome (GOLD analysis project Ga0307374, IMG submission 202532) | Soil microbial communities from Risofladan, Vaasa, Finland - OX-3 | ecosystem: Environmental > Terrestrial > Soil > Coastal area > Acid sulfate soil | place: Finland: Risofladan, Vaasa | collected... | reverse complement strand
TCACCTTCGCCACTCAGGCGGCGGCGGAGAAGGCGCTTGAGCAGAACGGCAAGGACCTGGGCGGACGTCCGCTCAAGGTGAATGTCGCCACTGACAAGCCACGCACCGGCGGTTTCCGCAGCGGTGGCGGTGGCGGCGGCGGCGGTGGTGGTAATGGTGGTGGCAACCGCCCACGGTGGTAAGCCAGCATTTCGTCTGAACTGATTCGGACGACGGAAAGCCCTGCCGCTTGCGGCAGGGCTTTTTTATTTCCCCATTTCATTTATCGTTTCAGTCCCCTATGAACTTTCATCAGGTCTAGCGATGAATTCACCCATCAAGACTCGCTGGTATTTCGACCTGGTCTCGCCGTATTCCTTTCTGCATTTCGAACAGTTCCATCACCTTCCGGCGACCCTTGAGATCGAGTACGTGCCGGTATTGTTCGCGGGACTGCTGAAGCACTGGGGGCACAAAGGTCCGGCGGAGATCCCCGCCAAGCGCATCTACACCTATCGGCATGTGACCTGGCTGGCGCAAAAACTTGGCATTCCCTTCAAGGTGCCGCCGTCGCATCCATTCAATTCGCTGCCCGCACTACGGCTGTTGATCGCTGCCGGCTTGATCCAGGCAAACGTGGCTACTGCCTTCGAGATGATCTGGAAAGAAGGCCTGGATCTGCAGAATTCAAAGGAGATCGCCGTGTTGGCAAGTCGCTTGGGTATCATGAATCTCCAGGCCACATTGACCAATGAAACAATCAAGTCAAAGCTGCGTGCCAATACCGGTGAAGCCATCACCAAGGGAATATTTGGTGTGCCGACTTTTACAATCAATAACTTGATTTTCTGGGGGCAGGATTCGCTTGATATGATGTTGGATTACCTGCATGACCCTGGCCTGTTCGAGACATCCGAGATGCGGCGCGCATTGACCTTGCCGGTGGGCGCAGCGCGCCGTGAGGTATCTAAACCCTGAGGCCATCGTAATGGCAACAGTCAGCATCGTATGGGGATTCCAGGTTCTAACTCAATACATCAAGGCGTTTCGAACGCACGTATGGTGAGCAGGGTGAATGGGTGCGTCTCTTTCGGCTGGATCCTGCCTATATCCACAGCGACATACTGAGCGACCTGGAACAGCCCGGTCACTACTTGACTCTCGACCATTGGAAGAACCACACTGCCTACCGAGCATTCCGCGAACGCATCAGAGACGAATACCAGAAGATCGATGCTCTCTGCGAGCAGTACACCCTATCCGAGCGCCAGATCGGTGATTACGACCCCTCAGGTTGATTATTTCATTACCTCTTTATCACCGCATATATCATTGAGACATCTGTCACGGCGCTCCTTGCCCGTGGATTCTGTAAAACTTGCGCGTTACCTGATCGGTAAGACTCTGGTGCGGGAGCTGCCCAAGGGCCGTATCACTGGCCGCATCGTGGAAACCGAAGCCTATCTGCCACACGATGCTGCTTGTCATGCTTTCAATGGCCCTACAAAGCGCAACCGTTCGCTGTTCCTGGAGCGCGGGCATGCCTATGTGTACTTCATCTACGGCAATCATTTCATGCTGAATGTGAGCAGCGAGCGGGAAGGGATTGGCGCCGGCGTGTTATTGCGTGCGCTGGAGCCAATGGAAGGCATACCACTCATGAAACGCAGCCGCAGCCACCTGTCATATGAAGCTCTCACGCGCGGGCCGGGAAGATTGGCCGCGGCCCTGCGTGTGGATATGAAGTTCGATGGCCTGGATCTGTGTGCTGGTGGCCCTTTGTGGCTGGGCGAAGCGGTGAAACCCGTGGGCCGCATCGGCCGCAGCGTGCGCATCGGTATCAACAAGGATGCCCATCGCCGATTGCGATTTTACGAGCGCGGCAATCCGTTCATCAGTGGGCCGAAGACCTTGCGCGGCTGAGCCTCGTGCACGGCGTGGGGTTTTGTTAACGTATACCAAGCGATCACGACATCGATCAGTAAAAGGCGCACCCCATGACCCCGGTCCGCATCTCATCCCGGCAGACGTTTTTTATGAAACGCGTATTTCCAGCCATCTGGTTCGGCATGGTCATCATCATCACGGTGACTGCCGCTTTTGGTATGACGGCGAGCCATCAAATGCAGCCGGTATTCTTCCTGATACCCGCGTTCATGTTGGTAGTTGGATATTACCTCATGAAAAGCCTGGTATTCGGTCTCATGGACGAGGTCTGGGATGCCAGCAGTGAGCTGGTCATCAAGAATCACGGCGAGGAAGCCCGCATCCCGCTCGCCAATATCATAAATATCAGCTTCATGTGGATCACCAATCCCAACATCATCACCCTGCGCCTGCGCCAGCCTTGCCGCTTCGGCAAGGAAGTGATGTTCTGTCCCAAGGGGATGTATTTCTTCCCGTTCTCAAAAAACCCGATTGCGGAGCAGCTGATAGAACGGGTGGACGCATTGCGCCGTCCTTAATTTAGTGGTGTCACCGGTTTCTGCGGCATGAACTCGGTGTAATCCTGCGTATGCGGCGCCTTGCGCATGGCCTCCTGCAATTCTGCCGGTGCTGGCACGATCTTGCGCGTGACCAGATCCAGCCATGCGCCCTGCACATCGATCATGCAGGCCAGAGAGATATCCGCCTTGAAGATGCGATGGCGCATGCGCCAATGCTTATCATTTGCAGACAGGCCGCTGACTTCAGTGGTCACGCTGATACGCTCGTTGGCGCGCACTTCATGCAAATAGTGAGTGTCTTCCCGGAACAACACCGGCCCGAGGCGCAGTTTCTGGAAGCGTTCCAGAGTGAAACCACAGTCGTTGAGGAAACCCACGCGCGCTTGGGCGGCATAGTCCATATAGGCGGTGTGGCGTAGGTGGCCATTGGGGTCCAGATCCGCCCAGCGTACCTGGAATTCGCAACGGCAAGAGTTGGTCATATGCAGACCTTTCTTGGTGACTGGAACCGCCATTCTACCCGCGCCTGCAAATTCAATTGTGTATTAGGGTTGTTCCTGACCGTCCGCATCGGCGAAAATACGCAACCGTCCCCCGTGGAGTTTCCATGTCATCGCGTCGCGAACTTGCCAACGCCATCCGGGCGCTCGCCATGGATGCGGTGCAGCAGGCCAATTCCGGCCATCCTGGTATGCCCATGGGCATGGCGGATATCGCCGAGGTGCTGTGGAATGATTACCTCAGACATAATCCCCAAAATCCCAAGTGGGCCGACCGTGACCGCTTCGTACTTTCCAACGGCCACGGCTCTATGCTGCTGTATGCGCTCCTGCATCTCAGCGGTTATGACTTGCCGCTCACGGAGCTCAAGCGCTTCCGCCAGCTGCATTCAAAGACTCCGGGCCATCCGGAATACAGGCTGACACCCGGCGTCGAGACTACCACGGGACCTTTAGGTCAGGGGCTGGCGAATGCCGTGGGCATGGCCATCGCCGAGAAAGTTCTGGCTACGCATTTCAACCGGCCGGGTTTCAAGATCGTCGACCATTACACTTACGTGTTCGTGGGCGACGGTTGCCTCATGGAAGGCATTTCCCATGAAGTGTGCGGACTCGCCGGCACCTTGGGGTTGGGCAAACTCATCGTCTTCTACGACGACAACGGTATCTCCATCGATGGCGAGGTGCGCGGCTGGTTCACGGACGACACCCCCAAGCGCTTCGAAGCCTATGGTTGGCACGTAGTGCCTGATGTGGATGGCCTGGATGCAGTTGCTGTCAAGCGTGCCATCGAAGAGGCGCATGCGGTCACCGACAAACCCACACTTATCGATTGCAAAACCATCATCGGCTTCGGTGCGCCCCACAAGCAAAATACCAAACAGGCGCACGGTGAGGCTTTGGGCGTGGAGGAGGTAGCCGCCGCGCGTTTGCAGCTAGGCTGGAAATCCCCACCCTTCGAGATCCCGTCGGAGTATTACCTCGGCTGGGATGCACGAGCCCGCGGACGGGCTTTCGAAGACAATTGGAATACATTGTTAAACGCCTATCAAAAATCCTATCCGGAACTGGCAGAGGAATTTAAGCGTCGCCAAGATGGCGGGCTGCCCCAAGAATGGCCTGAGAAGTCCCAGCAGTACATCAATAGTACTGCGGCATTTGGCGGGGAGATGGCGAGCCGCAAGGCTTCCCAGAATGCTCTTGATGGATATGGCCCAATGTTGCCGGAACTGATCGGTGGTTCTGCTGATCTGACAGGTTCCAACAATACACTGTGGAAAGGGGCGCGCCCCATCAGCCGACAGGATTTCGGCGGCAACTATATACACTTCGGCGTGCGCGAGTTCGGCATGTCAGCAGTGCTCAACGGGTTGGCGTTGCACGGCGGCTTTATTCCCTACGCTGGTACCTTCCTGACATTTTCCGATTACGCCCGCAATGCGCTGCGCATGGCCGCGCTCATGGGGGCCGGCAGCATCTTTATATATACACACGATTCCATTGGCCTGGGCGAGGACGGCCCCACCCATCAATCTGTCGAGCATCTCACGGCCTTGCGCATTATCCCGGGAATGGAGTTGTGGCGGCCATGTGACGACGTAGAGACCGCGGTGGCCTGGGCAGCGGCCATCGAACGCAGGCGGGGACCCACGGCACTGGCTTTGTCACGACAAAACCTGCCGCACTATGAGCGCACGCCGTTGCAGCTCGAGTCCATCCGCCGCGGGGGATATATCGTGCTCGAGAGTGACGGTATTCCAGCGGCGATCATCATCGCCACCGGTTCGGAAGTGGCACTCGCTGTAAATGCCGCCAAACAACTCGCTGAACACAGCCTGAGTGTCAGAGTGGTGTCGATGCCCTGCACCAGTGTGTTCGATGCCCAGGATGTGAGTTATCGCGAACATATACTGCCGCCGGCTGTGAAGGCACGGGTGGCGGTAGAGGCGGGCATCACTGAATACTGGCATCGTTATGTGGGGCGGTACGGGCGCATCATCGGCATCGACCGTTATGGAGAGTCAGCGCCGGCCAAAGATGTGTTCGAATATTTCGGTTTCACCGTGGACAGCGTGGTGAAGACAGTGGAAGCGGTGCTCAAGAAAGACAAAATGCCAGATGCTTAGCGCTGTGTGCAGCGCAGGCAAGACCATCATATTTTTGCACGAACAGCAATCGGGTTTTTGACTGAATCAGTTGAGGAGTGAATCATGGTAATCAAAGTCGGAATCAATGGTTACGGCCGCATCGGACGCAACATCCTGCGCGCGCTCTACGAGAGCAAGCGCAACAACGAGATCAAGATCGTGGCCATCAACGACCTGGGCGATGCGGCCACCAATGCGCATCTCACCCGCCATGACACCACCCACGGTAAGTTTCCCGGAACGGTAACTGTCGAGGGCGATAACCTGTTGGTGAACGGCGACAAGATCCGGGTGTTTGCGGAACGCGACCCGGCGAAGATAGCCTGGAGCAGTGTGGGCGCCGACATGGTACTGGAATGCACCGGCCTGTTTGCTAGCAAGGCCAAGGCTTCGGCGCATATCCAGGGCGGCGCCAAGAAAGTCATCATCTCGGCGCCGGGCGGCGAGGACGTGGACGCGACCATCGTATATGGCGTCAATCATAAGATCCTCAAATCCTCGCACACGGTGATCTCCAACGCTTCCTGTACCACCAATTGCCTGGCACCGCTCGCCAAGGTGCTGCATGAGAAGGTCGGCATCCTCAACGGCATCATGAATACCGTGCATTCCTACACAAATGATCAGGTGTTGACCGACGTATTCCACAAGGACCTGCGGCGTGCACGCTCGGCAACCCATTCCATGATCCCCACTAAAACCGGAGCGGCGGCCGCCATCGGCTTGGTGATCCCGGAACTGGCCGGCAAACTGGACGGCTTCTCCATCCGTGTGCCGACAATCAATGTGTCGATCGTGGATTTCACCTTTACTGCGGCCCGCGATGTGAGCAAGGAAGATATCCACACGATGATGCGGGCCGCAAGCCAGGGCGAGCTCAAGGGTATCCTCAACTACAACGATCAACCTTTGGTGTCGGTGGATTACAACCACGATCCGGCCTCCTGCACCTACGATGCCTGGATGACCCGCGTCATGGGACGGTTGGTTAAAGTCTGCGGCTGGTACGACAACGAATGGGGATTCAGCAATCGCATGCTGGATGCGACCGTGGCCTTGTGGAACGCAAAGTAAAGGCGTCCGTACCGGACACGACAGCATGTCGATAATCAGAATGAGCGACCTGAATCTGCGCACCAAACGTGTGCTGATCCGGGAAGACCTGAACGTGCCGCTGGATGACAGCGGCCGCATCAGCAGCGATGTGCGCATCCGCGCCGCATTGCCCACGATCCACGACGCCATAAAAGCCGGTGCGCGTGTCATGCTGATGTCACACCTGGGTCGGCCCAAGGAAGGTGCATACGATGCTGCGCTTTCGCTTGCGCCGGTGGCAGAACGGCTCACGGAGCTATTAGGTGTGAAAGTGCCGCTAATACGCGACTGGATCGATGGTGTGCAGGTGGCGCCTGGCGAAGTGGCGCTGCTCGAGAATGTGCGTTTTCTCAAAGGCGAAAAGCAGGATGACGAAACGCTCTCCAGAAAGATAGCCGTGCTCTGCGATATTTATGTGATGGACGCTTTCGGTACCGCGCACCGCGCCGAAGCCTCCACCCATGGGGTGGCGAAATTTGCGGCTGTGGCCTGCGCCGGACCACTGCTGATGCGCGAACTGGAGGCTTTGGGACGGGCGCTTGAACATCCGGCACGGCCGCTGGTGGCGATTGTCGCCGGTTCCAAGGTATCCACCAAGTTGGCGCTGTTGGAGACGCTGACAAAGAAAATGGACCGGCTCATCGTGGGCGGCGGCATCGCCAATACCTTCATCGCGGCCGCCGGCTACAACGTGGGTAAATCCCTGTATGAGCCCGGCCTGGTGGCGGAAGCCAAACGCTTGACTACCGTAGCACGTCAACGCGGTGGTGAGATACCGTTGCCGGTGGACGTGGTGGTGGCACAGGAGATTTCTGCCAATGCGGAAGCCGATGTACGCAAAGTGAATGAGGTGGGTGCCGACGAGATGATCCTGGATATCGGCCCGGACACCTCGGAACTGTACGTCGGGATCCTCAAGCAGGCCGGCACTATCGTGTGGAATGGACCAGTGGGTGTCTTCGAATTCGATCAGTTCGGTGAAGGCACGCGTGCGGTAGCCAATGCGGTTGCAGAGAGTCCGGCGTTTTCCATCGCCGGCGGCGGTGATACGCTGGCGGCACTCGACAAGTACGGCGTCACCGATCGCGTCTCATATGTGTCCACCGGCGGCGGCGCCTTCCTGGAATTTCTGGAAGGCAAGACCCTGCCGGCGGTGACGGTTCTCGAACAGCGTGCCAAAGACAGAGTTAAACATTGAGCTCAAAGGAGCCAGCTTGGCAGCTTCTTGCTCTCACATTCATGGCGTCACTGGCGCATAATTAACCGATGCCCCGCAGAACCAAGATCGTCGCCACACTCGGCCCGGCTACTGACACGCCGAAAGTCATGGAAGCCCTAGTGCGCGCCGGCGTGGATGTAGTGCGACTGAATTTATCCCACGGCGAACCCGCCGATCATCGCCATCGCCTGGAACTGGTGCATGCGGCGGCTCGGGCCGCCGGCAAGGACGTGGGTGTGCTTGCTGACCTGCAGGGACCGAAGATCCGCATCGAAAAATTTCGTGGTGGCCACATCACCCTCAAGGACGGCCAGACATTCGTGCTGGACGCGGAACTCGCCGATAACGCCGGCACCGAGCAAGCGGTGGGACTCACCTACAAGGCGCTGCCCCGGGATGTGAAAGCCGGCGATCTGCTGCTGCTGGGCGACGGTGAAATCAGCCTGCGCGTGCAGAAGGTAGAGGGCTCGCGCATCCTGTGTCGTGTGGAAAATGGGGGTGAGCTGTCTGATCACAAAGGCGTTAACCGCCAGGGCGGCGGTTTATCGGCCAAGGCACTCACGGAAAAAGATCTGCACGACATCAAGCTGGCGGCGGAGCTGGGCGTGGATTACCTGGCCGTGTCTTTTCCACGCGACGCCGCCGATATAGAACGTGCGCGCAAGCTTCTGCAGGCTGCCGGCAGCAAGGCCGGCATCATCGCCAAGATCGAGCGTACCGAGGCCATCACCAACCTCGATGAGATTATTAAGTCATCCGACATCGTTATGATTGCGCGCGGCGACCTGGCGGTCGAGATCGGCGATGCTGAACTGCCAGGTATTCAGAAACACATCATCCGCCGTGCCCGTTACCTCAATCGCGTGGTGATTACCGCTACGCAGATGATGGAGTCCATGATCCACAGCCCGGTGCCGACCCGCGCCGAGGTATTGGACGTGGCCAATGCGGTGCTGGACGGCACGGATGCGGTGATGCTCTCGGCAGAGACCGCCGCCGGCAAATACCCGGTGAAGACCGTGGAGGCCATGGCGCGCGTGTGCGAGGGCGCTGAGCGCCAGCGCATGTCGTCAAGTTCGCAACAGCGCCTGGATCGTCATTTCGAGCGGGTGGACGAAGCCATCGCCATGGCAGTCATGTATACCGCCAACCATATGGATGTGAAAGCCATCATCGCGCTGACGGAATCCGGTTCCACCGGGCTTTGGATGTCTCGCATCAGCTCCGGTATCCCCATCTACGCCATGACGCGGCACGAAGCTACGCGCCGCCGCGTGACCTTATATCGTGGCGTCTACCCTGTTGCCTTCGACGTGATGCACAAAAATCCGGATCAGGTCTTACGCAGTGCCGCAGAAGAACTCAAGAAACGCGGCATCGTCACGGATGGCGATTTCGTGATCTGCACCAAGGGCGAATTCAGCGGCGTCACCGGTGGCACCAACAGCCTCAAGATCGTGCGCGTCGGCGATTAGTTTTATCTCTACAAGGCGATATTTCTCTTATAGCCCGAACTTACGTCAATACGCGCGACAGAAGCCTGGAATAAGAAGCATGAAATATCTGCCACTGCTTTGGGCCAATCTCACCCGCCGCAAGACCCGCATCATCTTCACGCTGCTGTCGGTGATCTTCGCCTTCCTGCTGTTCGGCGTGCTCCTGGCGATCCGCCAAGGATTCACTGTGGGCGCCAATTTCGCCGGTGCAAACCGCCTGGTCACCATGAGCGCGATCTCACTGGTGAATTCCCTGCCCATCAGTTATGCGGAACGTATCGCACAGGTTCCCGGCGTAGCCAATGTGTGTCCCGTGGATTGGGTGGGTGGCTACTTCCAGGATCCGCGCAAGCCCATTGTCGCCATGGCGGTTGATCCCAAGACTTATCTGGATGTTTATCCGGAATACCGATTGCCGCTGGCGCAACAGCAGGCATGGATTGCCGACAAACGTGGCGTGATCGTGGGCACTGCCTTGGCGCAGCAATACGGCTGGAAGGTCGGTCAGCAGATCCCGCTGCGTTCCAATATCTGGCGCGACAAGGACGGCAACAGCACCTGGAATGTCATCGTGGATGGAATCTTCACCACCGATCAAAAAGGCCAGGATAACGCCTTGCTGATGCATTACCAGTATCTGAACGACACCCGCTCTTTCGGTATCAACGGAACGAGTTTCTTCATGCTCAGAATCGCTGATCCCGGGAATGCCGGGCAGGTGGCTCAGGCGGTGGACACCCTGTTCGCCAATTCACCGAATGAAACGCGCACCGCCACCGAGAAAGTATTCCTGCATGATTTTGCCGCGCAGTTCGGCGACATTGGCGCCATCGTCACTGCCGTAGTCAGCGCAGTGCTGTTCACCATGCTGCTGGTGACTGCCAACACCATGGCGCAATCGGTGCGCGAACGCACCAATGAGCTGGCAGTATTGAAAGTCCTGGGGTTTGGGAATCAGCGCATCGCCGGCCTGGTGCTTATGGAATCGCTGCTGGTGACCGCTAGCGGCGGCATTCTCGGCTTGTTGCTGGCGTATGCGCTTATCGCAACCTTAGGCTATACCGCCGGCGCGCTACTTACATTTCTGCCGGGACTGCACATTCCCGTCAGTGGAATACTGATGGGTGCGTTGCTAATACTGTTGCTCGGGCTATTGGCGGGGTTGTTGCCCGCCATCCGCGCCGTGCGCCTGCAGGTGGTCATGGCCTTGAGAGGTGTGTGACATGAACTGGCTGAAACAGCTGATTTCCGTGAGTGCCATGAATTTCAGGAATTTGCGTTACCGGCTGGATTCCTCGCTGGTTGCGGTGATCGGATTTGCCGGAGTGGTATTGGTGGTGGTGGCGATTCTCTCGATACGGGCTGGCTTCCAGGCGACCCTCTTGGTGACCGGTTCTCCCGCCACCGCTATCGTGTTGCGCGGGGGTGCCGGCACCGAAGTGAACAGCGTGCTCAACGGCGATACATCGCATATCGTGGCTACGGCGCCGGGCATCGTGCAGAGCGACCATGGCCCGGTTATCTCGCCTGAATTACTGGTGCAGATCAGTCTGAAGAAACGCTCAACCGGGAATTGGTCCAACGTCTCGTTGCGCGGCGTCAACGCAGACGCCTTCCTGGTGCATGACAAGATACACATCGTCTCAGGGCGCATGTTCACCCCGGAGTTGAACGAAGTCGTCGTGGGCGCCGACGCCGCCAGAAGTTTCCAGGGTTTGCAGCTGGGCGGCACGCTGCACTCGGGTCGCTATAACTGGAAGATCGTGGGGATCTTCGACGACGGTGGTGGCCTGTACAATTCCGAGATCTGGGCGAGCCTGCCGCTGTTGCAAGGCGCCTATCAGCGCGGCAACTCCATAGGTTCCGTGTACGCGAAACTTACTACCCCGGCTGCATTTACTGCCTTCAAGCAGGCACTCACGGATAACCCACAGCTGAGCGTCAGTGTCGAGCGCGAATCGGATTATTTTGCCGGCCAGGCCCAGGGCATGAGCCTGTTCATCAGTATCGTCGGCGGCATCATCGGCGTGCTCATGGGCGGCGGCGCGGTGTTCGGCGCCATCAATACCATGTACACAGCGGTGGTCGCACGCGCCCAGGAGATCGCCACACTCCGGGCACTGGGCTTCGGCCGCACACCGGTGTTGGTGTCGGTGTTGCTGGAAGGATTGCTGTTGGGATTGGTGGGCGGCGTATGCGGTGGCGTCTTGGCTTATCTGCTGTTCAACGGCTTCGAAGCCACCACCTTCAACCAGTTCAGCAGCATCGCATTCCGCTTCGATGTTACGTTGCATCTGCTGGCGTTGGGAGTAATTTATGCGCTGCTGATGGGCTTGCTGGGTGGACTGCTGCCGGCAGTGCGTGCCGTCCGCATGCCGATTGCCGCTGGCCTGCGCCAGACTTGAGAAATTTAAGTCGTCTATCGACACGGACAGCGAACGGCGTAATTGTTACACCACCGCCTTCGCCATGGCGTATTGCTATTTGATCAGTCGCAGAGAGACCGGATAGCGGTAATCCACGCCCTTGGATGCCTGAATGGCGGCCACGATGATAAAAATCATGTCAATGATGGCCACCGCCCATAACAGGAAGATACCAATGATGACAAACACAAGAATGCTGCTCACGAGCGCGGCGATGACCATGGTGATCTGAAAATTCAAGGCTTCCTTGCCGTTGCTGTTCACGAACGGCATCTCGTCCTTCTTCATCAGCCATATCACCAGCGGACCGATGATGAACCCAATAATGGGAAACACATAACCGGCGAGTGCGCTCAAGTGCGCGGCCATGCCCCAGTTGTTTTCAGCTTCAGTGGTCATTGCTGGTGCTCCTGTGTTGGTGAGTCCACTTACCCGCGACACAATCTCCATTGCTATGCGTGTGCCCTCTTGTATGGAATCCTGCCCCTTTTGGCCTGGGCTGACAAGCCTGCGCATCGAACTGAATTGGATTGGTATACCATTGCTCGCCATCGAGCTTCGGTAAAGGCTGTCATCGCATGCGCCGCATACTGTTCTGGCTGGCCACTGGCATCGGTGGACTGCTGCTGTTGGTATTCATCACTATCTATGCCTTACTGCATGCCAGCGCGCCACAGCTGGATGGCAAGGTAAAAATGGCTGGGCTTAGTGAGTCCGTCAAAGTCACCCGCGACCTGTTGGGCGTACCCACCATCAGTGCAAACAATCGTATGGATGCGGTGCGGGCCTTGGGTTTCCTGCATGCCCAGGACCGGTTCTTCCAGATGGATCTGATGCGAAGACTGGCATCCGGTGAACTGGCGGAGCTGGTGGGGCCGGCGGCGCTGAAGCTGGACCAGCAGCATCGCCTTTTCCGGCTGCGCGCAGTGGCGCATCGAGTCCTGGCCCAGGCTACGCCCGAGCAACTCAAATACTTCGACGCTTACACGGCTGGCGTGAACGCGGGACTGCGGGAGCTTACTGTCAGGCCGTTCGAATATCTTCTTCTCAGGCAGCCGCCGAAAAGCTGGCAGCCGGAGGATTCGGTGCTGGTGATCTTCGCCATGTATTTCGATCTGCAGGATGCCTATGACCGGCGCGAATCGAATTTGGCATTGATGCGCGAGACTCTGCCGGGACCGCTGTTCGAGTTCCTGCACGCACCCGGCACCCAATGGGATGCGCCGCTTATGGGCCAGGCCTTCAGCACTCCGCCGATCCCATCGGATCAGCAGGTGAACATACACTCATGGCCAACAGCGGATTTTGCCGATATAGACAACGAGCACTTCACTGAACATGAAGTGACCGGAAGCAACAGCTTCGCTGTGGATGCGGTTCACAGTGCCGATGGACATGCGATCCTCGCCAACGACATGCATCTGGGTCTGTCGGTGCCGAACATCTGGTACCGCGCGCAACTGATCTATCCTGATCCGAAACATCCAGCACAGGCCATTTCCACCACCGGCGTCACACTGCCGGGGGTGCCGGTCATCGTGGTGGGCAGCAACGGTCATGTGGCCTGGGGATTCACCAACAGTTATGGCGACTGGGTGGACCGGGTGATGTTGCATCTCAAGCCCGATGATCCCGGCTATTACCTGACCGCCAGTGGCTGGCGTGCGTTCGACCATCATGAGGAAGTCATCAGGATCGCGGGCCATAAAAACTTTGTGATGGATGTGCGCGATACCCTCTGGGGCCCGGTACTCGGGCAGGACCATAACGGCATCACCTATGCAGTGCACTGGATGGCCGCGGATCCCGCCGCCACCAATCTGGAACTGGGCGATATGGACGGCGCACAAAACGTGCAGCAGGCCATGGCGGTGGCCAACCGCGCTGGCATACCGGAGCAGAATTTCCTGGTGGTAGATTCCGCCGGCAATATCGCCTGGACAATCGCAGGAAGAATCCCGGTGCGCACCGGCTACGACCCGGAATTCCCAGCGTACTGGGATAAGCCTGGGGTGGGTTGGACCGCTTGGCTGGCTCGTGAACAATATCCACGTATAGTCAATCCAGCCGATGGCCACCTGTGGACCGCCAATGCCCGGGTTGTGGACGGCATGATGCTCAAGCAGATTGGCGATGGCGGTTATGATCTGGGGGCCCGCGCTCAGCAGCTGCGCGACGATTTGATGGTCAATGAGAAATTTTCACCGACCGACATGCTGGCCATCCAACTGGATGACCGGGCGATGTTCCTGGGCCGGTGGCGTTCGTTACTGCTACATCTTCTGACACAGGAGACAATCAAAGGTAACGCGCAACGCGCGGAATTTCTTAACTATGTACAAAACTGGGGTGCCAGGGCAGCCACGGATTCCGTAGGCTACCGGCTGGTGAGGGATTTCCGCTCAAGGGTCGATCAGATGGTATTTAGTGCGCTGACTGCGCCTTGCAAGCAGAGCGATCCCGATTTTGATTACACGGTGCTTACCCAGCGGGAAGGGCCATTGTGGGCCATGGTCACGCAACAACCGGCCAACCTGCTCGATCCGAAATACAAAACCTGGGATGAGCTGATGCTGGCAGCGGTGGACCAGGTCGACCAGACCTTATGGGTGCCGGGATCCGGATTCGCGACCCGCACCTGGGGCATGCGCAACACAGTACGTATCCGCCAACCCATGAGCCGCGGGCTGCCAATCCTGTCCCGTTGGCTGGATATGCCAGCGGTGCAATTGCCGGGCGACAGCAACATGCCGCGCGTACAGGGTGTGAACTTCGGTGCTTCGGAACGTCTGGATGTGGAACCTGGCCATGAGCAGAACGGAATATTCGAGATGCCCGCCGGCCAGAGCGCTTATCCATTCTCGCCGTTCTATCGAAACAGTGAACCCGCATGGGAGCAGGGATTGGCTACGCCGTTCCTGCCGGGTCCGGTGCGTGACACGCTGGTGTTTCAGCCTTCGAACTAATTTAAACTCTGGGTAGTTGCGTATCTGGCAAGCCAGGTATGGCTGCGAGCAACGGCCGTTGTTCCAGCCATTGGATGAGCACCTCCCAGTCCTGCAGATCTGGCCGGGTCTTGCGCGTCTCCAGTTCATGGATACCCAGACCCGCTTCTGAAGCGTGCACATAATTTTGGGTGTCGCGGAAACTGGTGATGAATGGAATGCTCAGACTGCGGAGAAAATGCTGCAGCTTCTCATAAATAAGGGTGTTTTTTTTCACGCGGTTTGCGATCACCGCCACACGTTCGGCACGACGCTCGATGCGGCCAATCAATAAGAGATCAGCGATGCAGCGCGACGCCGCATGCATATCGATATCCGATGGCAGCACCGGTATGAGGATTGCGTCGGCATCGCGGGTAAAATCCTGCAGGTGCATACTATCGAGTGCAGCAGGTGTATCCACGATCAGCCGTTCCGTATCCGGCGGTACTCGCAACTGGAAACTGCGCGTCACACGGCCGCTGCGTTCGGCGCCGGCGATGCCGGTAATAGCAGCCGGTTTCTCGCCGCGATTCTTCAGCCATTGCAGGCTGGAGCCCTGTATATCCGCGTCCAGAAGCGCGGTGCGATAGCCATGCGAGGCATAATACCCAGCCAGATTGGTTGACAACGTGGTCTTGCCGCAACCACCCTTAGTATTGAGTGCCACAATGCGCATCAATGGGCGCATAGCAGCCGCATATGGCTGCCCCTCCGGATGGGTCGCCGGCGCATTCGCAGGTTTGTGATGCCAGAGTTTCAGCTTTAGCATGGTTTACTGGTCTGGACGCCGGCATGGAACGGATGCAGCATTCTTGTACGCCACTTCCAGGTTGTGCATATTCATAGCATAGCTGGTATTTGAATATACATGATCTTACTATCTGCCAAGCAGCCGACTGCAGGTATGCTCGCATGCAGGTGCGTAGTATGAATACCTGCATACTGGCATCTTCAGATAATGGGTCCCGAGCATAGTTGAACGGCATCTGACAAAACAAACAGATAACACCAAAATATGACCGGAAACTCGGACACCGTCGAAGAACGCGCTATGCCAAGCTCTCGCGGAGCATGGCATCGGCAATCCATGTGGTTGTCGAATCTCGCATGAATGAACCAACGGCATCACGGCCGAAACTGGGATTGGTGCTGCCGGGCGGCGGAGCGCGCGCCGCTTATCAAGCCGGCGTGCTCAAGGCCATCGCGGAACTGCTGCCAACAGATGCGCCCAGTCCGTTCCGGGTAATCTCCGGCACCTCGGCGGGCGCCATCAACGCTGCGGTCATTGCCACCAATGCCTCACATTTCCGCAAAGGTGTCGAGCATCTCGCCAGCGTATGGGAGCATATCCATAGCGACCGGGTGTTTCGTACAGACGCCTATACGATTTTCAGAAATGTCACGTATTGGCTTATGGCGTTGATGTACGCTGGTTTTGGGCAGCGCAATCCGATTGTGCTGTTGGACAATGTTCCCCTCAGGCGTTTACTTGAGCAACACATAATTTTTGCACGCTTGCAGGAGGCCATCGCTTCCGGAAACCTGGAGGCGCTGGCCATCACCTGTTCAGGGTATACCTCGGCGCGCGCCATAACCTTTTATGAGGGCAAGCCCGATTTGGAATCCTGGTGGCGCACTCGCCGGCAGGGCCGACCAACGGAATTGCACTTCGACCACATCATGGCTTCAGTATCTCTGCCGGGGATTTTCCCGGCTGTGCGCATTGGCCAGGAATACTTTGGCGACGGCTCGTTGCGCCAGGCAGCGCCACTCAGTCCCGCGGTGCATCTGGGGGCGGGACGCATCCTGGTGATCGGGTTGCGGAACGAACAGGCCAACCAGCTGCCCGCTCCCGGCGAGCCGGTCCCATACCCGCCCCTCGGCCAGATTGCCGGCTACCTGCTGGATGTGATCTTCAGTGACCGGGTCTATTCAGACCTGGAGCGCTTGAAGCGCATCAATGCCACCATCAGGCATATATCGCAACACGAGTTGCAGGAACAACCCCTGAGAATCATTGATACCATGGTGATCGTGCCGAGTGCGGATATCCGCGACATTGCGAGGCGACATATATACGAGTTCCCGCGCAGCATGCGCTTGCTACTGCGTGCCATGGGCGGTCTGCATGAAACCGGCAGCCAGCTGTTGAGTTATCTGTTGTTCGAAGCCGGCTATTGCCAGGAACTGATTGAACTCGGCCGCAAAGATGGACTCGCCCAGGCGGACAAACTCCTGAAGTTCATAGCCGGGGAGACAGTTTCTGCTGACTGAAGCAGTTTATTTCAATTCGTTATGTTTCACTAACACTTCTCGCCCCAGTTCGCGGAAATGTGCGGCAAGCTTTTCAACTACATACACTGAGCGGTGGTAGCCTCCAGTACAACCCACCGATACCGTAAGGTATTGGCGGTTGGAAGACTCGAACTGCGGTATCCAATGCGCCAGTAAGGTTCTCAGATCCTGAACGAAACGCTGTCCCACTGGACTGTCATCCAGAAAACGTACCACGGCAGGATCCTTGCCGGTGAGTGCCCGCAGCTTGGGTTCCCAATAAGGGTTAGGCAAGCCACGGGCATCGAAAATGAAATCCGAATCTCCCGGCAGTCCGTGGCGGAAACCGAATGACTGGAACAACAGTGATAGTCCACGGCGTTCACCGCGATGGATGCGGGCACGCACCAGTTCCCGCAACTCGTGTATCGAGGTGCGGGTGGTATCCAGCACCACATCGGCTTCATCGGCGATGGCGCCCAGCAGTTCGCGTTCCGTGCGGATGGCATCCCGGAGCGAGCGACCTTCATCCGCCAGGGGATGCGGGCGATGGGTTTCGTTGTAGCGTTTCAACAGCACACCTTCCTCGGCGTGCAGAAACACGATCTCGCATTCAATGCCCTGGGCACGCAGCTGGCGCACGGTTTCCGGTACCGTCTGTATGTCCTCAAGTCGGTTGCGTGCATCAATGCCGATGGCCATATCGTTATAGGCCGGATCGCTGCTCAATAATGTGACACGCACGAATTCCTGCAACAAGCCCGCGGGGATGTTGTCCACGCAGTAATAATCCAGATCCTCCAGCATATGCAGAGCGACGGATTTGCCGGAACCGGATAGCCCACTCAGGATAATGAGACGCATGCTTTTCCTGTCATATCAGTGACGATAGGTGATGTGACACTATAACTACTGAAACTACTGATGCTGAGGATACAAAGACGGCGCGCAATAGGCCGCGCCGTTTTTTGGTTTGCCGGCCATATTCTCAAGCATCTAAGAGGCGGCATCCGTGCGTACACTGGCACGATCGTTGTGGCCTGTGAGTTTTTCCTTGTATTTTTTTATCTGACGATCGAGCTTGTCGGTCAGGGCATCGATGGCGGCGTACATGTCGGCATCCACTGCATCAGCAAAAATCTTGCCGTGTACCACTGGCAGAGTGGCTTCGGCCTTGTGTTCCAGCTTGGATACCGTCAACACGACATGCACATGCGTAACTTGATCGAAATGTCGCTCCAGGCGTTCGAATTTGTTTTCCACATAATTCCGAAGAGCCGGAGTGATGTCCATATGCTGGCCGCTGACTTCAATTTTCATGATGCGCTCCTGATATTCCTAATGTGTTACCTCATGGCGAGGCGTTTACGTTTGTGGGCCGGGGGGATGGTCATGGACTCACGATATTTGGCGACCGTGCGTCGCGCCACCTGGATTCCACGGCTCACAAGCTCCTTGGTAATTCGGTCATCGCTCAACGGATCGTTAGGATCCTCCTGGACCAATAATTTGCGGATCAAGGCACGGATCGCGACGGATGAGAGTGCGCCGCCATCATCTGTTGACAATTCATTTGAGAAAAAGTGCCTGAAGGCAAGAGTACCACGTGGTGTAGCCAGATATTTGTTGGCGACCACTCGCGAGATCGTGGATTCATGCAATTCCAGTTCCGCCGCCACATCCTTGAGCATCAGTGGGTGCATGGATTCCTCACCGGCGTCGAGGAAATCCGCCTGATGGCGCACGATGCATTCAGCCACACGCAGCAGGGTGTGGTTGCGCATTTTCAAGCTGCGGATCAGCCAGCGCGCCTCCTGCAGTTGGCGTCCCAGATCCGCATTCTCGCCGTTGCGCCGCCGGCCGATGGCCGCAGCATACATAGAGTTGACGCGCAGACGCGGTGCGATGGCGGGGTTGAGTTCCACCACCCAGCGCTCATCGCGGCGCGACAGCACCACATCGGGAATGATGAAATCCACAGCGCTGGATGCTAGGCCGGTACCGGGTCTTGGGTTGAGAGACTGGATCAGTGTTATGGCAGCAGCCAATTCGTCATCACCGGCATCTAGCTGCCGACAGAGTTGTGCATGTGAGTGCTCCGCGAGTTCCTGCAGATGTCCGGACGCCACCTGTAATGCCAGTTCCTGGATAGCTGACGGTTCCAACTGGCGTAGCTGGAGACTCAAACATTCGCTCAAGTCCCGGGCTGCCACACCTGGCGGATCGAGTGTCTGGATCTGATGCAGCACCGCTTCCATCTCTTCGAGCTCGGGGCTATTGCCTTGGTCGTCGAAGGCTTGGCGCAGCTCATCCAGGCTGGCGGTTAAATAACCATCCTCGTTGAGGCTATCGATGATCAGGGCGCCGATGGCCGCGTCGCGGGCACTCAACCGCGTCAGTTCCAGTTGCTGGTGCAGATAATCCTGCAGACTGATGTCCACGGATGCCGTAGGCTCGGCAAATTCCTCTCCAGCGCCACCGCCCCAGGTCACATCCACGTCAGCACTGTCCCATTCCACCTCCGGTAATTCTTCTGTTGTTTCGGAGACGGATTCCTCGGGTGCCTGGCTGTCTTCAGGTGGTGACTTGGTGATCTCGCCGAGGGGGGCTTCATCGCCGTCGTCGATCCTCTCCAGCAAAAGGTTATTTTCCAGAGCCTGCTGCACCAGATCGCGCAATTCCAGAGCGGACATCTGCAGCAGCCCCAATGCTTGCCGCAACTCCGGGGTCATGGCCAGTCGGTGGATCTGTCGCAGGCCGAGAGAGGCTTTCAAAATGCTTAATCCTTATGATGAGCAGTTCCCGAGTACTTATGCTGCCTGAGCTTCAGGTCGAAAGGCCAGAACCTGCCACCCCATACCAGTGTAGGCTGCGGAATACGCGGGCTATAAGATAGTTATAGCCGAAAATTCTGGCCCAGGTAGACCTCGCGGACCTGCTGGTTGGCGAGGATCGCTTCAGGCGACCCGTCGGCGATGAGCTGGCCATTGCTGATGATGTAGGCGCGCGAGCATATCCCCAGGGTCTCGCGCACATTGTGATCTGTGACTAGGACACCGATGTTTCGGGCTTTCAGGTGATCGATGATGTGCTGTATATCGATGACAGAGATCGGGTCCACACCGGCAAACGGCTCGTCCAGCAGTATATAAGCCGGATCCGCCGCCAGCGCGCGGGCGATCTCCACGCGCCGTCGCTCACCGCCGGAAAGTGACAAACCCAATGAATCACGCAGGTGGGCGATGTGCAGTTCGTCCAGCAGGTCTTGCAGACGTTTCTCGCGTTCCGTATGTTTGAGTCCGGGTCGGGTTTCCAGAATCGCCAGGATGTTGTCCGCCACCGTCAACTTTCTGAATACTGAAGCCTCCTGAGGCAGGTAGCCTAGACCCAGACGTGCGCGTGCATGTACCGGCAATTTCGTGACATCCTCGTCATTGAGGAAAATGCGGCCACCGTCGGCAGGTATCAGCCCCACAATCATATAGAAACAGGTGGTCTTGCCAGCCCCATTGGGCCCCAGGAGCCCGACGACTTCCCCGCGAGCCACTTCCATGGATACATTGCGTACTACTTCACGACGGCGGTAGCGCTTGAGTAGATCTTCTGCGCGCAGGGTATTCACGGGGAGGTGCTTTGGCTAGGATTTGCTTGAGGCGGTGTATTCTCAAGTTTGCGATGTTTCTTTTTTTTGTGCCGTGCTTTGGCCGGTGGATTTTTGCTGACTTGTTTGGGCGGGATGGTGATATTGATACGTCCGCCGCTGGTTTTACCACCGCTGGCGGTTACGTGCTCGGTATCGGTGCTGTATCGGATCACATCGCCTGTAATCTGACGTTCATCCTGTTGCACATGTGCATTGCCAGTGAGCACCACTTCATTCTTGGTGGCATCATAGGTGATCTCATTGGCCATGCCATGCGATAGCGGACCAGCGTCAGGCTGTTGCTGGAAGGTTGCCGGGGCGCCGGTGATGTCGGCGGTTTGGATTTCGCCATTCAGCGTGTGCAGGATGGCCTTATCGGCGGTGATGCGGATGCTGCCCTGGGTGATGATTACATTTCCAGTATAAACACCGGTGCCGTTATAGGCGCCGGCATCGCTCTGGAAATCCCCATGATCAGACTGGATATTGATGGGTTGACTCTTGTCACTCTTGAGCGCCCAGGCTGAAGCCGCGACGCACAGTGTGCATACCAGTAGCAAAAAGCGCCATTTATTGCTTTCGCACATAGTAGCCTCGTAAATTCGATTCCAATTGTATGCGATCGTCCTTAAGGTAAGCATGCATGCCTAATCCCGTCATGCGGCTCATGCCTTGCAGTATCTCTACCTTATCGGCAGTGGTAGCAATATCAGTATTGAGATCTACATTCATTTTATCTGTATGGATGATCAGCGGGGGACCACTGTCGTTTCCCGCATGCTGCAACTCCACGTGGCCATCCAGTTCCACCAACTTGCCTCCAGAGTGCATCAGCGCATGATCAGCCTGCAAATGCCAGGGCTGACCATTGGCAATGAAATACTCGACTCGCGGTGCAAACACTTCAATGCTATCGTCATCCGGGTGATGCAGAATACGCGGCGCGGTCATGACTGCCTCGGGTTTGCCCTGTTTGTCGAGGGTCGTGACGGTGGCATCGGTGAAATAGTAATCGGGCTCATGGGTGGCCGGCGCAGGTTTTTGCATAACCGGTGGTGTCACATGTTGGAGCAACCACCAAGTACCTACTGCCGCCAGTGTAAGCACCAGAATCAACAGTAAGATGCGCAGATTCACCCGTTTGTGTTCCGCGCTTCAATAATTAGGTCGCAGACCTCGCGCACTGCGCCATCGCCACCACGTGAGCGTGTACACCAGTCTGCTTGGGCGCGCACCTCGGGTTGCGCATCCGCGACGGCGATGGCTATGCCCGCCGCCTGCATGATTGGCAGATCCACCAGATCATCACCGACACAGGCGGTTTGGTCTGCACTCAAACCGAGTTTTTTCAGCAGCTTTTCCAATATCGGCCGTTTGTCATCATCGCCCTGATATACGTGTTGGATACCCAGTTCTTGCATGCGCCGGCTCACGACTGCTGAACTGCGACCCGATATCACCGCCACTTGGATTCCCTGCTGGAGCAGGGATTTGATGCCGTGGCCATCGCGCACGTGAAAGACCTTTAACTCCTCGCCTTCGGCACCGTAATATAGACGGCCGTCGGTGAACACCCCGTCCACATCGAAGATCACCAGTTGCACACGTGCCGCTAATTCGCGGATGTCGGGCATATCACACCACGCCGGCACGCAGCAGATCGTGCATGTTAAGCGCACCGACAAGTACACCACTGGTGTCTACCACCAGTAGCGCATTGAACTTGCGGCTCTCCATCAGATGTAGTGCTTCGCCCGCCAAGATCTCCGGCGTGGCCGTGGTGCAACGGCGCGTCATCACCTCATCGATCTTGGTATGGTGTACGTCGATCTCCTTCTCTAGCGTGCGCCGTAGATCGCCATCGGTGAAGATTCCGGCGACATGATTGTTCTTATCCACGATGGCCGTCATGCCCAGGCCTTTGCGGGTCATCTCCACCAAGGCCTGGCTCAGGAGCGCGCCTTCGGCGACGGCGGGAATCGTCTCGCCGGTATGCATGATGTCCTGCACATGCAACAGCAAACGTCGGCCCAGGCTGCCACCCGGATGGGAGCGGGCGAAATCTTCCTCAGTGAAACCGCGTGTCGAGAACAGTGCGACTGCCAGGGCATCACCCATGGCTAGCGCCGCTGTGGTACTGGCAGTGGGCGCCAGGTTCAGTGGACAGGCTTCCTGGGCTACGGAAACATCCAGATTCACGTCGGCGGCTTTGGCCAATGTCGAATCTGCATGGCCGGTGAGTGCCACGAGCTTTACGCCGAGGCGCTTGATGAGCGGCAAAATGATGATGAGCTCGACGGTTTCACCGGAGTTGGACAGGATCAACACCACATCCTCGCCGGTGATCATACCCATATCGCCGTGGCTGGCTTCTCCCGGGTGCACATAGAATGCCGGTGTACCGGTACTCGCCAGGGTGGCTGCAATCTTGTTGGCTACATGTCCCGATTTACCCATGCCCATGACTACCACGCGGCCACGGCAGGCGAGTAGCAGGCGGCAGGCTTCAGTGAAATGTTGATCCAGACGTGGACTGAGGGCGGCGATCGCATCCGCCTCGGTCTTCAGCACTTGGCGTGCGAGACGCAGCAGGCTGGCGGTGTCATTGCTGTTCATCGGGGGGCGTCTGCCTAGCGGAAAAGAGCGATTGAACGTCAATAATACACGTTTTGCGGCATTCCCCCGCGCATGCCCATTCCGGCAGCTACGGCTAATCGGTTATTATCCATGCTCGGAGTCGAGAACGTTCTCAGGGCATCCAGCCTTGCAACCCACCGGAGTTCGCCATTGACCCCTGCTGAGATCGAGCAGCTCATCATGCTGGGATTGCCGGCCGCGGAGATCCGTGTCAGCAGCCATGACGGCACGCATTTTGAAGCCGAGGTCATCAGTTCGAGTTTCAATGGCAAGTCGTCACTGGCGCGTCATCAGATGGTGTATGCAACCCTCGGCGAGCGCATGGGCCGAGAGATCCACGCCCTCAGCCTGCGCACTCTCACGCCGGATGAATTGCGGCAACATCAAAGCCGGTCATCGGTCTAAAGTCAGAAGGCATACTTTTTGGATAAACTTCTAATCAAAGGTGGTATTCCTCTGGAAGGCGAGATCCGCATCTCCGGAGCCAAGAACGCCACACTACCGATTCTGGCCGCCACCTTGCTGGCGGACGGACCGGTCACCGTGGGCAATGTGCCACATTTGCATGATGTCACCACTACCATCGAATTGCTCGGACGTATGGGCGTGGGCGTCACCATCGACGAGCGCATGCGCATCGAGGTGGATCCCACCAGTATTAAGGAGTTCTACGCACCCTACGAACTGGTCAAAACCATGCGCGCCTCCATCCTGGTGTTGGGGCCGCTGGTGACCAAATATGGCCGCGCTGATGTCTCCTTGCCTGGAGGTTGCGCCATCGGTACACGACCAGTGAATCTGCACATCGCAGGGCTGGAGGCCATGGGCGCAGATATCAAGGTGGAAAATGGCTATATCCGTGCGACCGCAGGACGCCTGCATGGCGCACGCATCTGCATGGACACGGTCTCGGTAACCGGCACCGAAAATATAATGATGGCTGCAACGCTCGCCGATGGCACCACCGTGATAGAGAATGCCGCGCGCGAACCGGAGGTGGTGGACCTGGCCAATTGCTTGATCCAGATGGGTGCGCGTATCAAAGGACACGGCAGCGATACCATTGTCATCGAAGGCGTGAAGAAACTGCATGGCACTGAATACAACGTATTGCCGGACCGCATCGAGACTGGGACCTATCTATGTGCCGGCGCATTGACCGGTGGACATGTGCGCGTCAAGGACACCAAACCCGAATTGCTGGATGCAGTAACCGCAAAGCTTGAGGAAGCCGGTGCCAAGATCTCCAAGGGAAGCAATTGGATCGAGGTCGATATGCGCAACCGCAGACCGCGTGCAGTGGATGTGCGGACTGCGCCCTTTCCAGCTTTTCCCACCGACATGCAGGCACAGTTCACTGCTCTCAATGTTGTCGCCGAAGGTACCGGCACTATCACCGAAACCGTTTTTGAAAACCGCTTCATGCACGTGCTGGAGATGCGGCGCATGGGCGCGGATGTGAAGCTGGAAGGCAATACCGCCATCAGTCAGGGGGTGAAGCATCTCACTGGTGCCCCGGTCATGGCCACGGACTTGCGGGCTTCCGCGAGCCTGGTGCTGGCAGGACTCGTGGCCCAGGGTGAAACTGTGGTGGAGCGCATCTACCACATCGACCGTGGTTACGAGACCATCGAGGAGAAGCTGGGCCAACTGGGTGCGAAAATCCGCCGGGTGCCGGCCTGAAGGCGAATCTCTTCAGTCAGTTTTCATCAGCAATCAACTACTATCGTTTATTCTTCTATATCGGCCGCTCCGCCACTCTCACTTGCACACTGAAGGGTTTTCCCTGGCGCACGCCGCCCAATGTCACCAGCGTACCAGGCGGTTTGCCGGCTATGCGGTTGAGTGCCTCGCTGCTGTTTTTGACGGTCGTGCCATCGATGGTTTCGATCACGTCACCGGTCAGCAGCCCGGCTTCACTGCCCGGGCCGCCTTTAGTAACGCTGGTGATAATGAAACCCGCGGTACTCTTCAACTGAAAGGCACTCGCCAGCTGAGGAGTGATGTCCTGGGGTTCCACACCCAGGTACCCGCGACGCACACGGCCGTAGGCGATGAGCTGCTGCATTACACCGCGGGCCAGGTTTACGGGAATGGCAAAGCCGATGCCGTTGGAACCGCCGCTGGGTGAGTACAGGGCGGTATTGATACCCACCAGTTGACCGCGGGCATTCACCAGCGCACCACCGGAATTGCCGGGATTGATGGCGGCATCCGTTTGGATGAAGTTCTCGAAGGTGCTCAGGCCCAATTGGCTGCGCCCCAGTGCACTGACGATACCAAAGGTCACGGTCTGGCCCACACCATAGGGATCGCCGATAGCCAGCACCACGTCGCCCACATGCAGATCATCGGAGCGCCCCATGTCGATGGGTTTCAAATGCGGCAAGCTGACCCTGAGCAGGGCCAGGTCAGTATCCGGGTCCATACCAACCACCCGCGCCACTGCAGTGCGGCCGTCGGAGATGCCCACCTGAATAGCATCCGCGCCACTGATTACGTGGTAATTCGTGAGTATGTAACCGTCGGTGCTGACGATGACTCCGGATCCAAGGCTGTTCTCCATACGTTCCCGTGGCGTTCCGTACGGATTGCCGAAATAGCGTCGCCAGAAGGGGTCGTCCATGAGTGGCCCGGGAATATTGGTGCGCCGCGCGCTGTGCACGTTCACCACCGAAGGTGAGGAGGCGTCCACGGCAGCGGCATAGGTATCCACAGCACCAGATGTGTTGCCGAGTTTCAGCCAGCCTGGGTGGAAATAAACCAGCACAAAGGCAATCGCCAGGCCCACGACGATCGTCTGCAGCAGGAACAGCAAGCTGCGTATCACGGTTCTCATCGGTATAAGCTAGCATGCGGCCGCTAGGCATGTCAGACACGGGTGCTCGCACTGGCGGGGCCGTGAAGCCGCTGTGTATAATGCGCCGTTCTTTTTGTCGTCTTCCGCCTGGTTAAACGCTCGGTACGGGCCCATGGGTCCGTGAGTAGCGATTCTCGATTGTCAGGAGAGGGGTGAATGAGCGAAGAAATTGACACTAGCAAACGTCACTTCCTCACCGTGGCCACTGTGGTTGTAGGTTCTGTGGGCGTGGTCATGGCGGCTGTACCTTTCGTATCATCCATGGAACCCAGCGCCCGCGCCAAGAGCCTGGGGGGCCCGGTTGACATCGATATCAGTAAAATCGAGCCGGGCGGGATGATCAAGGCAAAATGGCGCGGCAAGCCCGCTTGGGTGGTGCAGCGACCCCAAGCGGCACTCAATGAACTCCCCAAGAATGACGCGCTGCTGCGCGATCCCCATTCCGATGAGCTGCAGCAACCCTCATATGCCAAAAACGAATGGCGTGCCATCAAACCGGAATTATTCGTAGTGATTGGGATTTGCACGCATTTGGGCTGTTCACCACTGTATGTGCCGCAGCCCGGTGATCCCAGCGTCGGTCCGAGCTGGCCGGGTGGATTTTTCTGTCCATGCCACGGATCCAAATATGACCTGGCAGGGCGTGTGTTCAAGAACGTGCCTGCACCGCTCAACCTGCCGGTGCCGCTGCATTTCTACGTGAATGACAAAGTGATCCGTATTGGAGAGAACCCCAAGGGCTCGTCTTCCAAATACACCGAGCCACTGGTGTGGTAAGCATACGGCACAACTCCATTGAGAATCGCCGGAGGTTCATCCGATGAGCGACGAACAACACAAGCGCGATTATCTGGATGTCACCGGTGGCTGGCTGCACAAGCTGCGCGACTGGATTGATGTGCGCTTCCCCATGACCAAGTTCTGGAACGAGCAGGTCGCCCAGTACTATGCCCCCAAAAACTTCAATTTCTGGTATTTCTTCGGCTCCATCGCCCTGCTGATTCTGGTGAACCAGATCGTCACCGGCATCTTCCTGGCTATGAACTACAAACCCGCCGCCGACGCCGCCTTCGCATCGGTGGAATACATCATGCGGGATGTGAACTGGGGCTGGCTGATCCGTTACATGCACTCGGTCGGCGCCTCCTTGTTCTTCATTGTGGTTTACCTGCATATGTTCCGCGGGGTCATGTATGGTTCCTACAAGAAGCCGCGTGAGTTGCTGTGGATCTTCGGCATGCTGATCTATCTGGCGCTCATGGCCGAGGCTTTCATGGGTTACTTGCTTCCCTGGGGCCAGATGTCCTACTGGGGTGCCAACGTGATCATCTCACTGTTCGGTGCGATCCCCGGCATTGGCAATGGTCTGGAACAATGGATACGTGGCGACTTCTACATCTCCGATATCACTTTGAACCGGTTCTTCGCGTTGCACGTGGTCGCCGTGCCGCTGGTGCTGATGGGACTGGTGGTGTTTCATCTGGTTGCCCTGCACGAGGTGGGCTCCAATAACCCCGATGGCGTGGAAATCAAAAAACACAAAGGACCCGACGGCATTCCACTGGACGGCATCCCGTTCCACCCGTACTACACCATTAAGGATGTCTGCGGCGTCATCCTGTTCGTTGCGATATTTGCCGCCATCATTTTCTTTTCGCCGGGGTTACATGGATTGTTCTTGGAACCGGCCAACTTCGAGCCGGCCAACGCCCTCAAGACACCGCCTGATATACATCCACTGTGGTATTTCGGGTCGTACTACGCAATCCTACGTTCCATACCCAACAAGGGACTGGGCGCGCTGGTCCTGCTGCTGTCCATCGTCATACTGTTTGTCTTGCCGTGGATTGATCGCAACCCGGTGAAATCCATGCGCTATCGGGGCCCGTTGTATCGTATGCTCCTGATGCTGTTCGCTCTCACTTTTGTCGTGCTCGGGTATATCGGCATGCAACCGGCGACGGCCTGGTGGGCTGAAATCGGCCAGCGCATTTCGGAATTGTATTTTCTGTTTTTCGTGATCTCATGGATATATTCAAAGCCGCGGTCAACCATCTTCATGGTGTCTGGTTTTGCAGCCGTGATGCTCATCATATCCGGGCTGGATGCCATAAGCTGGGTTACCGGTGCCGCCGCACTGAAGATGTATTCCTGGTTGATACCGCTGGTTTATTGCTTGATATTCCTGCTACTACCGGCATTTTTCCCCAAGCTCATCGAGCCGAAGCCAGTGCCGGAGAGGGTGACGTTCAAATGAAGCTAATCGTCTGTGCGTTCTTGCTGGCTTTGCTGCCGGGATTCGCCCACGCCCAGGACGAGGGCGTGAGGCTGCAGTCAGCCAACGTCGATCTCGGCAACACCGCATCATTGCAGCGCGGCGCCAAGTACTTTGTGAACTACTGCATGGGCTGTCATTCTGCCCAGTACGTGCGTTACAACAGCGTCGCCAAGGACCTGGGACTCAATGATGCACAGCTTGAAAGTTATCTGATATTCACCGGTGGCAAAGTCACCGACACCATGGTTAGCGCCATGTCGCCGTCGGATGCACAAAAATGGTTTGGAATTGCACCACCGGACCTATCACTCGAATCCCGTAGCCGCGGCGCCGACTGGATATATACCTATCTCAAGTCTTTTTACCTCGATCCAAAATCAGCAACCGGCGTAAATAATGCGGTGTACCCGCACACCGCCATGCCGGACATTCTGTGGGAACTCCAGGGCACCCAGAAGGCGGTGTTCAGTACGGTCAAGAATCCTGATGGCAGCACGTTTCAGGTATTTGATCACTTAGAGCCCGTCACCCCCGGCAAGCTCACCCCTCGCCAGTATGATAAGGCAGTCCATGATATAACTAGTTTTCTTGTCTATATGGGGAATCCAGTCATGCTCGAGAGCCGTGACCTTGGCTTACGGGTGATTGGTTTTCTGATTGTGTTCTTTATCCTTGCCTATCTATTAAAGAGAGAAATTTGGAAAAAAATACATTAATGCATGATGCAGATGAGCGCGTCAGTTGATGCGCACTTCCGCCCGTTCCGATGCGCAATTTCCTGCCCATAGGCCGACTGCCATGACGCTATATTCCCGAGCCAGCTGTCCTCACTGCCACCGTGTGCGTTTTGTGCTATCGGAGAAGGGCATTGCCATGGACATCGTCAACATCGAAGGCAGCAAACTGCCAGAAGATCTGCTGGAACTCAATCCATACAACAGCGTGCCGACGCTGGTTGACCGTGATCTGGCACTCTATGAACCGCGCATCATCATGGAATACCTGGATGAGCGTTTTCCGCATCCGCCACTGATGCCGGTCGATCCGGTGGCGCGCGCACGTTTTCGCCTGGCGCTGTATCGCATCGAACGCGACTGGTACAACTGCGTGGACGAGATCGAACTATCGCCCAACAAGCCCCACATACGTGCTAGGAAGATGCTGCGTGAAAGCATGCTGGCGTCATCCGAGGCCTTCGCCGTCAAACCGTATTTCCTGAGCGAGGAATTCTCGCTCGTGGATTGCAGCATCGCGCCGATTCTGTGGCGGCTGCCGCGCTACCAGATCGAGATCCCGGCACAGGCCAAGGCCATCAGCAAATATGCAGAACGGATCTTCAAGCGTCCGGCATTCAAGTCCAGCCTCACGGAACTCGAGCGCGAAATGCGCGAAGCCGCCTGAGTCAGGTCTTCTGCGGTAATATTTTCCACCATGCTTTCCAGGAAGCCTTACCTGCTTCGTGCCATGCACCAATGGATCGTGGACAGTGGCCACACTCCGCATATCGTGGTGGATGTCAGTCTCGCAGGCGTGCAAGCGCCATCGGGTTATGCCAAAGACGGCAAACTGGTGCTGAATGTCAGTTATGAAGCCACCCAAAAGCTTGAACTGGTGGCTGACCATGTTGAATTCTCGGCGCGCTTCGCCGGCGTGTCGCAACATGTCCATGTGCCTATGGATGCAGTGCTGGCGGTTTATGCATATGAGACCGGCCAGGGCATGATTTTTGAGCCGAAGGATGAAACAGAATCCAGTAGCCCATCCCCATCTAAAAACCGTGCATCCAAAACCAGCCAAACTGGCGGCACCAAGAAACCGAGTTTAAAGGTAGTTAAATAAAGATAAATATTCTATTACCACAGAATCTCATATGATTTCCTACCCCGCATTATCGTTTCCCGATCCACCGCAATACAGTTTCAATGAAAAAATATTTATTGCTTATCGTCGTCATAGCAGCGGTAGCAACTTATGCTTTTGTCGAGCGAACTCCGACTTCATTGGAAGTCCCAACAGCTGTCAATATCAATGTTGACCATGGCGATAGTAAGTTCACACAAGCTTTTGCGGATCACTCAAGCAATATTCGGGTGCAGGGGCAGGGGACCGTTGTGAAGATTCTTTCAGATGATACCGAGGGCAGTAGACATCAACGTTTCATCATTCGTCTCGATTCGGGACAGACATTATTAATCGCGCATAATATTGATCTTGCACCAAGAGTATCTCCGCTGAATACTGGCGATCTTATTTCGTTTAATGGTGAATACGAATGGAATAACAAGGGTGGTGTTATCCACTGGACCCATCATGATCCTGCAGGTCGTCATGCTCCCGGTTGGATCAAGCGGGATGGACAAATATTTCAATAGCCTTATGAGAATCGAACATTGTATTTATAAGTTCGATTATTAATTAAATCAGTGCTCGTTTATGAATCCAGATATGCTGAATACTGAAACGCTTAAAAGTAGCCTAAATCGCACGGTGGACAAGCTCAATGGCGTGAGGCCATGGCTGCGTTGGTGGTTGCTGACCTGGGCATTCGGCCGCACAGTACGGTTCGTGCGCACCGGCAGGGTGCGCTTCGAGTACCTGTCCGAAGAACGCGCGCTGTTGCACATTCCGAATCATAAGCGGGTGCAGAACCATATCGGGTCAGTACATGCCGCCGCCATGGCATTGCTGGCGGAAACCGCAAGCGGTGCTGTGCTGGGAATGAATGTGCCGGATGATCGGGTGCCGCTGCTGAAAAGCATGCAGGTGGATTATCTGAGACTTGCCAAGGGCGATTTGCGCGCGGAAGCCACACTCGATGCAACTGCGCGCGCCCGTATATTGGCGGAAGAAAAAGGCGAGATCATGGTGCCGGTGAAGGTCACCGACGAGAGCGGCGATCAGCCGATCCAGTGCCGCATGCTGTGGGCCTGGGTACCAAAACATCGCAAGTGAATGCCCATGATCAAAGTCATCCAGTATGACATCACCGACTTGGATGTGGACATCATCGTCAACGCTGCGAACACTTCGCTGCTGGGCGGCGGCGGCGTAGATGGCGCCATACAGCGTGCTGCCGGACCGGAGTTGCTGGAAGCTTGCAAAAAACTCGGTGGTTGTCCAACCGGCGAAGCGCGCATCACACCCGGGTTCCGGCTAAAAGCCAAATGGGTGATCCACGCCGTCGGCCCCGACTGGCATGGTGGCACAGGGGACGAACCACAGATGCTGGAGAGCTGTTACCGAAGTGCCTTCAGCTTGGCGAAGGAAGCGAAAGTCCGCAGCATCGCGTTTCCGTGCATCAGCACCGGCATCTACCACTATCCGAAAAAAGACGCCGCGCGTATCGCGCTCAAAGTCATGCACAAAAACGATAAGGATTTCCGCAGCATTGTGGCCTGCTGCTTCGACGCAGAGAACGCGTCGATTTACCGGAAATTATTAGGCGTTGCCACAGAATCTGAAGATGATTAATTCGCGCAGGCAGGTACAAAAGAGGGTTCACCGTTGTTGCTTACTTTCCAAAGATGAGGTCACCATAGGTTTCACATCTCTGATTTTCAATCCGGCAACAATTTGCCGGGATTGAGGATTCCATTCGGATCAAACTGCTGCTTGATACGTCGCATCAAGTCCAGTTGCACCTGGTTGAATTCCAGCGACATGTATGGGCGTTTTTCCAGTCCCACGCCGTGCTCACCCGAGAGCGTACCGTCCAGCGACAGTACCAACTGAAAAATCTCATTCAAGCAGGGCTCGACGTTTTTCATCTGTTTCTGGTTGTCCGGATTCACCAGCAGGTTCACATGGATATTGCCGTTGCCGGCATGGCCGAAGTTCACGTTGGTGATGCCGTAGCGTTTTGAGATTTCTTGCAAGCCGTCGATCAATTCCGCCATGTGTGATACCGGTACAGCGATATCCTCGTTGATCTTCTTGGGGGCGATCTTGCGCAGCGCGGGGGAAAGCGCCTTGCGCGCCGCCCACAGAGCTTCGGTTTCCTGATTGTCCCGAGCTGCCCGAAGTTCCACCAGTCCATCACCACGGGTCGCAGCTTCGACGGCGGCGACGCTGCTTTCGATCTGGGATGTCAAGCCATCTACCTCGATCAACAGCATGGCGCCCGCATTGTGGGGCAAATCAGTTTGGGCATAGTCGCGAATGATTTCGATGCAAGCGTGGTCGATGAACTCCAGTGCACATGGAGTCACCGGTTGCGCCATGATGCGCGAGACAGCTGCTGCGGCCGCCGTCATGTCTGCATACACGGCCCGTAAAGTCCTTACAGTATCCGGTTTGGGAGTGAGTTTGAGTGTGGCTTCGGTGATAACAGCGAGAGTACCCTCTGAACCGATGACCAGGCGTGTGAGGTCATAACCCATCACGCCTTTGCTGGTATACACGCCGGTATTCAGTTCTTCACCAGCGCCAGTGACCATGCGCAAGCCCAGCACGTTGTCCCGTGGTGTGCCGTATTTCACGCTGCTGGGGCCGCCGGCGTTACAGGCTAGGTTGCCGCCTATTGTGGAATAAGCGGCGGAGGTCGGCGCCGGCCCCCAGAAAAATCCACAGGTGCCCGCGGCTTCCTGGGCAGCAGTGTTGGTGATGCCGGATTCCACCACCATGAGGCGGTCCTCGGGGCTGACACGCAACACCCGCTGCATGCGTTCCAAAGCCAGAACCAGGCCACCGGCAGCCGGTACGGCGGAGCCGGTGGTACTGCTACCGAGACCGCGCGCCAGCAGCGGTATCTTGTATTGGTTGCACAAGTGCACACAGTTGCGCACTTCGTCGTGGTTTGCGGGAAATACGACCGCATCTGGTTGTGCCTGACGGCGGCTGTTGTCATAACTGTATGGCCAGCGGTCAGCCGGGTCAGTCAGCAGATCTCCAGCTCCGACGATGTCTGCGAGTTGGGTGAGAAACTCGGCGCTCAAGTTCGACCTGTTGTTCACAGGTTCAATGTGCCGGGCCGAATAATTGTTCGTCGATCAGGTCGCACAGACAGTGCAGCGCCAGCAGGTGTACTTCCTGGATACGCGCGGTGACTTTCGCCGGTACTCGTATCTCAACGTCCGGTGATCTCAGTAAAGGCGCCATCTTGCCACCGTCACGGCCGGTGAGCGCCACGATGTGTATACCTTTCTCATGCGCTGTATCCATGGCGCGCATCACGTTAGGCGAGTTGCCGCTGGTGGAGATCGCCAGCAATACATCGCCCGACTGACCCAGTGCGCGCACCTGTTTAGAGAATACTTCGTTATACTCGTAATCGTTCGAGATCGACGTAAGTGTGGAGGTGTCGGTAGTCAGTGCGATCCCGGCGAGCGGTGCGCGTTCCCGCTCAAAGCGGTTGAGCAATTCCGCGGAGAAATGCTGCGAGTCCGCCGCTGAACCGCCATTGCCGCAGCTCATGATCTTGTGGTTGGATTTCAGGGCTTTTGCCATCAGCTGCGCGGCGCCGACAATGGACGGCACCAGGGTTTGCAGCGCTGCCTGCTTGGTGGCAATGCTGTCATTGAAAAGCTGGGTTACGCGGGCATGCATATCCATGTGTATTCCTCAGTAGCTAATCGGCACGAAATGCATCTTTGATCCAGTCGGTCTGTGTCTTGCCATCGTTGGCTTCACTCACGGCAACCACGTCGAAACGTAGCGGCCGGCGGTGGTAGCGGGCATCCTGCTGCAAAAAATGCAGGGTGGCATGCAGCATTTTACTGTTTGCGTGTATTTACGGATGCTGCGGCATCGCCGAAACCACGCTCGCGCCGAAACCGCACTTTCACCATCACCAAGGTCTCGCCCTCGGTCATCACCAGATCCAATTCTCCTTGCGGACAGCGGTAATTACGCGCCATCAGCCGTAAGCCACCTGCGGTCAGTGTGGTGAGCGCTAAATCCTCGGCTTCCTGGCCACTGGCAAGATGCGGCGCAAGTGTCATGGCGACGGATAGGGCACAACCGCTACTGGCGTCGGCAGCAGTGATAGGGGCGCAAGCATAACCGGCACACCGTTATTAAAGCTCGCCCAATCCAGTTGGCGGTGGATGCGGCCAGCATTATCCATGGTCAGCAGTCCCGTCATGCCTTGTACGGGTATGCTGAATCCACTGCCCTTGAAGAGCAATGGCACCAGCCGCCAGGCATCGAACCCCAAGGCATACAACCGGCTGTTACCGGAAACATTATTGGGCCACAGGCTTGCGACAGCCTTGCTGGTGTCGGCAGCGGCACCGCTGGTCTCCAAGGTCCAGGGCATGTCATCGAAGGTGATGCCATCCAGATCCGGATCCGCAGGGTCACCGGGTTGATACACCTGTGAGGTTGAATACACTGGCACATTGATGGCGCGGTAGAACTGCAGTTGTGGCCGGATCATTTTAGCGTCAACCGCATTTGCTGCCAGGAAAATGAACTGGATGTCCTGACGGCGACGCGGCTCGAATTGCAGTCGCGTGCCGAGCAATCCGGCTAGTTGGTCTTCCCGATATTGGCTTTGGTCGAGGTTCAGCAAGCGCGTGATGGAAACGGAAAAATCAGTGGCATTCGGTGGATAGGTCTGGGTGCCGAACAACGTGCCGCCCAGTTGAGCGAAGCGCGCAGAAAAAGCATTCAGAACCCGTGAGCCCCAATCGCTTTGCGCTATCAGTGCGACTCCGTGCTGCAAATTTTCTGCAATCAACCGATCCGCTACCTGAGTAGCTTCATCCTCAGGCGGCAGACCGAACTGGAACAGTTCGGGGGGAGTGGATTGACCAGGATCCAGCGAGTTGAGGGCTAGGACCGGGACTGGCAATGAGCTCATTGCGGCGATGCCACCCACGGCATCCTTTATAAGCGGCCCGACAACCATGTTCGCGCCCGCAGCCACCGCCCGCCGATAGGCCGCCTGCGCGCCAACGGCGCTGGCGCCCGTGTCATATAGCGTCACTATCGGTGCGCTGCCATTGTTTGATAACTGGAAATAGGCTGTGAATAGTCCATCTCGCACGGCGTCGGCGGCAGATTGAAAAGGACCCGATAAGGGCAGTAGTACGGCCACACGCGTTGGATAGGTCGCGAAGGCTCTTTGTTTGGCAATGAGATCTGGAACGATATCCTGGTTGGCTGGATGGTTGGGGTAGCTTGCCTGCCAGGCTTGCAGTTGTTGCAGCATATTTTGTGGCTGCTGCCAGAGGTTTCGTGCGAGATTACCGAGTTGTAGCCAGCCGCGCACGGTCGGTGAAATATTTTTGGGCAATGACTGGAGATTGATCGCCGTGTGGCTTTGGTTCATTACCTCCCAGATGCGCTGATGGTTATCTTGTATTGCCGCACTGTTGTTGCCGAGATAGGACTCGCGTTCGCTCAGGTCTTCCACGGCCGCGACAGTATCATTCATGGCCACGTGTACTTGGGCACGCAACAACAGGGTGCGTGCCTTGAGCTCATCCGGCAGCGGCGCCAGGGGGAAATTTAAATGCTTGAGCGCGGCCTGGGGTTGCTGCGCAGCAAAATCGAGGTTTGCCTTCAGCAGTTCAACGCGTGCATTGAGACTCGGGGATAGAGTTTTTACCTGAACCTGTGCCACTAGTTTCCAGGCGTTCTGGCTTTGTCCGGCCTGCCACCAATCTTCGGCCGCGCTGACCAGATATTCGTTGCGTTGTTCGCCCTGCACTGTGTTAGCCAGGGTTGTATAGATTTGGGCGGCGGCGGCGAATTTCCCCTGCTGTTCCAGCTCCAAGGCCTGGGTAACCTGGCTTTGTGGGGTCTGTATTGCCGGAGTGATGGCGCAGCCTGCCAACACGCCCACGAGCAGCATTAGCATGCATATGTAGCGGACCGGGATCAGTGCGGACTTGCCTTGCATGGATTTTGGCTTCCGTTTCAGGATGAGCTTTGTGTAATCATACCTGTATGGGTGGGTCACGGGAAAACCTAGGGGGGAGCATGACGGAAAACAACCAGGGGATGCTGTATGTGGTCGCCACACCCATCGGAAATCTTGATGATCTTTCACCCCGGGCACAACGCACTCTGGCCGAGGTCGAACTCATCGCCGCCGAAGATACGCGCCATACAAGCATCTTGCTCAGTCGCTTCGCAATCCGGACGCCGCTGATCTCCCTGCATGATCACAACGAGGCTCAGAAAACCCCCAAGCTGGTTGAGAAACTGCTGGCGGGGATCTCGATGGCGCTAGTATCGGATGCCGGTACACCTCTTATCAGTGATCCAGGTTTCAATTTGGTACGTGCTGCCCGGGCCGCCGGCGTCCGTGTAATACCCATCCCGGGTGCTTGTGCATTGATTGCGGCACTGTCTGCGAGCGGACTACCTACGGATCGTTTTGTATTTGAGGGATTCCTGTCAGCGAAAACAATGGCTCGTAAAAAGCAGCTTGCGGATCTCGCCACAGAGCTACGGACTCTGGTTTTTTACGAATCGATTCATCGCCTCAAGGGATGCTTAAGCGATATGGCGCAGATATTGGGTGGTGAAAGGCATGGCGTGATCGCACGGGAACTCACCAAATTACATGAGGATTTTCGTGCGGGAATGCTTGCCGAACTTGTCAAACAGATTGAATCGAACAGTTTTACGACGAAGGGTGAAGTGGTACTGATAGTGGCGGGCGCCACGTCTTCAAAGATCGCTGAAGTATCTATGGATATGGACCGGATTCTGAAGGCACTACTCACTGCTGTGCCAGTGAAGCAAGCAGTCGTTCTGGCAGCGAAAATTACCGGGCTAAGCAAAAATCAGCTTTATCAACGGGCATTGGAACTTTCGAAGAAATAAATTGGTCTGAGATGTTTTCGTAGCTCTGTCGATTGAAAGTAATTTTTAAACTGCGCCGTTAGGATCAGACACGAGAGTAATTATCGTCACTTAAAAAATGCTCTCGGATAATCCAAAGGTGTTCCTGATTCCATAGGGTTGTCCTAGATGCATATTTAAGGGTGAATGGGTGTGCACGGCCCGTGAGCATCCGAAAAATACCCTAATTGATAACCCCTCCGGTATTATGGAGACTGGAGTCGGCCGGGCGGTCGCTGCGTCCGCGCAGAGGAAAGTCCGGGCTCCACAGGACGAGGTGCCAGGTAACACCTGGGGGGCGCGAGCCCACGGACAGTGCCACAGAAAACATACCGCCGATGGCCTTCGGGCTCAGGTAAGGGTGAAAAGGTGCGGTAAGAGCGCACCGCGCGACGGGTAACCGGCCGCGGCACGGA
>Ga0307374_10001983_pt1 | contig 37205 bp, 36 predicted proteins | sample OX3MG_FD_202532 | JGI IMG/M metagenome (GOLD analysis project Ga0307374, IMG submission 202532) | Soil microbial communities from Risofladan, Vaasa, Finland - OX-3 | ecosystem: Environmental > Terrestrial > Soil > Coastal area > Acid sulfate soil | place: Finland: Risofladan, Vaasa | collected... | reverse complement strand
ACAGGTCGACTGAACCGGACGGGTCGACTGAACCGGACAGGTCGACTGAGCCCCACAGCCACGGTGACGCCCGCCACACCCACGCCCATGGTCACACGAGCCACGGGCACGACTTCTCCGTGCCCGAATTGCCCGCCTCCGTCGACATCTTCGACACCATTTTGCGCGACGGGAGCCAGCAGGAGGGTCTCTCCCTCACCGTCGACGACAAGCTCCGGGTGGCCGAGCAGCTCGACCACCTCGGCGTCACCTTCATTGAAGGCGGATGGCCCGGGGCCAATCCCAAGGACGTGGAGTTCTTCGTCCGCGCCGCCAAGGAATTGCAGCTCCACACCGCCACCCTGGTGGCGTTCGGCTCGACCCGGCGGCCTGGCGTCCGCCCCGAGGACGACGTCGTCCTCTCCAATCTCATCGATGCCGGCGCACCGGTCGCCTGCATCGTGGCCAAGGCCTGGGACCGGCACGTGGCCGAGGCGCTGCGCACCTCGCTGGACGAGGCGGTGGCCATGGTGCGCGACTCGGTGGCACACCTGCGCGCTCATGATCTGCGGGTCTTCCTCGATGCCGAGCACTTCTTCGACGGCTACCGCCGCAATCCCGACTTTGCCCTGTCCGTACTCAGCGCGGCCGAGGAAGCGGGCGCCGAGGCGCTCGTGCTGTGTGACACGAACGGGGGCTCGCTCCCCGACGATGTCGGGCAAGCGGTGTCCGACGTCAGGGAGCGCACCAGCGCGCAGCTGGGAATCCATTGCCATAACGACGCCGGATGCGCCGTGGCCAACTCGCTGGTGGCCGTGCAGGCCGGGGTGACCCAGGTCCAAGGTTGCGTCAACGGGTATGGGGAGCGGGCCGGCAACGCCGATCTCTCCGCCATCATCCCCAACCTCTCGCTCAAGTTGCACATCCGCACCATCCCCACCGACCGCATGGAACGCCTGACCCCGGTGGCACACCACATCGCCGAGGTGGTGAACGTCGCCCCCAATCCCCAGCAGCCCTACGTGGGGAACTCGGTCTTCGCCCACAAGGGCGGGCTCCACGCCAGCGCGGTGGCCCGCAGTGCCGACCTGTACGAGCATGTCGAGCCGAATTCGGTGGGCAACGGCACCCGGGTGGTCGTCTCGGAGATGGCCGGGCGCTCGACGTTGGCCATGAAGGCGGCGGAGCTCGGACTTGAGCTCGACGGCGAGGTCCTCGGCCGCGTGCTGGACGAACTGAAGCGCCTGGAGCACGAGGGCTACCACTTCGAGGTGGCGGACGGCTCCCTTGAGCTCCTGCTGCGACGGGCCACCGGATGGCTGGCCGACTACTTCAGCGTGGAGTCCTTCCGGGTCATCACCGACCACGGAGAACGTGAGGGGGTGACCACCGAAGCCACGGTCAAGGTCCACATCGGTGGGCAGCGCATTGTGGCGACGGCGGAAGGAAACGGACCGGTCAATGCGCTGGACGGCGCGCTCCGGGGAGCGATTCAGCCCACGTACCCGGTCTTGTCCACCATCCACCTCACCGACTACCGGGTCCGGGTGCTCGATACGGGCAAGGGAACCGGTGCCGTCACGCGCGTGCTCGTCGACACCACGGACGGGGAACGCACCTGGACCACCATCGGGGTGTCGGAGAACATAATTGAGGCCAGTTGGCAGGCCCTCTACGATTCGGTCGTCTTCGGGCTCCTCCATGGGGACTGAGACGCAAGGCAGGCGCGGATGACCCTGGGAAGTGTCCTGATGGGCCGGGTGGCCAAGCTGCCGCCGGCCCACACCCATGACGTCTCGGTCGAGCGCGACCTGACGGCCAAAATGCCCGACGGCGTGGCCCTGCTGGCCGACCGCTGGTACCCGACCGACCCTGGCACCTCCGCTCCGCCGACCATCCTCCTGCGCTCGCCCTACGGCCGGCGCCAGCTCGGGATGATCGGCCGCCTCTTCGCCGAGCGGGGCTACCAGGTGCTGCTGCAGAGTTGCCGGGGCACGTTCGGGTCGGCGGGAGACTGGGTCCCCATGCGCAACGAGCAGGCGGACGGGCGGGCCACCCTTGAGTGGATCGCCGCCCAGCCGTGGTTCGACGGGCGGCTCGTCACGTTCGGCCCCAGCTACCTGGGGCTGACCCAGTGGGCGGTGGCCGAGGACGCTCCCGATTTCGTCAAAGCCATGGCGCTCAACAACACCGCTTCGAACTTCCGCGATGCCATCGTCTACCCGGGCGGCTCGTTCGCGCTGGAAACCGCCCTGACCTGGCTCTACCAGTTGGCGCACCAGGAGCTTCGCCCAGGGCTCGTCCTGCGGTCTCAGCTGCGTGCCGCGAAAGTGGTGGCCTCCGCCTCCTCGGTCCTGCCCGTGGCCAAGAGCGATTCCGCGGCCATCGATCACCCCGTCCCGTACTACCAGGACTGGCTGGTCCACGAGACTCCCGGTGACACCTGGTGGGACCCCATCAACTTCGGGCGCCGCCTCGACCAGGTGCCTCCGGCCACCCTGGTCGGCGGATGGTACGACCTGTTCCTGCCCGATCAGGTGGCCGACTACGAGGCGCTGCGCCGGGCCGGCCGGCCCGCCCGGTTGACCATCGGTCCCTGGACCCACTCCAGCGCCCGTGGCATGGCCGAGGCGCTCCGGGACGGCCTGGACTGGTTCGGCGAACAGCTCGGCGACCGGCATGCATCCGATGCGAGGGCGCCGGTGAAGGTCTTCGTCATGGGCTCGGGCACCTGGCGCGAGTTCTCGCACTGGCCTCCCACGGCGGAGACGCAGCGCTGGTACCTCGGTCGGGGCGGCACACTCGGCTCGACGAACCCGGGCGACAGCCCACCGGACCGTTTCCACTACAACCCGGCCGACCCGACGCCGGGCCTCGGCGGGCCGTCGCTCAACTTCCGCTCGGCGGGGCGCAAGGATCAGCGCAAGCGGGAGAGGCGCCGTGACGTGCTCACCTACACCAGCGGGGTCATGGCCGCAGAGCTCACGGTGATCGGGCCTCTCACGGCCACCCTCTACTTCCGGTCGTCGCTGGAGCACACCGACTTCTTCGTGCGTCTCTGCGATGTGTCACCCCAGGGGAAGTCGACCAACCTGAGCGACGGGATCGTGCGTCTTACCCCCGGGGCGGTGACCAAGGACGATGACGGCACCTTTCGCCTTGAGATCTCCCTGTGGCCGACGGCCAACACGTTCGCGCCAGGGCACCGGATCCGGCTCCAGGTTTCCTCCGGGGCCCACCCGCTCTTCGCCCGCAACACCGGCACCGGCGAGCCCCTGGCCTCGGCCACCAAGTTGCGTTCTGCCGATCAGGAGGTCCTCCACGACGGGGACCACCCTTCGTCGATCGCCCTGCCGGTGGTGCAGCTCTTTACCTGAACGGATCTTGCACCGTCTTCGCTCATGAGGGCGCTTCTCCGTTACCGAGGCCGAGGAGTCAGCAAGGGTCGTCCGGCCCGTTCGACAGACGTACACTTTCTATGGTCTGCTCATGTCCACTTTGGTCTGTGGATGTTGCGATCAGTGATCTGCGGGCCAACCTGAGCGCCTGGCTGGAGCGGGTACGCGCGGGCCAGGAGGTCGTGGTCACCGACCGAGGTGTGCCGGTGGCTCGACTGCTGGGTATGAGCGCGACTGCGACCCTCGACCGCCTACAGGAGGAAGGCGTCATCGCTCGACCGGCGCGGGCGCAGCGGCCCACAGCATCCGCGCGCCCGCGACCCCGCGCGCGTGGATCGGTAGCCGACCTCATCAGCGAGCAGCGACGCTAGAGCGTGGCGCTGGCCTATTTCGACTCGAGCGCCTTCGTGAAGCTGGTGGTCGAAGAGGCCGGAAGCGACCTGGCTGTTGAACTGTGGGACGGCTGTGACGCCGCCATCTCCAGCAGGCTCGCCTACCCCGAAGTACGCGCCGCCCTCGCTGCGGCCGCCCGCAACCACGTCCTCGACAACATTGAGCTTCACTTAGCCGAGCGGGCGTGGGAGGAGTTCTGGGCCGCGACGCGTCGGGTCGAGGTCACCTCGGCCGTAGAACGGGAGGCGGGCGAGCTGGCCCGCCGTTATGCCCTCCGCGGCGCCGATGCCGTGCATCTCGCCAGCGCCCTCGCCATCGGGGACGCTGATCTGGCTGTCGCCGTCTGGGACCGACGCCTTCACGCTGGGGCCCGCGCGGCCCGACTCCGCGTCGCACCACGCCGACCCGACGAGTAGCTCGGCTCAAACGCCAACTGCGGGATGGCCAGCGCAGTGTGATCGACGTCGATTGCTTGCAATTGGGCGCGGATCACTCGGCCGCGTCGTAGAAGGGTTGACCCCGTGGAGAGCCGCCTGTCTTTTGGCGCCCGGCCCTCGGCTAGTCTCCGGACCGTGACGCAGCCGACCTTCGTGCCCATCAGCGAGGCCGACCAGGTGCGGCCGGCCCGCCATCTCAACGTTCCCGGTACCTGGACGGCCAGCCGTCCCGCCGAGCTCGGTGGGCCGACGGCGATCAGCGGGCGCAGCGTGGGGACGCCCGGACCCGACGCCGGCTTCGCACTGCGGCTGGCCCGACGGTTCGCCCATGACCTGAAGCTCGGCGAGGGCGAGACCGAGCACGACGCGCTGTTGGGCGTGGCGCTCATCGCGGCCCGGCGGGCCGCGCTCTTCGGGCGGGCGCCCTGCATCTACGACGTGCAGTTCGCGTTGACGCTGTGGGCCTTCTTGGGGGACGCGCCGGCAGAGCTCCAGGCAGCCCGGCGGCTGGCTTTCTCCTCCGTGTCGCACGACTATGTCGCGCAGCGGTCCTTGGTCGACGCCGTATCGGAGGAGATGCTGCGGCGCAAGCCCGAGGACGCCCGGGCTGCCGTTGCCGCCTAGGGCGGCGCCGAACTGGTACCGGGTCACGGGGGAGAACGAATGGCGGGAGCTCACGCCGGTCACCGTGCCCACGCGGTACGTGTGGTCGACGGGGGACGGCGCTCCGGACGGGCTCTCGACACTGCTCATCGACCATCTCTCCACCACCTGAGGGAGCCAGCCGGGAGTCCACTGCGGGCTCTGCGACAATGGGCCCGTGGAAACTTCCAACTTCGCCCTGACCGATGTCCACCGGCAGTTCCGCGACACCCTCCGCCCCTTCTGCGAAGAGAGGATCGCACCCCAGGCGGCCGAGGCTGACCGCACGGCCGAGTTCCCCTGGAAGTCCTTCGAGGCGTGCCGCGAAATGGAGCTCCCGGCCTTGGGGATTCCCGTGGCCTACGGCGGGGCCGGGGCCGACATGGTGACCCAGGCCATCTGTGCCGAGGAGCTGGCCCGGGTGTGCGCCTCCACCTCTCTGACCATTCTCATTTCGAAGCTGGGCATGATCCCGGTCATGAACTGGGGCAGCGAGGAGCTCAAGTCGCACTACCTGCCCCTGGTGGCCGCCGGGGAGATGCAGGCCAGCTACTGCCTGTCGGAGGCGGACGCCGGGAGCGACGTGGCCGCCATGCGCACCCGGGCCGTCCGTGACGGGGACGACTACGTGCTCACCGGCTCGAAGTACTGGATCACCAATGCCGGCATCTCCGACGTCTACATCGTGTTCGCCAAGACCAACCCCGATGCCGGAGGGCGGGGGATCACCTGCTTCCTGGTGGAGAAGGAGTGGGGGCTCACCATCGCCAAGCACGAGGACAAGCTGGGCTTGCGGGGGAGTCCCACCGGCGAGGTCGTCCTGAACGAGGTGCGCGTACCGGCGACGCACCGCATCGGTGAGGAGGGACAGGGATTCACCATCGCCATGCACACCTTGGACCGCAGCCGGCCGACGATCGGGGCGCAGGCGGTCGGCATCGGACAGGGTGCCATCGACTACTCCGCCGCCTACATGAAGCAGCGCCATGCCTTCGGTGCACCCATTGCCGATCTGCAGGGACTCCGTTTCATGCTGGCCGACATGGCCACGCGCACCGAGGCAGCCCGGGCCCTCGTGTATCGCGCCTGCGCCATGGTCGACCACGATCCCACCGGCGAGTTGACCAAGTTCGGCGCCATGGCCAAGGCCTTCGCGTCCGACACTTCCATGTCGGTCACCATCGAAGCCGTACAGATCCTGGGCGGGTACGGCTACACCAAGGACTTCCCGGTGGAGAGGTTCCTGCGCGACGCCAAGGTCACCCAGATTTACGAGGGGACCAACCAGGTGCAAAAGGTGGTCATCGCCCGGGAGATCCTCAAGGGAGTCTGAGCGCCGCGGTCAGGGCTGGCGCCCGGTGAAGCAGAGGAGGGCCGTCTGGGGGTCGGCGCCGGCCGGCGTCTCCACCTTGGGTCCGAAGACGCCTGCGGCGCGGATCATCTCGTCCAGCGGGAGCAGGGCTGCGTAGGTCTCCTGCACCAGGTCGGCGTCGAGCTTCACCTCAATTCCCACCGCCCGGGCCAGGTCCCAGGTGTGGATCAGGACATCGGGGGTGGAGAACATGCCCACCTGCTGGTCGAGGGGGATCTCCCCCATGGGGCTCTGGACGTTCTTGGCCAGGTTCTCCTCGGTCAGGACACCCAGGGCGGCGTCGCGTGCCGCCGCGTAGGCACCGGCCGGGTCGTCGCCCGCCGAATCCGGGGACTCGTCGTGTCCCGGATGGAACCCGGTCTCGACGGACGAGACCCGCTGGAAGCCGCCGATCAGATGCCCGATGAGCTCCCTGGCCGTCCAGCCGGCGCAGGGGGAAGGAGCGGACCAATTGCCTGCCGGCACGGCGTCGACCACGGCCGAGAGGTCACCGACCGCCCGCTGGTACTTGTCACTGTTCAGGCTCATGGCTGCTACATCTCCATTACTTGGCGGACGTCGAGGTTGAAGAACTTGGGCGGCCCGTCGAGCAGGGCACCCATCTCCTCTGAGTACTTGGCGGTCACGGGATCATTCGAGTTCTTCATCGCCTCCTCGTAGGAGTCGAACTCCACTATGACCAGGTAGTACCCGGGCCGGTCCCGGTCCGCCGTGACGGTCGCCTTGGAGGCGAGCAGCGCATCGCCCCGCTCCTCCTGCATCCTTTGGGACAGAGCTACGACCTCGTCGATCCGCTCCGTCTTCAACTCCATGATCTGCACGAACCCCGGCATACCGACCTCCCATAACTCGTCCGAACGGGCACCGAGAGTACCCCGGCCGGCCGGCGCTTGCCTGGGAGAATGCGGGTCCTGGGCACGGGCGGCTCAACTGAACAGTTCCTCCAGCAGAAACTGGGTCTTCGGCCCCATCTGACGATTCGGATAGAACCTCTCCACCAGATCCATCCCCTCGCCGGGGGTGGAGAACCCGCACTTCTTGTAGAGGAGCTTGATTTCGTCAGTGTCCTGGTCGACCCGGGAGGCCAGGAGTTTCATGGCAAGCAGGTAGAGAGGAGACGCCGCGGCCACTTCGAGCGAAGGAGTTGAGAAGATGATGCGACTGTCGGGGTCACTTCCGGGAGCGAACGACTTGACGGCATCGTTGAGCCAGTCGTCAGGAAGATGCAGCCGTTCGGCCACCACATGGGCCGCTTCATCAATGATCGCCTTGGGTTCGAAGATGGCGTCAATGTCCCGCGTCACACGGCGAGCCGAATAAGCGAGGGCAATGGCGGCTCCGCCGACTATGAACACCTCACCGCGCACGGAACGGGATTCGAGCTCTTGGGAGAGCGCTTCGAAGGCCTGCATCATGCCCTTTCGACTGAGTCCGCCCTTAAACACGCACGAACGCCCCGTCGTTGACGAAGACGCCGTGGCGTGACAGCGCCGCCGGGCTGTCCCTGAGTGCCATGGCCTCGTACCCGCGCTGGCCCGACACGAACCACCATGGCTCCGCGAAACGAGCCGGCTCCGTGGTCCAGGCAGGAATGGCCAGGTGAGATTCGGTGCAGAGGTACTCCACGATCCCAGCCAGAGCAGCGTCAAAGCGGGAATTCCCGCACAGGGGTGCCTGTTCGGTGATGAGCGAGCGCTTTCCCGCCACGGACGACCCGCGGAAGTCGTCGACGAAATCGAGCAGGCGCCGCCAAGCGGCCTTCTCGCCTTCATCGCGAATGATCTTCGTCATCTGCCTGCTCACTTTGCTGACGGGTACGGCACCGCGCCTCACCATCGGCATGACTGTCATCACGAGGTCGTGACCGCTGGATTCGATCAGCCGGGAAAGCGTCTGGAGTCGCGGGACGAGCCGTCCCGCCTCGTAACTGGCCAACGTCGGCTGCGAGGTGCCGGAGCGACGGGCCAGTTCGGCTCTGGGAGGCAGTCTGAGCTGGGTGATAGGATAAGTAGAACAGGTTCTATATTCTGCCCAGCAAGGGCAGCCGGCTTTGAGCCGGGACACGCAGCAGAAAGGACGTCTGCCATGGCGCAGCCCGTAATCGTCGAAGCAGTGCGCACCCCCATCGGGAAGCGCAACGGGTGGCTCTCGGGCCTGCGGGCACCCGATCTCCTCGGGGCGGCCCAGATGGAAGTGGTCAAGCGGGCCGGTATCGACCCGAACACCATTGAGCAGGTTGTGGGCGGCTGCGTGACCCAGGCTGGGGAACAGGGGTTCAACGTGACCCGCACCTCCTGGTTGCTGCAGGGTCTGCCCTTTGAGGTGGCGGCCACCACCGTCGACTGCCAGTGCGGCTCCTCCCAGCAGGCGAACCACTTCGTCAACAACCTGGTGGCGGCCGGCGCCATCGACGCCGGCATCGCCTGCGGGGTCGAGGCCATGAGCCGGGTTCCCCTGGGGGCCAACGCGGCGGCCGGGGTGGGCCGGGCCATTCCCGAGGACCTGCCCTACGACATGCCGGACCAGTTCACGGCGGCGGAACGGATCGCCGAGAAGTACGGCATCACCCGTGCCGACGTGGACTGGCTGGGGCTGGAGTCCCAGAAGAAGGCGGCGGTAGCCGTGGCGGAGGATCGCTTCGCCCGGGAGATCGTCTCCGTGGAGGCACCCATCGTCGGAGCGGAAGGCCCCCGCGGAGAGCACTCGGGTGAGAAGGTGGTGGTCAGCAAGGACCAGGGACCCCGGGAAACCACGGCTGAGGGCCTGGCCAAGCTCAAGCCCGTGCTGCCCGACGGCATGCACCACGCCGGGAACTCCTCGCAGATATCGGATGGAGCGGCGGCCGTGCTCTGGATGTCAGAGGACCGGGCCAAGTCCGAGGGCTTCCGACCGCGGGCGCGCATCGTGGCGCAGGTGCTGGTCGGCTCGGACCCCTATTACCATCTCGACGGCCCGATCGCGGCCACCACCAAGGTCCTGGAAAAGGCCGGGATGACGATGGGTGACATCGATCTCTTCGAGGTGAACGAGGCCTTCGCATCGGTGGTCATGAGCTGGGCCAAGGTGCTCGACGCCGACATGGACAAGCTCAACGTCAACGGTGGGGCCATCGCCCTCGGTCACCCGGTGGGCGCCACTGGGAGCCGGCTCATTACGACCATCCTGCACGAGCTCGAGCGACGCGACGCCACCTACGGGCTGGTCTCCATGTGCTGCGGTGGCGCCTTGGCCACGGGCACCATCATTGAGCGGATCTGACCGGAGAACGACGCTCACAACCGGAGGGGAATGTGGAATCGACTGAACACCTGACGTTCGCACGCGACGGCGCCACCGCCATCGTGACCATGAACCGGCCCGAGGCCAAGAATGCGCTCAGCTTGCCCATGCTCGTCGGCATGGCAGATGCCTGGGAGGAGATTGACGGCAACGACGACATCAGGTGCGCCATCCTCACCGGTGCCGGCGGGACGTTCTGCGCCGGCATGGACCTCAAGGCCATGGGCGGCAGCGATGCCGAAAAGTACCAACACCGCATGAAGGCCGACCCGGACCTGCACTGGAAGGCGTTGCTCCGCCACTACGACCTCCGGAAGCCGCTCATCGCCGCGGTCGAGGGATGGGCCGTGGCCGGCGGGACCGAAATACTGCAGGCCACCGACATACGGGTCGCCGGCGCCGGCGCCATCTTCGGGATCTTCGAGGCCAGGCGCGGGCTCTTCCCGCTCGGGGGGTCGACGGTGCGCCTGCGCCGGCAGATCCCCTACACCGTGGCCATGGATCTCCTCCTCACGGCGCGGGAGGTGCCGGCCGAGGAAGCCCAGCGCATCGGCCTCATCGGCCACGTCGTTCCCGACGGCACGGCGCTGGAGCGGGCGCTGGAGATCGCCTCCGTGATCGGGCAGAACGGGCCCTTGGCCGTCGAAGCGATCAAGCGGTCCGTGCGCGAGACCGAAGGCATGTCCGAGGTGGACGGGCTGGCACGGGAGCTTGAATTGGGCTGGCCCGTCTTTTCCTCGCAGGACGCGGCGGAAGGGCAGAAGGCATTTGCCGAAAAGCGTCCGGCCAATTTCACCCGGCAATGAGTGAGGGGGCGGTTCCCCCGGGCCAGGGGTTCCCCGGCGTGGACGGACCGGCGCTCTCCACCGGCGACGAGCCTCTCAACCGCCTGGCGGGCGCCCTGCGGCGCATCGGCGCCGTGGCCGTGGGGCTGCCGCTGCGTGATGATGACGTGGCCGAGGCGGCCGACCAGATGTCCACGCTGGCTGACAAGCTGGAAGCGTCGGCCGAGGACAGCAAGCGCCCCCGCCGGCAGCCGACCGCTGCGGGGCACCCGCAGGACTACTTCCCGACCAGTCCCGTGATCGGCTACGCCAATCCCATCGCCCCGCCCGTCGACCTCTGGGTGGTCGAAGGTGAGGATGGCCAACGCGAGGTCCGGGGGAGGGCGACATTCGGCTACCCCTACGAGGGTCCGCCCACCTGCGTGCACGGAGGCGTGATCGCCGAATTGTTCGACGAGCTCCTGGGGACGGCCAACATCGTCGCCGGGCAGGCCGGCATGACCGGAACGCTCACCGTGCGCTACCGCCGTCCCACGCCGCTGCTGGCTCCCTTGGAGCTGGCCTCCCGCTTGACGGGGCGGGACGGTCGCAAGATTTACGCGTGGGGCGGCATCTTCCACCACGGCGAGCTGACGGCAGAGGCCGAAGGAATCTTCATTGAAGTCCAGCCCGGGCGCATGCTCGACATCGTGACGAAAAATGCCACAGGGACCGAAGTCCCCCTCGTCGACCCGGCGTTCCTCCGCATGATCGCCGAGAGCACTCCGGAGTGACCCCTGCTCAGAGGGAGCGCTGCACGCCCTCCCAGTAGGGGTCGCGCAACTTGCGCTTGTAGAGCTTCCCGTTGGGGTCGCGGGGCATCTCATCGGTGAAGTCGATCGTCTTGGGCGTCTTGAACTTGGCCAGCTTGTCGGCGCAGAAGGCGAGGATCTCCTGGGCCAGCGCGTCGTTGCCCTCGATTCCTTCGGCTGGCTCGATCACCGCCTTCACTTCTTCGCCCCAGTCGTCGTGGGGGATGCCGAAGACGGCGGCGTCGCCCACCTTGGGGTGGGAGAGGAGCACGCTCTCAATTTCCGCCGGGTAGATGTTGGCGCCCCCCGAAATGATCATGTCGATCTTGCGGTCCCGCAGGAACAGGTACCCGTCCTCGTCGAGCAGGCCCACGTCCCCCACGGTAAAGAAGTCGCCGATGCGGTTCTTCTCGGTCTTGTCCTTGTCGCCGTGGTACTCGAAGGTGAGCCCCTGCATGGCCATGTACACGGTGCCGATCACGTTGGGCTCGGTGATGCGGTTTCCGTCGTCGTCGAAGATGCCGATCTCCGATATCGGCCACGGTTTGCCCACCGTGCCGGGCTTTAGCGACCACTCCTCGGCGGTGACCAGTGTGCCACCACCCTCGGAGGCCGCGTAGTACTCGTCGACCGCGTTGCCCCACCAGGCGATCATCTTGTGCTTCACGTCGACCGGGCAGGGGGCGGCGGCGTGGATCATGTGGCGCAAGGAGGACACGTTGTACTTCGCCCGCACATCTTCGGGCAGAGCCAGAAGGCGGTGGAACTGGGTGGGCACCATGTGTGAGGTGGTGACCCGGTACTTCTCAATGAGGCGGAGCATTTCTTCGGGTGCCCACTTGTCCATCAGGACCAACGTGTGGCCGAGGTGGAGCGACGCGCTCCCGAAACGCAGGACGGCGGTGTGGTAGAGCGGTGAGCCGATGATGTGGACGTTGTCGTCCTGGGGCTGAATGGAGAAGAGGAAAAGGATGCCCGAAAGGCCCAGGGCAGCCTGCTCGGGTGAGACGCCGAGGAGTTTGCGCAAGATCCCCTTGGGGTTGCCGGTGGTCCCCGAGGTGTAGTTCATGACGTCGCCAATGGTGCGGTCGCCGGGCACCGTGGCCGGATGGGAATCACGGGTTGCCCCATAGGAGGCGAAGCCATCCACATGTCCAACCGACAGTCGGCCGACGTCGGGGATGCCCACTTCGTCGGCGGCGGCGGCGGACACCGCGGCAAAGCGCTCGTGGGCGATGAAGACCTTGGCCCCCGAGTCTTTCAGGATGTAGGCGATCTCCGGCGCCACCAGGTGGTGGTTGATCGGTACCAGGTACCAGCCGGCTTGCAGGGCGGCCAGGTAGACCTCAATCATCTCGGCGCAGTTGGGGAGCAGGGTGGCCACCACGCCGCCCTCTTCGACTCCCTGGGCCCGCAGGGCGTGCACCAGCTGGTTGGCGTGACCCAGGAGCTCACCGGCGCGGACCTCCGTCCCGTCGGGCGTGATCAGGGCCACGTAGTCGGGATCTTCCTGGGCCAGGGCCCAGAAGCCGAGATCACCCATGGTCAAGGTCTCCTTGTCGGATCGGTGCGCAGCGGCGCAAATGGCCGCGCCGGACGTCCGCAAGCTAGAACATGTTCTAAGTTACGGCAACTACGCACGAACAGGAGATCGACGATGGCAGGGTTCCTCACGGGCAAGGTGGTCGCCGTCACCGGCGGCGGTGGCGGCATCGGACGGGCCGTGGCCCTGGCCGCGGCATCTGAAGGGGCCAGGGTCCTGGTGGCCGACTACGGAGTGGGGATGGCCGGCGAGGATCCGAGCAGCGAGGTGGCCGATGCCGTCGTGGCCGAAATAGTGGGCGCCGGGGGAGAAGCCGTCGCCGTGGCCGATGACATCTCCAAAATGGAGTCCGGGGAGCGCCTCATCGCCACCGCAATGGAGAGGTGGGGACGCATTGACGGAGTGGTGGCCGTGGCCGGAATTCTGCGCGAGCGGATGCTGTTCAACATGTCCGAGGACGAATGGGATGCCGTCATTGCGACCCACCTGAAGGGCCACTTCACCGTCTTTCGGGCCGCGGCGGCCGTGATGCGCAAGCAAGAAGGGGGTGGGGCGCTCATCGGTTTCACCTCGGGTGCCTTCGCCGGGAGCGTGGCCCAGGCCAACTACTCCGCGGCCAAGGGCGGCATCGTCTCCCTCGTGCGTTCTGCCGCGGCGGGCCTGCACCGCTACGGGATCACCTCCAACGCCATTGCCCCGGTGGCCCGGACCCGGATGTCGGCCAACGTGCCGATGGAATTGGCCGAAATGGGTGACGCGGAGGACATCGCCCCGATGGTGGTGTACCTGCTCAGTGACCGGGCCAAGCACATCACCGGTCAGGTGTACACGGTGGTCGGCTCGAAGATTGCCGTGTGGAACCAGCCCACCGAGGTGCGGGCCATGTACGCCGAAGGCCGCTGGACGCCCGAGCGGATCGCGGAGCGCCTGGACAGCAGCGTCGGTCAGGAGAAGATGGGGCTCATCGACCGCTTGGAGCAGATGCGCCTGGCCGCGGCCTCGGGGGACAAGCCGAACGCCTGAACGGCCTCAGGTCGCCGTTCGTCCGGTCAACGGAGCGGCCCCGGCCACGGGCGGTGGGTGCGTGCGCAACCACGCGCCCAGGCGCTGCCGGGTGCGCACGAGAATGATGGCCCCACCGACGACGAGGACGATCCCCGCCAGTTGGACGAGATCGGAGCCGAGCCGGCCGTCCTCCCCCAGCCAGAGGTGCTCATCGAGGGAGCGCTCAAGGCCCCACAGCACCATGGCCACGCCGAGCACGGTCCCCGGGGGATACCCCGCCCGGTCCGATCCGTCGGGCCATCGGTTGAGCCGCCGTTCGATGGCGATGAGGATGAGGAAGACGCAGAAGTCCTCGGCGGCCTGGAAGATGGGGACCGGCAGGCGGCGTCCCGGCTGCCCGGCGTAGTACATGCCGAACCACTGGTGGGTGGGGTGCCCACCGCCGGCCACCATGAGTTGCGGACCGAGCAGCCGCCCCATGGCCCAGGACGCCAGCAGGACCGGTGCCACCAGGTCCAACCCGCGTCCGATCGGGAGCTCGGGGCACCGGCGGCGGGTCAGGACGACGGCGGTGGGCACGGCGAAGATGAGGCCGCCGAAGGACGACAGCCCCCCGTGCCAGATGGCCAGCATGTCGCCCGGGCTGTGGCGGTAGTAACTCAGGTTGGAGAGGACATGGAGGGCCCGTGCTCCCACGACGGCGGCCAGGACGATCCACAGGAACACGGGCACGAACCACTCGGTGGCGTAGCCGCTGCGGCGCAGCCGGCGCTCGAAGTAGGTGAAGGCGAACCAGAACGTGATCGCCAGGCCGATCCCGTAGGTGTGGACCTGCAGGGGCCCGATGTGGAAGACGACGGGGATCGGTTTCATGGCACCTCGGGTGCCAGGTTAGGACCGGGAGGGGGAAGAACTGCGCCGGCCGGGGCTCAAGGGCGCCCGGCGCCGGCGAAGCCGCTACCCAGCCGCAGGCCCGTGATCCACACCGAGGCTCCCGTATAGGGCGCTTCGATCATCTGGCCGCCCCCGATGAACATGGCCACGTGCTCGCTCCCGCCCGGCCCGTAGAAGAGGAGGTCACCTGGTTGCAGGTCGCTCAAGGGCACCGGGGTGGAATCGGCCATCTGGGCACCCGAGAAGTGGGGCAGGGACACGCCGACCTGGCCCCACGACCACGCCGTGAGTCCGGAGCAGTCGAACCCGGGATTGGCCGACCCCTTGGGGGACTCGGCGCCCCACTGGTAGGGCACGCCGATCTGGCTCTCGGCGGCCTGCACCGCACCGGCACCGCCCGGGGCCGTCGGCGGCGGGGCGGCGATATTGCTGAATGTGGCTGCACTTGAGTTGGAGCGTGCGGAGGCCGCGGCGGCCTGGGCGGCCGCCAGCTTGGCCGCGGCGGCCTGGGCGGCGGCGGCGGCCTCTGCCGCTTGTTGCTGCTGCACCAGCGTGGCGATCTGACCCTGCTCCTGGGCCAGGGCACTGGACTGCTGCTGCTGGGCCTGCGTGTTCTGCAAGATGGCGTCCTTCTCGGACGTCACCGCGGCTTGAGCCTGTGTCTGTTGGCCCTGCAACTGCACCTGTTGGGCCGTGAGCGCGATCTCGGCTGTTGTCCACGGCGAGGGAGACGTCGCCCTCGGCGATCTTGTTGTATTCGGAGGCGGCGCCGAGTGTCTTGTCGTTGTTGGAGAAGATGGGGTTCTCCGTCGTGGCCGCACCGTCGGTGATGTAGTTGGACACGGCGGCCATGGAGAGGGTCTTGCGATCGCTCGCCACCTGCTGGCGGTCGGCGGCGATCTTCGCCTGGGTGGAGGCGATGCTGGCGTTGATCTGGGAGAGGTGGTAGGCGGCGGCGTCGTACTGCTGGCTCAACGCGGACATCTCCGCCTGCGAGGCCGACAGCTGCGCCTCAATCTGCGCCGCCTTGGCCTTGGCGGTGGAAATGGCGTCACCTGCGGCCGGGCGCGTGGCGACAACCACAGTGCTTGACCACACTGTGACAACGGTCAAGGCGGGAATACCGACCCGCCGGAGCAGCCGAGCGCCCCGTAATGACCGCGGCGTGGAGTGGCCTTCCGCCCGCTCAACGTCAGTCACGATTGGGTCCATTCTTATCGGGCATCCCGGGCAGTTTCAAACACCCGGGGCGGCAAACGGGCCGGATGTGGTCGTACTCTTGGTATGAACTACCTGGTGAATAGCCATAATGCCCATTCTCAAACTTTTCGTTGACGAATGTGCATGCCGGGCGCCCCAGTCACGGACTACGGTCCACCGGCATGGGCGAAATGATCGAATTCCCGAGCAACGGCACGACCGCCGTCGGCTACCTCTCCGTCCCGGCGGGCGGCCAGGGACCCGGGCTGATCGTGATCCAGGAATGGTGGGGCCTGGTGGCGCACATAAAGGACGTCTGTGACCGCTTCGCCGGGGCGGGCTTCGTGGCCCTGGCCCCCGATCTCTACCACGGGGTGACGGTGGCCGAGCCCGACGAGGCAGGCAAGGCGATGATGGCCCTCAAGATGGACGGGGCGGCCCGGGACCTGAGCGGCGCCGTAGACGAGGTGGTCCGGCGCAGTGCGGGGGAGCACATCGGTGTCGTCGGCTTCTGCATGGGCGGGGGGCTGGCGCTCGTCCTGGCGACGCAGCGACCGGATGCCGTGGCCGCCGTGGTGCCCTGTTACGGCGTCATCCCGTGGCCGGACGCGCAACCCGACTACCGGGCGCTCTCGGCCGCCGTGCTCGGCCACTATGCGGGCAACGACGATTTCTTCACGCCCGAGGCCGCGCAAGCCTTGGGTGCGCAGCTGCGCGACCTGGGTAAGGAGGCAGAGATCATCGTCTATCCCGGCACCGACCACGCCTTCTTCAACGACTCCCGGCCCGAGGTGTACAACGCCGAGGCGGCACATGCGCTCTGGGAGCGCACGGTGGGCTTTCTTTCCTCGCGCCTGAGCTAGGCGCCCGCCCCGCTGGGGTGGCAAGGGGGTTTGTTACCATCGGGCCATGTCCGCCCGCTCACGTGATCTGCCCCGCCGCTCCTGCCTGTCCACCCCCGGCTCCAACGAGAAGTTCCTGGCCAAGGCCCCGACCGTAGCGGCCGACATGACCTTCTTGGATCTGGAGGACGCGGTGGCCCCCCTGGAAAAGGAGAGCGCCCGCCCCAAGGTGGTCGATGCCATCAAGAACCTGTCCTGGGACGACCGGGTGCTGTGCGTGCGCGTCAACGCGTGGGACACCGAATGGACCTACGGCGACGTCATAGAGGTGGTTGGCAACGCCGGCGAGCGCCTGGACGAGGTCATGCTGCCCAAGGTGCAGTCGGCGGCGGAGATCATCGCCCTGGACCTCCTGCTGACCCAGGTGGAGAAGAATTCGGGACTGCCGGTGGGGCACATCGGCATTGAGGCCCAAATTGAGACCGCCCGCGGCCTCATCAACGTCGACGAGATCTGTGCCGCCTCGCCCCGGCTCGAGACCATCATCTTCGGCCCGGCCGACTTCGCAGCCAGCATTGAGATGCCCGTGCTCACCGGTGGCATTGAGATCCCCGAGTACCCGGGCGACCACTTCCACTACGTCTTCAGCCGGATCCTCATGGCCGGGCGGGCCAACGGGTTGCAGGTCATTGACGGTCCCTTCCTCAGGGTGCGCGAGCTCGACGCGCTGCGGCAGTACTCCCTGCGCTCCCGCATGCTGGGCTACGACGGCAAATGGGCCCTGACCCCCGACCAGGCCGGCGTCCTCAACGAGGTGTACTCGCCGACCCAGGAGCAGTTCGACCGGGCCTTCGACATCCTTGACGCCTACCAGCAGGCCACCGAGGGGGATCGCAAGGGCGCGGTGATGTTCGGGGACGAAATGATCGACGAGGCGAGCCGCAAGATGGCCGTCAAGTTCGTCAGCCGCGGCGAGCGGGCCGGGCTGACCCGCAGTCCCGGCTGACCCTCAGCCGACCAGGCGCCGGGCGATGACCTTGAGGGCGAGGGTCTCATCGGCGCCTTCGAATATGGAGAGCACCCGGGCGTCGACGAAGTAGCGGCTCACCGGGAACTCCTCGGCATACCCCATGCCGCCGTGGATCTGCATGGCCTCCCGGGTCACCCATTCGGCGGCCCGGCACACATAGGCCTTAACCATGGAAGCCTCCAACGCTCCCTCGCCCCGTGCCATCAGCCGGGCCACGTGGTAGGCGCACTGCCGGGTGGCCTGAATGATCACGGCCATCCGGCCCAGCTTGGCCTGGGTGAGTTGGTACTCCCCAATGGGCGAACCGAAGACGGTGCGGTTGGCCGCATAGGACACGGCTGCCTCGTAGGCCGCCTGCATCACCCCCAGGGCCCGGGCCGCCGTTTGCAGCCGGCCGTTCTCGAATCCCTGCATCTGGAGGTAGAAGCCCTGGCCCAGGCCCTCGGCGCCCCCGACCAGGTTGGCCTCGGGCACGAACCAATTCTCGAACGCCAACTCGTAGGAGTGCATGCCCCGGTAACCCAGGGTGTCGATCGGACGACCTTCCAGCCGGCCCGGCCCGATCCCGCGGGGACGGTCGCCTCCCTCCTGGGTGAAGACGAAACCCTGCCCGTCACCGCGGGGCTTCTCCACGACGAACATCGACAGGCCCCGATGGGTCAATGCCCGGTCGGGATCGGTCCGGGCCAGGAGCATGAGGACGTCGGCCCGGGCGGCGAAGGTGCACCATGTCTTGACGCCGTTGACCACCCACCCACCTTCCGTCGGCACGGCCGCGGTGACGATGCTCGCCACATCGGAGCCGAAGTCGGGCTCGGTGACGGCCACCGCGGCCAGGATCTCGGCCGAAGCGAGCCGGGGCAGCCAGTGCTTCTTCTGCTCCTCCGTGCCGCCGTGGACCAGGGCCCGGGTGAGGATCTCGGGTCGCGTAATGAGGGAGCCTCCGACCCCGAGCGATCCCCAGCTCAGCTCCTCGGTGGCCACCACCATTCCCATGTAGTCGCTCTCGCCTCCGCTGGCGAAGCCTCCGTACTCCTCGGGCACCGAGAGCCCGAAGCCGCCGAGCTCGGCCAGACCCTCAATGACCACTGCAGGGATGTCGCCGTTCTCCCGGTGCACGTGCTCGGCGTGCGGTCGGACCTTCTCCTCGGCGAAGCGATGGAATGTCTCGCGCACGAGTTCGAAGTCCTCACCCAGGTGGCGGGGACCTTCGGTGGTGGCCAGGGCGGCCAGGACGGAAGGAGCGCGCTGCTCCGCGAGGAAATCAGCCACGGGCGCCGCCCACCCGAGGGGCACGCCCCAGGCCGCCTCCCGGCCGGACAGGCGACCAACCAGATCGACCAACACGTCGGCCACGAACGCCTTGGCGATACGCGACTCGACCTCACCCAGTGTCCCGTACTCCAGCGTTGCCTGCGCCACCTCCACGGCGGCGGCGGCGTGGGCCACGTCGTAGGCCACGACCTGGTTCGCCTCGACTCCGCCGGCGAGGCGCAGCGAGGCGCAGCCGCGGTCCACCAGATGTTGAGCCAGCTCGACCGCCCCGGCGGCATCGGCGAGGGCTGAAGCTTGCGGCGTCGTCATGGGAGGCGACCCTACAGGCTCGCCGCGGCATCGCCTTCGGGGTGACGGCGGCCGATGACCGTGACCAGCGGAGGCAGCACAACCGGATCATCGTGAGGGTCGACACCGGTGAGCGACTCCAGATATCGGGCCACCGGACCCGGACCGACGCCGGCCGGCGCCTCCGCCCAGGCGTCAATAACCTCAAGTCCGGCCTGGCGCACGAGTGAGGGGAGGAGTGCACCGACGTCGGGGTGCCGGGCATCGGGCATCGACAGGGGTGCCCCGGCGATACGACCGGCTGAGGTGATCGGCTCCTGGGCGACCACCCAGGAGCCGGGTTTCACTGCGGCGGTCATGGCACGCACCACGACGATGGGTTCGTGCACATGGAGCAGCAGGAAGCGACAGAAGGCCAGGTCGACCTGCTCGGGCAGGGAGAGGTCCTCGCCGGACTGGGTCAGGGCGATGACCTGGGCGTGGGCCGCCGCGGCACGCGCCACCTCGTCGCGCGACCGTGGGTCGCTGTCCACGGCGTAGACCCGGCCGTCCCGTCCCACCATTTCAGCCAGAGCCACCGAGACATCACCGCCACCGGCGCCGACGTCGACGCAGCGCCAGCCCGCTCCCACCCCGAGCCGGTCCAGGGCGGTGGCCAGCGGGCGGCGGTAGACGTCGTCGCGCAGGCCCTTGAGCTCACTCATGTTGCAACCCTGATCCGGTGGGTACCTGCATGCCGTCGCACTCTATGGCGGACCCCGGCCGGACCGGCAGGAAGACCGTCAGCAACATGCACAGGGTGCTGGCCATGAGGGCGGGCCACCACAGCGCGATTTCGTGCACGCGGTGGTTGCCCAGCACCATGCCGGCCACCGCGGCGGCGGCGCAGAGGGCGTAGCGGGCTCGGGTGCGGCGGGCGAGGAGGAGGCAAAGCGCAGCGACCGGCCACAGGTAGTACCAGTTCATCTCGGTCTCCAAGAGGACCCGGAGGAAGAAGGCCAGGGCCATCATGGCCAGCACGGTGGCCAGGTCGTGGCGCTTGTGGCAGACCACCAGGCAGAGGCCTGCACCCAGGGCGGTGGCCAAGAGCCTGGTCGGACCACCGCCCGCCACCCCGGGTCCGAGCGACGGGGCCCAGTGGGACAGCGGTGTGGAGGAGACGTATCGGGGCTGGAACGGCTGGCGGATGAGCACGAAGAGGGTGCGGTGCACCTCGGTGGCCAGGGAGGGTATGAGCACCAAGAGGCTGGGTAGGACGAGCCGGTAGGAAAGCCCCAGCGACCTCCGCCAGCCCAGTCGGGCCATGATGGGGGCCACTCCGAGGATGGCCAGTGGTTGGAACGCAATGGCGACACCGAGCAACCACGCCGCCCTTCGACCACCCTCCATCCCTTTGCGGTCGAGGTCCAGAGCGGCCCACAGCACGAGCGCCAGGGAGACGCAGTCCTCGGGGTGACCCCAGCCGACCAACACGTTGGCCACGGCCAGGCCGCCGACCATGGCAAGGGTCATCCGTTCCCGCCCGGTGATGAGCCACGACCGCGCAATGGCGTCGACCGCGAACAGCGACGACGACCCGATGAGGATGGCGGAGGGCCCGAGCAGGAACCACAGCCTGAGCGGCTCTCCCGATGGGTGGAGGTGGGGCGTCAGGCCGAGCAGTTGACCGACGTAGATGACCGGGGCCAGCAGGAACTCGAGAGCCGGTGGTGAGGTGAGGGCGCCGTTGTGGATGTATATGTGGGAGAACTGCCCGTGCACCAAGGCCGACGCGCTGCCGGCCAGGCCCCAGAGGTCGCTGGGGGCCGACAGCCTCAGCGGACCACCATGCACGAGCACGGAACCGAAGATGCTGTAGGACAGGCCACCCACCAGCATGGCCACCGTGCCGATGACGGGCGCGCTCCGAAGCTCGGCCCATGCTGACAACCGGTGCACTCGCCACCCTTCCGGGGCGACCATCACGAGCGGCGAAGGGTCTTGGGGCCACCCCCCGGCCACAGGCGCACGGGTCCGTGACCATCGACGGATCGTCCCCGCTCATTCTGGCACCTTTCAGGGCCTATATCCTCCTCATCGTGAAGGTGACGATGATGCTGTGTGACGCGGCCCAGGTTTCGGACGGGAAGCTCTACATCCTCGGCGGCGGGTGGAGCATGACCGGGCCGGACCCCGTCCCCTCAGCCGTTGCCTTGAAGATCGATGTCGACTGGCACGAGGCCGAGGCATCACACCACTGGGAGCTCTTCTTGGAGGACGCCGACGGTCGTCCCGTCCTCATGGAGACCGCAGACGGGACCCAACCCGTAGAGGTGCGGGGCGAGTTCACGGTGAGCCAGCCTCCGGGCATCCCCGAAGGTTCCCCGATTGACGTCGCGCTGGCGGTGAACCTGGGCCCGATCCCCCTTGAGCCCGGCACCCGCTTCGCCTGGCGCCTGACCATTGACGGGGAGTCACTTCCCGGAGCCTCCCTGGGCTTCACGACGCGGCCGCGTCCGGAGGCCGTGGAATGACGATCTTCGACCGCCCCTTCGGCCGCTACCTTGAGGACTTCGTCCCTGGTGACATCTACCGGCACTGGCCCGGCAAGACCATCACGGAGTACGACGACCACCTGTTCTGCATGATCACCATGAACCACCATCCGCTGCACACCAACTCCTGGTTCGCCGAGCACGATTCCGTGCAGGGCAAGAACGTGGTGGTGGGCAACCTCGTCTACTCACTGGCTCTCGGCATGAGCGTGCCCGACGTGAGTGGTTCTTGCATCGCCAATCTTGAGGTGGAGTCGCTGCTGCACCGGTCTCCGACTTTTCACGGGGACACCATCTATGCCGAGACCCGCGTGCTCAGCGCCACACCTTCGACGTCCAAGGACGACCGGGGCATCGTCGCCGTCGAGACCAAGGCGTTCAACCAGCACGGCGACGAAGTCTGCTACTTCCGGCGCAAGCTCATGGTGTGGAAGACGGCGCATGCGCCGGAGCGCCACCGCCCGTACTCCGATCACGTCTGGGACTGAGGCTCTCGCCGCCGATCGGGTGCGGCGCTTCCGGCACCAATTGCTCGGTTGGGGCGCCGGGAACCGTCGCGACCTCCCTTGGCGGCACACCCGTGACCCGTGGGCGGTGTTGGTCAGCGAGGTCATGTTGCAGCAGACCCAGGTGGAGCGGGTCGTGGCGTACTTCGGGCCCTTCCTCGCCGCATTCCCCTCCGCCACCGATTGCGCCCGGGCCGGTCCGGCCGCTGTGGTGCGCCTGTGGTCAGGCCTCGGTTACAACCGCCGGGCGCTGAACCTGCACCGGTCGGCCACGGCCATCGCCGGAGAGCACGGGGGGGTGGTACCCCGAGACGAGCGGGCCCTGCGCACCGTGCCCGGAGTTGGCCCTGCCACCGCACGGGCCATCCGGTCGTTCGCCTTCGGGCTCGACGTGGCCCCCGTCGACACCAATGTCGTGCGCGTCCTGTCGCGCTGCGTCCACGGCGGCGGCCTGACCCTGGCGGGGGCGCAGAAGCTGGCCGACCAGCTCGTTCCCACCGGACGGTCCTGGGAGTTCAACCAGAGCATGTTCGACCTGGGCGCCACCGTCTGCACCGCAGCGCGTCCTGACTGCCCCCGGTGCCCTCTGCGCCGCCAGTGCCGCTGGCGCTCCGGTGGGCTGTCCGGGCCCGATCCCTGGCGGACCGGCACCCCATTGCGGGCCCAGCCCCGCTTTGCCGGTTCCGATCGGCAGGGGAGGGGCCGCCTGCTCGACACCCTCCGGCGGGACACCGTGAGCCCGGAGATGCTCGCCGTAGCCTGCGGATGGCCTGACGACCCGCAGAGGGCCCAACGGATCGCCGGGGACCTGGTGGCCGAGGGCTTCGCGGAATGGGCCCCGGGCCGGCCTACCGCCCTGCAATTGCGGTGATGGGCTACGCGGTGAGGAAGCCCAGAATGCGACGGTTGACCACGTCCGGGCGCTCGACGTGGAGGAAGTGCCCCGCTCCCTCGACGATCTCCATTTCGGAACCCTCGGCCATGAAGTCGAGAGGGGATCCGATTGAGCTCAGCAGCATGCAGCCGTCGTCCCGGCCGTGCAGGTAGAGCGTCGGCTTCGGGGTCGGGAGGAGTGAGGCCGCTTGCTCGTCGGCCAATTCGGGTACCGACAGTTCGAAGTCGTAGAGGGCCCGGTAGTAACCGATGGCGGCGGCAATGTGGGCGGGGTCGCCGATTGACTCCTTCACCCTCGCCACGTCCCACGTCCCGTCATATCCGGGCGACCAATCGGCCCACAGGCCGTCAATGAACGCGTAGCCGTCCATCGGGAGGGCCATTTCCGCCAGGGGTGACAGGAAGAAGAACATGTACCAGCTGCGCTGCAGTTGGGCATAGGTGAAGAGTGACATCCCGATCGCCGCCGTCGGCGGGACGGCCGCAGTCACCGCCCGCCGCCACCGTCCGGGCTGGTGGGCCACGGCCCCGTAGGTGGCCAATGCCCCCCAGTCGTGCCCGATGATGACGGCGTCATCACGGCCCGCCAGGGCTTGGTGGAGCGCGTTGACATCGCGCACGATCGCCCCCATCTGGTAGCGCCCGTCGGCCGGGATCTGTGAGGGGGCGTAACCGCGGAGGAACGGAGCCACCGCATGGAAGCCGGCCGCGGCCAGCTCCGGGAGGAGGTGGCGCCACGTGTGGGCGGTGTCGGGGAAACCGTGCAGGCACAGGGCGAGCGGACCGTCGGCCGGACCTTCCTGTAGGTAGGCGAACTCCAGTCCGTTGGCCGCAATCGTGTGCTGACCCATGGCGGCCCAACGTACCGCCCGCGTCGGGGGTATCGTCCAATCAGTGAACGTCACGTTCTATGGCGTCCGGGGGTCTTGTCCGTGCTCGGGGGATCGGTACCGGCGATACGGGGGTAACACCTCGTGCCTGGTGATCGACATTGAGGGCGATGAGCCGCTCATCGTCGACCTGGGCACCGGTCTGCGGGCGCTCGGCGACGTCCTCAGCAAGGGGGTGCGGGCGCTCGGGACACCGCTCCACGCGACGGCCCTCCTCACCCACCTCCACTTCGACCACATTCTGGGCCTCCCCTTCTTCGGGCCGTTGCATGATCCGGGTGCCCGCCTGACCGTCCACGGCCCGGCTCAACCCAAGGGAAGCCTGAAGGATGCCCTGCACGCTGCCGTGCAGCCGCCGGTGTTCCCGATCCACATGGAGCAGTTCCGGGGCGAGATCATCACCGTGGACACCAAGGACGAGGACTTCTCCATCGGATCGGCCAAGGTCATGGCGCGGGCGATCCCCCACAGCGGCAGCACGCTGGGCTACCGCATTGAGGCCGAGGGTCGCTCCATGGCGTACCTCTCCGATCATCAGGCCCCACTGGACAGAAGGACGGTCCCCGACGCCGTGCTCGAGCTGTGTCAGGGCGTGGACCTCCTGGTACATGACGGGCAGTACACGGACGACGAATTCTCAGCCAAGGCCGACTGGGGCCACTCGACGGCTGCTTTCGCCGTCCATGTGGCGGCCGAGGCTCAGGCGAAGCGACTCATGTTGTCGCACCACGATCCCTCCCACAACGATCGGGACATCGACCGCATCCTCATGCTGGCTCGGCGGCTGCCCGAAGCCAAGGCCATTGAGGAAGTGTCGTCAGCGCACGAGTCCCAGTCGGTGGACTTGGGCAAGGTGTAGGTGTCGGGCCTCGACCAGGCCCGGTTCCGCGAGGTTCTCGGGCACTTCGCCACCGGTGTCACCATCGTGACGGCGCGCGAAGGGGACGAGCCTGTCGGCTTCTCCTGCCAGTCGTTCGCCGCCCTCTCCCTGGACCCCCCCATGGTGATCCTGGCGCCGTCAAAGAGCTCGACCAGCTGGCCCCGGATTGCCGCGGCGGGTGCCTTCTGCGTCAACATCCTGGGAGAGCACCAGGAAGCGGTGTGCCGGGCGTTCGCCGTCTCCGGCGGGGACAAATTCGACGGCATCGACTGGTTGCCCGGCGTCACGGGGTCACCGGTGATCACCGGCTCGCTCGCCACCGTGGAGTGCAGGCTGGGCGAGATCTTCGAAGGTGGCGACCACGAGCTGGTCACGGGCCACGTCGTGGCCATGGAGATCGGTGAAGGCGCACCACTCGTCTTCTATCGATCCGGCTTCGGCCGCTTCGTCGCCTGAGGGTGGCGCTGCTACCGTTCCGCCGATGACCGAGCTCATAGCCTCCAACACCATCGACGAGGTCCTCTTCGTTCGTCCCGATGTCCATGGAGACGACAGGGGGCGCTTCGTCGAGACCTACCGGCGGGGCTGGCTCCCGCTGGGACGGGAGATGGTCCAGGGCAATCGCTCCGAGAAGCAGGCGGGCGCCGTAGTGGGGTTGCACTACCACCTGCACCAGGCCGACTACTGGTACGTCCTGCGCGGGCAGGCCCGTGTGGTCCTGCATGACCTGCGCCAGGGTTCGGCCACCGACGGGGCCACCGAGGTGATCAACCTGGACGGCGACATCGACCAGGGTCTCTTCATCCCTCCCGGTGTGGCGCACGGCTTCGCAGCCTTGACGGACCTCCTGTTGTGGTATCTGGTCGACAGCTACTACAACGACTCGGACGAGCTGGGCCTGGCCTGGGACGACCCGGCCGTGGGGGCCGATTGGGGGCTGACGGAACCCATTCTCTCGAAGCGGGACCAGACCAATCCCCGCCGGGCCGACATCCCCGACGGTGTCCGGCCCCGCATGGTCATGCGCACGTAGCGCCGGGAAGCCGTCAAGGCGGCCGCCCTGGCCCGCCGCACTCCGACACGGCCGCTCAGCAAGCCCTTCGTCACCCCCGCGCTCCCCGCGCCGCAGGCGCGTCCCGGCACCAGGCCGCGTCCTGTTGAATGGGAGGCGGTGTGGATCGGCTGGAGTCTCGTGGTTGTCGTGCCGGTGGCCGTGGCCGCCGGGCTGTTCTCGCGACGGCGCTCCCATGAAGACGAGCACTCGGTGCAGCACTACCACCGCCAGCTGCACACCCTGGAGGGCATGCGGGACCATCCGGCCGGCAGCGCGAGGGAGGGCGCCGGCGGCGCCGGCGCGCACCCGGTGTTCCCGGCCAGCGCCGTCCGCCTGGCCGGAACCTCCACGGTGCGCCTGACCGAGACGGCCAAGCCCGAAGTCCCCCCGGTGGCGCCGTCCGCCATCACCAGCCCCGCCGAGCCCGTGCACTTCGATGATGCGCTCCCGCTCACCCTCCCGCTCCCGCCCCCGCCCCTGCCGCCTCCTCCGGACGCGGGCCCCCTGTGGCGCCAGGACCCGGTGATGACCGCCATCAACCACCGGCCGCGCCGCCTAGGGGCCCCGGCGGCGGCCGTGGGTGCCGTGATCGTCCTGGTGGTGATCCTGGTGTTGACCGGGCAGCACTCGCTCACTCCGGCGTTCCACCACAAGGCGGCGCCCGGCCGCGCCACGACCGTCTCCCCGGGGCCTCGCGTCCCGACGGCCACGGTGCCGGCGCTCGTCTCGCCGCCCGTCGTCAGTTCGGCTCACGCCGCCACCTACACCGTGGGGCGGCCCGCTTTCACCCTGGCCCTGGCGGCGACCTCGGCTCCGTGCTGGGTGGAGGTCACCGATGTGGCGACTGGCGCCGTCCTGTTCACCGGCATCCTCGGTCCCGGGCAGGAGCACACGGTTGGAGCGCCCGGTTCCGTGTCGGTGATCGCGGGGGCGCCCCAAGCTCTTGCCGTCACCGTCGACGGATCGGCGGTCACCCTGCCCCCAGGCTTCCAGGCCCCGATCACGCTGGGCTTCATGGCGGCGGCGCCGCCGGGTTAGTCCGCCTGGGCCAGTCCCAGCGCGTCGAGGAGGAAGGCGATGACGAGCGCCTCCTCCCTCCACGCGTCGTAGCGCCCAGAGGGGCCTCCATGGCCGGCCCCCAGCTCCGTGCGCAGGAAGACCCTGGTCGACGGGGAGAGCGCCCGGAGCCGGGCCACCCATTTGGCCGGCTCCCAGTAGCACACGCGGGGATCGTTCAGCCCGGCGGTGACCAGGAGATCGGGGTAGGTCCTCGGTGATCCATCGCTGTTCTGCGCAGCCACGTTGTCATAGGGCGAGTAGGTGAGCATGCGCCGGTAAGCCGCTTCGTCGGCGGTCGGATTGCCCCATTCCTCCCACTCCCCGACGGTCAGGGGCAGCTCGTCGTCGAGCATGGTCGTCACGCAGTCGACGAAGGGAACCTGGGCCACCAGGGCGGCGAACATCCCTGGCGCCTCATTGGCCACGGCGCCGATGAGCAGCCCTCCGGCCGATCCGCCCCGGGCGGCCAGGGCGCCCGGAAGGGCAATGCCCCGGTCCACCAGCGCACGGCCGCAGGCGATGAAGTCACTGAAGGTGTGGGACTTGTGCTCCATACGGCCGTCCTCGTACCAGGCGCGCCCCATTTCGCCGCCGCCCCGCACGTGGGCGATGGCGTAGACGATCCCCCGGTCGAGCAGGGACAGGCGGTGGTGGGAGAACGCCGGGTCGATGGAGGTCTCGTAGGCGCCGTAGCCGTAGAGCAGGCACGGTGCCGGAAGAGCGAGGTCCCGGCGATGCACGATCGACACCGGGACGTGCACGCCGGCCCCGGCGTCGGCCCACAGGCGGGAGGTGACGTAGCGACCGGGGTCGAAGTCGCCGAGCACCGGCTCCTGCTTGAGCACGGTCTCCCCCCGGGTGGCCAGATCGACCTGCAGGACGGTCGATGGCGTCACCATGGAGGTGCGACCCACACGCAGCGTCGTGATCCCCGGCTCGGGATTGGTGTCCAACCAGGCCGAGGACGGCGTGTCGGCGGAGGGGACGACCCAACCCGAGCCCAGGAGGTCTCCCGCCAGCGGGTCGTCTCCCCCGGCCAGAGGCAGGACCCGGACCGCCGTCTCGGCGTGCGCCCGCTCGCTTAGCACCAGGGCGCCGGAGAAGGCATCCACGCCCTCCACCCGCACCCCGGGGCGGTGGGGGACGATCTCCCTCCATGGGCCCGGGGTGCCCACTTCATGCGCAGGCGCGGCAACCACGCGGAAGTCGGGCCCTTCGTCGTTGGTCAGGACGACGAACCAACCCGGTGCGTCCGCATCGTCAGGGGAAAGGTGGTCGACGGCGTACTCGAGCCCCTCGCGCCGGGGGATCACCACCTGAGGCGCCGCCAGGGGATCGCCGGCCGGGATGGAGATCCACTCGGTGGTGTTGGTGCTGTGCAGTGCGATCAGGATGCAGGCGCCATCACGGGTCGATCCGGTCCCCAGCGAGAATCGGCGATCGCCCTCCTCGAAGACCAGCGTGTCGCCGCTGGGGTCGGTGCCGATCTCATGACGCCAGAGTTGGTAGGGGCGCATGCTCTCGCTGAGCCGGACGTAGAAGATGTACCGGGCGTCTTTGGACCACGCCAGTCCGTAGCCGGTCTCGGGGACCACTTCGTCGGCGTTCACGGGAGCCGACGCACCCGGCAGGAGCCGGAAGCGCAGGGCGTACTTCTCGTCTCCCGTCCGATCCGTCCCGTAGGCCAACCACCGATGGTCCGGGCTGACGATGGCGGTTCCCACCGCGAAATACTCGGCCCCCTCGGCCTCCACGTTCTCGTCCAGGAGGATCTGCTCCTCTGCACCGGGAAGTCCCGCCGGGGGGAGCTCGTCGCCAACTCGGGCGGGCCGCCGGCAGTGGATGCCGTAACTCTTCCCCTCCTCGGTACGCCGGTAGTACCACCAGGGCCCCCGCCGGGCGGGCACCGACAGGTCGGTCTCCTGTATGCGGGCCTTCATCTCCTCAAAGAGGGTGGAACGGAGACCGTCGAGGGAGGACAGTTCCTGGTCGGTGTAGGCGTTCTCGGCCTGCAGGTAGGCCAGGACCTCGGGGTCGTCCCGCTCGCGGAGCCAGTACCAGGGGTCCTCCCGGTCGTGCCCGTGGGCCGAAATGGTGTGCGGGCGCTGGGCGGCTTGGGGTGGGATGGTCACGGCGCGAGCCTGCCACGCCCGGCGCCCGGGGAAATGATGGATTTTGGGCGTTTCGGCAGGCCTGGGTAGTTGTTACTATGGCCGTAGGGGAAATACCCCCCCAAGGACTGAGGAGCCCCATGGCGACAACGGACCTCGACCTCGGTCGCTACCAACTCGGATGGAGCGACGCCGAGGACTACGTGTTCAAGCCCAAGAAGGGGCTGAACGAGTCCATCGTGCGCGAGATGTCGGAAATGAAGAACGAGCCGGAATGGATGAGGGCCTTCCGGCTTAAGTCACTGAAGCACTTCGAGCGCAAGCCGATGGCTTCCTGGTTCGCGTCGCACATGCCGAATCTCGACTTCGACGACATCTACTACTACATCAAGCCCACCGGGGGGCAGGTGGACCGGTGGGAGGACCTGCCCGACGCCATCAAGAACACCTACGAGAAGCTGGGCATCCCCGAAGCCGAGCGCAAGTACCTCTCGGGTGTCACCGCGCAGTACGAGTGCTTGCGAGGATCGACAAGGGTGTGGACGACCCGGGGCATGCGGCCGATCAAGGAGCTGGTCTCCGGCGACGAAGTGTTCGCGCTCAATGAGAGCACCAGATTGATAGAGCAAGCGCAGGTGGTTGCCGCCGGGCCGTCCGGTGAGAAGGAGATCTTCGAGATCACGGCGCGCGGCCGGGTGATCGGGGCGTCGGGGAACCATCCGTTCCTCGTCCTCCGTGACGAGCGCCGGCCCGGACGAAAGCACGCCCGCTATGCCGCCCGCTGGGTGCCGGCCGAGGAACTGCGGGAGGGCGACCTGGTCGCCATTGCAACCGACCTTCCCGAGTACGGCCATGCGGCCGCCATGATCCACCCCGAGGACCTTCGGGGCGCCAGTTTCCCCAGGGTCACCAGCGACGATCTGTGCTGGTTCTTCGGTCACTACCTGGGAGACGGTTACCTGAAGCACTCTGACGGCTACACCACCGTAGGGATCGCCGTCGACCGGACCGACGCCGTGCTGGTGGAGGAGATCCGCCGGGTGGCCAAGGTGCTGTTCGGGCTCGACTTCTCGCTCAGCCAGGACGGCTTCCGCCTGCAGGCGCGGGGCACTGCCGCTCTGGCCGAATACCTGGAATTGAACGGCCTGGGTGGGACATCGCACACCAAGCGCATTCCCGAATGGGCCTTCGGGCTGCCGGCCTCACAGCGCCTCGCACTGGTGGCGGGCCTTTTGGATGCCGACGGGTACGTGCGGGACCACCCCACTTCCAAGGACGCCATGTTCTGCAGTGCCAATGCCGAACTACTGGCGGACGTCAAGGAGCTGCTGGCGCTTTCGGGTGTCTGGAGCAGCCGGTTCGACCGTATCCCCGCCCGTTCGCCCCGGCGCAGCGCTCGCATGAACCGTCGGAAGTACAGCGATGACTACCGCACGGCCAAGGGGACCGTATTTCGCGCCCACACCAGCGAGATGCTGGGCTTCGCCAAGGTCGAGAAGATCGAGCGGCTCGGTGTTGAGACGGTCTACGACATAGAGGTCGAAGGTCACCACAACTTCGTGGCCGAAGGGTTCGTCGTCCACAACTCCGAAGTGGTCTTCCACCGCAACCGCGAGGACCTGGAAGCGCAGGGGGTGCTGTTCTGCGACATGGACACCGCCGTGCGGGACTACCCCGAGCACGTCCGCAAGTGGTTCGGCAAGATCATCCCGCCCAACGACAACAAGTTCGCCGCCCTCAACTCGGCGGTGTGGTCGGGTGGATCGTTCATTTACGTCCCCCCGGGCGTCAAGGTGGAGATGCCCCTGCAGGCGTACTTCCGCATCAACGCCGAGAACATGGGCCAGTTCGAGCGCACGCTGATCATCGCCGACGAGGGCTCCCAGGTGCACTACATAGAGGGCTGCTCGGCCCCGGTGTACTCAACGGACTCCCTGCACTCGGCCGTGGTCGAACTGGTGGCCCTGCCCGGTTCCCGCATCACCTACACCACCATTCAGAACTGGTCGACCAACGTCTACAACCTGGTCACCAAGCGGGCCTGGTGCGAGGCGGAGGCCCATGTCGAATGGATTGACGGCAACATCGGCTCCCGACTGACCATTAAGTACCCGTCGGTCTACCTGATGGGCCCCAAGGCCAGCGGCGAGGTCCTTTCGGTCGCCTACGCCGGTGCGGGCCAGCACCAGGACGCCGGAGCCAAAATGTTCCACGTGGCCCCGGAGACCACCTCGACCATCGTCTCCAAGTCGATCTCCAAGGACGGCGGCATCACCACCTACCGGGGCAAGGTGCACGTGGACCCGGGAGCCACCGGCGCCAAGTCTTTCGTGCGCTGCGACGCCCTCCTGCTCGACGACCATTCCACTTCGGAGACGAAGCCCTACATGGAAGTCGGTGAGCGCGACGCCAGCATCGGGCACGAAGCGACGGTCTCCAAGGTCGGCGACGACCAGCTCTTCTACCTGATGAGCCGCGGCCTCTCCGAGAGCGAGGCCATGGGCATGATCGTCAACGGGTTCATTGAGCCGGTGACCCGGACCCTCCCGATGGAATATGCCGTGGAGTGGAGCCGTCTCATTGAGCTGCAGATGGAGGGCTCGGTCGGTTGACGGGTATCCCCGAGCGCGGCATGACACCATAAGCCCATGCCCATGCGGGAGGAGTGCACCCACTTCCAGAGCCGGACCTACGCCTCGGGCGAAGCCGCCCGGTTCTGTCTTCTCGATCTCGCCCCCGAGGCTCCCTGGCGCTGCCCGGAGAACTGCCCCTCGTACCACCGTCGCCTGGCCGATGTCGGTTGGGTGCACGGCACCCTGGTCGAACCGGCTCTGGAGGACGAGCCCGGCCCCGGCGGCTCCGACGTGGCCGAGCTCCTGGGCTCGGCGGAGGACATCATCAACGAGGTCGCCCCGGGAGTGCTGGAGGAAGTCCGGGCTCAGGACGCCCGACGGGAGAAGTCCGACAACCGCTGGTGGCGCAAGCGGCGCTGATCCTCAGCGCCCGGTGAACCGGGGCGCGCGCTTCTCCATGAAGGCCGTCATGGCCTCGACCAGGTCGTCGGAGGCCAGCATCCCGGCATTCCACGTAGCCACGTACTCCAACGCCTGGTCCACCGTCCGGCCCTCGTTGGCGGCCAGCACCGCCTTGGTGCCCTGCACGGCGATGGGGGAGTTGGCGGCGATCTCGGCGGCCAGCTCGCCGGCCGCCTTGAGGACGCCCTCGGCGTCGGCGGCCACGTCGTTCACCAAGCCGATCTCCCGGGCCCGCTGGGCGCTGATGTCCTTGCCGGTGAAGGCCAGCTCGGCCAGGTGCCCGCGGCCGATGATGCCGGGCAGGCGTTGCAGGCTGCCCAGGTCGGCCACAATGGCCACCTTGGCCTCCCGGACCGAGAAGATGGCGTCGGCCGAGGCCAGCCGGATGTCGCAGGCCGAGATCAGGTCGACCCCTCCACCGATGCAGTAGCCGTGGACGGCGGCGATCACCGGCTTGGGACAGCGGGCCACCGCGGTGATCGACTCCTGCAGGCGCAGGACCTCGCTGCGGGCGCCCCGGGCGCGCGCCGCCATGGAGGGCCGGGGTGTCAACCCGCTCGGAGCGCCGTCCGCGGTCTCATCCCCGCTCAGGAGGCCGCCCATGGCCTTGAGGTCCAACCCCACCGAGAAATGCGGGCCTTTGGCGGCCACCACGACCACCCGCACTCCGGAGTCCTCGCTCACCGTGTCCATGGCCCGGGGCAGGTCCCGCCACAGGTCCTGCCCCATGGCGTTGCGGGCCTCGGGCCGGTCCAGCCACACCGTGGCCACTGCGTCCTGCTGCTCAATGGTCAGGACGGGCGAGTCGAATTCCTTGAGAGGTCCCATGGGAGAAGGCTAACCCGGAGGGAAAGTACCTTCCTTGAGGGCCGGTAGAGTGCATGAGCCGCACCCGCACCCCGAGAGAGGTTCACCCTGCACACGTTCAACGCTGAGGGCTCAGCCGCCCTGGCGGGACCCCAATGGCTTCGGGCCCGGCGAGCCGCCGGCCACCGTGCCTTTGTGGCCACCCCGCTGCCCTCGGAGAGCGAAGAGGTCTGGCGGTACACGCCGATCAACGAGCTCAAGCTCGATGGGTACGTGCCGTTGACCCCCCAGGCGCCGGGCAGGGCCGGCCTCAAGTTCTTCGAATCCGTGGTGGACACCCTCGGGCCATTGTCGGGCCGAGTCCTGACCTGCGGGGGACGACCGGGCGCGTTCATCGGCGATGGGGCCGATTCGGGTGTGCGCTTCGGTGGCGTCGACGAGGTAGCCGATGCCGAGGCGATGACGGGGAGCGTCCTTCACGGTGGAGACGCCCTGGTCCGCCTGAACGACGCCTTTCTTCCTGACGTCGTGCTGATCGACGTCCCGCCCGGTGTGACCGTGGCCGATCCCATCCTGGTGGTCCACTGGTGCGGCGGGGACGGCGGCTCCGATCCAAGTTCGGCCGTCTTCCCCCGTACCGCCGTCCGTCTGGGCGAAGGCGCCAGCGCCGGGGTGGTGGAGATCTTTGCCGGTCCGGGTGACGCGACCCCGACCTTGGTCGTCCCGGTGACCGAATTGGCGGCCGCCCCCGGGGCTTCCCTCTCCTACGTCTCGGTGCAGATACTCAATGATGCGGCCTGGTCGATCGGCCGCCTGGCGGCACGGGGGGGCGAAGGCGCCACGCTGCGGACCTTCACCGCGGGGCTGGGGGGCGCCTATGACCGGGTCCGGACCGATGTCTCGGTCGACGGGCGGGGCGCGCAGAGCGAGATCCTCTCGACGTACCTGGGCATCGGCACCCAAGTACATGACATCCGGACATTGCAGGACCACGTGGCGGCGCGCACCAGCAGTGAATTGCTGTGCCAGGGAGCGGTGGCCGGCAACTCGCGGTCGGTCTACAGCGGGCTGATCCGTGTGCACCGGGGTGCGGTCCGCACGGATGCCCGGCAGACCAATCACAATCTGGTCCTCGACGAAGGTGCGCATGCGGATTCCGTCCCGAACCTCGACATATTGGAGAACGATGTCAAGTGCTCCCATGCTTCGACCGTGGGGCCGATCGACGAAGATCAGCGTTACTACATTGAGTCGCGGGGCATCTCCCCCGATGTGGCCGAAGATCTCATTGTGAGGGGCTTCTTCAACGCCATCATCGACCGTGGACCCATTCCGGCCCTGGCACCGCTGCTCCGGAGCGAAGTCGAATCTCGCCTTCATGTGGCCTCGGACAACCGGCGGGAGGCGCACCGTGCCTGAGACCGTGATCCTGTGCCAGACCGACGAGTTGGCCTCGGGTGAGGCCAGGCGATTCGACGTGGCCGGTCACCGGATCGCCCTGGTCCGGGTGGCGGACGAGTTCCATGCCGTCGCGGATCGCTGCAGCCATGAGGACTACTCGCTGGCCGAAGGCGAAGTATGGGTCGACGAGCGGGAGATTGAGTGCCCCCGTCACGGCAGCACGTTCGACCTGGTGACCGGCAAGCCCTGCTCGCTGCCGGCCACCCACGGGATCGCCGTCTACGAGTTGGAGATCGCCGAGGGCATTGTGTCGGTCGTGTTGCCGTGAGCGAGCACATCTTCGAGGTGGAAGGTCTCCACGCCTCGGCGGGGGGGCAGGAGGTGTTGCACGGTATCGACCTCACCATCAGGAGTGGCGAGGTCCACGTCATAATGGGGCCCAACGGCTCGGGCAAGAGCACGCTCGCTCACGCGCTCATGGGCCGCCCCGGCACGACGGTCACGGCGGGCAGCATCAGGATGGACGGGGTGGAGCTGGTCGGGCGGCCATCCTGGGAGCGGGCCCGGGCCGGGGTCTTTCTCACCCTGCAGAATCCCATTGAGGTTCCCGGTGTCGGGCTCCACTCCCTGCTGGCGGCGGCGGACGGCGAGGGTGCCGCCACGCTGGCCACGCGTATGGCGGTGGAGGCCGATGCAGTGGGCCTGGACCCGAAATTGCTGACCCGGCCGTTGAACGTCGATCTGTCCGGTGGTGAGAAGAAGCGCACCGAAATGGTGCAGCTCGGAGTGCTCCAGCCGCTCATATGCGTGCTCGATGAGATCGACTCCGGCCTTGACGTGGACGCTCTGGGCGAGGTGGCGCGCCGACTGCAGCGGGCCACGACGGAATGGCGGGTGGGTCTGCTCGCCATCACCCATTTCAGTCGTTTCCTGGTGCAGCTGGAAGCCGACCTGGTCCACGTCATGGTCGACGGACGCATTGTGGCCAGCGGGGATGCCGCGCTGGCGCTCCAACTCGAAAAGACGGGATACGCCGAGTACCTCGCTCCCGGATAGGAAGCTGCCGCCAATCCCCGCTCGCGCCTTGGTACCGTAAGTGCCCATGGCGAACGGTCGTCCACCGGGCGACAGGTCCGGCCGCTCCTCGCGCAAGAGTCGTTCCGGCGTGGCGAACGAGGAAGGACTGGCTGCGCTCGGAAGTCCCAAGCGGGGCGGAGGCAGAGGTGGTGCGGTCCCCAACCAGTCGGGTCTGCAAGCACTGGGGGAACGGGTCGACCAGTCGACCGGTCGACGGGGGAGGCGCAGCGGGAAACGTTGGAGCACGCGCCGAAAGGTCGTCACCGGGTTGACGACTTTCGTGGTCCTCTTGCTTCTGGCCGCCGTCGCCTCCTACGGCTACGGGAGGTATCTGTTCGACCGGACCACGAAGGCCAGCTACAGCGCGGAGGTGGCGGCCCAGAGCGGTCAGCCGTTCACCATGCTCGTCATCGGCTCGGACTCGCGGGTTGGGCAGAACGCCCAGAACTTCGGGTCGGCCATGCAAGTGACGGGCCAGCGCAGTGACGTGGTCCAGCTCTGGCGGGTCACTCCTTCGAACGAGCAGATCCAAGTCCTCTCCATTCCGCGCGACACCGTGGTGTCGATGGTCGGAGCCGACGTGAACCAGGTCGGCCGGTACAACCGGATCAATTCGTCGTTCAATTCGGGTGCCAACCAGCTCATCCAGACCATCACGGCCAATTTCGGCATCCCGATCAACTACACCCTGCAAATCGATTTCTCCGGCTTTCAGGACGCGGTGAACGCCGTGGGCGGGGTGACCTTGAACTTCAACTACCCGGCCCGGGATGCCTACTCGGGCCTGGCCATCACCACGCCGGGCTGCCAGCTCCTGGGCGGGTTCCAGGCCCTGGCGGTGGCCCGGGCCCGTCACTACCAGTACTACAAGGACGGGTCCTGGCAATACGACCCGACGAGCGACTTCGGGCGGATACAGCGTCAGGACGCCTTCATACGCGCCCTGCTCGACCGGGCCCAGTCGACCTTGAACCCGCTGAAGATCTTCGGCCTCATCAACTCCGTCGGCAACGGAGTGGTCATCGACAGCCGGTTCGGCTACAACCAGGTGCTGGGCCTCGCCCTCACCTACCGGAACTTCAACACGGACGGCCTGGTGGGACAGACCCTTCCCACGGTGTCGGCCAGCGCCTTCGGGTATTTGGGCTCCGTGCTGGCGGTCGACCAGCCGGCGGCCCAACAGATGCTGGTGAACATCTTCGGATCGGACTTGACGAACCCGACCAACCCGCCGCCCGACGCCTACGGCGTTGCCAGGCCTCCGCCCACGTTGACGCCCACCGTGGCGGCACCGCCGCCGAGCGGGACGCCTCCCGCATCCACCACACCCACCACCGTTCCGCCGCAGCCGTTCAACCCGACGCCCTGCACCCCGGGCTGATCCTGCCCGCTCAGAATTTAGCTCCCGGGGGGTATAATCAACGCGGGGCGCGGGTTGCCCCTGGGGGAAGGGGGAACATGGAAAGTCGTCACCCTGGTGCGGGCACGTTGACGCCGTGCGATCCCCGGCGCTACTGGGACTCAGTGGATCTCCCTGCCTTCGGGTCACAGGGACGGATCTACCGGGCCAAGCATCGCCGCGCCCGCCGCCGCGAAAAAGTGGCCTTCGTGCTCACCGGTGGGGGAGCCTTGGGAGCCGTGCAGGTGGGCATGCTGCGGGCGCTGGTCGAATTCGGCATTGAAGCCGACATCGTGCTGGGGAGCTCCGTCGGTGCACTCAACGCGGCCGGTTACGCCGAGAACCCCACGCATGAAGGGGTCGACATCGTGGAGCGGGCCTGGTTGGACGCCAAAGGAAGTGACT
>Ga0307374_10001982_pt1 | contig 37205 bp, 33 predicted proteins | sample OX3MG_FD_202532 | JGI IMG/M metagenome (GOLD analysis project Ga0307374, IMG submission 202532) | Soil microbial communities from Risofladan, Vaasa, Finland - OX-3 | ecosystem: Environmental > Terrestrial > Soil > Coastal area > Acid sulfate soil | place: Finland: Risofladan, Vaasa | collected... | reverse complement strand
TGCAAGGCCGGTGGCAGTGGCACCGGTGGTGGAAAAGGTGGCCCTCCGCCCCTGATCACCGTCACCGTTGACCCGAACCCGCTGGTGGAGACCGGTGCGTCCGAGGTCCACGCCGTCATCCAGGTGGAGACGTCTCCGTCTTTCGCCGGTGACTTGGTGAACATCGACTCGTCGCAGCTGAGCGCCTCGTGCCAGGGCGTCCGCTACGAGAACCTGCAGGGCCTGTCCGACGTCAGCGCTCCGAACGAGAACAGTGACCGGATCGACGCCGTCCTCGACAACGACGGCAACGCCACGGTGGTCGTCGAAGGCTGGGACTGCGCTCCGGGAACAAGTGTCGTCGAGGCCGACCTCGAGGTCGCTCCCTTCTACACCGCTCTGACCACGCTGGTGGCCCTGCCGCCGGCCGTGACCCCTGAGGGTGTGACGGGTTACCCGCAGATCGCCGGAACCGCCCAAGAGGTCGAGACCGGTGACACGAGCATGAGCGGTGACTCGAACGTCTACGCCGTCTTCTACGTCGAGACCAACCCGGTCTACGCCGAGCAGACGGTGGAGATCAGCTCCTCGCAGCTCGAGGGACGCTGCATCCTCGGCTGGCGCTGGGAGCCGGGTAACCCGACCGGTAACGGCGTCGGCCCCGGCTACAGCGGCGACCAGTTCGGAACGGGTGTCAACACCGGTACCCGGCCCTCCACGATCCTTGATGACGATGGCAACGCCACCTTCACCTTCAAGGGCACCTCGTGCGCCTCTGGGCCTTCGCAGGTGATCGCCGACGTGCTGGCTGGTACCCACCAGACGTACGTCACCACGTTCACCGTCGACCCGCCGGCACCGACTATCTGAGCCAAGGCTTAGATCGGCAGTACCAAAGACGGTAAGAGCGGGAAGGGGGGCGCACTGCGCCCCCCTTCCCGACTCTTGGGGACAGTGCGAGCCAACCGCACGACACCCCAGGCCGGGCGGCGCACGCGGAGACGTGCCGGCATCGGCGGCGAGACGGGGTGGGTCGATCGACACCGGTCGAGCGACTTAGGACATGATCAGAAGCGGCGGGGGGCCGAGAAGGATGTCAGGCAATAACCGGGCGGTGATCTCCACGGTGCTCTTCGCCGTCGTCGTCGCCCTGACGGGATCTCTGGTGCTCTTCCTGGGGTCGGCCGCCGGGGCCGCCGGCCCCTCACACCGGGTCGTGGCGGCCAAGGCCCACGGCCCCAGGCAACTGAGCGAGTTGATCGCCTCCGACGCTTGGACCGGCGACGACTTCGGATGGTCAGTCGCCGTCTCGGGTTCGACCGCCGTGGTGGGGGCCCCCTACGCCGGCGCCTACAAGGGCGCCGCCTACATCTTCTCCAAGACGGGCAAGACCTGGACGCAGACCCAGACACTGTCCGCCTCCGACGCCGCCCCGGGCAACGAGTTCGGCTGGTCGGTGGCCATCTCCGGCACCACGGTGGCCGTGGGCTCTCCCGGCACCTACTTCGGCATCGGCACGGCCTACGTCTTCACCGATACCGGGGGTACCTGGACCCAGCAGTCCGAGTTCAGCGCCACCGACGCCATGGGCGGCGACAAGTTCGGCTACTCGGTGGTCACCTCGGGTTCGTCGGTCATGGTGGGCGCCGACGGCCACAGCGCCCGAAAGGGAGCCGTCTACATCTACACCGAGAATGCCGGGAGCTGGCCCCTGCAGGTCGAGCTCACGGCCTCCGACGGACTCCCGTCCGACATGTTCGGCTGGTCGATGGCCGTCTCGGGCTCGACCCTGGTGGTCTCCGCTGTCCGACATGCGGCCAACGGCGCCATCTACGTCTTCACCGACACCGGCGGCACCTGGAGCCAGGTGGCCGAGCTCAAAGCGGGCGACGGTGCCGACGACGACTACTTCGGCGACAAAGTCGCCGTCTCGGGTCGCCTCATCGTGGCCGGCGCCCCCGGACACAACAAGACCACCGGTGCCGCCTACATCTTCCGTGGCGCCGGAGCCAACTGGACCGAGGTGGGCGAACCGACGGCGTCGGACGGCGCCGCCAACAATTGCTTCGGCTGGTCGGTCGGCCTGTCGGGTACCACCGTGCTCGTGGGTGCCGAGCAGCACAACGCCGCCGCCGGCGCCGCCTACGTCTTCAAGAAGTCCGGCTCCACGTGGAAGCAGCAACCCGATCTCACGGCGGGCGATGCCGCCGCCGGCAACGAATTCGGCTACTCGGCGTCGCTGTCGGGAAACACGGCCGTCATCGGGGCTGACAACGCCGAGGGTGGCGCCGGGTCGGCCTACATCTTCAAGGTCTGATCCTCGTTTCCGGATGAGCCGCTCTCAGCGGTAGCTGAGGGCGCGGCCGAGCGTGTCGAGGGCCAGGCAGAAGGTCGTCGTGGCGCAGGACACCGAGACGAGCCCCGCCGCACCGTCGATGGTCCGGGGGAGTGACCACGTGGTGCCGTCGAAGCTGACGACCCTCCCGCCGCTGTCCACGGCCACGCAGAAGGTGGGGCCGGCGCAGGACACCGAGACGAGGGCGGTGCTTCCGACGGCGGCTCCGACGCCGCTCGGGTCGACCGGTTGGGGGACGGACCAACTCGTCCCGTTCCAGGCCAGCACGTTCCCCGCACTGTCGGTGGCCACGCAGAACGTGGTCGTCGGGCAGGAGACGGCCTCCAGTTGTCCCGACGTGTCGACGTCCTGCGGCTGTGTCCAGACCCTGCCGTTCCACTGTGATGTGCCGCCCGTCGTGGCCATGCAGAAGCTGGCGTTGACACAGGAGATGTCGGTGGGCCCTCCCCAGGCGTTCACGGCCGACGACCAGTGGCCGTCGTAGAAGTAGGCGTCGCCCTCGCCGTCGACGGTCACACAGAAGGTGCCTCCGGCGCAGGCCAGGGCCTGCAGGCCCTGCGCTCCCCCGAGCGTCTGGGCCGAACTCCAGGCCGTCCCGTTCCAGCCGACCACCTCGTTGCCACCGGGCATGGCCATACAGAACGTCGGACTCCCGCACGACAGGTCGGCGGCCGCCGGTGGGGAGGTACCACCCGAGCCTGTGACCGAGAGAGGGGTCGACCACCGCCTCCCGTCGTAGCGGTAGGACTTCCCGTCGGCGCTCAGAGCCATGCAGAAGGTGGGTGTGGGGCAGGCCACGGTGTGGACCGGCCGAACGGCGTCGATCACCGGCGAGGGCGCCGACCACGGGGACGGTGCGGTGCCGGTCGTCGTGGACCGTCCTGATGTGGTGATGGTCGTCGTCGAGGTGGCGCGGTGCGCGGTGTTCCCACCGCATCCGGCCGAGAGCAGCAGCAGCGTGACGATCCCAAAAGATGACGCAGGACGTCGCCAGAAGGTCGTCGAAGGCACGGGCCGCCATTCTTCCATGGCCCCCTGTCGCCGACGGACCAGGGAAAGGCCCGACCGACCGTGGCAAGGATCGCTTCCCGAGCCCTCGCCCAGCACTTCGACCACTTCCGTGACACCGCTGACAAACGGTTCCGACAAACGGTTCTGACAAACGGTTCTGTGAGAACCCTGTCAGCGGTCTGGTGCCCAAGGGATTTCTCCATTTCGGGGTACCGTTTGTGTTGTGCACGCGTTGGGCAAATGACTCCTCAGCGCGTACCATTCGGACATGCCCGTTGGGGCGGGCGCGAAGACAGAGGCCGGTTGAGGTATGGAGCCCGATGAGTGATCGCGGTCAGATGTCGTCGCCCGCACCCTCCGAGGCGCGTCCCGACCGGGACAGGCCGGTGGGCACCCTGGTGGTCGGGGACGAACGTTTCGATTTCGGCGTCCGCAACACCCTGCTCTACTTCAAGGACCTGAAGCAGGCCACCCTCGACCTCTCGCCCGGTTCGGGTGCCGCCCCGGCCGCCGTGGCCCGGCTTCTCGGCTCCCACCGGGTCTCGCTCTCGGAGGTTTTCGGCGCCGATCCCGATGCGCTGCGCGACGCCACCAAGCGGGTCCGCGCCATCTCCTACCGGGCTCAGCGAAACGTCGACAAGGGAACGGAGACCACCCTGGGCATCGCCTGGGGTATAGCCACCTGGGACAACGGGAGGTCCACCACCCCGGCCGCCCCCATCGTGCTCCGCGAGGCGGCCGTGGCCCGTCGCGCCGGCGACGGCGAGGACTTCTATCTGGCCGTCGAAGGCGGCTGGAGCCTGAACGCCACCCTGCTGCACCTGCTCGAGGTCGACTTCGGCGTCGACGTCGAGGTGGGCGCGCTGCTGGACCTGGTCGAACAGCTGGCCGACCACGTCCAACCCGTCGACCTCTTCGAGCGCGTGGCCAAGATCGCCCACGACGTTCCCGGCTTCCTCATCGTCCCCCGGGTCGTCCTCGGAGCCGTTCCCCGGGGTCCCATGCTGGCCATCCGGGACATCGACCCTTCGGAGCAGCGGCCGCGCCAAGATGTCGTGGCCGAGCCCGAAGTGGCGGAGCCGGTCGCGCCAACCGAGCCCGCTGAAGACGAGAACGGGGACGAGATCCTGGCCCGCACCATCGAGCTCTTCCGCACCGGCACCCTCAATCCGGCCCGGCTCCCTGCGGGGTCGACCGAGCGGCGCGTCCTCGAGGAGGTCGGGCCCGACGCCGTGATCGCCGAGATCACCGCCACCCTGCGGGCCGACGGCTGGCCCGAACCGCTGGTCGAGCACGCCGATTCCGGTCTCCGGGTCCGGGCCCCGGCCGATCTGCTCCAGCGCTGGTTCGATGCCAGTGCCCAGCGGCCGAGACCGTCGCACTGGGACGCCACCCATTTCGCACTCTGGGGACTGGCCGCCGCCCCCACGGCGGGAACGCCGGCCATCGCGTCGGTCGGCCGTTGGGCGCAGAAGCGCCATCACCCGATCCTGGTGGCCTGGCAGCTCGTGGCCCAACGGCGCAACGGCGGCGCCCGTGGCCGTCGCCGCCGGCGCAAGCTCTTTCGCGCCCCGCACCGCATCCCCCTACCCCGCGGCCTCGACCAGGCCCTCTGGGGTCTGCCCGTCGACCTGTTGGTGGAGTGGGCCGCCTGGGTGTTCCGGCAGTGGCCGGGGGCGCCGATCGAGTTGCTCCTGCCCTCCGGGACGCCGGCGCTCGTCAGTTCCTGGTACGACCGGGCCCGCCCGATCGCCGAACTGGCGGTGAAGACGTGGATTCCCTTCGCCGCCGTGGACAGCGACCTGGGCCGGTCGGCCAACCGCTGGGTCAAGCATCTGACGGTGGCCTGCGAGGGCGGGGGAGCGCCCCTGGCCTCCTGGTTCGAGCGCTCGACCGTGGCCGCCGCCGAGGCGGTGGCGCTCCGGCTCGGGGCCACCGGCACCGCCGGTGGCCGCCGGGGTCGCGCCAAGCGTCGATCCCCGGTCGCCTCCGCCGATCACGCCATCTGAATCCCGGACCCCGGGCCGGTCGGGGTTTCTGCCGACCGGTGGACCGATCAGCCGATCAGAGGGGCGACCGAGCGCGATCAGAGCGGGACGGGGAAGAACATCTCGCGTCCGCTCAGGAAGTGCCTCAGGAACGCCGGCCGCAGGCCTTCGGTGCTCTCCCCGCCGGCCGCCTCCGACATCTGCGAATGGAAGACCTCGACCGCCGTCCGCTTCCTCTCGAGATAGCCGGCGCTGCTCACCGTCTCGGCCGCCGACGCCGCCGCCACCGTCCGGGCCCACGACCGCGGTCGCTCCCACTGCCAGACGGGATAGGCCAGCAGTCGCACCCCGCCACCGGTGAGGGCGCGCCTCGTGGCCCGGGCCAGCGCCGCGTGGTCGCTGTGCGGATCGGCCTCCGACGTCACGAAGACCTCGTCCGGGCCATGGCTCCTCACGGCGTCGGCCACGGCGTCCACCAGGGCATCACCGGCGCTGTCGAGTTGCGTCTCGGGAAACGCCAGATGGGTGACGGCCTCCTCGGGGAGACCGAGGACCCGGCACGATGCCCGGAGCTCGGCGTCGCGCACGGCGATGTTCTCCTCGCGTGGTCGCCACGGCGGCCAGGTGGCCCCGTCGCTGATCACGACCACCTGCACGGCCGAACCGGCGTCGAGCTTGCGCATCACCGTGGCGCCGCATCCGAGGGTCTCGTCGTCGGGGTGGGGGGCGAGCACCAGGCACGACCGCCTGCCGGTCGACGCCGTCACGTCGGTGCCCCGCCGGCTCATGGATTCTCCGATCCACGCGGCGATGGGCAGCTTCACCGGAACGAGCGCCGACTCCACCCGACGCCGGGCTTCGGACATGGCCATCAGGCGGCCCCTCCCCGCCCGCCTCCGGACCCGATCTTGCGGACCACACCGAGCGCCCGTTCCCGCTCGCTCGCCGGCGCCCCCGTGGTCAGGTAGAGCACGAGATAGGTGACCGCGCCGGCGATGCCGATCACGAAGGCCCCGATGAACGAGTACCCGGTCAGTGCGCGCCCGGCCAGCAGGACGCCGGCGCAGGCGCCGGCGGGAAGGATGTGGGGCACGATGGCGCCGCGCACCACCTCGGACATGGCCACGTTGACGGCCCTGTTGCCGATCACGAGCAGCCCCGGAAGCCGCACCAGCAGCACACCCCCGAGCGTTCCCACCGCCACCCCCAACGGACCGATGGCGTTGGCCAGGATGATCGAGAGGACGACGTTCACCAGCACCTCGATCCCCGACACCCAGCACAGCACCTTCAGGTCGCCCGATCCGAGGAGCACCTGGGCGAGACATTTCACCGGGGAGGCGAAACCCACGGCCAGGGCCAGGATGACGAGAACGTGGGCCGAGGTGTCATAGCCGGGGCCCACCCAGCCCCGGATCCCGGGGCCGGCCAACACCATCAGAAGCAACGAGATCAGGACACCGACCAGCAGCGTCACCCGGATGCCGTCGATCACGATGTCCTTCAGGGCGTCGCGGTCCTTGTTGCGCAGGGTCGCCGACGCGTAGGGGAAGAACACGATGGCCAGCGAGTCGAGCGACAGGTTGGCCGCCTTGGCCAACTTGGCCCCCACGGCGTACACGGCGGCGGGTTTCACCCCGAGAACGATGCCGACGATGACCACGTCGCTGGCGGCCAGGGAGGTCTGGAGCAGCGCATAGACGAGGAACCAGCCCGAGATGTTGGCCGCGGCGCGCAGCCGGAGCTTGTCGATCAGCCGGGGCCGGATCCGGGCGCCGGGGATGACGTGGCGGAGCATGGCCCAGCGCACGCCCTGGAAGCCCACCGTGATGGCCGAGGTGGCCACGGCCAGGGCGACGATCCCGCCCCCGAGGAGCACGACCACCACGCTGGCCACGGCGATGGCGATGCCCATCGAGGCGTTGGCCAACGACAGCAGGTCGAACCGCTGGTAGCCCCCGAGGGACCCGCCGAAGGTGTCGCCGGGGATGGAGACGGCCAATCCCACGGCCAGCACGGTGACGCAGACGAACACCTCCCCGCGCATGTGCGGCGCGATTTGCACGATGTGGGGGAAGAAGAAGGCGATCGCCACGCCGACCACCAGGGCGATCACACCCATGGGCACGAGCACGAAGAATGTGGTGTTGATCATCCGCACGGCCTGCTCGGGTCGCACGTGGGCATCCTCGGCCACCAGCTTCGTGCTGGCCCCACCGAAGCCGAGCTCGAACAACTCCAGATAGGCGACCACGGTGCTGGCCAGGACCCAGATCCCGAAGGCGGTCCGGCCCAGATGGTGCAGCAGCAGCGGGGTCACCACGATGGCCGACACCGCCGTCACGGCCAGGGCCAAGTAATTGCTCAGGACGTTGGCTCCGAAGCGGTGGGGCAGAGCGCTCTCCGGGGCCGGTTCCGACACCGGGTCCCCATCGGTCACGGCCCTGTCACCGTCTGCTCCATCGGTCTTCCCACTCTACGCGACGGCCGCGACCGAGAGAGCTACCGCCGCCGACCCGACCGCAGACCGTCGACGGCGCGTTTGAATGCCACGGCACCGCGCACCACCGGATTGGGCAACGCCACCGCCAGGCGCAGCCGACGGAGCTGGGGCAGTCCCGGTCCTCCGAGGGCCTGCGCCGCCGCCACCGCCCTCCGGGCGTCGGCCGTCCGCCCGGCCAGCACCAGCGCCCGGGCCCGCCGCAGCTGCCAGCGGGCGCGCGGCAGCGACGTCAGGGCCACCTGGGCGTCGAGCCGGCCCCGGAGCCAGCCCTCCCAGAAGGCGAGCACGTCCTCGGCCACGCCGAGCCCGCTATCGGCTCCCCGCCAGGCTCCCGACTGTCCGAGATGCATCGAGTACGTCATCAGCACCTGGTCGAGGTAGTAGACGGGCCACCCCGCCTCGGCCATCGAGAGGAAGAACTGCAGGTCCCCACAGCACAGCTCGGGCCACTGCCGCGCCGGTCCCGCCCACAGCTCGCGGCGCCAGACGGCGTTGCCCTGCAACATGAACCACTCCTCGCCGAGCAGCACCTCGAGCAGGCCGTCGTTGCGGCCGGCTCGCAGGGCGATCGGCCACCGCTCCCCGTGGTCACCACCGCGGCCGCGGTCGAGCACCACCGCGCAGCAGGCCAATCCGATCTCGGGATCGTCGTCGAGTACCTCCACCAGCCGGCCGAGGAACTCCGGCTCCCAGCGGTCGTCGTCGTGGAGCACGGCCATGTACCGACCCCGGGCCCGGTCGAGAAGGGCCCGGTGATTCTGCGAGAAGCCCAGCCGTTCGGGGTTCTGCCGGTAGTCCACCCGGGGATCATCGATCTCCGTCACCAGCGCCCGCGCCGCGCCGGTCTCGTCGCCGATCAGCAACTCGAAGTCGCGGTACTTCTGACCGAGCACGCTCATCACCGCCGCCCTCACCTCGGAGGCCGTCCGTGCCATCGGCATGCACACGGAGACTGTCGGCCCACCCACAGCCGCCTCTGTGTCTCTGATCCCGCCGTCGTCGACCCCGGCCACGGCGTCAGAAGCTGGCCGGCAGCAGCGGGCTCACGGAGCCGAAGAAGAAAAAGAGAACCACCAGCACGCCGACTCCGCCGGCACCGTAGACGAGCCAACGCTGGCGCCGTTGGTGACGTCGCCGGCCGAGCAACAAAACGGCGGCGCCGGCCACCAGCACGCCGATCCCCCACAGCAGGGCGGGCTGCCAATTCCCCTGTCCTCCGGCCAGGCCGTCGGCCGCGGCGCTGCCGACGGTAAGCCCCTTCGGGGTCGTCGTGGTCGTCGTGGTCGTCGACGCCTTCGACCTCGACACCTCAATGGACGAGACGAGAGTGGCCTGGACGACCAGTCGACTACTGGCGCTGAACCGCGGGTTGCAGGTGGTCAGGGTCAACTCCGGCGTGCTGCTCGCCGCCAACACCGTCCGGTCGGACGGGGACACCACCATGCTCCGTGCCACCTTGTACGTGAAGGTGCCCTGGGGCGTGGTCAGCATGATCTCGTCACCCGGTTGAAGAGCATCGAGGTTGTAAAAGGGTGCCCCGTAGGTGGTCCGGTGACCGGCGATGGCGGCGTTCCCGGCCTGTCCGGGCAGCGGCGTTCCCTGGTAGTGCCCCGGCCCCTGGCGCAGGTCGGGTGTGTTCGTTCCTTCCACCACCACCTTGTTGACCCCGATCTTCGGGATCTGGAGCAGAGCGACGGCCGCTCCTTCGGCCGGAGCCGTCGTGGTCGGGGCGGGATCGGCACTCGTCGGCCCGGGCATCGTGGTCGGGGTGCTCGTCGCCCCCGTCGCGCCGTCGACGCGGTGCAACTCGTGATCGAGCTGCTGCCGCAACGTGTCCTGGCTGTGCGACTCGGCCAGGTTCGTCCCCCACAACTGGTAGGCGACGAACAACAAGATCACGCTTCCGACGCACAGAAGCACACGACCCAGGGCCCCGGTCAGCTGCCCCTTTTGCACAGATCGACACTACCCGTGGACATGGCCGTCGCCGTCTACACTCTCCCGGGTCGTCGTCCTCTTCGTCTGCACCGCCAACATCTGTCGGTCCCCCATGGCCGCGGCCCACCTGAATCTGGTGGCCGCCGAACTCGAGCAACCCGTCACCGTCTTTTCGGCCGGTCTCCTCGAGGGTGGTCATCCCGTCTCGCGCGACACGGTCGGGGCCATGGCCCCCTACGGTGTGGACCTGGCCGCCCACCGCTCCGCCACCCTCACGGCGGCGGCCGTCGCCTCGGCCGATCTGGTCCTCGGCCTCGAGCGCCGCCACGCCCGCGAGGCCATCCTCCTCGTCCCCGACGTCTGGAACCGGACCTTCACCCTGAAGGAGCTCGTCCGTCGGGGCGAGCAGGCCGGCGCCCGTCGGCCCGGCCAACCCCTGGCCGGTTGGCTGGCCGCTCTGCTCGGGGACAGAGAAAGGACCGATCTGATCGGTCGTTCGGTCGAGGACGATGTGGTCGATCCCCTCGGCGCCGGCCCGGCCGCCTACCGGGCCACGGCCACCGAGCTCGCCGACCTCGTCCGCCGGTTGGCCCGGCTGCTGTGGTCGGGGGCCGGACGTGCCGACAACTGACCGATGCCCCGCCCCCGCTGGACGCGCCGCCGGATCGTCTGGGTCTCCGTGGCCGCCCTGGTCCTGCTCTGGATCATCGCCGCCGCCGCCGTCCTGGCCATGGGCGTCCGTGACGCCAGCCACGCCACGGCCGAGGTCAACCTGGCCAAAGACCACCTTTCGGCCGCCGACCTCGTCTCCGGCGGCCCCGGACCCCAGCTGAAGGCGGCCGGCGCCGAGTTCACCAGGGCCAAGAGCCTCCTCGACTCGCCCCTGCTCGCTCCCGTCGACATCCTCCCCGTCCTCGGCCGCCAGCTCCGCTCCGTCCAGGACCTGGCCGCCGCCGCCGCCCAGGTCTCGGCCATCGGGGTCACCGCCGTCACCGAGGCCAAGACCGTCCTCGACGCCCCCCACCAGGCCGGCCCCGATCGGGTCACCGCGCTCCGCCGGCTGGCGCTGCTGGGTCGGCTCACCGACGCCGCCCTGGCCAAGATCGATCCCGGACCATCCGAGGCCCTGATCGGGCCCGTCGCCTCCAAGCACGACTCCTTCGTCCGCCAGCTCGACCAGGCCCGGACCAAGCTCCAAAACGCCTCGGCCGTGGCCTCGGCGGTGGCCGGCATCCTGCAGGGTCCCCAGCACTACCTGATCCTCATGGGCAACAACGCCGAGATGCGGGCCGGCTCCGGGGCCTACCTGGAGGCCGGCCTCCTCACCACCGGGGACGGCGAGCTCCACCTGAGCGGTGTGGTCCCCACCTCGGGCATCCCGGCCCGGCCCGGCGCCGTCCCCGTCACCGGTGACCTGGAGACCAACTGGGGTTGGCTGCTGCCCGGTGTCGACTGGCGCAACCTCGGTCTCACCCCCCAATTCGACGTGAACGGCCCCCTGGCGGCCCGGATGTGGCAGTCCGTCACCGGTCAGCACGTCGACGGCGTCCTGGCCGTCGACGTCGACACCCTCCACCAATTCCTCCAGGTCACCGGCCCTGTCAGCCTGCCCGACGGCACCTCCCTGAACGCCGACAACGTGGTCCAGTACCTCACCCACGACCAGTACGCCGGGCTCTCGGACACAGACACCTCGAAGGACCGGGTCGACCGCCTGGGGGCGATCGCCACCGCCTCGCTGAACGCCCTCAACGACCAGTCCCTGGACCTGAAGAGCCTGGCCGACGCCATGACCTCGGCCACCTCGGGCCGCCACCTCCTGCTCTGGTCGGCGGATCCCTCGGCCGAGAGTGCCTGGCAGAGCGGCGGGGTCGGTGGCCAGCTGTCGGCCCACTCGGCCATGGTGGCCGTCCTCAACCGGGGAGGGAACAAGCTCGACCAGTACCTCTCCGTCGGATCGTCCCTCCGGATCACCCCGGGCCCGGCCTCCGCCACGGCCACGGCTTCGGCCCCAGGCTCAGCGGCCGGCGCCGCCACCCACGGCTCTCTGACCATCACCCTCCAGAACCAGACCCCGCCGGGACAGTCCCAGTTCATCGCCGGTCCCTACCCGGGTCTCGGGACGGTCTACGGCGAATACGTCGGCCTTCTGACCGTCAATCTGCCGCCCCAGGCCTCCCACCTGCAGGTTCCCGGCGGCCCGGCGGTGGAAGTGCGCGGTGCCGAGGGCCCCGTCTGGGTCCTGGCCACCCCCGTGGACGTCCACGCCGGCGCCACCGAGACCATCGTGGTCACCTTCGATCTCCCGGCCGGCCACGGGTCCCTGACCGTCGTCCCGTCCGCCCGTCTGTCCCCGGTGACGTGGCACTATCGTGGGGCCGTCCACAGCGACGCCACCCCCTTCACCCTGTCCTGGTAGCCATCAGGATGCCCGTCGGTGGTCACGCACCGTGGTCGCTACTGTGAGGGGGGATGCCTGTGCAGTTGACCGGGAATTGGGATTCCATAGTGTTCCTGGTGAGCATCGCGGCGCACTATGCGTCGTAGAGCGTTCATGAGAGGCGCAACCACCACGGAGGGCGACCCCGTGACCGACCGGATCGCCACTGGTCAGGGCCCAAACACCACGAAGAGCGGTGATTGGGTAAAGTTTCAGGTTTCAGAACCATGAATTGACCGCCGAAGGTGGCCAATGACGGGACGAGACCACAGCATGTGACTAAGTTAGATGGAGGAGTCGTCGCCGAAGGCGGCGGGGTGAGGGGTGGCAACATGAAGATCAGATGGCTCGGAATCGGTCTCGGCACAGTCCTGACCTTTGCCGGCGTGGTGGTTCCATCTGTGACGGCCAGTGCGGACAGCACCTGCTACACGGGGTGCTCGTCACCGCCGCCGTCCAGTCATGAACCGACGCCGGCCACCAAGACCGTGAGTGTCTCCTCCGACGGCTTGGCCTTTACGGGGGCCGACATCGAGGAGATGACGGCGCTCGGAGCGGGCGCCCTCGTGGTCGGCGGCGTGCTCGTGCGTCGTAGCCGTCGTCGTCGTCTACCGGCGTAAAGCAACCGTCAGCTCGCGAGGTACGACGTCATGGCCGTCGGGCTCAACTTCCAGTCCTGGGCGAGCGCCTCTCCGACGCGCGGTCGGACGGCCGTGGCCCGCCGTCGTTGGCACGTGCCGGCCCGACCGGAGATGGCCGTCGTCGCCTTCGCCGACTTCGCCGCCCTGGCCGCGCTCGTCATGCTGGTGGCCCCGTTGGCGGCGACCTGGTGGAGCTGGCTCACCGTCGGCTCCGTCGTCGTCCTGCTCACCGCCACCGGCCACTACCGCAGTCGCATCACCCTGAACGCGGCCCGCGAGGCCCGCTCCATCGCCGCCTGCGTGGGCGTGCCCCTCCTCGTGATAGCGGCCGTCCACGTCCACGGCGTCTCGAGCGTGGCTCTGCTCGAGGCCGGGGCCGGCCTCGTCGTTGCGATGCTCATCCTCCGCACCGCGCTCTACGGCCTCATCCGTCGCCTGCGGGCCCGCGGTGTCTACGGCGAGCGGACGCTGATCATCGGGGCCGGACAGATCGGCACCACCTTCGCCGCCACCCTCGAGGAGCACCGCGAATACGGACTGCGCCCCATCGGTTTCCTCGACGACGTCGACGGCGCCGACCTTCCTCTGCCTCTCTTCGGCGGTGTCGCCCTGCTGCGCATGGTGCTCTTCGAAGAGAAGGTCGACCGTGTCGTCGTCGCCTTCGGTGTGGCCCGTGAAGCGGACATGGTCGACGTCCTTCGGGCCTGTGAAGACGCGTCCGTCGACATCCACGTCCTTCCCCGCTTCTTCGAGCTCGGTTCGGCCGTCCACGCCAACGACACCGACGACGTCTGGGGCTTCCCCCTCGTCCGCCTCCGCCGGCCCGTCCTGCGCACCTACTCACGCGCCGCCAAGCGGGCCTTCGACATGTCGGTGGCCGCCTTCGGGCTCCTTCTCCTCTCGCCGCTCTACGCGCTGCTGGCCGTGGCCGTGAAGCTCTCGAGCCCGGGTCCCGTCCACTTCCGTCAGCAGCGGGTGGGTCAACGGGGCGAGACCGTCGAGATCCTCAAGTTCCGTTCCATGCGGGTCCACACCGACTCGGACACCGAGTGGACCATCGCCGAAGAGACTGTCACCAAAGTCGGCCGGGTGCTCCGGGTCCTCGGCCTCGACGAGATCCCTCAGCTCTGGAACATCCTCCGGGGCCAGATGTCCCTGGTCGGCCCCCGGCCCGAGCGCCCCTTCTTCGTCGAGCAATTCAAGGCGGAGATCCGCCACTACGACGACCGCCACCGCGTGCCCGTGGGGCTGACGGGGCTGGCCCAGGTGCACGGCCTGCGGGGCGACACCTCCATCGAGGAGCGGGCCCGCTTCGACAACCACTACATCGAGAACTGGTCGCTCTGGCGTGACATGGTCATCCTCGTCCAGACCCTCTTCGCCGTCGTCCGCAACGCGGCGCGTCCGGCCGGCCCGTCGGGCGCGGTGAGCGCCACCGTCACGGCCGGGTCGTCGGTCGGCGTCGTTTCCACCACGGGTACCCTGGCCGGCCCATCCACAGGATCGGTGGTCGGTGCCGTACGCTCGGAGCATCTCGAGCACCCGAACACCGACGACGACCGGACCATCGCACCGGCCGTCCACGGGTCGAACGAGGCCGCGCCGATCGTCTGATGACGGTCGTCCCCGGCGCGCCTGACATGGGCGCGGCGACCGACGACACCGGCCCACCCATGTCGTGGCGGCTGTCGGTCACCGTCGTCGTCATCGTCGGTGCCATCGCCAGTTTCCTCTCCGTCGGCCGCGCCAGCTTCTCGCTCGACGAGTCCGTCAGTACCACCCTGGCCGGCGCGTCCTGGCACACCTTCAGCCACTCGGTTCTCCACCGCGAGGCGAACATGTCGCTCTACTACCTCTTGCTCCGCCTGTGGATGCATCTCGGCCATTCCGAAGCCGTCGTCCGCAGCCTGTCGGTTCTCGTCAGTGTGGCCGCACTCGCCGTCCTCATGGTGCTGGCCCGACAGCTCTTCGGTCGCCGCAGCGCCGTCATCGGTGGTGTCCTGCTCGCCGTCGACCCGCTCGTCGTCATGTTCGCCCAGAACGCCCGCGGCTACGCGCTCAGCCTTCTCCTCGTCAGCTGCTCGTCGGCGCTGTTCGTCTCCGCCCTGCGATCACCGGCGCGCACGGGACTCTGGGTGGCCTACGCCCTCGTGTCGGCCCTGGCCGCCTACGCCAACTTCTGGGCCGCCCTCGTGCCCCTGGCCCACGGCGCCTCCCTCGCCTTCCTGGCGCGCCGTAGCGCGCCGTGGCGTCGTCTCGTCCCCACCGCCGTCGGTCTCGCCGTGCTCCTTGTTCCTCTGGCCCTGCTGATCCACGCCACCGACAGTTCCGGTGTCAACTGGGCCGCCGGTTCGAGCGCCGGGAAGATCTTCTCCAAGGTCCGCGCCGACGTCCCCCATCGCGTCATCGATCTGGCCGTCCTGCTCGTCGTGGCCGCGGTGGTCGTCACCGTCGCCGTCGTCCGCCGGCACCCGAAGACGCAGTTCGTCTCCGCCCACTGGCCGCTCGTCTTCGCCCTCTGCTGGTTGGTCGTGCCGCTGTCCGCCGTCGTCCTTCTCTCCCTCGCCTACAAGCCGTTGCTCGTCGTCCGTTATCTCGTCATCTGTCTCCCGCCCTTCGTGCTCCTCGTGGCCCACGGCCTCAACCGCCTCCGGGGTCTGCTCGCCCCCGTCGTCCTCGCCGTCGTGGTCGCCGTCTCGGCCGCCGGAGTGGGCGCCTTCGTCCTCCACGGCTCGTCGCAGGACTGGCGGGCGGCGGCGGCCCTGGTGGCCGAACGGGCCCGTCCGGGCGACGGCGTGGTCATCTTCGCCCCCTACACCCGCATCCCCTTCCAGTGGTACATCCGCCAACATCCGCAATCCACCGCCCTTCTGCATCCGGCCTTTCCCCCCGGACCCTGGAACGGTGACGGCATGCGCTACGACGCCTCCTTCGGCGTCTCGGCGTCGGCCATCGCCAGAGACGTGGCCGGCGACCACCGCCTGTGGTTGGTCCTCAGCCAGCAGGAGCTCTACCCGGCGGCCGACCGGGCGCTGCTCGCCGGGCTCCGCTCGGCCGGCTTCGCCGCCGGCCGGGTCCGCACCTTCGCCGGGGTGCAGGTGGTCGACTACACCGCGTCGTGACCGCGGCGGGTCCACGAGAAGGCGGCGCGTCGACCGGAAATTGGTGTCCCGCTATCACCTCTGGCGGAGCCGGGAGGGCGATACTGTGGCCTGTGGTCGAGGCGGCGTACAACGATGACGCGTCTCGAAGCCGTCCGTTGGTGGCCCACGCTGCGCTGCGGGTCCTTCTGGTCGACGTGTCGGACCGCGGCGGCATCGCCCATTACACCGACTGTCTGAGCAGTGCGCTCACGTCCGAAGGCGTCACCGTCTCCCTGGCCGCTCTGAAGCCCCGGGCCGACCGCGGCCTGGCCCTGGCCCCGCGCCGGTGGGGTCCCGACGTCTCGGGGATGGCCCGGCAGCGGCTCCGGGTGCGCCGTCTGGCCGAGGTGGCACCGTCGGCCCTGCTGCTCGGGCGCGCCGTCATCCGGGCCCATCCGGACCTGGTCCATGTGCAGACCGATGTGGTGCCTCCCGTCGACCACCTGGCCATCGGCGCGGTGAAGCGCCGCGCCCCCGTCGTCATCACCGCCCATGATCCCGAGCCCCTCGAGGGCGGCGAGCACGCCCTCGAACGCCAGGCCCGCCGCTGGCGGGCGGCCGACGCCGTGATCATCCACGGCGAAGGGCCCCGTCAGCTCGTCGAGAGCCGCGCCCCCGGTGTCCCCGTCCACGTCGTCCCCGTCGACCTGCCCCTGGGCGGCGGGGCCGTGGCCCGGGCCGACGCCCGCCGGAGCCTCGGTCTCGACGACGCGCCGACGGCGTTGCTGTTGGGGCTCCTGCGGCCCTACAAGGGGATCGACCTGCTGGCCGAGGCCTGGCCCTCGGTGGCCGACCGGGTCCCCGGGGCCCGGCTGCTGCTCGTGGGGGAGCCCTACGCCTGTGCCGAGCTGGACCGGCTCGTCCGGTTGCCCGGGGTCGACCTGCGGCCGGGCTTCATGGCCGAGGACGACGTCAACCGCTGGGCGGCGGCGGCCGATTTGCTCGTCCTTCCCTATCACCGGGGATCGCACTCGGGGATCCTGCATCGCGCCCTGGCCGTCGGCACGCCCGTCCTCGCCTCACCGTCTCTGGCCGACGAGGTGCTGCGTACCGGGGCCGGCCGTGTCGTCCCCCTGGATCCCGCCGCCTGGGCCGACGCCCTCGTCCTCGCCCTGACGGGATCGCCGCCGCCGTCTCCGCCGCGCCCCACGGGCCGCGACACCGCCCGGGCCACGCTGGCCATCTATCGCCAGGTCCTGCGCCGGCGGGCCGAGAGCGGCCTGGCCCACCGGCCGGCGGTGGCCTCGTGAGCCGGCCGGCGTGGCCTGGTGAGCCGGCCGGCGTGGCCTGGTGAGCCGGGTCGTGGTGGCCTGGTGAGCCGGCGCCGGGGGGTGGGCCAGCGGGTCTCGGTGGTGGAGGTGTGCAACGCCCGCCAGGCCTGGGGGGCCGAGTTCGCCGTGATGGCGCTGGCGGCGCCGTTGGCCGACAGGGGCGTCGACCTGATCCTGGCATCCCCTCTCGGTGGGGATCTGCCCGAGCAGTGGCAGAAGCTCGGCCTCCGTCACGTTCCCCTGGACATCCCCACCCGGCAGGGCGTGCGGGGCTCTGACGGCGATTCCGCTCCGGGCGTCGGGCAGCTGGTGAAGGAGCTGGGGACGACCCTGCGATCGGCGCGGAAGATCGCCAAGGTGGCGCGCGGCGTTGACGTCATCACCTCGAGCAGCTTGTGGACGCATTTCGACTGCGCCCTGGCCGGCCGGTTGGCGCGGCGTCCGGTGGTTCTCGACCTGCACGACATCGTCCGGCCCGGGATCGGTCGAAAGCTCCAGACCCTGGCCGTGCGGATGTCGTCGGCCTCGATCGCCGTGAGCAACGCGGTGGCCGACTGCGTGGGACCGTTCGGGGCCCCGAAGTTGCGGATCATGGTCCCCGCCGTCGACCTCCACCGGTTCCGACCCGGGCCCCCCGATCCGGAGATGCGGCGGCGGCTGAGCTCGTCGGCCTCGGAGCCCCTGATCGGCATCGTGGGCCGGATCGATCCCGAGAAGGGGATCGATCTGGTGGTGCGGGCCGCCGCCGCCCTCACCGGGCCGGCCGCCCGGGCCCACCTGGTGGTGGTGGGGAGCCCGGGCCTCGACTCGGGCGACTACCTCGAGCAGTTGCAGGCCGATGCCGGCCGACTGCTCGGCGACCGGGCCCGCTTCGCCGGACGGATCGACGACATCCCCCGGGTGATGCGGAACCTCGACGTGGTGGTGAACGCCTCGGTGGCCGAACCCTTCGGCCTGACGGTCATCGAAGCCCAGGCGTCGGGCATCCCGGTGGTGGCCACCCGTTCGGGGGGAGTGCCCGATTATCTGACCGACGGGGACAATGCCCTGCTGGTACCGGTCGGAGACGCCGGGGCGCTGGCCCGGGCCCTCGAGCGGATCCTCTCCGACGACGCTCTGGCGGCCCGGTTGGGACGCCACGCCCGCGCCCTGGCCGAGACCAGCCGCGGGGTCGACGGCCTCTCCGACGACCTGGCCGAGCTGTACCACCGCCTGGCCCGCATCCCGGCGTGAGCACCGAGCCACCAGTGCCCGTCCCCGGCCCCGTCCCCGGCCCCGGGCGGCCCGGCCCCGGCCCCGGCCCCGGGGGTCGCAGTCCCGGCTCCGGGCGTCCCAGGGTCCTGATGGTGACCAAGTTCGTGCCCATCCCGGCCGACGCCGGGGGCAAGCAGCGCTCCCTGGCCATCCTGCGCCGGCTGGCCGAGAGGGCCGAGGTGGTCCTGTGCGCCTACGACGACGGGTCGGCCGATATCGCCGCCACCGAGAAGCTCGGGGTGGACGTCCGGACGGTGCCGTGGCGGCCCGGGCCGGCCGTGGTGGCCCGGGGCCTGGCCCGGACGAAGAGCCTCTCCGCGGCGCGCTTCTGGAGCCGGGGGCTCGAGGCGGAGATCCAGCGGGCGGCGGCCGAGGCGCCGCTCGACCTGCTGCAGATCGAGTACATGCAGATGGCGCCCTTCGGCGACGGCGTGGCCGCCCGGAGGCGGGTGCTCGATCTGCCCGACGTGCAGTCGTCACTGGCCGCCAGCTACGCCCGGGCCCGGCGGGCACCGCTGTCGGTTCCGTTCCACCTGGAGGCGGCCGCACTGCGTGCCCTCGAACGGCGGGCCCTGGCCAGCTTCGACACGGTGGTGGTGGTGAGCGGGCACGAAAGGGACCGGTTGCCGGGCACGACGGGCACGGTGATGGTCTGCCCCAACGGCATCGACATGCCCGAGGCCCTGCCGGCGGCCCAGACGCCCACGGTGTCGTTCGTGGCCACCATGGGCTGGGCCCCGAACACCGACGCCGCGCTCTGGCTGGGCCGGGAGATCTGGCCCGCCGTGGCGGCGGCGGTCCCCGGGGCCCGGCTGCTGCTGGTGGGCCGGGACCCGACGGCGGCGGTGCGGGCCCTGGCCTCGGACAGCATCGAGGTGTCCGGTACCGTGGAGGACGTTCGTCCCTTCCTGGCCCAGACGGCGGTGGCCGTGGCCCCCCTGCGATCGGGGGGTGGTACCCGGCTGAAGATCCTCGAGGCCCTCGGGGTGGGCCGGCCGGTGGTGGCCACCTCGGCCGGGGTCGACGGCCTGGAAGACCTGGTGGGAAGGGGTGTCGTCGTGGCCGACGACGCGGCCGGGATCGCCCGGGCCCTGGTGGGGCTGCTCAAGGCCCCCGAGGCGGCCGCCGATATGGGCAGGGTGGGCCACGACGCCGTCGCCGCCGACCATTCCTGGGACGGCGCGCTGGCCCCGCTGCTGGAGGCGGTGTCCCGATGACCCAGGTTGCCATCCTGCTCGTGGCCGGGGTCGCTGCCGCGGTGCTCTTCGGGCTCTTCGCCCGCTGGGAGCGCAGTGGGCGCGAGCACTTCGTGGTGATGCTGCTGCTGGCCATGCTGGTGCTCGAGACGAGCCTGTACGAGAACCAGGACCTGATGCCCCGGGACATCTTCCATCCGGGCAGCGGGGCGTTCGAATTCCGGCTGCCCGAGGTGATCATCACCCTGGCCCTGTTGGCCCGGATGGTCGTCCGGGGACGGGCCACCCGGGTCGGGGTGGCGCCCCTTCTGTGGATGGCCTTCGGGGCCTGGATCCTGGTGGCGGCGGTGGAGGGCGTCCTGCGGCACAACGACTTCACCCAGATCCCCTATCAGGCGAAGGCCGTGGTCTACGTGGTGGGGGGCTACGCCCTGGCCGCCGGCGTGCCCATCCGGCGCTTCCTCGAAGGCCGGGCCCTGACCCGGCTGGTGCGGTGGTCGGCCGTGGCCGCCACCGTGCTGATGGCCATGCAGGCGGGCCACCGTGTCTACGCCATCCACCTGCCCCTGCTGCCCCTGCCCGACTTCGGGGTCGACGGCAGCGACGCGGCGACCATCTTCGCCGCCATCGGGCTGATCGGGCTGCTGCTCGAGCTGGCCCAGGAGAAGCGGAGCAAGCTGACCCTGCTGGCCTGCCTGGCCCTGCTGGTGAGCCCTTTCCTGGCCAACCAGCGGGCCGTTCTGGTCATGCTCGGCGCCTCGGTGACGGCCGTCTTGGTGGTGGCCACGGGCAGGACGGCCCGACGGAGGCTGCGGGTGAAATCGGCCGAGGTCCTGCTCACGGCCATGGCTGTGGTGGGCGTCGTGCTCGGGGTGTCCGTCATACCTGCCCTGGAGGGCTCCGGGACGGTCCAGGTGCCCCTGAGCTCCACCCTGGCCAAGACCTTCGACTCCACGGGGAAGATCCAGTCGGCCCAGGACCGTGCTAGCAAGTGGTCGGTGGCATTTTCGCTGATTCGGCAGCACCCGATCCTGGGCAACGGCCTGGGCGTCGAGTTCAGTTTTTACGAGCCGGGGCCGAATGTCATCACAGTGACCGACGTGACCGAGAACATAGGTCTCGACCTCTGGATGCGGGCGGGCGTGATCGCCGTGGTGCTGTTCGTGATCACCCTGCTGTTCTCGCTGGTCGACGGGATGGCCGCCTGGCGCCAGCATCCGGACCGGATGGTGGCCGTGCTGGCCCTGGCCCTGGTGGCCGTGGTGGTGGGCCTGGTGACCAAGGGGATGGTGGAGTCGATCTTCGAGAAGTACCGGCTGGCCACCATGCTCGGACTCTCGCTCGGTCTGCTGCGCAGCGCCGTGACCTCGGCCGGCGGGACTCGATGGACGACGCGGCGCGCCCGCGCCTACGAGGAGGTCTGAGGCCATGGACACCCGGCAGCTTCTGCGGGACCTCCGCCAGAACCTGATCGTCGTCCTCCTGGCCTTCGCCGTCTGCGTGGTCGGGGGCGGGGCGGCCGCCTTCTTGCCGGCCAAGCAGTACACGGCGTCGGCCGAGCTGGTGCTCACGCCGACATCGGTCGACCCGGTGGCCGGGGTGGCGCTGATCCAGTACCTGATCCTGCAGCTGCCCACCGAGGCCACCAACCCGAACACCCTGCTGGCGGCCCGGCGCGCCGTGGTGCCGGCCGACGCCAACGCCAACGTGACCGTCACCGCTTCGGCCCCTCCGACGACCGACATCCTGACCATCAGCGCCAAGGCCGACAGCCCCAACGTGGCCGCCGACTACGCCAACGCCATCGGGGACCGGATCATCGCCAGCCAGCCGCACAACGATCTCTTCTCGATCAAGGTGCAGCAGGGGGCGCTGCCGCCGAGCACGCCGTCCAACCCGACCAAGCCCCTTCTCGTCGGGGCCATCGGCTTCGGGATCATCGCCGCCGTGTTCGCCGGGCTGGCCTCGGCCGGGGTCAGGCGCCGGTTCTCCGGGGTGAGCGAGCTGAAGGAGCGGATCGGGGCCACCGTGCTGGGCGAGATCCCCCGGGTGATCAGCGGGAACATCCGGCCGTCGAGCCTGTTCGTGCTCGGCCGTCAGCCCATGGTGATGGAGTCCTTCCAGGAGCTGCGGAGCAACCTGCTGCTGTGTATTCCCGACGCCGGACCGACGTCCATCGCCGTGACCTCGTGCGACCCGGCCGAGGGGAAGACCTCGGTGTCGGCCAACATCGCCTGGGCGCTGGCCGCCGAAGGCCGGCACGTGACGGCGGTGGACTCCGATCTGCGCAAGCCCATGCTGCACCTGGAGCTCGAGGTGCCCTTCGGACCGGGACTGGCGAGCGGCGGGGCCGCCGATGCGCTGCGCCATGCGTCGAAGACCACCAATCCCTATCTCGACGTGGTGCCCGCCGGCATTCCCAGCCAGCACCCGGCCGACGTCGTCTCCGCCTATCTGCCGCCGCTGCTGCACAGCCTGCGCGAGCGCCAGCAGACGGCCATCGTCGACTGTCCGCCGATGATCGGGGTGGCCGAGACGGTGCTGATCGCCGCCATGGTCGACATGGTGGTGGTGGTGGTCGACACGCGGCGTCTGCATCCGGAACGGCTGCAGCAGTGCCTGCTGCGGCTCGAAGGGGCCGGGGCCAACGTGGTCGGCATCGTGCTCAACAAGACCCGCCGGCGTCGCCGCTCGACCGGCTACCAGTACGGCTACTACGGCCACGAGGACAGCCAGCTGGTTCCCCCGGCCCCGGTGACCACGGCCGGCGAGGCACCCAGTGCCGTGGCCCGGGCCCGGTGGTTGGGCGCTCCCCCGACGGCCGAGCCGGTACCCCCGGCGCGGCCGAACGGCCGGGGGAGCCGGCACGGCTCCTCTTCGGGCCGGCCGCCCGCCCTGCGGTCACGCGGCGGCGCCCCGGCCGCCGGCTCCGGGGCGGCCGAAGCCGAGGCCGAGCAGCGTCGTCGGCAGCCGGAGTGGTGACCCACTCCCTCCGCTGAGCGGGCCCTCATGAGCGCCACCCTCGGGGCCGCCCTGTCGCGGTTCCGGGCCCCGTCGCTCGTCCGCTACGCCCTGGCCGTCGGCATTCTCGGGGTGGCCGTGGCCAGCGTGGCCCACGCGGCGACCAGCGGCGGGGACTTCCGGCTGGCCATCTGGTTCCCCGGCCAGGCCCTGCTGCACGGCCGGGACCCCTACGACATCGCCAGCTTCGAGCACTACTACGGCAGCCGGCAGGTGGAAGCCTTCTCGTTGGGCTGGTTCCCCCTCTACGGACCCATCCACCTGTGGCTGGCCGTGGTCTTCGCCCTGTTCCCGGTGACGGTGGCGGCCGGGCTCTGGTTCGCCGTCAACCTGGCCGGACTGGCCGTGATGGCAGCCGTGGTCGTCCGGGCCCTGGACGACCGGCTGGGGGCACCCGCCGTCATCGCCATGACCGGGATCCTGGCTCTCACCCGGCCCGGACGGGCCCTGCTCGAGTCCGGACAGGCCACCGTGGTCTACGCCCTTCTCACCTATGTGGTGTGGTCCCAGGCCCGGCGGCGGCCCCTGTTGGCCGCCGTGGCCCTGGCCTGTGTGCTCGGCAAGCCGCCCTTCGGCCTGCCCCTGCTGGCCCTGGTCCTCGCCCGGCGGTTGTGGCCGGTGGCGCTGCGGGGGGTGGCCCTCTTCCTGGTCGCCAGCGCGCCGATCGTCGTCTGGCTGAGCATCAACGCCGGCTCGCCCGGGTCGCTGTGGCACGCCATGGTCCACAACCTGAGCTACACCGATCACAACCGGCTCGACGCCCCCGGCTCACCGGGACGGATCGACGCCCTCAGCCTGATCGCCCGTTACGTGCACGGGCACTTCGGCGGCGGGGCCGAGATCGGCGCCTTCGTGGTCCTGGTGGGGGTGGTGGCCGCCGTGGTGGCCCGGGTGGCGGGCGGTCCCGGGTGGCCGCTGCCACCGGCCGTGCTGCTGCTGCTCGGTCTGGTCACGGTGCTGGCCCTGGCCCACGAGTACTACGACCTGCTGCTGCTGGCCTGGCCCTTCGCCGCCGTGATGCGCTGGCCCGTGTCCCGGGTGATCTCGGCGCTCCGGGCCGGCCGATGGCCCCGAGAGGCGCCGGCGGCCGACGGGTCCCGGTGGGGCGGGCTGCTGGCCCTGGTCGCCCTTCCGGCGCTCGTGGTCTCGGTCATCCCGGCGCAGGACACCCTGAAGGTGTTCGGGCTCGGGTCGGGGACGGCCATCATCTCCACCTTGACGACGGCCGGCCTGCTGGTGGCGCTGGTGGGTGCCGTGGTGGTCGTCGTCCTCGACCCCCGTCGGGAGGCGCCGAGCTGAGGACGGGCCGGTCCCCGTGGCTCACGACGGGAATCTCAGCTCCACGGCGAGCCCGCCCTCGGGGCGGGGGCGGGCCGTGAGGGTCGCTCCACTCCCGAGTTCGTGATCGAGACGGTGGCCGCACCGTTGATGGTCGCCGTGGTCACCATGACCTGACCGCCCACGACGTTGTGGCGGACGGCATTGTCCACCAGATTGGCGATCAGGCTCTCGATCAGGTTCGGCTCACCCGCGGTCCAGGCGACGTCGAGCATCGACTCGACATGGACATCGCGCCGCGAACGACGCCTCGAGTCGACCGAACAGGTCGTCGAGCGTTGCTCCCAGCTGCGTGAGTTCGTCGTCCGGACCGGTGAGGGCGAGACGGCGATGGAGATCGCTGGCGGAGATCTCCTGGGCCGCCGGGGTGATGGTGCGCAGTGGTCGCAGCAGCCGGCCCGCGATCAGCCACCCGAGGGCCAGTGAGAGTGCGACCGAGACGAGCAGGGCGACGGCCGAGCCGGCGACCAGTCGGTGCACGTCGGCGCCGTGCTGGGCCGAGCTCGGAGAAGTCGAACGGCTTGGCCAGATAGTCGTCGGCTGCATGACCTTGGAGACGAAGGAGAGGCTTTAGAGAAGCCGGGCCGAGTCACTTCGAAGGTGCTCTCACAGGGTGAGGGTCCGTTGCCGAATCGGCCCACCCGTCCGCGGGCACCCGGACGGGCGCGGCGGAGATGGCCGGGGCCGCCGCGGGGCGCCTCGTGGCTCAGCCGAAGTCGGCCTGGTAGGTGGCGAGCGAGGCGGGGAAGCGACCATCGGTGATGGCGTCGACCTGGCCGGAGACGTCGAAGTTGAAGTAGAGGTCGAAGGCCACGTTGTGGAACGAGATCCAGTTGGCCATCTGTTGGATGAAGGTGGGATCGTCACCCATGCCGTGGCCGTCACCGCGGATGGCCAGGCCCCATTCCGGGAAGACGATGGGCTTGCCGTGGGCGCTGGCGAAGGCGGCCACCCGGTTCAGCCCCGGCAGGGTGACGGCGTCGAAGCTGCACAGAGACGCCGCCGGGGTGGTGGAGTTGGTGAAGGCCAGGCCGCAGTTGCCGGCCCATGACTGGTCATAGGTATCGGAACCGATGTAGTCGACGTAGGCGTCACCGGGGTAGGACTGATCGGCGGTGTAGGCACCCGAGTAGGAGCCGTCCTGGGGGTCGGCCCCTTCCCAGACGAACTTGAGGCCCGGTGAGATCGGCCGCATGGTCTGGACGATCTGGCGGTAGTAGGCGGCGTAATTGGCGGCGTCGGTGGCGTTGGTCACCCTCCAGGCGTTCCAGGAGCCGGTGAATTCCTGACCGAGGCGGAGGATGGCATTGCCCTCGCCCTCGGTGACGAGGGTCTGGGCCAGGGCGGCGAAGTCGGCGTTGTAGGCCCCGGCGGCCCCGGCGGCCAGGGTGTCGGTCCCCGTGTTGTCGAACATGGGGACACCGAGGACCAGTTGGTAGCCCGAGCCGCGCCAGGGGCCGAAGAGCCAGCCGAGCGAATCGGGGCCGACGTCGGTGCCGTCGATGTGGGCCCAGGATCCTCCCGGGAGGTAGTCCTCGACCACGGCGACATGGGCACCGGTGGCCCGAGCGAAGCCGGCCGCTCCCGCCGGATTGGAGGAACCGCTGTAGACACCGGCGGCGGCCGCCGGGATGTGGTGGACGGGCGGGGCGGGGGGTGCGGTGGTGGGTGGCGGCGATCCCGTCGGACCGCCGCCACCCGCCGTCGAGGCATGGCCAGCCGGCGGCGCGGTGGTGGCGGGGGCGACCGCAGCAGCCGGCGGCTCGGTCGTGGTCGGCGGCGGCATGGTCGACGTGGTCGTCGTGGTCGTCGAATGGTCGGAGGGGACGAAGGCCCCACCGCCCCCGGCCTCCGGCAGAGCCTTCAGATGGCCGGCGGGGTGGGAACGGGGGGGTGGCGAGAAGGTCCCGGTGGCGGCGAGGGCGACGGCCGTGACGAGAGCGACGGCGGCGATTTCCTTGGGCAGCCCGAAGAGAACGTGGGCGCGACGGAGATGGCGCATCTACGAACTCGCCTGCCCGACGATCTTGAGAGGTCCGACGACGGCCACCGTTCCCACGACGCGGACCGGGAGTCGGCGCCTTCCGACTCGTGTCGAGGGCGCGGTGGGGTGCATCGATTTCATGGCGGATCCCCCCCGGGGCCGTCGTTGGGTGGTGCGGCCGTCGCCTACCGCGGCACGGTGCACTGTCCTTTGGGTCTCGTCATGACCATCGGCGCGGCCCCGAAGGCCCTTAAGACATTCGGGAAACAACAGCGGCTGTGCGCGCGCTCTGTGTTCTCGGGAGATCCTTCCGTCAGGGGGGTCGAACCGCAAAAGCCCTGGCCGGCGTCGATAGTGCGGCGGGCACGGTGCGTGACGTGAATTTCTCGGGCAAAAAGGCCACGACCGTGGGTGGGGAGGGAGTTGCCAGAGAGAGTGGCGTTGGGCAGGAGACAGATGTTGGGCAACGGAGTGACGTGGCCAGAGTGATCATCGCTGTCGATGTGAAGAACGCGGTCGGAGGATGGACGGCCCCACCCAGAGTCCACTGGCCGGGAAGGAGATCGGCCAGGGGTCATGCGAAACGGAGGGCCCGACGAAGATGTGATCGAAGGCGATGGAAGTGGTCCAGGAGACGGATGTGGTGCCTGTGGCGGTCGATAGTGCGGCGGTGAGGAAGGTGGTCGCTGAACATGGCTGTTCAAAGTCGTGGTGGGGGACGTACCATGTGTGTTGTGCAAATGTTGACGGACGCGTGGCCGGGGATTGAGGAACGGCTCGGGGCCGCGTCCGTGTGGACACCCTCCGGTGGGGCGCCAGCGCTGTCGGTACGGGTAGGGACGGAGGATGATCGTGCTCCGCGACGCTGAACTCGCCCGGTTGGTGACCTCTATCGACACGGCGGTGAGCCGGTGTATCGACACCTTCAACATCGCCGCCGAGACCGGGGACGAAAAGTTGATGGCCGAAGCCCGGGCCTGTGTGGAGCGGCTGAAGGCCTTTCGTGAGTTCAGCGCCAATCAGCCGACGCGGGCATCGCGCTGGATGCGGGCTCGGCCCCCACGCGGCGAGTCGCTGAACTACTCGTCGTAGGCGAACCAGGCGCGCCAGGCGCCCGCGTCCGTCAGGGACTGCCGGGCCGTCGTGTGGTGCGCCGGTTGCTCTCGTTGTTCGAGTTGCTCTCGTTGTTCGAGTTGCGCCAGTGACGGAAGCTGCGGAGAAAGCCCACCAGGAAGCCGGCGCCCCAGGAGAGATGCATGACGGGCAGGGCGACGGCCAAGCCCGCGGCGGCGGCCGGATCCTGGCGGACTTCGGGGGCGGCGCCGGCGACGATGACGGCGAGGTAGAGCAGGGCCACCTGGCGGCGCCAGGGCGAGATGAGGCCGAGGACGAGCAGGGGAGCGGCCAGCTGGCGGGGCCGGAGAGAGGCCGGGTACTTCCTGACGGTGGCGGCCCGGCCGATGCCGTAGAAGAAGTACTGGCGGAGGAAAGTGGCGAAGGAACCGCGCGGCCGGTAGGTCGAGCGGATGGTGGGATCGAACCAGACGCCGCCCTGGCGCGAGAGGCGGTAGAGCAGTTCGCCGTCCTCGTTGGTGGAGAACTCCTCGTCGTAACCGCCCAGGCGGCGCAGATCCTCGACGCGGGCCGCACCCAGGTAGACGATGTCGGTCCAGTCGGCTGAGGCCTCGGTGTTGCGGAATCGGGCCGGGCCGGCGCCCAATTTGGAGGTCAGGGCGGCCCCGACGCAGCGTTCCACCCAGGAGGTGCCGTCGGGATCGATAGGCCCTCCCACCAGGGCGGCGCCCGAATCGGTGAGGGCGGCCACGCAGCGGTCGACGTAGTCGGGGGCGACCACGGTGCGGCCGTCCACGCGGACGAGGACATCGCCGCGCGCTTCATGCAGCGCCAGGTTCAGTCCCGCCGACTGGCGTCGGCCGGGGTTGTCCAGGACGCGGACGCCCGGGAAGGCGGCGGCGATCTGGCGGGTGTCGTCGGTGGAGCCGCCGTCGAGCACCAGGATCTCGACGATCCGCGGGTAGGTCTGGGCCACCACGGCCCGGAGACAGCCCTCGATATGGGCCGCTTCGTTCAAGACGGGCAGGGCGATGGTGACACCGGGGAGGGGGCCGGTGCGATTTTCGTAGGGCTGTCCCTGAGGGGTCGGGTCCTCGTTCGGTTCCGGCAGGGCGAGAGACCGGAGAACCGGGGTCTCGGAGGCATGACGACCGAGACGTGCGGTACTGGACATCGTCCACGATTATCACGGTCGGAGGCGCAAAGACAAGGAGTCGGCGGACGGGACCGACGTTGTCACGGCCCTCGGGGTCGGGTGTTGTGGCGGCGTTGTCACCCGAGGCGCAGAAGTGACTGTCCCTGACCGAAGAATGAGCCGGTGTCGGCGGCGTCGCCGGGAGAGCCCCCGTAGTTGGCCCGCGCCCCGGGGCCGCCCTTTTTCGAAGGCCAGATCGAAGCGCCCGGGCCAGAGTTGGACGGGGCTCGGGTCGTCGGCCGGGTCGACGCCGGCGAAGGCGCAGGCGGCGCGCAGGGTGGTGAGTGGTTGGCGGCGGTCACCGTCGGTCAAGAGGCCGTCGACGACGAGAAGCTTTCGGCCGTCGAATTCGGGGGTACCGAAACCGCCGGGCTCGACGACCAGACCGAGCCGGCCGACGGCGGCATAACGGGCCGCTCCGAGGACGCGCGCCCCCAGCAGATGCAGAGCCTCCCGGGTGGCGGTGAAGCCGGCCGGCAGAGAGGGCAGGAGAGGCGTCGGAGTGCGGCCGGTGTCGTCGTTCACGATGGGGTCTCGCCTTTCGTGGTGGCGCAGAGTGGGGGCCGGCGACGGTGGTCAGCCGACGGACCGCGGGCTCTGCCAGTCGAAGCGTTGGCCTTCGTCCCAGGCCGTGCGGACGTTGCCGTCGAGATACGACGGTCCCGGTCCGGCCTCGCCGATCCAACCGGCGTCCGCCTGCGGGGGGATGACGTAACCGATGTGCTGGAGGCTGTAGGGGATGTTCATGGCGCAGTGCTTGATGCCGTCCTCGTTGCCGGTGATGAGACAGCCGGCGACGCGGCCGTCGTACATGTACTGGCCGGCGCCGTTCAGGAGGTGCGACGACGCGTAGAGGCGCTCGATGCAGGTCTTCATGACCGAACTGTTGTCCCCGAGCCAGATGGGACCGGCCAGAACCAGGACGTCGGCGGCGAAGACCTTCTGCTGGATGGGTGGCCAGTCGTCGCGCCACCAGCCGTGCTCGGTCATGTCGGGCCAGACGCCGGTGGCGATGTCATGGTCGACGAGGCGGAGGGTGTCGACCTCGACGCCGTGGCCTTTCATGATGGCCGCGCTGGCGTCGACCAGGGCGGCGGTGTTCGACAGTTCCGGTGAGCGCTTCAGTGTGCAGTTGAGCAAGAGCGCCCGGAGACCGGTGAAGTCCCAAGCCTGGTCGGTCATGACCGGAGAGGCGCGGCCGGTGAGCCGCCGGCCCCGCCGGCCTAGAGCTCGAGGGTGCCGGCTTCCCGGGAGAGGCCGGAGCGGGCCAGAGCCTTGGCCTTCGTCCTTCGGAGCGATCCGGCGTCGCCGAGGGCCACGCGGTCGGCCAGGGCCAGGGCGGCGGCGGAGAGCTCGTCGGGCTCGACGACGTCGGAGACGAGGTGGGCGGCCCGGGCCTCGGGGGCGGTGAGGGTGCGGCCGGTGAGGCAGAGCTCACGGGCCAGGCCCCCGCCCACGATGTCGGCCAGGGGTCCGTAGACGACCTCGCCGAAGGTGTACTCGGGGTGGGAGAAGCGGGCGGTGGTGGAGGCGATGCGGAGGTCGCAGAGGACGGCCAGGTCGAAGCCGCCGGCGACGGCCGGTCCTCCGACGGCGGCCAGGGTGACGAGGGGGAAGGTGGCCACGGCGTGGTGGTAGCGGTCGGAGGAGGCCCAGAGGCGGTCGGAGAAGGAGGGGTCGGCCGCCGCCTGCTCGAACTCGGCCAGGTCGAAGCCGGCGCAGAAGACGGGGCCGGCCCCGGTGATGACGAGGACCGAGAGGTCGGCGTCGGTGGCCAGGTGGGCCAGACGGTCCGAGATCTCGTCGCGCAGTGCCGTGGAGAGGGCGTTGCGGCGGTCGGGCCGGTTGAGGGTGAGGACGGCGACGGCCGGCGAGGGCCGGTCGAGGAGGGTGAGGGCGGTCATGGGTGCCCAGGATAGGGATCGGCCCGGTGCTCGGCGGGCCGGGTTCAGCTGGCCGGCGTCCAGGTGCCCCCGAGGACGGTGACGGTGCTCGTGGTGTCGGCCGTGCCCGGATAGCCGTCGGCGGTGAGGCCGTAACCGGAGACGGTGTCGTCGGAGAAGGTCAGGACGGCGCTGGTGTCGGCTTCGTAGACGAGCTCGTTGGGTGGGGTGCCGGGCGGGAAGGTGAGGGTGCTGTCCTGGATGGTGACGGTGCCTCCGGAGTCGATGACGCAGGCCACCAGGATGCTCGTCCCACAGGCGATGGTGTCGTTGTCGAAGAGGAAGGGGCCGCGGTTGGTCAAGCCGGTGCCCGATCGGCGGACCCAGATGGCGGTGCCGTTCTGGGGCTGCTCCTCGGTGCAGTTCTCGACGGTGATGTCGCCGGTGGCCTTGCCCGAGCTCGAACCGCCGTTGGCGAAGAAGTCACCCTTGCCCGAGGTCGACGCCGTGCAGCCGTCGATGGTGACGTTCCGGGAGCCCTCGTCGGCCTGGTCGGCCTCGACGTCGAAGGTGTCGAGACCCACGTCGTCGATGGTGACCGAGGAGACGGCGGCACCGTCGACGGAGACGAAGGCGATGCCCATCCGACCAGGACCGGTGATGACGACGTTGTCGATGGTGGCGTCGGCGGTGGCGGCCACGATGACCGGTCCCTTGTGGTTGGCGGCGTTGCGCAGCGGGTTCAAGGTGATTCCGTCGCCGTAGGTGTGGTTGATGTCGATGTTCTCGATGGTGGCGTGCTGGGTGCCTTGGAGGACGATGCCGGCGGCGAAGGCCATCTTGGCGTTGTAGCCGCCGGGGTTGGCGCCCGAGATGGTCATGTTCTCGAGGGTGAGATCGGAACCGCCGAGGACGTTGAAGACGGGGTTCCCCCGCTGGGTTCCGCTGCCGCCTGAGGTGACGGGGGCGGCGGAGAGATTCTCGTAGGTGCCGCCGTTGATCGTGAGGTCGGTGGGGAACTTGAGGAAGAGGCCTTCATCCACTTGGTAACAGGCGCCCGGTGGTATTTCGACGTCGGCATGGGGCGGCAGGTTGCGGAGCCAGGGGCCGAGTGACGTGGAGACGTCGACCGTGCAGTCCGAGGCGATGGTGGAGGGGGGGGTGAGCGGGACAGGGGACGAGGAGAACTGGTAACTGGTGGACACCGATCCGGGGGCCGGGGCCTGGGGGACGGCGGCGGCGGTGATGACGTCGGTGCCCGAAAGGGGGAGGGATTGGGGCTGGACGTAGTCCACGACGATCTCGCCCGGCGGTCCGGCCAGTCCGGTGATGAACAGCGCCGGGGTGGAGGAGAGGGCGACGTCGGCGCCGGTGGCCGTGCAGCAGGCCGTGGCCGTGCCGCCGCCGGCCGTCGGGACGAAGGAGAGCCAGACAGGCTCCTGGGCCTTGATGAGCCTCCCCGACGGCTTGGTGACGGTGACGAGGACGCCCGAGCTCTGACCCGGGTTCAGGGTCCCACCCTCGGCGACAGGCTGGTAGGAGATGGTGACGACGCAGGTGGCCGCCGACGGTCCGACGGTGACCGACCTGGCGGCGGTGCCGGAGCCACTGGTGTTGGTGGCGGTCATGGTGATGGTGAAGGTGCCCGGACCGGCGTAGGCGTGCCAGGCGGGAAAGGGCGAGGGGGAGTTGGTCCCGTCACCCCAGTTGATGTTCAGCGTGCCCACGGCGCCCGTCTTCCAGTTGACGACGCCGTTGACCGAGACGTCGAGGCCGCTTACGCAGACGGGCGAGACGACCTTGACCGCCGGGTGTTTCCCGGCGGCCAGAGCCGGGGTGGCCACCACGAGGACGCTCGACATTGCGACCAGGGCCACGAGGAGGAGGGTGGTCGGGCCCGAGAGGCGGATGCTGCGCACGCTCTGCTCAACGCTGGCCGGAGCAGAGGCGTTACGGAAGCTGCCGACGACCTGGACTTTTGGTCCTCGGACCGTTGCCCGGAAGTTGAGAGGGGAGAGGACCGGAGTTGAGCGGGCGGGCTCAGGATGAAGATATGAAGCAGACGATCAGCCATGACCGGACGACGGCCGAGGACCTGGGAGAGGACGTGCTGGCCCTGGCCGTGGCCGTGGCGGCCGAAGCCCGGGGGCGGGCGTCGGTGCTGCGGCGGGTGAACGGGGTCCTGCTGCGGGTCATCGTCGAGGTGGCCTGAGCGCAAACGGCGGCCCGGCCTGCGGGTGGCGGGCGGTCGGCGATCAGAGCAGGTCGCGATAGGCCGGATGGCGGTCCATGTAAGAGGCGAAGAAGGGGCAGCGGGCGGTGACGCGCAGCCCCCGGGCCCGGACGTCGTCGAGGGCCGACCGGGCCAGCCGACTGGCCACGCCGTGGCCCTCGTAGCGGTGGTCGGTCTCGGTGTGGAGAAAGGTGATGCCGGCCGGCGTGAGCTGGTAGGTGGCGAAGGCGGCCAGGTCGTCGCCGACATGGGCTTCGTAGCGGAGGCGAGCCGGGTTGTCGGTGACGGTGACGGTCAACGGGTCGTCGGCCATGGGGTCCTCGGATGTCGGGGGAGTCGGCTGCTGTCGGAGCCCAGGGGTGGGGCGCTCAACGGCCGACCGCCGGTGAGTGGATGTAGGCCGGTGGGTGGATGTGACAACATGAGCCGATGAGCCCGAGACCCCGGCCCTCGTTCCCCCGGCCCCCGAAGCTGGCCGAGATGAGCCACGGGCAGTGGGCCGTGTTCCTGGTGGGCAACGTGGTGATGGCCGTGGTGGGGACGGTGGTGGCGCTGATCGTGGTGGCCATCATCGTGGGACTGGCCGGCGGTCATACCTGAGGCACGGCAACGCCGCCTTTGCCATCGGGGTGGGATCAGTCCGGGTCGGGGCGCGGGGCGTCGTCGCGTTCGATGTGGGCGGCGACGAAGAGCTTGCCGTCGACCGTGACCGGTTGGAGGCGGCCGACGATGGGGACGAGCTCGCCCTCGGCCGTCTCCGCCTCGGGATAGAGGCCCGGGTCCATCTCCCGGTCGCGTGGTTCGGCCAGGTAGCCGCGGCGGTAGGCCTGGTGGCCCCAACGCTTCTTGGTGGGGACGAGCATCTCGACGTATTCGCCGGCGATGTCGGCGCTCTCCATGCCGAAGAGCTGCTCGGCCGCCTTGTTCAGGCCCAGGACGATGCCCTGGAAGTCCACGATGACCACGGGCGGGACGCCGGCTGTGTACTCGGGCACGTCGGCCAGGACCTCGTCGGGGATTTCGAGAGAGGGCATCTCGGGCGAGCTCAAGTGGGGAACCCCTTCGTGACGGCGGGCGGACGATGAAGCGACGGTACCCGTTCGGGGCGCCGTCCAGGGCGGTGGCCTAGATTCCCGGGGTGGACCGCAATTCTCTGCCTTCGTATGACGATCTGCCGGCCGTGGCCGGGGCGCCGTCGGGATCCTCGTGGGGGGTGTGGGGGGAGGGCGACGTCCTCGGCTGCCTGAACCTGCTGACCGACGAACGGGTGCGGGCCGGGGTGGGGTGCGCCGAGCGGGGTTCGGTGTTCAACGTGAACCTCGAACTCGAGTTGCCGGGCCCGCCGCTGTTCGGACGGTCGGCCTTCACGCACCTGGTGCACGATTTCCCGCTGGGCCACGACGACGAGCTGTCGGGCTGGAACACGCAGAGCTCGAGCCAGTGGGACGGCTTCCGGCATATGAAGCACCCGGTCTACGGGCACTACAACGCGGTGGCCGACGAGGAGCACGGGATCCAGCACTGGGCCCGGCGCGGGATCGTGGGTCGGGCCGTGTTGGCCGACGTGGCCCGCTGGCGGGCATCGGTGGGCCGACCGCTCGAGCCCGGTGGTCCTTCGGCCATCGAGATCGACGACCTGATGGCCACGCTCGAGGCGCAGGGGGTGACGATCGAGGTGGGCGACATCCTGCTGCTGCGGACCGGTTGGGTCGGCTGGTACCGGGGGCTCGGGGACGCCGAGCGGACCGCACTGGCCGGGCCGGAGCCTATGGCCGCCTGCGGGCTGCAACGGGGGGTGGAGACGGCGAAGGCGTTGTGGAATCTGCATATCGCCGCCATCGCCGCCGACAACCCGGCCCTCGAGGTGATGCCCTTCGGCTTCGGCGGGGGCGACGAGGTGCGGTACTGGAAGGACGATCCCGGCCGGGCCGCCGAGACGATGCTGCATTTCAGCCTGCTCGGTCTGCTCGGTCTGCCCATCGGGGAGTTGTTCGACTTCGATGCCCTGGCCGAAGACTGTGCCGGCGACGGCCGGTACAGCTGTCTGTTCACCTCGGCTCCGCTCAACCTCTCGGCCGGTGTGGCGTCGCCGCCCAACGCCCTGGCCATCAAGTGAGCGAGAGGACACGACAATGAAGATCGGCTTGCAGATCCCCAACTTCAGCTTCGGGACACCCGACGATCAGATGTTCGAGAAGGTGATCGAACTGGCGACGGCGGCCGAGGAGTCGGCCTTCGACTCGGTCTGGGTGATGGACCACTTCTACCAACTGCCCCCCCTCGGCGGGCCGACCCAGCCGATGCTCGAGGCCTACACCCTGCTCGGGGCCATCGGCGCCCGGACCCGGCGGGTCCGGCTCGGGACCCTGGTGACGGGGGTGACCTACCGGAACCCGGCTCTGCTGGCCAAGACGGTGACCACTCTCGACCTGATCAGCGGGGGTCGGGCCATCCTCGGGATCGGCGCCGCCTGGTACGACGTGGAGCACAACGGACTGGGGGTGCGGTACCCGCCCGACGGCGAGCGGCTCGACCGGCTGGAAGAGGCCGTCCAGATCTGCCGGGCCATGTTCCGGGGGCAACGGCCCAGCTTCGCCGGCCGGTACTACCGGACCGACGAGGCCTGGAACGTCCCGGCCCCGATTCAGGCGGGCGGTCCTCCCATCCTGATCGGCGGCGGGGGGGAGAAGCGGACACTGCGGCTGGTGGCGCAGTACGGCGACTTCTGCAACATCACCGGCAATGTGGAGACGATCCGCCACAAGGTGGAGGTCCTGCGGCGTCACTGCCGGGAAGTGGGCCGGGATCCGGCGGAGGTGACGGTGTCCCGGCTGAGTACCTGCGTGCTGACCAACTCGGCGCCGGAGACGAAGACGACGCGGGAGTTCCTGCGCGACGCCGTCGGGGAGGAGAGTGGGTACAACGTGGGACAGGACGACGAACTTCTCGCCCAGGTCGAGGAGCTAGGCGAGGCCGGTGTCGAGTACTGCATCTTCAACATGCCGATATCCGATGCCGACGGTGTCCGCCGATTGGGTGCGATTTTCCGCTGATCGAGGTTGATCGACTTCGACTCCTGCTGAAAGGTACAAGTGTGAGTCGAAAGCGCATCAGGAGCCGGTTGTCCCCCGGAAGCGCCATGGCAACTTCTGTCGCATTCCCGAAACCTGAGCGATGTATTTGAGAATAATGACGACGGGATGAAAAGCGCTGCAGGGAGGTGCTTTTCCCTCGGCTTTTGCCGAATTCCTCTTCCGGCGAGTTTTCTATTCCCTGATGGGCGATTACACTCCGTGGTTCTCATTTGCAAAAGCAATGTGGAAGGGGAGACACAGTGGCACGGATCGAGGAATTAACCATTTCGCTGATCGACGACTTCGACGGCACGGAGGCGGCCGAGACCGTCAAGTTCGCCATCGACGGGAAGAACTACGAGATCGATCTCTCCAAGCCCAACGCCAGCGAGCTGCGTCGGACGTTGCGTCCCTACATCGACCGTGCGCGCGCGGCGCGTCGGACGTCGGGCGCCCGACGGACGACCAAGGCTGCCACCGGGCGCCGCGGACCGGCCCGGCGCACGGAAGGGTACGACCGGGCCGAAGTGCGGGAATGGGCCAAGAAGAACCGGGTCAAGGTCGCCGCCCGGGGCCGGATCGCCAACGAGGTCGTCGAGCGCTGGCGGCAGGCGACGAAGTAGGAGCGGCGCGGCCGGCGCGGCCGGCTCAGGCCGGCTTCGGCCGGGAGGTGGCCTCGGCCATGGTGGTCACCAGGTGTCCGGGGCCTTCCAGCCAGGTGAGGAAGGCGTCGGGGGCCATGGGTCTGGCCAGGAAGTAGCCCTGGGCGCTGTCGCAACCCAGTTGGGCCAACTGGTCCCAGGTCTGGCGATCCTCGACACCTTCGGCCACCGTCTGCAGGCCGAGGTTGTGGCCGAGTTCGACCACCGAGCGGACGATGATGGCGTCGTTCGGATCGTCGTGCATGTGCAGGACGAAGGACTGGTCGATCTTGAGTTGGCTGACGGGGAGGTCCTTCAGATAGGCGAGGGAGGAGTAACCCGTCCCGAAGTCGTCGATGGCGATCCGGACGCCGATGTCGGCCAACTCGGTGAGAAGCCGTCGCGCTCTCAGCGGGTCGGTCATGATGGCGCTCTCGGTGATCTCGAGTTCGAGGAGATGGGCGGGCAGGCCGAAGCGGTCGAGAGCGGCGGTGACCTCGGCCGGGAAGCCGTCGTCGAGCAGACTCCGGGTCGACAGGTTGATGGCCATGGACAACTCGCCCCAGCCGCGGCCTTCCGTCTGGTCGCGCCACTGCCGGCATTGGGCCAGGGCGTGGCTGAGGACCCAGCTGGTGAGGGGCTTGATCAGGCCGGTGTGCTCGGAGACGGGGATGAATTCGTCCGGGGGGAGAAGGCCCAGGGTCGGATGTTGCCAACGGACCAGGGCTTCGAACCCCGTGATCCGGCCGTCGGCCAGGGTGGCCTTGGGCTGGTAGTGCAGGACCAGCTGGTCCTCGTTGATGGCGGTCCGGAGATCGCCGAGCAGGGTCAGGCGGGCCGGGGTGTTGATGTTGAGCTCGTCGGTGTAGGCGACCACGTTCACGTTCGAGCCCTTGGCCACGTACATGGCCACGTCGGCCCGCTGGAGCAGCAGATCGGCGCTGTCCCCGTCGTCGGGGGCCAGGGCGATCCCGCAGCTGGCCCCGATGCCGAGGACCATGCCGTCGATCTCGAGGGGTATCTCGAGGACGGCGATGATCCG
>Ga0307374_10001980_pt1 | contig 37209 bp, 31 predicted proteins | sample OX3MG_FD_202532 | JGI IMG/M metagenome (GOLD analysis project Ga0307374, IMG submission 202532) | Soil microbial communities from Risofladan, Vaasa, Finland - OX-3 | ecosystem: Environmental > Terrestrial > Soil > Coastal area > Acid sulfate soil | place: Finland: Risofladan, Vaasa | collected... | reverse complement strand
GCCAGCTCGCGCGGCGTGATGGTGCCGTCGCGCTCGTTGTAGTTCGACACGCAACAGGCCCCGTACTTGATCAGGTTGCGGGTCTCGAACCGGCCGATGCGACCCGGCCGGAAAAGCGCCGCGTACTGCGTTCCCTGGGCTTGCATGCTCATCGGGCGGCTCCACGGTTAGGCGCGTGCTCGCCGGCTGCGCTCGCCTGCTCTTCGGAGAGCTTGGCGGCGATGCGTTCGCGCAATTCGCGCTTGAGGACCTTGCCGACCGGGCTGAGCGGCAATTCGGTCACCACCTCCAGCCGCTCGGGGAGCTTGAAGCTCGCGATCTGCCGCGCACGCAGGAAGGCGACCAGCTCCGGCAAGGCCAGCGATTCACCGGGCTTGAGGACGACGAACGCGCAGGCCCTTTCGCCGAAAATCCTGTCCGGCATCGCCACTAGCGTCGTGGACCTGACCGCGGGATGCGCGAGGATGTAGTTCTCGATCTCGTCGCAGCTGATCTTCTCGCCGCCGCGGTTGATGATGTCCTTGCGCCGGCCTTCGGTGTACACCGTGCGGCCGTGCTTGCGCACGATGTCGCCCATGCGATAGAAGCCCTCGGCGGTGAACGCCTCGCGGTTCTTGGCCGGGGCGTTGTAGTAGCCGCGGATGGTGTACGGTCCACGCACGATCAGCTCCCCGGTACCGCCGTCGGGCACGTCGTTGCCTTCGTCGTCTACGACGCGGATCTCGTCGTGCGTGCACACCGGCGTGCCCGAGCTGTGCAGGATCGCCTCGTCCGCGCCGTCGAGCGGCACCATGTTGATGAGCCCTTCGGCGGTGCCGTAGATCTCCTGCGGCATGCAGTGCAGCCGCTCGCGCAGCCGCGCTCGCAGCTCGGGGGCGAGGCGCGCGCCGCCGTTCTGGACCACCTTGAGCGAGGACAGGTCGTGGCGTTGCGGAACCGGCGAGCCGAGCCAGTTCGCGATCAGCGGCACCGCGGCGGCGATGACGCTGACGCGCTCGCGCTCGACCAGGGGGAACACCGTCTCCGGGTCGGACGAGGGTGCGAGCACCACCTTGCCCCCGTTCGCGAACGCGCCCATGAGGCCCGGCGAGGCCAGGTTGTAGTTGTGTCCCAGCGGCAGGATCAGCATCAGCACGGTCTGCTCGCCGAATCCGCCGGCGCGCGCGCACAGCCTGGCGTTGCAGACGTAGTCGTTGTGGGTGCGCGGGATGAGCTTCGAGAGCGACGTCGTTCCGCCGGAGAGCAGCATCAGCGCGACTTCGTTCGGGTCGAGGCGCAAGCCGCGCAACGTCGCGGCCGCGCCCGGGGGCGGGGGCGACTCGAGTTGCGCGGGCAGGGAAATCTGACCGGCGAGCGGCTCTCCCGCCACGAACACGTGCGCGAGCGCCGGGTGCTCGGAGCGCATGTCCTGGGCCATCCTGCGGTAGTCGAAATTGCGCAGGACCTCGGGAATGACGTAGCCGACCGCGCCCGAGGAAGTCAGGAAATGACGGATCTCGCTGTGCCGGTGGGCGCGCAGCGCCATGACCGGGATCGCGCCAACGCGCAGCAGCGCGAAGTACGTGTAGACGAACTCCGGCACGTTGTGCAGCTGGAGCACCACCCGGTCGAGCGGCGCCAGGCCGGCTGCAGCGAAGTGCAGCGCGAGCTGCTCGATGCGCTCGCCCAGCTCGCGGTAGGAGATACGCTGCGCGCCGCACACCAGGGCTTCGCGTGAGCCCCAGCGCGCGACCGCCGCCGCGAGCATCTCGGGGATCGAGACGTCCTCCCAGTAGCCCGCCTCGCGGTACCTCCGCGAGTCATTCTCGGGCCACGGCACGCATCCTGTCAGCATTGCTTGCTTCTCCTCGGGCGATAGGGTGTCATCGCGGCCGCGCGCGGGGTTTGATCTGGATCAGATTTAAGACGCTGTCGGATCGAACCAGGACTCACACCCCGAGATACCGGTGCTGCAGCGCCTGGTCCGCCCCGAGCTCGGCCGAGGTGCCGCTCCACACCACGCGGCCCTTCTCGAGTACGTGGTGCCGGTCGGCCACGCGCAGCAGGGATTTGAGGTCCTTGTCGATGATCAGGATCGACAGCCCGGCCGCCTTCAGCTCGACGATGGAGTGGTAGATTTCCTGACGCACCAGCGGGGCCAGCCCCTCGGTCGCCTCGTCGAGGATCAGGAGGCGCGGATTGGTCAGCAACGCGCGCGCGACGGCGAGCATCTGCTGCTCGCCGCCGGAGAGCTGGTTGCCGTAGTGCGCGCGGCGCTCGGCGAGGCGCGGAAAGAGCGCGTAGGCCCGCTCGACGGTCCACGGCGCCGGCCGGCCAGCGCGGTTGGCCGCGGTCGCCACCAGGTTTTCACGCACCGTCAGGTTGGGGAAGATCTGCCGGCCCTCCGGCACCAGGCCGACGCCTGCCTGCGCCACGCGATACGAAGGCGCGCCGCGCAGCTCGCGGCCGAGCAGCGTGATCGAGCCGGCCCTGGGCGGCACGATCCCCATGATCGAGCGCACCGTGGTGGTCTTGCCCATGCCGTTGCGCCCGAGCAGCGTGACGACCTCGCCCTGGGCGACGCGCAGCGACACGCCGAACAGCACCTGACTCGGGCCGTAGCAGGTCTCCAGCGCGTCGACCCTCAGCATGCCGGCGTCACTCCTGCTCGCCGAGGTAGGCCGCGCGCACCTCGGGGTTGGCGCGGATCTCGGCCGGCGTGCCGGTGGCCACGATGCGGCCGTAGACCAGCACCGAGACGCGGTCGGCGAGCGTGAACACCGCGTCCATGTCGTGCTCGACGAGGAGCATCGTCTGGCGTCCCTTGAGCGTCGCGAGGTAACGGACCATGCTCTGCGATTCCTCCGCGCCCATGCCCGCGAGGGGCTCGTCGAGCAGCAGCAGGCGCGGGCGCGTGGCGAGCGCCATCGCCACCTCGAGCTGGCGTTGCTCGCCGTGCGCGAGGTTCGCGGCCGGTACGTCGGCGCGTGCGCCGAGCCCGACCTCGTCGAGCACCGCGCGCGCCGGCGCGCGCAGCGCCTGGTCGGCGCGCGCCGGCCGCCAGAAGCGGAAGCTGTGGCCGGCGTGCGCCTGCACCGCGAGCGCCACGTTGTCGAGCGCGGTGAAGTCGCGGTACACGCTGGTGATCTGGAACGAGCGCGCGAAGCCCTTGCGCGAGCGCGCCGGGGCCGGCAGCGCGGTGATGTCTTCGCCCGCGAAGCGGATGCGCCCCGCGTCCGGTCGCAGGTCGCCGGCGAGCTGCGCGATGAGGGTGGTCTTGCCGGCGCCGTTCGGGCCGATGATCGCGTGCGTCTCCCCCTCGAGCACCTCGAGCTCGACCTGGTCGGTGGCACGCAGCGCGCCGAACGACTTGCTCAGGCCCCCCACCCGGAGCAGCGGCTCAGCCATCGCGCTCCTCCCGCCACAGCAGGCCGGCCAAGCCGCGGCGCGCGAACAGCACCACCAGCACGAGGAACGGGCCGAGGATGATCTGCCAGTGCTCGGTCCAGCTGGAGAGCGCGTTCTCCAGCACGAGCAGCACGAGCGCACCGAGCACCGGCCCCAGCGTGCTGCCGATGCCGCCCAGGATCACCATGAACAGCAGCTCGCCCGAGCGCGTCCAGTGCATCAGGTCGGGCGTCAGGTACGCGGTGTGGTTGATCAGGAGCGCGCCGGCGAGGCCGCACAGCCCCCCCGAGATGACGAACGCGGCGAGCCGGTAGGGGTAGGGCGTGAACCCGATCGCGCGTGTGCGCGCCTCGTTCGATTTCGCGGCGCGGATGACCATGCCGAAGCGCGAATCGACCAGCCGGCGCACGAGCAGAACCGCTAGCACCAGCAGCGCGAGCACGAGGTAGTAGAACTGGGTGCCGTTGCGGAGGTCGATCAGGCCGCCGAACTGGCTGCGCATCGGCAGGCGCATGCCGTTGTCGCCGCCGAACGCGTCGAGGGAGACGCCGAGGTAGTACAGCATCTGCGTGAACGCGAGGGTGATCATGATGAAGTAGATGCCGCTCGCGCGGATCGAGACCGCGCCGATGGCGAGCGCGAGCAGCATCGAGGCGCCGATCGCAACCGGCCACTGCACCAGGGCGCTGTGCACGCCGTACACCGCCAGGATGGTCACCGCGTAGGCGCCGACGCCGAGGTACGCGGCGTGCCCGAAGGACACCATCCCCCCATAGCCGAGGATCAGGTCCAGGCTTACCGCCGCGATCGCGTAGATCATCACGCGCCGTACGAGATCGACGTAGAAGGGCTGGCCGAGCAGCGCCGCCGCCGGGGGCACGGCCGCGAACAGCAGAACCAGCGCGAGCAGCACGATCCGGCGCCGTCCGAGCCGCATGTCAGTGCCCGCGCGCCGGGAACAGTCCCTCGGGGCGCAGCGCCAGCACCACCGCCATCAACAGATAGATGAGCATCGAGGCGAGCGCCGGGCCGGCGCTCTGCGCCGCGGGGGCCGAAATCAGGGTGGCGAGCGCGGGTTTGAGGAACGCGCGCCCGAGCGTATCGACCATGCCGACGATGAGCGCGCCGACGAGTGCGCCGCGGATCGAGCCGATGCCGCCGATCGCGATCACCACGAAGGCCTGGATCAGGACCGGATCGCCCATGCCGGGCTGCACCGCATAGATCGGCGCGGCCAGCGCGCCGGCCAGACCGGCGAGCGCCGCCCCGAGGCCGAACACGAGCGTGTAGAGCAGCCGGATGTTGACCCCCAGCGCCGCCACCATCGTGCGGTTGGTGGCGCCGGCGCGCACCAGCATCCCGAGGCGGGTGCGCGTCACCATGTACCACAGCGCGCCGGCCACCACGATTCCGGCCACGATGATGACCAGGCGATACAGCGGATAGCTGAAGGTCGCGCCGAGGTCGATCGAGCCCGAGAGCCAGCCGGGCAGATTGATGAACAGTCCCACGCGCCCCCAGATGATGGCGATCAGCTCGTTGAAGAACAGGATCAGACCAAAGGTGGCGAGCACCTGGTCGAGATGGTCGCGCTCGTAGAGCGTGCGCAACGCGACGACCTCGATGACGACCCCCACGAGGAGCGTCGCCGGCAACGCGAGCAGCACGCCGAGCACGAGCGAGCCGCTCCAGCGGTAGAAGGTGACCGCGAGGTACGCGCCCGCCATATAGAACGAGCCGTGAGCGAGGTTCACCAGGTTCATGATGCCGAAGACGAGCGTCAGTCCGGCGGCCATCAGGAACAGCGTCACGCCGAGCTGCGCGCCGTTCAGAACCTGCTCAAGAACCAGCTGCAGGTTCATCGCACGAGGCCGGCAAAAAAAGAGGGCGCGGCCATGCCGCGCCCTCGGTTCGAATGCAACGCGCCCATCGCTACTTCATCTTGCACTCTTGGTAGTACGCGTCCTTGTGGTTCTTGAAGATCGTGCTCTCGACGCGCATGACGAGGCCGTGAGGACCCTTCTCGGCGCGCAGCAGATAGAAGTTCTCGATCGGGAAGTGATTGACGTTGTAGGTGTAGTGTCCGCGCGTCGAGGCGTAGCTCGCCTTCTCCATCGCCCTGATCATGCCTTCCTTGTCGGCGAGGTTGCCCTTGACCGCGCGCACCGCGGAGTCGATCAGCATGATGCCGTCGTACGCTTCGGCGCCGTAGAACGACGGCGTGTAGCCGTACTTCTTGCGGAAATCGGACACGTACCTGCGGTTGGCCGCGTTGTCGAGCTCGGAGCTCCAGTAGCCCGCCGACCACAGTCCGACCGCGTTGTCGCCGAGCGCGGGCAGCGTGGTCTGGTCCACCGTGAACACCGAGTACAGAGGGATCTTGCCGTGCAGGCCCGCCTGGTCGTATTGCCGGATGAAATTGATGCCCATCGCGCCCGGGTAGAAGACGAACACCGCCTTGGGGTTCTTGGCGCGCAGCTGGCTGATCTCGGCCTGGTAGTCCTGTTGCCCGAGCTTGGTGTAGACCTCGTCGACGATGCGGCCCTTGAACGTCCGCTTGAACCCCGCCAGCATGTCCTTGCCCGCGGCGTAGTTGGGTGCCATGAGGTAGACGTCATTGATCCCGCGCTTCTGCATGAACTCGCCCATCGCCTCGGGCGTCTGGTCGTTCTGCCACGAGGTGGTGAAGAACATGCGGTTGCACTGGCTGCCCGCGAGCTCGTGAGGGCCGGCGTTGGTGCCGATCATGAATACGCCCTGCTCGGTGACGCTCGGCGCGACCGCCAGCATGATGTTCGACCAGATGATGCCGGAGACGAACTGCACCTTGTCGTCCTTCACCATCTTGTCGGCGACCTGCAGTCCGACGTCGGGCCTGAACTGGTCGTCGCCGAAGATCACCTCGGTATCGAGGCCGCCGACCTTGCCGTGCAGGTGCTCGAGCGCGAGCTCGACCGAATCCTTCATGTGCTTGCCGATGATGCCCGCCGGGCCCGACAACGTGGTGATGAAGCCGATCTTGAGTTTTTCGGCGGCGACCGCGGGGGGCGCCGCCAGGGCGCCGGCGAGCGCGCCGGCAACGATGGCCAAAATGATCTTGCGCACGGGGAATCCCTCCTTGGGTGTCCGAGGCGTCGCGGCTCGAGGCGGCCGCGTCGAGCCGCGCTTGGTGACGTAAGGACAGTGCAAGTCCAGTCTAGCAAGCGGGTCTGGGAGTGTCCACTCTCAAGGCGGCGCCGCGCCGAACGGCTACACTGCGCGGTCGCGGCGATGACATCGATTCTCAGGATCCTGGCGGTCACCAAGCACTTCGGCGCGCGCCGGGTGCTGAGCGGCGTCTCCCTCGAGGTCGCCGCCGGCGAATACGTGGCGATCGTCGGCGAGTCGGGCATTGGCAAGTCGACCCTGCTCAACGTCGTCGCCGGGCTCGAGCCGGTCGATGCCGGGCGCATCGAGTTCGACGACATCGAGATCACGCGCCTGGACGACGACCAGGCGGCGCGCCTGCGGCGCGAGAAGCTCGGCTTCGTGTTCCAGGCCTTCCACGTCCTGCCGCACCTGACGCTGGCGCAGAACGTCGGCCTGCCGCTGGTGCTGCGCGGCGCGTCGCGCGCGGCGATCGAGGCGCGCACGGCCGCCGCGCTCGCGGCGGTCGGCCTGGCCGGGCGCGAGCACGCGCGCCCGCGCGAGCTCTCCGGCGGCGAGCTGCAGCGCGTGGCGATCGCGCGCGCGCTGGTGGGCGAGCCGCGCCTAGTGCTCGCCGACGAGCCCACCGGCAATCTCGATCCGGAGAATGCGCGCCAGGTGCTTGCTCTGCTGCGGGCGCAGGTCAAGCGGCACGGCGCCGCGGGCCTGCTGGTGACCCACTCGGAAGCGGCGGCCGCGACCTGCGACCGGCGCTACCGCCTGGCGCCCGAGGGCCTCGTGGCTCTCGCCTGATCGCGCCTTGGGCCTGGCTTCACCCTGGCCGGCGCGCGAACAGCTTGCGCGCCGGATAAGGCAGGGCGCGCGCGCCGAGCGCCTCCTCGATGCGGATGCCCTCGTTCCATTTCGCCATGCGCTCGGAGCGCGAGAAGCTGCCGACCTTGAGCTGCGGCACCCCCCAGCCGACCGCGAGATGCACGATCGAGACGTCCTCGGACTCGCCCGAGCGCGCCGAAACGATCGCGCGGTAGCCGGCCTCGCGCGCGGCGCGCCAGGCGGCCAGCGTCTCGGTGAGCGTGCCAACCTGGTTCGGCTTGAGCAGCACCGCGTTGCACGCCCCCTGGGCGATGCCGGTGCGCAGGCGCGCGGTGTCGGTGGCGAAGTAGTCGTCGCCCACCACCTGAACGCGCTCGCCGGCCGCGCGCGTGAACGCCTGCATCGCCGCCGCGTCGCTATCGGCGAACGCATCCTCGATCGACACGATGGGGTAGCGCTCGAGCCAGCGCAGCAGCATCGCCAGCAGCTGATCGGCAGAAAGCGAGCGGTTCTCGAGCGCGAGCTGGTAGGCCCCGCCGCGATGCAGCTGGGAGGCGGCGACGTCCAGGGCGAGCGCGACATCCGCGCCGGGGCGCAGGCCCGCGTCCTCGATTGCGCTCACCAGCTCGACCAGGCCTTCCTCGTTCGATTTGAACGCCGGCCAGTAGCCGCCCTCGTCGGCCACGCCCTGCAGGGCGCCGCGCTTGGCGAGGCGGGCGCCAGCGGCGTAATACACCTCGGCGGTCCACTCGAGCGCCTCGCTGAAGCTGCCCGCGCCGGTGCAGATGACCATGTAATCCTGCAGGTCCACGCGGCCCCGCGCGTGCGCACCGCCGCCGAAGATCTGGATCTGCGGTACCGGGAGCGCGACCGGCTGCTCTCCGGCGAGATGGCGCCACAGCGGCTGCCCGGCTTCGGCTGCCGCCGCGTTCGCGCAGGCGAGCGAGACCGCCACCAGCGCGTTCGCGCCCAGGCGCGACTTGTCCGCAGTGCCGTCCAGCTCGATCAGGCGCTGGTCCGCCGCGGCCTGATCCTCGACGTCCATGCCGAGCAGCCCCTGGCGGATTTCGCCATTCACGCCGCGCAGCGCGCGCAGCACGTCCAGCCCGCCGAGTGACTTGCCGCCGTCGCGCAGCTCGCGCGCCTCGCCCGATCCGGTCGAGGCGCCCGCCGGCGCGATGCCGCGACCGAGCGCGCCGGAGGCGGTGACGACCTCCGCCTCCACGGTGGGGCGGCCGCGCGAATCCCACACGCGCCGCGCGCGCAGGTCGGCGATCGCGCTCACGTCGCGAGCTCCCGCCGCCAGCCTTTGAGCACCGGGGCGAGCCGCGCGGGCGGGTCGAGCAGCAGCGCACGCGCGCAACGGCGCACGCGCTCCTTGGCGGCCGTCTCGGTGAGGTACTCCACCGGCGACTTGCCGTCCACTCGCGCGAGCAGCAGTCCGGGCAGGAGCGACGCCGCGCGTGCTTCGAGCGCGGCGGCCGGCTCCCAGTCCACACGCTCCAGGTACGCCCGGGCGAGCGCTTCGAAGCAGGCGACGAAATCCGGGGCCGCCGCTGGCACCCACAGACATTTGAGCAGCAGGTGGTTGAGGCAGAAGGCGAGGTCGAAAGCCGGGTCGCCGTACCAGGCGCACTCGGCGTCGAGCAGCACCGGCCCGTCGGGGCCGGCCAGGATGTTCTTCGGGCTGACGTCGCCGTGCACCAGGGCAAGCTTCGTGTCGGCGGTGCGTGCGGCGAGCGCATTCAGCGCCGGCGCGAGGTCCGGATGGGCACTCGCCGTCGCGAGCAGATAAGGCTCGAGCCGCAGCGCCTGAAAGCTGGCGTCGGTGTCGAATGCCCGCGCCAGGTCCGCGCGCCGCGCGGTGGCCGCGTGCACGCGCGCGATGCGCTCGCCGAGCGCCGCCGCGAACGCCGGGTCGACGCGTCCCGCGCGCAGCTCGGTCTTCCAGAGCGCAAAGCGCGCGGGGTCTAGGAATTCCATGGCGAAAAACCCCGCATCGTCGTGCGCCAGCACCCGCGGCGCGATTCCCGGGACGATCGCCGCCGCAGTCTCGATCCAGCGGCGCTCGTACAGGTTACGCTCCACCGGCGCCTCCCAGAGTTGCGCTACGCGCAGCCGCGGCAACGCGCGCTTGACGCACACCGGCCCTGCACGCAGCTCGACGCGCCAGATATCGGAGGACACGCCCCCGGCGAGCGCGATGGCGCAGGGCTGCTCCCCGGGGGCCGCCAGGCCGCTGCGTCTCAGGAACGCGAGCACGGGTGCAAAGCCGGTCGCGGTATCAGGCATGCGCCCCGCCTGCCGGCGCGCGGCCGTCCGGCGGGAGCTTCACGGCGCGAGCCGCTCGATCGTCCAGCCGCCGCCCTGCGGCCGGTACAGCAGCCGGTCGTGCAGGCGGTTGGCGCGCCCCTGCCAGAACTCGATCGCCTGCGGAACGACGCGATAGCCGCCCCAGTGCGGCGGGCGCGGAGGATGGTCGCCGTGACGGCGCGCGACCTCGTGCAAGGCCTCCTCGAGCGCCGCGCGGCCGGCGACCGTCTCGCTCTGGCGCGAGGCCCACGCGGAATGGCGCGCCCCGAGCGGGCGGGTGGCGTAGTACTCGTCCGAATCGCTCGCCGCCACCTTCTCGACGCGCCCCTCGACGCGCACCTGGCGCTCGAGCTCGGCCCACAGGAACACCAGGCAGGCCTCCGGGCGCACGGCGAGCTCGCGGCCCTTGCGGCTGGCGTAGTTGGTGAAGAACACGAACCCGCCGCGCTCCAGGCCCTTGAGCAGCACCACGCGCGCATCTGGCGCGCCCGAGGGCGACACCGTGGCGAGGGTCATCGCGTTCGGCAGCGGCACGCCGGCCGAGAGCGCGTCCTGCATCCAGCGGCGAAACTGCAGCAGGGGATCCGGATCGGCGTCGGCCTCCGCGAGCCCGGCGCGCATGTACTCCTGACGTAGACCGGCGATGTCCATGGCGGGGCAATTGTATAGTGCAGGTCAATGCCGCCCAAGATCGCCGGCGGCGTTGCCTGTTTTGCACAAGAGTGAGGAGATTGGTCAAGCCATGCCAGCGAAAAACGCCTTTTACGCCCAGTCCGGCGGGGTCACCGCCGTCATCAACGCTTCTGCCTGCGGGGTCATCGAAACCGCACGCAAGCACAAGGACAAGATCGGCAAGGTCTACGCAGGGCGCAACGGCATCCTCGGCGCGCTCGCCGAGGATCTGATCGACACCAGCAAAGAATCGCACAAGGCCATTGCCGCTTTGCGCTTCGCACCGGGCGGAGCGTTCGGCTCGTGTCGCTACAAGCTCAAATCGCTGGAACAGAGCAAACGCGAATACGAGCGTCTCATCGAGGTGTTCCGGGCCCACGACATCGGCTATTTCTTCTACAACGGTGGTGGCGACTCCGCCGACACCTGCTACAAGGTCAGTCAGCTCTCCGAGACCATGGGCTATCCGGTGCAGGCGATTCACGTGCCCAAAACCGTGGACAACGACCTGCCGATCACCGATTGCTGCCCAGGGTTCGGCTCGGTGGCGAAATACGTCGCCGTGTCCACGCGCGAGGCCTCGTTCGACGTGGCCTCGATGGCGAAGACCTCGACCAAGGTGTTCATCGTCGAGGTGATGGGGCGCCACGCCGGCTGGATCGCCGCCGCGGGCGGCATGGCATCCAGCCAAGACACCGAGATCCCGATCGTCATTCTCTTTCCCGAGGTGGTGTTCGAGGAGAAGAAATTTCTCGCCAACGTAGAGGGGAAAGTGAACAGATTCGGCTATTGCACGGTGGTCGTGTCCGAAGGCACGAAGGGCCCGGACGGCAAATTCCTCGCCGACCAGGGGCTCAAGGATGCGTTCGGCCACGCCCAGCTGGGCGGCGTGGCGCCGGTGGTGGCAGGCATTGTCAAGCGCGGCCTCGGGCTCAAGTACCACTGGGCGGTGGCGGATTATCTGCAGCGCGCCGCCCGCCACATCGCTTCCAAGACCGACGTCGAGCAGGCCTACGCCACGGGCAAGGCGGCGGTGGAGTTGGCCCTCAAGGGCCACAACGCGGTGATGCCGACGATCGAGCGGGTGAGCGACGCGCCGTATCGGTGGAAAGTGGGCATGGCGCCGCTCTCCAAGGTGGCCAACGTGGAGAAGATGATGCCGAGGAATTTCATCACCGCGGACGGTTTCGGCATCACCGAGAAGTGCCGCACCTATCTGGCGCCGCTCATGAAAGGCGAGGACTACCCGCCTTACAAGGACGGTCTGCCGCAATACGTGCGGCTGAAGAACGTGGCGGCGCCGAAGGTGCTTGGCGCTTTCGAAATCTGATGGCGGGCGGCGATGGTCGGGGCCGTGACCGGGCACGCAGGCGGCGCGCCGCCCGAGCGGCCGGGTTGCCGTGCCCCCGGGCGGTGCGCGCCACGTGGTCGAGTCGGCGTGCCTTTGACCTTTGCTGCCGCGAGCTCGACGGCTGCCGGTTCCTGTCTGCCGCACTCCCCCGCCGCAATTCGGTCCCGGGGCCCGACACGGCTTGGTCGACCGCAGCCTCGCCCGAGGTCCACGGGCGGTGCAGGTCACTCACTTCGGCCGAGTGCGCGACACAAGCGGCCTGGCCCGCGAACCTGAAACGGCTGCTCGATGTGCGCGGTGCGCCAGCCACGGCAGGCGCGCGCAGAGGGAAATATCTCTCGGAAAGATTGACATGCTCCTCTGGATTCGGCATCTTTCCGACACCGCTGCTCGACGGCGGCAGGCAAACCGGATTCCAACAAGATTTCCCAATCGTTCAGAGGAGAATTGACGATGGCAAAGAAGAAGGCCGCCAAGAAGTCCGCACCGAAGAAGAAATCGGCTGCTAAGCGCAAGCCGAATGCAGCATTCATGAAGCCGATGAACCCGACCCCGATACTGGCGGCGGTGATCGGCTCCAGCGCGATGCCCCGCACCGAGGTCACCAAGAAGATCTGGGCCTACATCAAGCGCAACAGCCTGCAGGACAAGAAGAACCGGCGCATGATCAATGCCGACGACAAGCTCAAGCCGGTGTTCGGCGGCAAGGCGCAGGTGTCCATGTTCGAGATGACCAAGCTGGTCAACAAGCACCTCAAGTAAGTCCCCCCCCGGGCGGCCGGCGCGAGGATGCCGGCCGCCTGCGGTTTCCCGCCCGCTGCGCTGCCGGCCACGTCCGGGCGCACGACGACCACAGAGCAGTCCGACTGCTGCGCCGAGCCCCGCCTCAGGCGTGCGCGCGCTGGCGCCCGAGGCTCGCGGCGGCGTGCGCGATCTCGAGAAAGCGCGCCTCCGGCACCGGCGGGCTGCACAGGTAGCCCTGGTATTCCTCGCAGCCTTCTGCGCGCAGGAACTCCGCCTGCGCGGCCTCCTCCACGCCCTCCGCAGTCACGGTAAGGCGCAGGCTGTGCGCCATCGCGATCACCGCGCGGCAGATCGCGATGTCGTCGGCGTTGCGCGGCAGGTCGCGTACGAAGGCGCGGTCGATCTTGACGCTGGTCACCGGGAAGCGCTTTAGGAAGCCGAGCGAGGAGTAGCCGGTGCCGAAGTCGTCCATCGCCAGGCGCATGCCGCGCTCACGCAGCTGCCTCATCTGGGTCGCGGCCTGCGCGGGCTGCTGCATCACCAGGCTCTCGGTGATCTCGAGCTCAAGCTGTGCGGCGGGCAGCCTCGACTCGCGTAGGATGTCGTCCAAGTCCGCGACCAGCGAGAGCTCGCGGAACTGGCGCGGCGAGAGGTTGATCGCGACCTGGAGCCGCAACCCGTGGTGTTCGGACCACCCTCTTGCCTGGCTGCAGGCAGTGTGCAGGACCCAGCGCCCGATCGGCACGATCAGCCCCGTGTCCTCCGCGATGCCGATAAAGCGGTCCGGGGCGAGCAGGCCCAGGCGTGGGTGCTGCCAGCGCAGGAGCGCCTCGGCCCCCGTGACGCGGGCGGTGGCGATGCTGACCTTGGGCTGGTAGTACAGCCGCAGCTCGCCGCGCTCCACCGCGTGGCGCAGCTCGGCGGCGAGCGCGAGGCGCTCCTCGGTGGGCTCGTCCATTTGCTTGACGTAGAAGCTGAAGCCGTTGCGCCCCAGCTCCTTGGCGCGGTACATGGCCAGATCGGCGTTGCGCAGCAGGGCATGCTCGTCGGCGCCGTCCTCCGGCGTGGTGGCGATGCCCACGCTCACCGAGATCACCAGCTCCTGGCCGGCGACGTTCATCGGCTGCGCCATCGACTCGACGATCTTGCGGGCGACCAGCTCGAGCCTGTCGCGGGCGGGCACATCCTCGAGCAGCACGACGAACTCGTCGCCCCCGAGGCGCGCGACGACGTCGCTGGTGCGCAGGCACTTCGCGATGCGCACCGCCACCTCCTGCAGGACGCGGTCGCCAGCGGCGTGCCCCAGCGTGTCGTTCACGATCTTGAAGCGGTCGGTGTCGATGTACAGCAAGCTCACCGGCTCCCGGCTGCGCGCGACCCGCGCCAGCGCGTGGCGCAGCGTCTCCATGAACATGGTGCGGTTGTACGTGCCGGTGAGGCCGTCGCGCGTGGCCATCTGCTGGATGGTCTCCAGCGCCGAGCTCAGCTCCCGGTTGCTCTGGCGCAGCTTGTGCCGCAGGCCGCTCAGCTTGCCGCCGATGGCGCCGAACAGCGGGAGCACGGTGGCGAGCATCAGCCAGCTGAGCCACTCGAGGGGGACGTCCTGGATGGTCTGCGGGCGGAACCACATCAGCAGGTTGATCACCAGGGCGTAGGCGGCGAGCGTGTACAACGTGACGGTGAAGAACTCGCGGGTCTTCATGCGGAACACTCCGAAGATCAGCACCACGAAGCACAGCATGAGCGCGAGATCGCGCCCCTGGGCCAGGTAGTACGTGATCGACATTAGCAGCGTGATCGCGATCAGCGTCTGCAGCTTGGTGAGGCTCGGCTCCGCGAAGCGCAGGTTGAAACCGCTGCGGATCACCGCGTATAGCGCGGCGTTGATCACCACTATGATGGCGCCGAAGGCGAGCGCGGCATGCGGATCGATGAAGCCGAGCATCGAAGTGCCCGCGAGCAGCGCGGCACCGATCAGGTACGACAGCGCGGCCATTCCGAAGCGGCGCAGCCGCACCGCCTGCTTGGTCTCCTGGGAGAGTGGCGAGGCGATCGTGCTCAGGAGCCGGCTGTTGGACATGCGATGTTTGTTCTCGTTGTTGTTGTTCTCGTCGTTGTCCGGATTCGACCCGGGCGCACGCCGTGCGCAGCGCGGCGTCGGTCCTCCCTTCCCGCGCCATCATTTTAGCGGCCGGCCGAATTGGGGGCGGGTTCCTTGCGATCTTTTGCAGCCACCCGGTCGAGGCGGAACCGGCGCGGCCCCCGGGCGGGCGACCGGGCCTCAAGGGCTGGCCGCGGCACGTCGGTGGCGCGGCGTGCGCCCGGCGTCCGTCAGCAGGCCGCCCTTGGTGGCGAGGTAGCCCGATTCCGGGACGCTGACGAAGTATCACGCCAGCAGGGCGTCGACCCGGTGCGGCGCGGTACGGGGGGCTTCAAGTCACGCGGTGCCGCCGTGCAAGGCAGCGGTCCGTGTCTCGATCGGGGGATGCGAGGTGCACAGCGCCAGCATGCCGGAGCCGGCGCCGATGCCCGAGGGCTTGAATGATTGCGGCAGCTGCCCGGGCTCGAGGCTCCCCAGGCGCCGCAGCGCCGCCACCATCGGTTGCGGCGAGCCAAGCAGGCGCGCCGAGCCGGCATCGGCGCGGAACTCGCGCAGGCGCGAGAACCACGCCACGACGATGGAGGCCAGCACGCCGAACACGATCTCGCACGCGATGACGGTGACGAAATAGCCCGGCCCGACGCCGCGCTCGGTGCGGAACACGGCCTTGTCGAGCAGGTAGCCGACGATGCGCGAGAGGAACACGACGAAGGGGTTCACCACGCCCTGGATCAGGGTGAGCGTGACCATGTCGCCGTTGGCGACGTGCGTCGGCTCGTGCCCCAGCACCGCCTCCACCTCGTCGTGATTCATCGACTGCAGCAGGCCGGCCGACACCGCGACGAGCGCCGAGTCCATGAAGGCGCCGGTGGCGAACGCGTTGGGCGCACCCTCGCAGACCGCGACCTCCGGCATCGCGATGCCGGCGCGCTCGGCCAGCCGGCGCTCCGTGTGCACCAGCCAGGACTCCGCGCTGCCCTCGGAACCGTCGATCACGTGCGCGCCGGTGCTCCACTTGGCCAGCGGCTTGGAGATGAGCAGCGAAATGAAGGCGCCGCCCAAGCCGATTACCAGCGAGAAGGCGCTCAGGGCGCCGTAGTCGATGCCCTGAGCGCCCAGCCAGCGATCCAGGCCCAGGAGCCTGAGCACGATCGACAGCACGACCACCACCGCCAGGTTGGTCGCGAGAAACAGGACGATGCGTTTCATGGGCGCCCTTCGGGGCTCCAGCGCAGGCGAAAAATTTTACCGCTTCCGGTCGGCGCGCAGCATGTCGGCGCCGCGCTCGGCGATCATCAGCGTGGGCGAGTTGGTGTTGCCCGAGGTGATGGTGGGCATGATCGAGGCGTCCACCACGCGCAGACCGTCCAGGCCACGTACGCGCAGCCGCGGATCGACCACCGCGGCCGGGTCGTCTCCGCGGCCCATGCGGCAGGTGCCCACAGGATGGAAGATCGTGGTGCCGAGGTCGCCCGCAGCCTTGAGCAGCTCGGCGTCGCTCTGCACCTGCGGCCCGGGCAGGAACTCCTCGGGCTGGTAGCGCCCGAGCGCACCGGCGCGGGCGATGCGCCGCGTCAGGCGCAGCGAGTCCGCGGCCACCCGGTGGTCCTCGGGGGTGGCGAGGTAGTTGGGCTGGATCGCCGGAGCGGCGCCGGGGTCGGGACTCACGATGCGCACGAAGCCGCGCGAGGTGGGCCGCAGGTTGCACACCGAGGCGGTGAACGCGGGGAAGCGGTGCAGCGGATCGCCGAATTTGTCGAGCGACAGCGGCTGCACGTGGTACTCGAGGTTGGGCGAGGGGTGCTCCGGGGATGAGCGGGTGAAGATGCCGAGCTGGGAGGGCGCCATCGTAAGCGGGCCGCTTCGCGAGAGCAGGTACTCGAGCCCCATCTTCGCCTTGCCGAGCCAGCTGTTGGCGAGCTGGTTGAGCGTGGTCACGTTTTTCACCCGGAAGGCCATGCGCAGCTGCAGGTGGTCCTGCAGGTTCTCGCCCACGCCCGGCAGCTCGTGCGCGACGGCGATGCCGTGCTCGGCGAGCAGCGGCGCCGACCCGATGCCCGAGAGTTGCAGGATCTGCGGGCTGCCAATCGCGCCCGCTGCAAGAATGGTCTCGATGCGCGCGGCGGCGAATTGCTCTTCGCCCGCCCGCGTGAGCTCGATGCCTGCGACGCGCCGGCCTTCCAGGCGCAGGCGCCGGACCAGCGCCTCGGTGATCACGGTGAGGTTGGGCCGGGTCATGGCCGGGCGCAGGAAGGCCTTGGACGCGTTCCAGCGCACGCCGCGCTTCTGGTTCACCTCGAATTTGCCCGAGCCCTCGTTGTCGCCGCGATTGAAGTCCTCGCTGCGCGCAATGCCGATCTCCTCGGCCGCCGCCTGGAACGCGTCCAGAATCTCCCAACCCAGGCGCTGGCGCTCGACGCGCCATTCGCCGCCCGCGCCGTGCAGCTCGTCGCCGCCGCGCCAGTGGTCCTCGCTGCGGCGGAACACCGGCAGCACGCTGTTCCAGGCCCAGCCGGAGTCGCCGCTGAGGCGCGCCCACTCGTCGTAGTCGCGGCTTTGGCCGCGCATGTAGATCATGGCGTTGATCGACGAGCAGCCGCCGAGCACCTTGCCGCGCGCGTACAGGATCGACCGCCCATTCAGGCCCGCGCAGGGCTGGGTGCGGTAGCACCAGTCGGTGCGCGGGTTGCCGATACAGTAGAGATAGCCGACCGGGATGTGGATCCAAATCCAGTCGTCGCGGCCGCCGGCCTCGACGAGCAGCACGCTGAGCTCGGGATCCGCCGAGAGGCGGTTGGCAAGCACGCAGCCGGCGGTGCCCGCGCCGACGATCACGTAGTCGAACGTGCCCAAGCTCTTTACCATCGCGCAGCTCCTCCGCTCAAGGCGTGTCGGCAGGCAATTCTAGCGAGGGTGCCCGGGGGGTGCGCTCTTGACTCAGGTCAAACACCGATGGAGGGGGGCCGTCCGCAGGCGCCGCCGCCGCCCCCGCGGGTACTCGGACCCGCTCTAAGCGCATGACGCGCGCCTCAGGTCGCGCAAACCGCGATGCTGTTTGGTTTAGATCAAGCGTCCCCCCGCCAGTGGGTGGAGGTTCACGGCTATTGCATACGAATGGTAGGCTTGCCGTTGGCGAAGCACACGCGCACGGGCCGCTGTCCAAGCAGCCGCCCGCGCATCCACGCTGTAGCGCATTCGGTCTCCGCAGCGATCCCGTGGCGAACGCAAACATCCCGCTGCGCGTCCTGATCGTCGAGGACTCGGCCGACGATGCGGCGCTGCTCGCTCGCAAGCGCGGCTACGAATGCGCCTGGGATCGGGTGGACACGGCCCAGGCGATGTGGGCGTCGCTAAGGGCCAAGACCCGGGACATCATATTCTCCGATTACATGATTCCCGACGTCGGCGGCATGGAGGCGCTGAAGGTCGCGCAGGACAGCGGTCTCGCTCTGCCGTTCATCGTGGTGTCCGGCAAGTTCGATGAGGAGGCCCTGGTCGAAGTGATGAAGGCCGGAGCGTCCGACTTCTTGGTCAAGGGAAGGCTCGGGCGGCTCGGCGCCGTGGCATGCGCCAGGCGCAGATCGAGTGGCGGGCGGCCTTCGACGAGATGCGCGATGCCGATCCGCCTAGAGGGCAGGGTGTTCGGCGTCCTGACCGGGGTCTATAGCCACTCGCCGGCAGCCTTCATTGACGACGAGGTGAAGCTGCTCAACGAGATGGCGGGCGACATCGGCTACGGCATTGCCACGCGCCGCACTCCCACGGCCTACGAGGCGGGCGTCAAGGAGCGCGCGCAGCAGGCGCTCAAGCTGCGCGCGACCTTCGAGAGCGCCATCGCAGCCCTCGTCGCGACGGTCGAGCAGCGCGAACCCTACACCGCTGGCCACCAGCGCCGCGTCGCCGAACTCGCGGTCGCCATCGGGCGCGAGCTCGGGCTCGACGAGGAGCGCCCCGAGAGCCTGCGCATCGCCAGCACCATCCACGACATCGGCAAGATTTACGTGCCGGCCGAGATCCTGTCCCGCCCGGGGCGGCTGAGCGCGGTCGAGTTCGAGATCGTCAAGAGCCACGCGCAGGTGGACTACGACATCGTGAAGGGAGTCGATTTCCCCTGGCCGGTGGCGGAGACGATCCTGCAGCACCACGAGCGGCTCGACGGCTCGGGCTACCCGCAGGGGCTGAAGTCCGGGCAGATCATCCTGGAGGTGCGCATCCTCGCGGTCGCCAACGTGATCGAGGCGATGTCCTCGCAGCGGCCTTACTGGCCTGAGCTCGGGCTCGAGGTCGCGCTCGAGCAAGTGCAAAAGGACGCCGGCGAGAACCTCGACTCGGCCGTCGTGACGGCCTGCGTGCGGCTGTTCAAGGAAAAGGGGCTGGAGCTGCCGAGGACGCAATAACCGCCATCCGGGGCTTCGCGGATCCGCTGCTGTGGTCAACCTGGCGTGCAGCGTGCCAAGGGTCGGGCAATTCGAATTGAGCGGCGACGCTGCAGGCGCGTCGAGCGTACGATAGCCCCGTGCGAGGCTGTCCATTCCGGATCTCGGCTGGCGGCGCCGGGTCGGCGCGGACGGCGATCGGGCGATTGGCTGGGACGGCATGCGCGGTGCAGCTCGATTCCCCCTCACTTCAGCGGCAAGTTCGCCCATGCCCAGCCCGCTGCGCGTTCTGATCGTCGAGGACTCCGAGGACGACGCGCGGCTCCTGCATCGCAAGCTGCAGCTTGCGGGCTACGACGTCAGCTCCGAGCGCGTCGATTCCGCGGCGGCGATGCGCGCGGCCCTGGCCGGCGGCAATTGGGATCTCGTCCTGTGCGATTACGTCATGCCGGGTTTCGGCGGCCCGGAGGCCCTCGCCGTCGCGAAGGAGTGCGCCGCGGACCTGCCGCTCATCGTCGTGTCGGGGAAAATCGACGAGCAGACCGCGGTCGAGGCGATGAAGGCGGGCGCGGCCGATTTCGTGGCCAAGGCACACCTCGAGCGGCTGCTGCCGGCGGTCAAGCGCGAGCTGGCCGCGGTCGCGTCGCGCCACGGAATGCGTCAGGCGCACATTGAATGGCGCGCCGCGTTCGATGCGATGCGCGACGCGAGCTTCTTCCACGATTCCGAGTTCCGCATCGTGCGCGCCAATTTGGCGTACGCGGCGCGCGCGGGGATGCCGACCGAGGACCTGATCGGCAAGCGCTACTGGGAGGTGTTCCCGAAGCTCGACGGGCCGCTGCCCGGCTGCCGCTCGGCGACCGAGGTGCGCGAGGGGTGGGTCGAGGAAGAATTTGTGCTGCCGGGCGGTGAATCCTGCCTGTCGCGCTCCTACCGGATCACGAACGGCCGGGGTGAGTATCTCTACTCGTTTCACGTCTTGCAGGACGTCACCGAGCGCAACCGCGTGCGGGAGGCGATCGAGTTCAGCGAGCGCAAGTTCCGCTCGCTGATCGAGAACGCCTCCGACCTGGTGTGCGTCATCGACGCCGGCGGCCTGATCACCTACGTCAGTCCTTCGCTGGGGCGTCTCGGCGGTTACGAAGCCGGGGAAGTGCTGGGCCGCAACATCCTGGAGTTCACGCACCCGGACGACCTGCGGGCATCCGAGCAGGCGCTGGCGGCGGTCGTCCACGGCCCGGACGATCCATTCCACTCGGAATTACGGTTCCGCCGCAAGGACGGGGGCTTCGCGGTCCTGGACTCGATCGCCAGGAACCTGCTCGGCGACCCGGTTCTGAACGGAATCGTGATCAACGCGCGCGACGTGACCGAGCGCAAGCGCTCGGAGCAGGCGCTCAAGCTGTTCCGCGAGCTGATTGATCGCTCCAGCGACGCCATCGAGGTCGTCGACCCGGAGACGCTGCGCTATCTCGACGTGAACGAGAAGGCCTGCCAGGACCTGGGCTACAGCCGCGACGAGCTCCTGTCCATGAGGGTTACCGACGTCAACCCTACCCTGGATGCGTCCGCGATCGAGGCGCTCGAGACGCAGCTGCGTACGTCGGGATCGACCAGCCTGGAGACGTTCCACCGGCGCAAGGACGGCTCCAGCTTCCCGGTCGAAGTCCACGTCAAGCGTATTCACCTGGATCGGGCCTACCAGGTGGTCACCGTGCGCGACATTACCGCGCGCAACCGGCAGCGGCGCGAGCTCGAGTTCAAAAACCTCATCCTGTCCACCCAGTCGGAGTCGTCGCTCGATGCCATCCTGGTGGTGGACGAGAACGGAAGAATGATCTCGTTCAACCGCAGGTTCGTCGAGCTGTGGGGCGTCCCCGAAGAGGTGCTCCAGGCACGCTCCGACGAGCGCGCGTTGCAGTACGCGCTCGACAAGCTCGATAAGCCGGAGGAGTTCCTCGAGCGGGTGAAGTATCTCTACGAGCACAAGGACGAGAAATCCAGCGAGGTCGTCCGTATGAGCGACGGCAGGTTCCTCGACCGCTATTCCGCGCCGATGTTCGGGACCGCCGGCAAGTACCACGGGCGGATCTGGTACTTCCGCGACATCACCGAGCGCAAGCGCGGGGAGGAGCAGCTCAAGCGTTTGAACTGGGCGCTGCGCGCGCTCGGCCAGAGCAACTCCGCCCTGGTGCACGCGAGCAGCGAGGAGGAGCTGTTCCGCAGGTGCTGCGAGGCGATCACCAGCGCTGGGGGCTATCCCCTCGCCTGGATAGGGATCTCGCGCGACGATCCCGAGCGCTCGGTCCAGATCGTCGCGGCGGCCGGCCACGCGCTTTCGTACATGGAGGGGTTCAAAGTCTCGTGGGGCGAAGGGCCGCTCGGCGAGGGACCCGTCGGCACGGCAATCCGCACCGCGACGACGCAGGTGATCGAGGATTTCGCCGCCAGCCCCACCTTCGCGCCGTGGCGCGAGAGAGCACGCGCGTCCGGGCTTGCCAGCGCGATCGCGCTGCCAATTGTCGCCGAGGGGGCAGCGCCGGGGATCCTCACCATCTACGGCCAGGAGGTGAACGCTTTCGGGACGGCCGAGATCGCGTTGTTCGAGGAGCTTGCGTCCGACATCGGCTATGGAGTGGCCGCGCGCCGCACGCGGGTGGCCTACGACGAGGCGGTGACGGAGCGCGCGGAGCAGGCCCAGAGGCTGCGCGCCACCTTCGAGAGCGCCATCGCCGCGTTGGCGGCGACCGTCGAGCAGCGCGACCCGTACACGGCGGGCCACCAGCGGCGCGTGGCCGAGCTGGCAACGGCGATCGGGCGCGAGCTCGGGCTCGACGAGCACCGCCTCGATGGGCTGCGCGTCGCCAGCACCATTCACGACATCGGCAAGATCTACGTGCCGGCCGAAATCCTGGCGCGCCCAGGGCGGCTCAGCGCGGCCGAGTTCGCGATCGTCAAGAACCATGCGCAGGTGGGCTACGACATCGTGAAGGGGGTCGATTTTCCGTGGCCGGTGGCGGACACGATCCGACAGCACCACGAGCGGCTGGACGGCTCGGGCTACCCGCAGGGGCTGAAGGGGGAGAAAATCATCCTCGAAGCGCGCATCCTGGCGGTGGCCGACGTGGTCGAGGCGATCGCCTCGCACCGCCCGTACCGCCCGGCGGTTGGCATCGAGCCGGGACTGCAGCACATCGCCGCCGAAGCCGGTCGCCTTTACGACCCCGAGGTGGTGGCGGCCTGCGTGCGGCTATTCAACGACAAGCGCTTCGAGCTGCCGGCGCACTAGCCGCGCACGAACCGGGTGCCGGCGGTGCCGGCGAGCGCCGGGGTGAGATGCGGTGCGTCGGTGACGATCCCCTCAGGGCCGCCGCCCTCCAGGAATTCGATCACCGCACGGACCTTCGGACCCATGCTGCCCTTGTCGAACTGGTTGTCGGCGTAGAAGCGCTTCGCTTCGGCGAGCGTCATGCGCTCGATCCAGCGCTGGGTCGGCTTGCCGAAGTCGATCGCCACGCGCTCCACGCCGGTGGCGATCGCGAGGCGGTCCGCGCCCAGGCTGCGCGCGAGCAGGCTCGAGGCGAGGTCCTTGTCGATCACCGCCTCGACGCCGCGGAAGTAGCCCTCGACGTCGCGCACGACCGGGATGCCGCCGCCGCCGCAGGCCACCACCACGTAGCCGGCGCCGAGCAAATGCGAGATCACCTCGAGGTCGAGGATCGCCTGCGGCGCGGGGGAGGGCACCACCCGGCGCCACCCACGTCCGGGGTCGGGGCGCACCTGCCAGCCCAGGTCCGCGGCGCGGCGCTGCGCCGTGGCTTCGTCCATCGGCGAGCCGATCGGCTTGGTGGGGTCGCGAAACGCCGCGTCGTCGCGATCGACCAGCACCTGGGTGACCAGCGCCACCGCCTCGCGCGCCATGCCGCGGCGCCGGAACTCGTTGCGCAGCGCTTTCACGAACATGTAGCCAAGCGCGCCCTGCAGGTCGGCGCCGGCGTAGTCCATGGGCACTGGGATCACCTCGTGCAGGGCCAGCTCGGAGCGCCTCAGGATGAATCCCATCTGCGGCCCGCTGCCGTGGGTGAGCACCACGCGCCAGCCCGCGGCGAGCAGCTCGACCACGTGCTGCACCGTCTCGCGCGCGGTTGCGTACTGGTCCGGGATGCTGCGATGCTGTTCGTCGCGGATCAGTGCGTTGCCGCCTACCGCCACCACTGCGAGCTTCGCCTCGTCGTTCATCTCGGCCTCCTCGTTGCGCCCGGCGCCGGGGCGGGTCCGCGGCGCCGCGTGTTCGTTAGCGCTGCGCAAGCAGCGCGTCCAGCGCGCTGACCGCCTGCACGAAGCAGGCGAGCGGCGCGCGCGTCAGCCCGGCGCCGATCTGCCCGATGCCCGCGTCGCGGTGCGCGATGCCGGTGTTGATCACCGGCTCGATGCCGGTGTCCACGACTTTGCGCGCGTCGATCCCGGCCGCAGTGCCGCGGAAGTCGAGCGCCGGCAGCTGGAACGCGCTCGACTCGCCCAAGGCGATGTGGCGCATGCGCAGCGAGTTGGCGATCGCGTCCTGCGCAGTTCCGCCGACGAACTTCACGATCGCAGGCGCCGCGGCCATCGCGAAACCGCCGAACCCGGCGGTCTCGGTGATCGCGCTGTCGCCGAGGTCGCGCGCGGCGTCCGCAGAGGAGTAGCCCGGGAAGTACAGCCCGTCGATGAACGCCGCCGGGGCGGTGAACCAGCGCTCGCCCAGGCCGCTGACGCGGATGCCGAACTCGACGCCGTTGCGCGCCATGGCGGTCACCATGCTCGCGCCCGCAAAGCCGTGCGCCGCCTCGAGCATCGCCTTGCAGGCGGCCATCGAGATGTTGAGGAAGAAGTGCTCGTTGCCGGCGATGAACTCGAGCGCCTCGGCGAGCGGACCCGGCGCGGTGCCGCTGCGCGCCAAGGGGGCGGCGAGGCGGCGCAGCAGCAGCGCGCTGGCGGCGGCGTTGCGGTTGTGCACCTCGTCGCCCATGTTCAGCGCCTGCGCCATGAGCGGCTTGAGCTCGATCCCGCCGAGCGCCGCCAGCGCCGCGCCCACGGCGGGCGCCAGCGTGGACTCGATCCACTTCAGCCGGGCGAGCACCTCCGGGCCGAAGGAGCCGAAGCGCAGCGCCTTGCCGAGTCCCTCGTTGAAATTGCTGAACGCGCGGCGCCCGTGCGTGGCGTCCTCCACGATCCATACCGGCATCGAGGGGCTGATGATGCCGGCCATGGGCCCGACGGCGGAGTGATGGTGGCAGGGCGCGAACGCGATCGCGCCGCGATCGGCGAGCGCGCGCGCGGCGTGCGCATCCTGCTCCCAGCCTTCGTACAGGATCGCGCCGACGATTGCGCCCCGCATCGGCCCGCACATGCGCGTCCATTCGATCGGCGGGCCGGCGTGCAGGATCATTCGCTCGCCCAGGCCCGGCAGCGCGTCGCGCGCGGCGGCCACGCTGCGCAGGACCGGGGAAACCGCCTGGAACGCGGCCAGCGCCTTGCGGTTGGCGTCCTCGATGAGCGGATGATTCACGAGCCGGGCGAGCGCCATGCCCGCGGCCGGATCTCCCAGCGCCGGCGGCGCCCAGTCGAGCTGGATCGCCGTGCCGCCGGCGTGAGCGATCGCCTCGGCGAACTGCGCCAGGCCGACGTTGATCACCGCGGGCGCCGCGCTAGTGAGCCTGGCCATGTCCGGAGGCGATCGCGATCGCCATGCGCGCGGCCTGCGCGTTGCTGGTCCCGAGAATGACCCCTGCCTCGCGCAGCGCTGCTTCCTGGCGCGCGAGTCCCTGCGGGTCGGCCTGCGTTCCGCACACGAAGGCGACTACCGCCAGAGTGCGCCCTGCGCGCTGCGCGGCCGAGCGCGCGTCGCGGATCGCCGGCAGCATCTCGGCGGCCGGGTCGGGGTGGGCGCCGTAACCCAGCACGACATCGAGCAGGATCACCGCCACCTCGGGATCCTCGGCTTCGCGCCGGATGCGCTCGTTGCGCAGGCGATGATCGATCATCGGGTGCGGGCGGCCGCGCGTGAATTCGTCGTCGCCTAGGTCGACGAGCGTATGGCCGCGGCTGCGCCACACGTCCTGCAGCGCGGCGGCCGCGCCGACGGGGGTGTTCGAGTGCACCTCCTGCAGCGCCCGCGACAGCAGCAGCGTGGCCTCGTAGCAGAAGGTGCCGCCGCTATAGAGCCCGCGCACGTAGCGCTGTTCGCGCCTGAGCGATAGCGCCGGAAGAGGAGGCAGTGCCTCGGGCGCAGCCTGCGGCGCTTCGCCGCGGGCAAGCGCCCCCGCCATGTTGGCGGCATCGGCGAGCGTCGCTGCGGCCACCACGTTGCCGCCTTCGACCTCGCGCGCGGCGGCCCCCAGCAGGCAGGCGACGACCGGCTTGCCCGCCGCGCGCGCCTTGGCCAGCACCTGGTCCGCGACCGCCGGGGCGGGTGGCTTGGATATCAGGACGATGATGCGCGTGGCCGGGTCGCCGGCGAGCTCATCGAGCGCCGCGAGCATGGTCGCGCCGCCGATCTCGGCGTGCAGGTCGCGGCCGCCGGTGCCCAGCGCATGGGACACGCCGACCCCGGCGCGGTCGAGCAGCGAAGTGATCTGCTGCATGCCGGTTCCGGATGCGCCGACCACGCCCACCGGACCGCGCCGCACAGCATTGGCGAAGCCGAGCGGCACCCCGCCCACGATCGCGGTACCGCAGTCCGGGCCCATCATCAGAAGCTCGCGCTCGCGCGCCTCGCGCTTGAGGCTCGCCTCGTCGGCGAGGCTCACGTTGTCGCTGAACAGCATCACGTGCAGCCCGAGGCGCAGCGCCTTGAGCGCTTCGGCGGCGGCGTATTCCCCGGGGGTGGAAATCAGGGCCAGATTGGCGCCCGGGGCGGCCGCCAGCGCCATCTCGATGCTGCGCGGCGGCAGGGCGCGCGGCGCGCCGGGCTGCGGCCCGGGCTCGGGCGATCCCGCCAGAGCGCGCTCGGTTTCTTCCAATGCCGCCTGCAGCGCGGCCGGCGCCTCGCCGCGAACCACCGCGAGCAGGTCGCCCGGCGCGGCGTCCACCGGGCCCTCGAGCAGGCCGGCCTCGCGCAGCAGCGCGAGGTTCCCGGCGGTGGCCATCACTACCGATGCCTGCTCGATGCCGGGCAGCACGCCGACGCGCGCCGAGAGCTGCATCAGCGCGACCGAGTCGCGGTAGGTGTTGCGGATGATGCGGATGGCCGCGGGCATGGGGCAGTGGCGTGGCGCAACGGGGGCGGCGCGGGGCACGCTGCTTGCAGTTGTCCCGGGTCGGCGCGGTCGCATATACTGCGACCACTCAAGTATACATGGTTGTATGCAGGTGGCTTGGCTGCGGGCAGTCCTCGAGACGAGCGCGACGGCCGGGGTCCGCGGAGAGTCATGAGCACGGCGCGAGACAGTCTCGACATCGGCTGGCTGCGGCAGGCGTACCTGTCGGGCGTGCGCCGTCCGTCGGCCGTGCTCGAGCAGGTCCTCGAGCGCATCGCGCGCCGCGGCGACGATCACGTCTGGATCGAGCGGGTGCCGCGTGCGGCGCTGGAGGCGCGGGCGCTCGAGCTCGAGCGCGCCTCGCCCGACGCGCTGCCGCTGTACGGCATTCCGTTCGCGATCAAGGACAACATCGACCTGGCGGGCCTGCCGACCACGGCCGCCTGCCCGGACTACGCCTATGTGCCGCGGGCGAGCGCGGCGGTGGTGCAGCGGCTGCTCGACGCGGGCGCGATCGCGATCGGCAAGACCAATCTGGACCAGTTCGCCACCGGGCTGGTGGGCACCCGTTCGCCCTACGGCGCATGCCGCAACCCGTTCGACCCGCAGTACATCTCGGGTGGGTCCAGCTCCGGCTCGGCGGTCGCGGTGGCCGCGGGGCTGGTGAGTTTCGCGCTCGGCACCGACACCGCGGGTTCGGGCCGGGTGCCGGCGGCGTTCAACAACCTCGTCGGCCTCAAGCCCTCGCTCGGCCTGCTCTCCACGCGCGGCGTGGTGCCGGCGTGCCGCTCGCTCGACTGCGTCTCGATTCTCGGCCTCACGGTGCGCGATGCGCAGGCGGTGCTGCGCGTCGCGCAGGGCTACGACGGCAAGGACCCTTATGCGCGCCCCGCGCCGCAGGCGGCGGCGCGCGCCTTCGGCGAGCGCTTCCGCTTCGGCGTGCCGGGAAAGGGCACGCTCGAATTCTTCGGCGACCGCGATTACGAGCGGCTGTTCGGCGCGGCGCTCGAGCGGCTCGAGGCGCTCGGCGGCGAGCGCCTCGAGCTCGACTTCCGGCCCTTCCTCGATGCCGCGCGGCTGCTCTACGAGGGGCCGTGGGTCGCCGAGCGCTGGCTGGTGATCCGCGAGCTTCTCGCGCGCAAACCCGAGGCGATCCGGCCGGACACGCGGCGCGTGATCGAGAAGGCGGCCTCGTTCTCCGCCGCGGACGCCTTCGCCGCGGCCTACCGCCTGCAGGCGCTGCGCCACGAGGCCGAGGCGGCCTGGGCGGCGGTCGAGCTGATCGTCACCCCGACCGCGCCGACCGTCTATACGCTCGCCCAAGTCGAGGCCGAGCCGATCGTCCTCAACAGCCGGCTGGGCACCTACACCAACTTCGTCAACCTGTTCGACCTGGCCGCGCTCGCCGTGCCGGCCGGATTTCGCGCCGACGGCCTGCCGTTCGGCGTCACGCTGCTCGCGCCGGCGTTCAGCGATGCTGCGCTGTGCGCGCTGGGCGAGCGCTTGCAGCGCGCCTTCGGCCTGCCGCTCGGGGCCACTGGCCTCGCGCTGCCCGAGCAGCAGGTGCCGCGCGCGGCCGCCGCGCAGCGGCCGGCGACGGTACGCCTGGTGGTGTGCGGAGCGCACATGTCGGGGCTGGCGCTCAATCGCGAGCTGCTCGAGCGCGGCGCGCGCTTGGTGCGCGCCTGCCACACCGCGCCCCAGTACCGCCTGTTCGCCTTCGAGGTGTTCGCGCCGCCGCGGCCCGGCCTGCTGCGCGCGGCGCAAGGCGCGGCGATCGAGGTCGAGGTGTGGGAGATGCCGGAGGCGGCGTTCGGCGGCTTTGTGGAGGGCATTCCGGCGCCGCTCGGCATCGGCACGCTCGAGCTGGAGGACGGGGAGCGCGCGCGCGGCTTCCTGTGCGAGCACTACGCCACGACGGGCGCGCGCGAGATCACGCATTTGGGCGGCTGGCGCGCCTACCTCTCTGCCGGGCGCCGCGCCGCGGCGAGCGGCTGATCGATCGGAGGAAGACGATGGCGGTGGTTCAGGCTGAACCCTACGAATTCGGGCTCGATCCGGCGCATTGCGCGCTGCTGATCATCGACATGCAGCGCGACTTCGTTGATCCGGGCGGCTTCGGCGAGGCGCTCGGCAACGACGTGGCGCTGCTGCGCAAGGCGATCGCGCCCACGCGGCGCGTGCTCGAGGCGGCGCGCGACCTCGGCATGCTGGTGATTCATACGCGCGAAGGGCACCGCCCGGACCTCACCGACTTGCCGCCCAGCAAGAAGCTGCGCGGGCGGCTCAAGACCGGTATCGGCGATCGTGGCCCGATGGGCCGCATCCTGGTGCGCGGCGAATATGGCCACGACATCGTGGACGAGCTCAAGCCGGTCGCCGGCGAGCCGATCGTCGACAAGCCCGGCAAGGGTGCCTTCTACGCCACCGACCTCGACGCGATCCTGCACGACCGGGGCATCCGGCAGCTGGTGGTGTGCGGCGTGACCACCGAGGTGTGCGTGAACACCACCGTGCGCGAGGCCAACGACCGCGGCTACGATTGCCTGGTGCTGGAGGATTGCGTCGGCTCGTACTTCCCGGAGTTCCAGAAGGCGGCGCTGGCGATGATCAAGGCCCAGGGCGGGATCTTCGGCTGGGTCGGCAATTCGCAGCGATTGCTGGAGGCGTTGAATAAGGGCTGAAGCCCATCCGAGCGACCGGACGTCGCAAGTCTCGACAGGAGGAGGGTAGCGATGGCAAGCGAAAGCGGTACGGCTCAAGTGCGCTGGTGGGTGCCGGGGGACTGGAACGGCTTCTTCGGACTGTTCACCAACGTGATCCTCAACGTGATCGTGCTCACCGGGCTGTGTCTCGGCGTGGTGCACCTGCCTGCGGACACGGTGTTCGGGCGCATCCTGCCGGCGCTCGGCATCGCGCTGCCGATCGGCAACCTCTATTACGCGTACCTCGCCTGGAAGCTCGCGCACAAGGAGGGCCGCAGCGACGTGGCGGCCATGCCCTACGGCCCGAGCGTGCCGCACATGTTCATCGTCGTATTCGTGATCATGCTGCCGGTGTACCTCAAGACCAGGAACCCGATGCTCGCCTGGGAGGCGGGCCTCGCCTGGGCGTTCATCATCGGCGTGATCATTCTCTCTGGAATCCTGTTCGGGCCATGGATCCGCGCGCACACGCCCCGGGCCGCGATGCTCGGCACGCTCGCGGGCATCTCGATCGCGTTCATTTCGATGCGGCCGGCGTTCCAGATGTGGGAAGTTCCCTGGATCGCGTTCATCTCGTTCGCCATCGTGCTGATCAGCTGGACCGCCAACGTGCGCCTGCCCTGGGGCCTGCCCGGGGGCCTGGTCGCCGTGATCGTCGGCATCGTGGTCGGCTGGATCGCGTATTTTTTCGGCTGGAGCGACGTCGTGCAGGCCGTCCAGGTGAAGGCGTCGTTCGCGGAGTTCGGCCTGCACCTGCCGGTTCCGGGGGGGGAGGTGTGGCACGGCCTGATCGGCGTCGCGCCGCTGCTGGTCACCGCGATCCCGCTCGGTATCTACAACTTCACCGAGGCGATGAACAACGTCGAGAGCGCCGCCGCCGCGGGCGACTCATATGATCTTCGCAAGATCCTCGCCGCCGACGGCATCGGCGCGATCGTGGGCTCGATCCTGGGCAGCCCGTTCCCGCCGGCGGTGTACATCGGCCACCCGGGCTGGAAGGCGGTCGGCGGGCGCATCGGCTACTCGCTCGCCACCGGCGTCGTGATCGCGCTGGTGTGCTTTCTCGGCCTGACCGCGCTGTTGCTCGCGGTGGTGCCGCTGGTCGCGATCCTGCCTATCCTGCTCTACATCGGGCTGGTGATCGGCGCGCAGGCGTTCCAGGCCTCGCCGAAGGAGCACGCGCCAGCCGCAGTGCTGGCGATCATTCCCAACATCGCCGCGTGGGGCCAGCTGCAGGTCGACAGCGCTCTGAACGCGGCCGGCACCTCGGCCGCACAGGTCGGCGCCGGCAAGCTGATGGGCACCGGCGTCGTGTACCACGGCATGGCGCTGCTCGGCGGGGGCGCGGTGCTGGCGGGGCTGGTGCTGGGTGCGATGGCTGCTTTCATCATCGACCGCAAGTTCACACAGGCGGCGATGTATGCGTTCGCCGGCGCGGTGCTGTCGTTCTTCGGCTTCATCCACGGCGCTCAGCTCGGGTTCGGCGTGTCGCCGCTGATCGCGCTCGGCTATGCGATGTTCGGCGGCATCTGCCTGATCGCCGGCATGCAGCATCGGCCGCAGCGCGAGGCGCCCGGATGAGCGCGACATTGCGCGCATGAGCGCCGTTACGGGCCTGCGCCAGGCGCGGACCCTCGAGGTGCTGCGGGCGGGCGAGCTTGCCCGCGCGGCGCTCGAGCGCAGTGGCGGCATTGCCACGGCGTTGCCGGCCCCGGCCGGCGGTCCCTACTACAGGGCCGCGGGTGAGCTGCTGTGGGTGGGGCCGCACCTGCCTGCGATGCACCCGCGCGCCGTGGTGACGGCCCAAGCGCGTCCGCCGGGGGCGCTGCTGCGCCTGGGCTCGCTGCCGGCGGGCGGCTGGACCGCCGAGCTCTTCGAGCCGCAGGACGCGGCCCGGCTGTGTTCGGGCGCCGGAGGCCTGCGCCAAGCGCTGGCGCGCGACGATGCGACGCGCGGCTACGGTGCGCTGCTCGCCGGGCGCTCGCCGGACTTTCCCCTGAGCCTGGGGGTCGACCGGGTGCGTGCTCTCGCGGCCGCTTACGCGAACGGCGATCCGGAGGGTGCGCACGCAGCCTCGCGGCCGCTGCTTGGGTTCGGCACCGGCCTCACGCCCTCGGGCGACGATCTCGTCGGCGCGGCGCTGTTCGGGAGGCGCTTGCTAGCGCCGCGTGATGCGCGCTGGGCGGCGCTCGCCGAAGCCCTGGCGCTCGAGGTCGTGGCGCGCAGCCACCCTGTGAGCGCGGCGCTGTTCGGCGATCTCGTGCGCGGCCGCAGTTTCGCGCCCCTGCACGCGGCGGCGCAGGCGCTCGCCGCGGGCGACCACGCCGGCGCGCTGGCCGCGGCGCGCGCGCTCGGCGCCATTGGCCACTCCTCCGGCTGGGATATGCTCACGGGATTCATGCTCGGGCTGGGCGTCGCGCTGCCGGACTGAGCTCCGCGGCGAAGGATAGACGTGACGAGCAAGCGCATCGGGCAAGACAGCGCGCGGCTGGCCGACGCGGTCTATCAGCGGGTGAAGGCGGACATCTTCGAGTTCCGGATGCTGCCCGGCGCGGGGTTCTCGGAGAACGAGATCGCCGCGCGTGCCGGGGTGAGCCGCACGCCGGTACGCGAGGCGCTGCTGCGCCTGGAGCGCGAGGGCTTCGTCGAGCTGCAGCCGAAGAGCGGCTGGAGCGTCAAGGCGCTCGACTTCGAGCACTTCGAGCAGCTCTACGACGTGCGCGTGATCCTGGAGCTGGCGGCGCTCGCGAAGCTGTGCGCGGGCGATATCGGCGGCGCGCTCGAGGGGCTGAAAGCGGTGTGGCTGGTGCCGCCGCGGCAGCGGCGCAGCGACTGGATCGAGGTGGCGCAGCTCGACGAGGCGTTCCACGCCGCGCTGGTTCGGGCGGCGGGCAACCCGGAGCTGGCACGCATCCACGGCGACATCACCGAGCGCATCCGAATCATCCGGCGGCTGGACTTCACCCAGCGCGAGCGCATCGAGCGCACCTACGAGGAGCACGCCGCGATCCTGCGCGCGGTGCTGGCGCGCAAGGCGCAGCAGGCCGGACTGCTGCTGCGCGCGCACATCGAGGCATCGAAGCTCGAGGTGCGCAAGATCTCGCTGCACCGGCTGCATCTCGCGCACCGCGATGCCCGCGCCGCGCGGCCGCTGCCTGCGGCGCCGCGATTGCGTGGCCCGGGGCGCAGCCGGTAACATCGCCCGCCATGGCTCGCACAACCCGCGAGCACGACGGAGGAGCGCCATGGCGCAATCCAGATGGAAGATCAGTGGCGAGTACATGGAGAGCTGCAACTGTGACTACCTGTGCCCGTGCATTTTCACCAATCCTCAGGCGCCGGCCACCCACGACCAGTGCACCTCGCTGCAGGTGTACCGCATCGAGCGCGGCAGCTACGGCGAGGTCGCGCTCGACGGCCTGGCGTTCGCTCTTGTCATCCGCTCGGGCAGGGTGATGTCCGATGGCAACTGGATCTTCGCCGGCGTGATCGACGAGGCGGCCGCTCCCGCGCAGCGCGAGGCGCTGAGCGCCATCGTCAGCGGGGAGGCTGGCGGTACGCCGGCGCGCATCCGTGACATGCTGGTGAGCGATTTCCGCGGCGTGGCGGTGAAGCCGATCGTGTTCACGGCGGACGGCCTGAAGCGCGCGGCGTCGATTCCCGGGGTGCTCGAGTTCGCGATCGAGGGCGTGCCCTCCAGGCGCAACAACGGCGAGCCCTTCTACCTCGACAACACGGCGCATCCCGCCAACGGCAGGCTCGCGCTCGCCAGGTCCGGGCACACCCGCCTGCGCGGCTTCGGCCTCGAGCTGGAAATCGCGGGCAAGGGCAACAACGGCCACTACGCGCCGTTCAGCTGGTCGGCCTAGGTGCTGCTGCGAAGCGAGCGCGCCGCGACCGTCGCGGCGCTCTTCGGGGTCAGCGCGCTGGCGTGGCTCTACCTGTTCCACGTCGCCGGCGCGATGCACGCAATGAGCGCGGTCATGCCGGGCATGGCGATGGGGGACATGCGGCCGGCTCCCTGGTCGGGGAGCAAGCTGGTCCTGGTGTTCGTGATGTGGTGGGTGATGATGACCGGGATGATGCTGCCCGGCGCGATTCCCATGATCCTGATCTTCGGCACCGTCAACCGGCGCCGGCGCGCGCGCGGCCAGGCGTACCTGCCGAGCGCCGTGTTCGCCGCCGGCTACCTGATCGCGTGGGGCGTCTTCAGCCTGGGCGCCACGCTCGCGCAATGGCGGCTCGAGCAGGCGGCGCTCCTGCTGCCGTCGTTGAAGATCGAAAGCACCCTGCTCGGCGCCGCGCTGTGGGTGAGCGCGGGCCTGTATCAGTGGTCCCCGCTCAAGCGTGCCTGCCTCGCGAAGTGCCGCTCGCCGATCGATTTCGTCGTCAACCGCTGGCGCGACGGATGGCTGGGCGCGCTGCGCATGGGACTCGAGCATGGCGCCTACTGCCTGGGCTGCTGCGCGCTGCTGATGGCGCTGCTGTTCATCGGCGGGGTGATGAATCTGTTCTGGATTGCGGTGCTCGGGGTGTTCGTCCTGTTCGAGAAGCTGCTTCCCGCCGGTGAACGGGTGGCGCGCGTCGGCGGCGTGCTGATGATCGCCTTCGGAGTGTTCCTGCTGGCGTGGGGTTGATGCGAGCGAGGTCGCTGGCGGGGTCGGGCGCGGGAACGTCAGGACGGAGTCAGCGATGCCGCAGGCGCGTCAGATAATGACGTTGCGCCTCGGACTGCGGCGCTGCCGCTCGGGCAGGAACGAGGCGTATCATTCATACATGCGTGGCGTCGGCGGCCACAATCCGCTCGGGCCGATGATTGGGCACTGGATACAGGAGACTTGATATGGGCGAGTTCAGCATCTGGCACTGGCTGATCGTCCTGGTGATCGTAATGCTGATTTTCGGCACCAAGAAGCTGCGCAACATCGGCACCGATCTTGGCGGCGCGGTGCGCGGATTCAAGGAAGGCATGCGCGAGGGCACTGCGGACAAGCCCGCAGATAAGACCACGGAGGCGTCGCCGCAGATCACCGGCCAGACCGTCGAGGGCGAAGTGAAGGAGAAGACCGAGACCACGGTCTGAGCGCGCTCGCGCGGCGCGTTCGGTGGCTCGCCAAGGCGCCTTCTCCGGGCGCCTTTTTCGCCTCTTGAAAGCGGCATGTTACGAATAGGTGTCGACCTCGGCGGCACCAAGATCGAGGTGCTGGCGCTAGACGGCGTGGGGCGCGAGGTCTTCCGCAAGCGCATTCCCACGCCGCAGGGCGACTACGCCGCCACGCTGCGCACGGTGGCGGCCCTCGTGGACGACGCCGAGCGCGAGATCGGCGCGCGCGCCACGGTCGGCGTCGGCATGCCGGGCACGCTTTCGCTCGTCACGGGCCTGGTGAAGAACGCCAATTCGACCTGCCTGATTGGCCACCCGCTCAAGCAGGACCTGGAACGCGTGCTCGGACGCGAGGTGCGGCTCGCCAACGACGCCAACTGCTTCGCGCTGTCGGAGGCCGTGGACGGGGCCGGGCGGGGCGCCGCGGTCGTGTTCGGGGTGATTCTCGGCACCGGCGTCGGCGGCGGTATCGTGGTGCGCGGGCGGGTGCTCGAAGGCGCCAACGCGATCGCCGGCGAATGGGGGCACAACCCGCTGCCGCTGCCGCAGGCCGCCGACCTTCCGCTGCCGGACTGCTACTGCGGGCGCGCGGGCTGCGTGGAGACCTACCTGTCCGGGCCCGCCATGGCACGCGAGCACCGGAGGCGGACGGGGCGGGAGCTCGATCCGCCGCGGATCGCGGCGCGCGCGGCCGAAGGCGATGCGGACTGCGAGGCCACGCTCGCACGCTACGAGGAGCGCCTCGCGCGCGCGCTCGGCTCGATCATCAACGTGCTCGACCCGGACGTAATCGTGCTCGGGGGCGGGATGTCCAACCTCGCGCGCTTGTACGAGGGCGTGCCGCGCCTGTGGAACCGCTACGTGTTCTCGGATCACGTCGCCACGCGCCTCGCGCGCCACGCGCACGGCGATTCGAGCGGGGTGCGCGGCGCCGCCTGGCTGTGGGGCGGGCCGCAAGGCGGGCATTGAAGCGAACGGTTTCAACGGAGGACGCGTGAAAGTCACCGTGTACGGCATCAGGAACTGCGACACGATGAAGAAGGCGTTCGCGTGGCTCGAGGCGAAGGGCGTCGCCTACTCTTTCCACGACTACAAGAAGGCGGGCGTACCGTTCGGCAAGCTCGACGCCTGGGCGAAGCGCGCCGGCTGGGAGTCGCTCGCGAATACCCGCGGGCCGACCTGGCGCAGGATCCCCGAGGCGCGGCGCGCAAACCTCGACCGGGCGCGCGCGATCGAGTTGCTCGAGGCAAATGCGAGCGCCATCCGCAGGCCGGTCGTCGAGGCCGGAGGAAAGCTGCTCGTCGGTTTCGATCCAGACGAGTTCGCCCGCGCGCTCGGGAGCCGGTAGACGCGCGGTCTGATCGAGTAGCGCCCGCCGCTGCGGCACCGGGCGCCTTCGCAGGCACGCTTTTCGCTAAGATGCCTGCAAAGGAGGTCACATGGAATTTCCCCCTCAGCTGCAACCCGGTCTGACCGGTGACTCCGAGCTGGTGGTCGGCGAGGAGCACACCGCGCCGAGCATCGGCAGCGGCAAGGTGCACGTGCTCGGCACGCCCGTGATGATCAACCTGTTCGAGGCCGCGGCGCTTGCCGCGTGCGAGCACCTGCTGCCGGCGGGGTATCAGAGCCTGGGGACGCGGCTCGACGTGCGCCATCTCGCGGCGACGCCGGTCGGCATGCGCGTGCGCGCGCGCGCCGAGCTGATCTGGGTGCAGGGGCGCACGCTCACCTTCCGCGTCGAAGCGCGCGACGAGAAGGACCTGATCGGCGACGGGTTGCACGAGCGCGTGGTGGTCGACGTCGCCAGGTTCGACCAGCGGGTGCAGGCCAAGCTCGGGTCGAGGTAGGGAAGGAAGGGAAGGGAAGGGAGCAGCGGAGCGGCGCAGGCACGCCTGCGGCGGTCTCCGGTTTTAAAATCGGAGATCGAAAAGAAAAGCCGGTCGTGGCTTTTCCACGACCTCCGTCATTTGCATGGGTCGAAGTGTGACCCATGCAAATGACGGAGACACGGAGAACCTGGAGGTGCACGCTACGCGCGACGAGCGTGGTTCCCTCAATGCCCTCCCGCCGCCCCGGCGCCGAAGGGCGGCCGCGTGGTCCACAGCAACGGGATGATCGCCAGGAACAGCACGCCCACGATCCAGAAGATGTCGTTGGTCGCGAGCATGTAGGACTGGCTTACCAGCAGGCGCTCGAGCTCCGCCTGCGCCGCGCCCGCGGCCATGCTCAGGCCGTGCAGCGTGTCCAGGAAGTGGCGCGTGGTCGCGTCGTACAGGCTGATGTGCTCGCTGAGCTGGGTGCGGTGCAGGTTTTGGCGCCTGTCCCACAGCGAGATCGCGAGCGAGGCGCCGAAGCTACCCGCCATCATGCGCAGGAAGTTCTGCAGGCCGGTCGCGTTGGCGATGCGCGCGGTGGGGATGCCGCCGAGGTTGATCGCGATCAGTGGGGTGAAGAAGAACGCGACGCCGACCCCCTGCAGCAGCTGCGGCAAGGCGATGGTGGCGAAATCGGCCTCGGTGTTGAAGTGCCCGCGCCAGAACGCGACGGTCGCGAACACGACGAAGCCGACGGTGGCGAGCAGGCGCGGGTCCACGCGGCCAATGATGCGTCCCACGAGCGGCATGAAGATCACCGCGAAGATGCCCGCCGGCGCCAGCGCGTAGCCGGCCCACTGCGAGTTGTAGCCGAGCTGGGTCTGCAGCCACAGCGGCAGCACGATGATGCTGGCGAAAAACAGCGCGAAGCCGAGCGCCAGCGCGATCGCGCCGCGGCCAAAGTTGTGGAAGCGGAACAGCCCCAGGTCGACCACCGGATGCGCCTCGTTCAGCTCCCAGGCGAGGAACAGGCAGAAGCCGAGCAGTGCGAGCAGGCCGAAGCCGACGATGGTCGTGGAGTGGAACCAGTCGAGCTCGTTGCCCTTGTCGAGCATGATCTGCAGGCTGCCGACCCACACCACCAGCAGCACCATGCCGACGCGGTCCACGGGCAGCTTGCGGGTGGGCGTCTCGCGGTCGTGCATCATCTCCCAGGTGGCGAACGAGGCGAAGATGCCGATCGGGATGTTGATGAAGAAGATCCACGACCAGTGAAAGTTCTCGGTGATCCAGCCCCCGAGCAGCGGCCCGAGGATTGGCGCCACCACGATGGTGATGCCCCAGATCGCCAGGCCGGTGGAGCGCTTCTCGGGCGGGTAGCTCGCCAGCAGCAGCGCCTGCGACAGCGGCACCATGAACCCGGCCGCCGCGCCCTGCAGCACGC
>Ga0307374_10001977_pt1 | contig 37237 bp, 27 predicted proteins | sample OX3MG_FD_202532 | JGI IMG/M metagenome (GOLD analysis project Ga0307374, IMG submission 202532) | Soil microbial communities from Risofladan, Vaasa, Finland - OX-3 | ecosystem: Environmental > Terrestrial > Soil > Coastal area > Acid sulfate soil | place: Finland: Risofladan, Vaasa | collected... | reverse complement strand
CGCTGGGCGTCGTTGAAGTAGGCCGGCACAGTGATCACCGCGTCGGTCACCTTCTCGCCGAGGTAGGTCTCGGCATCGGCCTTCAGCTTCTGCAGCACCATCGCCGAGATCGCCTCGGGGGTGTAGCGGGCGCCCTGAACCTCGACCTCGGCGCGCCCCTCCTTGCCCGCCACCACGTGGTAGGAGACAATGGCCCGCTCGCTGGTCACCTCATTGAACAGGCGCCCCATGAAGCGCTTGATCGAATAGATCGTGTTCTCGGGGTTGACGGCCGCCTGACGGCGGGCCAGCTGGCCCACCAGCCGCTCCCCGGCCTTGGTGAAGGCCACCACCGACGGGGTGGTCCGCCCGCCCTCGGCGTTGGCAATCACGACGGGCTCCCCCGCCTCCATCACGGCGACCACCGAATTGGTGGTTCCGAGGTCGATCCCGACGGTCTTGGCCATGAAAGTCTTGGAACCTCCCAGATCCTGCCGGAGCCGGCGCACCGATGCGGCGCCCGGGTCCCCCCACGTCCCTACCGTACCGCGCCGGGCGGACGGCGAAACCCACCGGGGCGCCGGCTCGGCCGGCCCCTGCGCGCATCGGGCGGAGGGGAGCGGCCGGGTCACCCCCGACCAGCCCCGGCGTCCGCTCCCGCTCGGCGCCGCCACCGGCTCGCTCGCGACCGATGGGGCCGCGCGGCGGGCGCGGGGACCGGGACGGGCCGCGGTGGAGCCGCGACAATGGGGCGATGGGGAGTGCGGTCCCGCGAGCGCCCGGCCCACGCGGACGCCAGCGCAGCGGGGGGGGACGGGCCTGGACCGGGATCGTCGCCGGCTCGCTCGCCCTGGTCATCTTGGTGCTGGTGCCGGCGGGGGCGCTGGCGGTCCGGGTGAGACCGCAGCGCCCGGCGGCCGGCCCCCTCCCCTGGTTGTCGGTCCGGGGAGGGGTCATCGTCGACGGGCGCGGCCGTGAGGTCCTCCTCCGCGGCTTCAACGATGATGAGCTGCTCCGGCCCGCCCAGCTCCCCTCGGCGCTGACCGCACAGGACGCGGCCCTGATCCAGGCGGAGGGCTTCGACGTGGTCCGGCTGCCGATCGCCTGGTCGCGGCTGGAGCCCCGGCCCGGGCAGCTCAGCCACAGCTACCTCAATCGGATCGTGCGGCTGGTCCGGCTCTGCGCCGCCCACCGCCTCTACACCGTCATCGACATGCACACCGAGGACTTCGGCCCCGCCTTCGGAGGCATCGGCGCACCCCGGTGGCTGCGGGTGCCGCTGGTCCCCAACCTGCAGCTCCCGGGGCTGGGGGCGGCCTGGCGACGCCACCTCTCCCCCGCCGTCAACGCCGCCCTGGCGGCGTTCTGGCTCACGCCCGGCTGGCAGAACCTCTACTGGGGGGCGCTGGCGCAGGTGGCCCGGCGGCTCCGCCCGTTCTCCGGCGTCGCCGGCTACGACCTCTACAACGAGCCCCATCCCCTGCCGATCCCGCCGGCGCTCTTCGAGACCCGGATCCTGTGGCCCTTCTACGCCCGCGGGATCGCACGGATCGCCCGCGCTGACCCCAACCACCTCTTCATCGTCGAGGGTGAGCTCTTCGGCGGGCTGCCCACCGCGATCCGTCCCCTGCACGCCCCCGATCTGGTCTACTCGCTCCACCTGTACGCCGGCAGCCTGCTTCCGCCCGCCTTCGGCGGGAGCGCCGCTCCGCTGTGGGCGGAGCTGTCGCAGGGGCTGCGGGAGTCACGCCGGTTGCCGGCCGCCTACTGGACCGGCGAGCTCGGGATCGCCCGCACCGTGCCCCGTGCCGAGAGCTGGGCCCGTGCCGAGCTGCGACTGGCCAACCGAGCCCGGGTCGGGTGGGCGTGGTGGCAGTGGGCCGACGCGGGCAGCTGGTCGGTGGATGCGGCCGGGGGCAGGGTCGCGTGGTCCTGGCTGCGGGTGCTGGCGCAGCCCTATCCCACAGCCGCCCCGGGGCACCTGCGGTCGGTCGTCTTCCGCGACGGCCAGCTCTCGGTGACCCTCGACGGGGTGCCCCCTGGGGCCGCCCCGCTCCAGCTCGCCTGGCCGGCCTGGCTGGGACCGCCCCGGGTCGACTCTCTGTGCGCCCGCCCCCAACGCGGGTGGACGTGGGCCACCGGCAGCCTCTCCCTCAGGCTGACCCGCCCCCGCTGCACGGTGACAGTCCGATCCGCCGGGGCGTCCCCCGGGAGGACGGCGGCGGTCATCGGGGGCTGAGGGCGGACGCGCGACACCGGCTGAGGACGTCCAAGGTGGCGACCGCATCCGAGCCGGCGGTGCGCACGGGGTCGCCGGTGCGCACCGCCCGGGTGAACGCGCGCACCATCTCGGCGTACGGGTCGGCCGCGGGGGCGGGGAGGAGTCGCAGTCGCCCCTGGCGCTCCAGCTGCAGCGGCAGCGCCTCGCCGACCCAGGCGGTGAAGGGGCGCGTCAGGGTGCAGACCGCGCGCGTCCCCACCAGCGTCAGCCTCTGGTGCTCGGCCGCCACGAAGCTGACCGCCACGCTCGCGCTCGCCCCCGAGGCGAATCCCAGCACCGCGGTCGCGGCGGCGTCGACGCCGTGGCGCCACTCGGCCGCCGCCACCACGCGCACCGGCTCGGCATCCAGCAGCCAGCGCACCGCCCCGACCGCGTAGCCACCCACATCGAGGAGGGCGCCTCCGCCCAGCTCGGGATCCCAGCGGATGTTGGGGGCGGGGTCGAGCGGGAAGCAGAAGGCGGCCGCGAGGTGGCGCAGCTCGCCGAGGGCGCCCGACCGCACCAGCCGCTCCAGCCGCTCCAGCCGCGGGTGATATCGGTACATCGTCGCCTCCGCCAGCACCACCTGGGCGGCGGCGCAGGCGGCCACCATCCGGCGGGCGGCCTGCGGATCGTCGGCGAGCGGCTTCTCGCAGAGCACCGCCAGGCCGCGGGCGGCGGCGGCCACGGTCCAGGGCTCGTGGAGGCGGTTGGGCAAAGGGATGTAGACGGCTTCCACCCGGGGATCGTCCAGGACCTCCGGGTAGGTCGGGACGACGTGATCCACCTGGAATCGCCGGCCCAGCCGGGCCCTCCGGACGGGATCGCGGCTCCCCAGCGCCACGATCGACCCCCCGGTCGCCCGGATCGCGGGCAGGACCGCTCGCTCGGCGATCCAGGCGGCTCCCAGGACACCCCAGCGGAGCGGCGGCGGTGCCCTCACACGTCGAGGGGGATCGGGTCGCCGCCGGCGGCGGCCGACCGCATCGCGGCCTCCATCACCGCGACGGTGCGCAGGGCGCTCGCCGGCGCCACCGCCAGCGGCTCCCCGGCGAGCAGGTGGCCGGCGAGGTTGCGATAGAAGGCGTGGGGCTGTCCCTGAGCCAGCGCCAGCCGCTGGTCATGGGTGCCGCCGCCGCCATCGGGGGTGAGCACGTGGAGGTCGCAGGGGAGGTCGGTGGGCAGGACCCGGTCGAGCACCAGCCCGCCGGTCGCGTCCCGCTCCCATAGCTCGGGGGTGCGCCACTCGCCCACCAGCGCGCCCCGAGTTCCCAGCAGGTACCACTTGGGCTTGCGGGCGGCGGCGATATCGGAGTGCATGAACTCGGCCTGGACCCCGTCGTCCATGGTCATCACCAGCCGGAGCTGGTCATGGTTGGTGACGTCGTGCCAGCAGCGCTTCTGCCCGAACGCGCTGACCTGGCGCACCCGTCCCGGCAGCAGGGTCAGCAGCCAGTCCAGGTAGTGGGCGCCCCAGTCGAAGATCACGCCCCCGCTGACGGCGGCGTCCGAGTGCCAGAATCCACAGGGGTGCTGGTGGCCTCCGACGAAGGTCTCGGCGTGGAAGATGGTGCCGAGCCGCCCACTCGCCACCACCTGCTGAACCGCCAGGAAGTCGGGATCCCAGCGTCGATTCTGGAAGACGGTGAGCACCAGACCCCGGGCTGCCGCCCGGGCGACCAGGTCGTCGGCGTCGGCACGGGTGAGACAGAAGGGCTTCTCCACCACCACGTGGCGGCCGGCGTCGAGCGCGGCCGCGGCCATCTGGTGGTGAGTGTTGGGCGGGGTCGACACCACGACGCAGGCGACCGAGTCGTCGTCCAAGAGCGCCTCCACCCGGGAGTGCGCGGCCGCAGTCGGGGCCGACGCCAGTGCCGCCGCGAGCCGGTCCGGGCTGCGGTCGCACACCGCCGCCAGCCGCAGCCCGGAGACGGCCGCGATCTGGGCAACGTGCTCCGCCGCGATCGCTCCGCAGCCGAGCAGGCCCACGCCCACGATGCCGCGCTCCTCCACCCCCGCGGCGAAGCGCAGCGCCCGGTGGAGCAGCTGCTGGACGGTGGGGTGGGCCACGGTGGCAGGACTGGCGCCGACGCCGCAGGCGAAGACGCGTCCGCGACCGACCGGGCGGCAGTAGGCGAGCGGGCGATCCTGCGAGCGCCAGCTCGCGGTCAGCACCACCTCACAGTCGGCGGCCAGGCCGCGCCACGCGGCGGTCGCCTCGCGGACGCTGATCGGCATCGCGAGCCGCCGGGTCAGGACGTGGTCGGGATGCACCGCGCGGGCGACCAGCTCGGTCTCCGGCAGGCGCCCGTCCGCGTGGCACCCGAGCAGTCCCAGCAGGGTGCGGTTGTCGCGCCAGGCCTGGGAGGTGCCATTGAGGATCACCAGGCCTCCGCCCTGCTCGAGGAAGGCGCACAGCGCCCGCTCCTGCTCGGGGGCGAGGGGCCCGCCGCCAGTGCTGGCGACCACCACGTCGACGTCGTCGAGGCGCAGCAGGCGACCGGCATCGGTGGTGCTGGTCACGTCCGCGGCATCGGTGCCGCGCAGATAGCCGATCCACGGCGCCAGCCCCGTAAGCCGCTCGGGGCTGCCGACCACCAGGGTCCGGATCACCTCGTCTCCCGTGCCACAGCTCGCCGCCCGGGCCCCTCGGCGGGCGTCCGCCCCCTTCGGCCACTGTACCCTACGGACCGGGCCGGGCGACGGCCCGGCCCGGTCCCCCTGACACGCCGGAGCGCACCGTGATCGCGAGCCTCGCCGACCTCCGTGCCGCCGCCGGGCGCGAGTTGGGAGTCAGCCGCTGGCACCAGGTGACCCAGGCTCAGATCGACCGGTTCGCGCGGGCCACCGGCGATTACCAGTGGATCCACGTCGACCCGGTCCGGGCCGCGGCGGGGCGGTTTGGAGGCACGATCGCCCACGGCTATCTCACGCTCGCGCTCAGCTCGGTGCTGCTGACCGACCTGGTCCAGGTGCGCGACCGGGGCATGGGCGTCAACTACGGCTGCAACCGGGTCCGCTTCCCCTCCCCGGTCCCGGTCGGGGCCAGGGTGCGGCTGCGCGCGCGCCTGCTCGCCACGGAGCCGGCGGGGGAGGCGCTCCAGGCGACCTTCCAGCTCACCATCGAGGTGGAGGGCCAGCCTCGGCCCGCCTGCGTCGCCGAGACGGTGGCCCGCTACTACCCCCAGCCCGGGGCCGGCGGCGCCGGGTCACCCGGCCGCTGATCCCCGGCCCCGCTCGCACCCGGCGGCTGGGCCGGGCGGCGAGCCACGTGGAGCGCCACCACCCCCAGCGTCATGCGCACCACCCGCACCCGTGGGAATCCAGCGGCCCGGAACCAGGAGGTGACGACCGCCGGCTCCGGAAACGCCGCGATCGACGCCGCCAGATAGGCATAGGCGGCGGGGTCGGGGGCGAGCCGACGCGCCACCGCCGCCAGCACGGTGCGGTTGTACCAGTCCGAGCCGCGTCGCACCCACTGGGATCCGGGACGGCTGAACTCCAGCACCACCACCCGGCCACCGGGCCGCACCACCCGGTGCAGCTCGCGCAGCGCCTGGACCGGGTCGTCGATGTTGCGCAGGCCGAACGCCATCGTGGCCAGGTCGGCCGCTGCCGTCGCCAGCGGCAGGGCGCGAGCGTCCCCGGCCAGCCAGCGGACGGCGGGGAGGCGGCGGCGGGCGCGATCCAGCATCGCCTCGGCGAAGTCCACCCCCACCACCTCACCGCGGGGGCCGACCCGACCGGCCAGGAGCTCAGCCAGCCGCCCGGTGCCGGTGCAGACGTCGCAGGCGGTGTCCCCGGGCCGGGCGCGGGCGAGCTGGGCGGCTCGCCGGCGCCAGCGCCGGTCCTCGCCGAAGCTGGCGAGGGAGTTGAAGAGGTCGTAGCGGCCAGCGATCGCGTCGAACATTCCCTGGACACGCTCGGCCTCCGGGCTCCCGGGGGTCGGGGGGACGCCCTCTCCCGGCCGCCCGGTCAGCCCCGCATCCCCCACGGCATCCCGGTCAGGCGGTGTCGGTGACCGCGGCCTCGATGGCGTGCGGGAGCTGGCGGTAGGAGGCGCAGCGACAGCCCGGCTCGGCGGGGAGCGACTCCAGCGCATCCAGCGCCACCGGGCCGAGCTCCTCCGCCCCCTCGCGGACGATCGCCCGGAGCAGCTCGAAGTCCCACTCCGGGCGCACCCCCTCGGCGTAGTTGAGGACCATCTGGACCACCCCGTAGCAGGCGCCGATCTCGCGGGCGAGGTACACCTCGGGGGCCAGCGCCTGGCCGATCACGTCGCCGCCGAGGCGGGCGAGCGCCGCCACCTCCGCCGCGGTCTCGTAGCGAGGACCCTCGACCGCCACGAACACGGCCCGGTTGAAGACCCGGGTTGCCTTCTCGGCCGCGAAGCGGCGGGCCCGCTGCCAGAGCGCCTCGCGGATGTCGGGGCAGAATGGCTCCCGCATCACCAGCACGGCGCCGGGGCTGAGGTGACCGCCGAGCTGAGTGGTCAGGTCGATGAAGTCGTGGGGAACGACGAGGTCGCGGGGATGGAAGTGCTGGGTGATGCTGCCGGCGCCCGACTCCGCCACGATCCGTCCCACCCCGGCCCGCTCCAGCGCCCAGAACAAGCTGAGCACGGTCTGGCGCCGATCGCGCAGCTGCAGGAGTGCGTGGAGCCGCGTGAAGAGGAAGGGACGCTCCTCCCCGGACGAGGTCGTGAGCAGCAGATGCTCCATCGACGGTGCCGGGCCGAAGGGCGTGTCCGGACTGACCGCCCCCAGCCGGCGCACTCGGGGATCGGCCGTCGGCGACCCGCCGGCATCCGTCCCCGATCCGCCCAGGAGGGCGTAGCCGGCGCGGGGTATGACGGCGCCGGCCGGGGTGCTGGACACTGGCTGGAGTCTATCAGCGGGTGGCGGCGATCCCGCCGTCGGCCCGGGCGCCCGCTCCCGGCCGGAGGTGCCGACGGGCTGGGGGTATGCTGGGGGCATGATCTTGGTGGTGGTGGCCCTCGTCCTGCTGCTGGTGGTTGGGCTCCCCCTGGCCGGCTTCGCGCTCGTGAGCCTCGTCGGCCTGCTCCTCTCGGGTCTGGTGATCGGCGGCCTCGGCCGTCTTCTGGTGCCCGGCCGGCAGCCGATCGGCCTGCCGGCGACCGTCCTGGTCGGCATCGTCGGCGCCCTGGTGGGCACGGTGGTGGGCCACGAGGTGCACCTGGATGGGCTGGTCACCGTGCTGCTCGAGGTGGTGGCGGCGGCGGTGCTGGTGGTGGGGGTGGCCCGCACCGGGCTGGCGCGCCGCCTCGGCCGGTCGCGGACGCGCGCGCTCCCGCGCGGTCAGTAGCCGGCAAGCGATCACCGGTCCCGTCGGGGGGGACCCGCGGGGCCGCGAGTCGCAGTCCCGGCGGCGCGCCGGGGGCGCCGGGAGCGCCGTCGTGGTGTGTCGCGGATGGGCTGATCCGGTCGAGGGTGGCGTGTCCGCGAGCGCCTTTGTCGAGGATCCCGTCGGCGGGTTTGGTCCAGAGGAAGGGCTCGGGGTGGTCGCTCCCGTGGGAGACCCCGCCGTCGATCCGGGTTTGGAGTTCGGCGACGGCGGTGCAGCTGGTGTCGGTCCAAGGTTTTGCGGCTGAGCACGAAGAGCCAGCACGCGACCAGGATGAGCCATGACGGGCGGGTCCGGGTGACCTGCACCTCCAGGTCGGGGGCGACGTGCATGCCGATCCGGCGGAAGAACCCCAGCACGTCACGGCCGGTGTGGGAGCGGCGGGTGGCGTGCCGCACCTCCCCGGAGCCAAAGTTCAGCGCGGCGCACAGGTCCAAGGTGCCGTTTGCCGTGTCGTCGATGCTTCTATGGTCTGTCAGGCGCCCGCCCCGGCACCATCGGCAGGGACGGCTGGGTGCGGTCCAGAGCCTGGACCTGGGTGTACTCATCGACGCAGAACCCCGCTGCGGCAGCCGGCGGGCTCACGTACGGGCCGACCACGTCACGCAGCGTCGACTCGACCTCGGGTCTGAGGACAGTGTGACGGGCTCCACCGTCCCCGGCCGGATCGGCCGTGCCTGCGATATCCGGCCACCGTGTCCGTGCCGATCCCGTACCGGGCCCCCATCGACCTTCTCGGCCCGCACGCAGTGCCGTCCTCGGGCAGCGTGTGCGACGTGTCCTGCACGATCGCTTCCACAACCTCGTCGCCGAGCACAACCGGGCGGCCGCGCCCCGCCCGGTTGCGCTCCACCGCAGCGGCTGCCTCAGCGGCGATCCGGCTACGCCCAAGACGGACCGACGTCGGCGCGGACCCGCACCGCCGAGCGATCTCGGCGTTCGAAACACAGTGGGTGGCCCACGCCAGCGCCTTGGCCGGGCGCACCTGTCGAGCCGGCGCGGTGTGCGAACGAGCCAGCCGCTCCAGCTTGGCCCGCTGTCCCCCCGTCATCCCCCAAGCCAAAGCCGCGCCACCATCCCAGTTACACCACACCAGATCACTCGGTAAGCGACCCACCGCCGGGTGCCCCATCGGGGGTACTCTTGCGAAATGCGACCCCTTCGGTATTCCATCAACGTCACCTTGGACGGGTGCTGCGATCATCGCGCAATCCCCGCGGACGAAGACTTGCATCGTCACGCGGTCGAGAACCTCAGCCAGGCCGATGCCCTTCTCTTTGGCCGGGTGACGTACGAAATGATGGAATCAGCGTGGCGACCGCCGGCGCCGACGGGAGCGAGACCTGAGTGGATGGAACCCTTCTCCCAGACGATCAATGCGGCAAAGAAGTACGTCGTGTCGAGCACCCTGGAGCAGGTCGATTGGAACGCGGAACTCGTGCACGGGGATCTGGGCGAGGCCGTTCAGCAACTCAAGCGAGATTCGGGTAAGGGACTGATCGTGGGAGGTGTGAAGCTCCCGCTGGCGTTGACGGAGCGGGGATTGATTGATGAGTACGAGTTCGTGGTGACTCCCAGGCTCGCGGGCCACGGGCCGACGTTGTTCGCGGGCCTATCGAAGCATGTCGATTTGAAGCTCGTGAGCCGGCGGGAGCTCGGCTCGGGGGCGGTGGCGATGCGGTACGAGCCGAGAAGGTAGCCATCGGGCTTGCTAGCCCGAACCGGCCGCATCAGGGAGCCCTGGTTCGCGGCTCGGGCGCGCCCCACCGCAGTGGTTCCGTCGGCGGCGGCCCACAACAACGCCTGGACCGGGCGCACCTCCCGAGCCGGCGCGGTGTGCCAACGAGCAAGCCCCTCCAGCTTAACCCGCCGCCCACCCGTCATCTCCAAAGCCAAAGCCGCCGCCACCATCCCACCCCCACTGCGACAGATCACTATCTCAGCGACAGACCGCCAGGCGAGGTTGGTGGTGGGGAGTCGCCCGCGCCGGGCGCGGGCGTTCCCCGCCCGGTCAGCGCCGCGTCCGGGGGAAGAGAGCCGGCTGCCCACAGGCCTCCTCGCGGAGGGCGGGGGGGGGGCCGGTCACACCGACCACGGGGCCGATCCGGGCGCCCGTCCCTGGTCGCGAGCGGCCAAAGACGGGCGCCCGGGGCTCATCGACCCGCCGCGATCCGCTCCAGGGCCGCGAGGGTGCGGTCCACCTCCTCCGCGGTGTTGTAGTGGACCAGGCCGAGACGGACCACCCCGCCACTCGCCAGCAGGCCGAGCCGCTCGATCAGCGCCTGGGCGTAGAAGTCACCGTCCCAGACGAAGATCCCCTGGGAGCCGAGCGCCTCCGCGACCGCCCGGGGAGTCCGGGCCGCGACCGTGATCGCCACCGTGGGGACCCGGTGGTGCAGCTGAGCGGGGTCGGTGATCCCGTGGACGCGCACCCCGGGGATCCTCGCCAGCCCCTCCAGCAGCCGCCGCACCAGGGCGGCCTCGTGCCCGGCGATCGCGGCCAGCGCGGCCTCCAGCGCCTGGCGGCGCCCCCCGCCGGAGCGGCGCTCGAGCTCCAGCTGCTCGCGTCCCACCGCCGCCAGGTACTCGACCGCAGCGACGGCGCCCGCCAGCCCCTCGTGGTTGAGCGTCCCCAGCTCCAGGGGATCCTCCGCCGGTCGCACCTTGAAGGCGGGCAGCCCGCTCAGAACCTCGTCGCGCACCCACAGGGTGCCCAGGTGGGGACCGAAGAACTTGTACGGGGAGCACACTAGGGCGTCGCAGCCGAGCGCCTCCACGTCGATCGATCCGTGGGGTGCGTAGTGGACCGCATCGATGAAGCTGATCGCCCCGACCCGGCGGGCCCCGGCGCAAATGGTGGCCACGTCGTTGACCGTCCCCACCGCATTGGACGCGTAGCCGACCGCCACCAGCCGGGTCCGGGAGTTGAGCACCCGGTCGAGGTCGTCGAGGTCGAGGGTGCAGTCGTCGAGGTGAATGTCCAGCCGCCGGACGGTGACGCCGCGCTCGGCGAGCAGCGTCCAGGGCGAGACGTTGGCCTCGTGGTCGAGGGTCGTGACCACCACCTCGTCGCCGGGACCGAGGGTCGCCCCCACCGAGCGACTGAATCCAAAGGTGAGCTGGGTCATGTTGGCGCCGAACCTCACCTGCGCCGCGCTCGGGGCGTGGAGGAGGTCGGCCAGCGCCGCCCGCGCATCCCGGATCACCTGGTCGGTCGCCCGGCTGGTGGCGAAGGCGCCCCCCGTGTTGCTGGTGGCGTCGCGCAGGTGGGCCGCGACCGCGTCGATCACCGGCTGCGGGACCTGGGTGCCTCCGGGCCCGTCGAGGAAGACGGCGGGACGGCCGTCGACCACCCGCGCCAGCGCGGGGAACTGGGGACGGACCCGAGCCGGATCGAGGGGGCGCATCGAGACCTCCTTGGCCGAGTGACGGAGCAGGCCCGGCGCACGACACGCCGCGGAACCGCCCTCCGAGGATAGCGGACGAGGCGGCCCGGTCAGGAGCCGGGGTCGCCCGGGCGGCCCGCTCGGTCGAGCCGGAAGGTGGCCAGCACCGGGAAGTGGTCGCTTGCCGCCCGAGCCGTCGCGCGCCAGCGGCCCCGCTGGCCCAGCACCACCGCGTGCTCGAAGGCTCCGGCCAGCTCCGGGCTCGCGAACACGTAGTCGATGCGCACCGCGGGCTCATAGGTGGGACAGGTGAAGGCGGGCTGGCCGCCGGAGGCGTCCGGGCGGCAGTCGCGATAGCCGGCGTCGAGCAGCACCTGGATCGCGTCCCGCGGCAGCAGGCTGCCGAGCAATAGGTCGGTGCCGCTCCCCCGGGGGATCGACTCCATCAGCGGGTGGAGCAGCCAGGGCAGACGGGGCAGGCCGGGGTGGAGGGCTGCGGAGATCGGCTCGCGGGAGCCGCGGTCCGGATCCGGGCCGCTCGGACCGGTGCGCCAGCGGGCGACCCGCTCCAGCCACGGCGGCGCCGGTGCGGTCGCCCCCGCCGCCGCGAGCACGCCCGACCGGCGCAGTCGGCGGATCCGCTCGAAGAAGGCGCTCGCCGCGACCGGGTCACCGGGCGCGAGCGCGTTGCAGTCGCCCACGATCAGGTGGGGGGTGGCGGGGGCGCGCGCCGCGTGCTCTTGCACCGCCCGCAGCTCCCGGACCCGCTCCGCCTCACCCCGGCCCCGGCGCTGGAACGCGGCCGGAAGGTGGACGGTGTGGAGCCTGAGATGGGAGATGGACGCCCCCGCGGGGACCGCGACGGTCAGCTCCAAAGAGTTGCGCAGGAAGCGGGCGGGGTCACGGTGGTTGCGGCGCTCGACGACAGGCCAGCGGCTCAGCACCGCCTGGTGGCGGGGCATGTTGGCGCGCCCGAACACCATCTCGTACCCCAGCGCGTCGGCCACCTCCCGGCACGGCTCCGGCCGGTCCACCTCCTGGAGGGCGACGAGGTCGGCGTCGGCGGCCGCGAGCATCTCGCTGAGCGGCGACCAGCGGTCGCGCCCGCCCAGCAGGATGTTGTAGGTGAGGACGCGCAGGAGGACGGGAGCCATCCGGCCCATCCTCGCATCCCGGTGCGGCGCGACCCCCGTCGCCTGTGGGTAGACTGCGCCGCGATGGTCAGCACTCCTGTACCGGAGCCCCCCGGCTCCGTGGAGACCGGGCGTCGCGGGCTCCTCCATCTCCTCGGGGTGGACCGCTGGCCGATCACGGCCCGCTGGATCGCGACGGTGCTGCTGGCAGGGGTGGGGACCGGAGCAGCCTGGACCAGCTACCTGCTCGAGGTCGCCTACCGCGACCGGGTCGCGCGAGGCGAGAGCCTCAGCGCGTGGCAGAACCTCTTTCGGCTGGGGGCCCCCTGGCCGCCGCTGGTCCCGGTGGCGCTGGCCGCCGTCCTGCTGACCGTGGGCTGGTGGCACCTGCGCCACGCGGGGCCCGAGCCCTCTCACGGGCTGGTCCCGCGGCCAGGACGGGAGTGGACCGCGACCGAGCTCCGCCGCCACCTCCGGCGCGAACGGGGCCTGGTGCGGGTCGGCTTCGGGTTGCTCAGCGCGATCGTGGCGCTGGTCGTCGTCCGCCTCGCGGTCTACGGAGCCCTGGCCCTCGGCGGCCGGAAGGTCGCCACCGACACCGTGCTGGGGATCGCCGTGGAGGTGGTCGTGTGCGGCGCCGCCTGGGTCTCCGGGGGTGCCTGGATCGCCGCCTACCTCGAGCGCCTCGCCCAGTGGGGGGTGCGCGACGACTGACCGCGCCGGCCTGCGCCGCTCCCGCCCGGTCCCTCCGATGGCCCCCCCGACGCGCCTTGGGTTGGCGGCCGGGCCCGGTCAGCCGGCCCCCTGGCGAAGCCGGCGCAGCGCTGACTCATACGCCTGCGAGTAGGTGGGGAAGGCATGCACGATCTCGGACAGCTGGCCGAGCGAGACCCGGGCCGCGATCGCCAGCGCCGCCTCTCCGATCCAGCCATCGGCCCCCGGCCCGACCGCGGTGGCTCCGACAAGGACCTCGGCGGAGCGGTCGGCCACGAGCTTCAGCCAGCCGCGCCGCTCGCCGTCCGCCTGGGCCCGCGCGGTCTCGGCGAGGTCCGCCTCCCCGGTCGCGACCACGAGCCCGGCCTCCCGGGCGGCGGCTTCGGTGAGACCGACCGCCGCCACCGTGGGCTCCGTGTAGACGACCCGGGGGATGGCACGGTAGTCGGCTCGAACCATCTCACCCCGCAGCGCCGCGGCGATCACCCGCCCCTGGTAGGCGGCGGTATGGGTGAAGGGCGCCACCCCGGTGACATCGCCCCCGGCATAGACGTGCCCCTGACCCCGCACGCGGCAGGCGTCATCGACCGCGATGCCCCGCGGGCCGGGGACGATCCCGCAGCGCTCCAAGCCGATGTCGGCGGTCCGCGGCCGACGCCCGACCGCGACCAGGACGCGCTCGGCCACCAGCACCCGGCCGTCATCGCACCGCAGCCGCGCCGTGCCCTCGCCAGGCTCGGCGGTCTCGACCCGAGTTCCCACCCGAACCTCCACGCCGTCCTCGGTGAACGCCGCCGCGAGCAGCCGCCCGGCCGGCGGCTCCTCGGCCGGGAGCAGGCGCGGGGCCGCCTCGACCAGGGTGACGCGCGCGCCGAAGCTGGCATAGATCTGCGCCAGCTCGCACCCCACCGGGCCTCCGCCCAGCACCACCAGCTGTGCCGGTCGACCCGGCTGACTCAGAGCCTCGTCGCTGGTCCAGGTGGCCACCTCAGCCAATCCCGGCACCGGCGGCACCAGCGGGCAGGAGCCGGTCGCGACCACGAGGTCGGTCCACTCGAGGGTGTCGCTGCCCACCTGCAGGCGCCCGGGCCCGAGGATCACCCCCTGCCCGCGCAGCAGGGTCGCCCCGCTCGCCTCCAGCTGGCGCGCCGCCTCGCGATCGTCACGCGCGTCCGCGATGCGGTCGCGCCGCTCGACGGCGCGCGCCCAGGTCGCGACCGGGTCGTCCGGCGCGACCCGATCCCAGCTGGCGAGGTCGGGGGCGCGCTGGATCGCCCGGCGCAGGTGGGCGGACCGCAGCAGGGCCTTGCTCGGCATGCAGGCGACGTAGGGGCACTCGCCGCCGACCCGAGCGGCCTCGACCACGGCCACCCGACGGTCACCCAGCGCCCCCCACACCGCCTCGGCGGCACTCCCTCCGCCCAGGATCACGCAGTCGAATCGGTCCATCCAGCCCTCCCGCCGCGACAGCGGCGCCGCGCTCACCGGATCGGTCGTCACCCTCACCCAGGGTACGATGGCCGCCCTGATGCGGGGAGACGATCGCGCACCGGTGGTGGAGCTGCTGGGACGCCCCGGCTGCCACCTCTGCGAGGCGCTCTGGCCTGAGCTGGTGGCGGCCGCCCGGGGACTGGGGCTGGAGGCGCGACGGGTCGACATCGAGCAGGAGCCCGGCCTCCTTCGCACCTTCCTCTGGCGCATCCCGGTGGTCCGCGTCGGCCCGCGCGTGGTGGCCGAGGGCCGGGTCGACCCGGCCATGCTGGGACCGGTCCTGGGCGCGGCGATCGGGCACGAACCGGTGCGGAGCCGCTCACGGCGCCGTGACAACCCGGACGCAGCCCCGGGCGGCGGCTAGCATCGGGACATGGCCACCTTGGGCGCCCCTGCCCACCCCTCCCCGGAGCCGTGCGAGCTCTCGGTCGTGGTCCCGACCCGCAATGAGGCCGCCAACGTGGACCCGCTGCTGGCCCGCTTGCGGGCGGCCCTGGGGTCGGTTCGCCACGAGCTGGTGGTGGTCGACGACAGTGACGACGCCACCGCCGAGGTGCTGGCCGCCCGCGCCGGGAGCGGGCTGCGGCTGCAGCATCGCCCGCCGTCCGCCCGCGCCGGCGGGCTCAGCACCGCGGTGGTGGAGGGGCTGCGACTGGCGCGCGGTCGCTACGTGTGCGTGATGGACGCCGACCTGCAGCATCCCCCCGAGCTGGTTCCCGAGCTGCTGGCCACCGTCCGGGGCGGCAGCGACATCGCGGTCGCCAGCCGGTACGTGGCGGGAGGCAGCGGGGGCGGCCTGGACGGGGCGGGACGGCGGCTGGTGTCGCGGCTGGCCGGCCTGGTGGCCCGGGCCCTCTTCGCCGAGGCGCGGGCCAGCACCGACCCGCTCTCGGGGTTCTTCTGCTGCCGCCGGGACCTGGTCCAGGGAGTCGAGCTACGCCCGGTCGGGTTCAAGATCCTGCTGGAGCTGCTGGTCTGCTCCCCTCCCCTGCGGGTGACCGACGTCCCGCTGCGCTTCGCGCCCCGGGTCGCCGGCGAGAGCAAGGCGAGCTGGCAGCAGGGGCGGCTGTACCTGCGCCATCTCAGCTCGCTGGTGCGCGACGTGCCGGGGTCGGCACGGCGCTGGAAGTTCGCCGTGGTGGGACTGGCCGGGTTGGTCGTGCTGCTGGCCGCGCTCGCGCTCGGCACCGAGGTCCTGCGGCTGGCCCCGCTGCAGGCGTGGGCGCTGGCATTCGTGGTCTCGCTCGCACTCACCTTCGTCGCCAACCGCCGCCTGACCTTCGCCGACATGCGCCGCGACCGTGACCACAGCTGGACCCACTATCCGGTCAATGCCGTGCTGACCGGCCTGCTCCAGCTCAGCGCCTTCGCGGCCCTGCTCACGACCGGGTGGAACGTGCTCGCCGTGGGGGTGCTGGCGGCGGCGATCGGGATGGTCGCGAACGGGGTCCTCAACCAGCGCTTGGTCCACCGCCGCAGTCGCAGCGCGCGGGTGCGGTGGGGTCCGGAGCCGGCCCGCCCCGATCCCTCACCCGGCCCCGCCGCGATCGCGACCCAGCTCGCGCGCGCCGCCCTCGACGAGCTGTGCGCGACCGTGCGTGCCGGGGACGGCGCCCTGCTGCTGGTGCGAGGCGGCTCGGTCGGCCCGCTGCTGGCGGAGCTGGGCGGGCGCGACCACGCGCCGACGGGCGGGGGTCCGGTGCCCGCCTCGCTGCTGGATCGGGTCGTGACGCTCCAGCGCGCCGCCGTCTGGACCGAGGCCCCGTCCTCGCGGCCCCAGCGTCGACGCAATATCGATGTCCACTCGGTCCTGGTGGTCCCGGTCGCGCGGGGACGCGGCTGCGATCTCGTGCTGGCGCTCACCCGGGACGACCCCCACCCCTTCGATGGGTCCGACCTGGCGGCCGCGCTGGCCCAGGTCGAGGCCCGGCGCGAGCTGATCGTGCCGCCCGGATGGGACGCGATCGCGACGCCCGTCGGCGCCACCCGCGGCCGCTGGCGGATGGGCGCGGGCGCCCCCGGCCATCTGCGCGCAGAACGGGAGCCCGGCAGCCTGCCCAGCCGCTAGGGGGACTGGCCCCGGGGGCGTCTTGGAACGGGGCCCGGCACCACCGGCGCAGGGACTGCCGGGTGATCAGCGCCCCGTCCCGGACGCGCCCTCGGGGGGGGCGCGCGCGGTCGCCGATGTGGCACCCTGGGGCGATGGGCGACGATCCCGACCGCGTCACCCCAGGGGTCGACTGGGAGAGCTGGCTCCGGCGCTGGGAGCGGATGCAGGCACGGCACCTGCACGACCGCGCCGGCCGCATCGAGGTCCTGGCCGAGGCCTGCGGCCTCGCCCCCGGGCAGCCGTCGGTCCGGATCGTGGAGCTGGGCTGCGGTCCCGGTGGGATCCTTGGGGCCCTGGCCGAGCGTCACCCGGGTGCCCGGCTGGTGGGTCTGGACCACGACCCGGTCCTGCTCGCGATCGCCCGGGCGACGGCCGGCCGTCGCCCCGACACGGCCCTGGTCGACGTCGACCTGCGCCGGCCGGACTGGACCGACCGACTGCGGGGAGCGGCGGGCATCGCCGATGGAGATGGGTTCGGTGCCGTGGTCAGCTCCACCGCGTTGCACTGGCTGGAGCCGGACCAGCTCGGCCAGGTCTACGCCGGGGCCTATCGGCTGCTCCGGCCCGCGGGAATCCTGCTGAATGCCGATCGCTTGGCGTTCGGAGAGGCGCGCCTGGACGCGCTGGCGGAGCGGATGCGTCAGACCCAGGAGGCGGAACCGTCGCGGGCGGAGGACTGGACCACGTGGTGGGCGGGGATTGCCGCCGAGCCGGCCCTTGCCGCGCTGCACGCGGAGCGAGAGCGCCGCTTCCCTCCCACCAGCCACGCCCACGGGCACAGCTGCACCGAAGATGATCACCTGCGGCTCCTGCGCGCCGCCGGGTTCTCCCGAGTGGCGAAGCTGTGGGCCTGGTACGACAGCGCGGTTCTCTGCGCGCTGCGCTGACCCCGGGTCTCAGCCGGGGCCGGCATCGCCGGGTCGGCGATCCCTGCGGGGCGGACCTCCGGGGATCCGGCCGCCCCGCACGACCAGGACGATGAGAGCGGCGGCCACGGCCGCGGCCAGCCAGGGGGCGGGGCCGCCCGCCGGCCCCTGGGCCACCACCGGCACGCTCCCGGCCACCACCGCCGGCGTGCCGAACGCGACTGCGCGCAGCTGGCCGACCGAGGTCACCCCGAGGTCGTAGGCGACGGCCGTCCCGGGGGCCCGGAGGGTCAGGTAGGTGAGCCACCCGTGGCGCGCCACCCAGCCCATGTGGCGGTCACGGGCGAGGTCGTGGTGGAGCTGGGCGGTCATCTTTTGCTCGCTGCGCAGGACCAGCCCCCGAGCCTGCGGGACCTCGCGGCCGACCCCGGTCGCCACCGCCTCGCCGGGCAGGCTCCAGAGCCGATCCGGCGTGAGTAGGAAGAGGTCGGCCACCACCTTCTGGCCATCGATCGCGAGCACCTCCAGCGGGATCCAGGGATGGGGCACCCGCAGGGTGAGCAGCAGGGGGGTTCCATCACCCTTGGCCAGGTGGTGGGCCCGGGCGCGGGCCAGATCGTAGCGGGCGGCGAGGAAGTACGGGCTGCCGGCCGCGTAGCGGAGCAGGTGGTGCTGGGTCTGGCGGGGCAGACGGAAGCCGTTCGCCCGGGTCCAGCCGAGGATGGCCGGGCCGCTGCCACGGATCACGGTGATGTCAAGGGCGGCCACCCGGACGGTCTGGAGCACCACCGCGGGCGCGGTCGTCGCCGCCCCGGGGCGGCGTCTTGCCAGGCGCGGCTGGGGATGCACCTGCTGCTCCAGCCGCTGCAGGGTCCAGGCGCCCCCCTCCCGGATCCCGATCGGGTCGGCGGGGAGCGGCACGATCCAGCCGAGCCGGCTCACCCGCCCCTGGAAGGCGAAGCTGGTCAGGTAGTGCTCGACGCCGTGGGCGTAGGCGACAAAGGTGGTCGTCTGTTCCAGGCGCACCGAGCCGTTGGGCGCCACCAGCGCGCCACAGGCGAGCGCCGGGCCCGCCAGCGGGCCGGCGGCGGCGGCCAGCATCCCGGCGGCGAGGATCGGTCGGGCACGATGCCGCCAGCGGTGGCGCATCACTCGATTCCCAAGCTGGTGTGGCCGCCGGCTCCCCGGACCGGTCTGCCCGAGAGGACGCCCACCTGGGTTCCCGGCGGCGGGCGGCGGGGTGGGGCGGTCACGAGCACCGCCGCCCCGGCCTCCCGAGGATGGGGCACCACGCTGGGGCCCGGTGGCGCGCGCCACGGCGGGGCAGCCAGCTGACCGGACCCCTTCCCGCGACCGACGCGCCCTCAGCGGAACGGGGACGCCCCTGCCCACCTCGTGGGGAGGTCGGGCGTCAGCGCCACCGGCCGGAGCCCTCGGGGCCCCCAGTCGGGGATGCCGGCCGGGACCAGGTGCGGCCGCGGCCGCGGCGGCTGCGAAGCACGATCAGGCCGAGGATCGGCCATGCGCCCACGACGCGGAAGTTGTGGGTCACCGCAAGGTCGATGCCGACCCCCGCCACCATCACCAGCGGGATGCCCAGCCGCCACGCCCGATGCCACAGGCCAGGGGGAGGGGGAGGCGGCGGGACCGGGGCGGGGAGGTCGCTCAGCACCGGTGCCAGCTCGCCGGTGGTCCGGGCGCGGTAGGCGGTCGCGGCGCGAGCCTCCAGCTCCTCCAGGGTGAGCCGGCCCTCGGCGTGGTGGCGACGCAGCTCGGCAACCGCCTGCTCACGGTCGGCGTCGGACACCCGCAGCTGCGGGGCCGTCGAAACGGGGTCGGACACGGACGGCGGCATGGACATACTGGGTCGGGCGGCCCCGACCCGCTCGGGACGGGGAGCCGGCAGCCGTCATGGTACAGACCGGCCGGCGTCCCCACGGTCCGCCGCCAGGAAGCTGCTAGCGTGCATCGGTGCCATGCTCGCCCCCCACCACCCGGTGGCTGCCCTCAGAGGCGGCCCGCCGCGTGCTCACCGGCACCTTCGGCCTGGCCGACTTCCGCACCGGGCAGGCCGAGGTGGTGGCCGCCGCCGAGTCCGGCAGCGACGTCCTCTACGTCGCCCCCACCGGCTCCGGCAAGAGCGTCGCCTACTGGATCCCCGGACTGGTCCGAGGGGGCCTGTCGATCGTGGTGTCGCCGCTGATCGCCCTGATGGTCGACCAGGTCACGCGGCTTACCCGCCTCGGGGTGGCGGCCGCCTGCCTGCACGGCCAGATGGACGTCACCGAGCGCCGCGACGCGCTGGCGCGGGCGGCGGCCGGCGAGCTCCGCTTCCTCTACCTCGCTCCCGAGCGGATCGGCAGCCCGGGCATGCTCGACGCCCTGGCACAGCTGGCTGTGGACCGGGTGGTTGTCGACGAGGCGCACTGCATCTCCAGCTGGGGCCACGAGTTCCGTCCCGACTACCGCCGGCTGGGCGCCGCGCTGGCCGCCTGCGGCCATCCCCCGGTGGGCGCCTTCACAGCGACCGCCACCCCGCGGGTGCGTCGGGACATCATCGACAGCCTGCGGCTGCGCGACCCGGTGGAGCGGGTCACCGGCTTCGTGCGCCCCAACCTCACCTTGTCGGTGGTGCCGTGCCGGGGGAAGGCGGAGAAGCGGGAGCAGCTGCGGGACCGGCTGCCCGGGCCCGACCAGCGGACGCTGGTGTACTGCGGCACGCGGGCCGCCGCCGAGGAGGTCACGGACCTTTTGTCGGCGAGCGGCGTCGCCGCCGCCGCGTACCACGGGGCCCTCGGAGGCGACCAGCGCCAGGCGGTCTACGACGCGTTCGCCGACCGCCGGCTCCAGGTGGTGGTCGCGACCTCCGCCTTCGGCATGGGCGTGGACTTCCCCGACATTCGCTGCATCATCCACCACAGCTTTCCCGGCAGCCTGGAGGAGTACTACCAGCAGGTGGGACGCGCGGGTCGGGACGGGGCCGCCTCCGCCTGCACCCTCCTCTACAGCGACGCCGACCGGCAGCTGCACGCGTTCTTCATCGAGCAGGCGTATCCGGAGCGCGACAGCGTGCGCCTGGTCTATCGGGAGCTGACGCGCGCCGGGCACGGGCGGATCGATGACTGGTCATCGCGGCTGCCGGCGGTCAGCCCCGCCACCGTCCGAGCCTCGCTGGCGCTGCTGGAGCGCGCCGGCGCCCTGACTCCGGATGGCGGGCTGGAGCGCCTGACCGGGCCGCCCGTCGACTTCGACGCCGAGGCGCAGCTGAAGCAGCAGGCGTACGCGCGCGTGCGCCAGGTGATCGAGTACGCGGGCTCGCGGGACTGCCGCCACGCGCGGATCGCCGACTACTTCGGCGAGCAGGGAGTGGCCCGCCGCTGCGACGCCTGCGACAACTGTCGGCGCCCCGCGGGGGCCCCGACGGCGCTGATCGACCCGGTCCAGGTGGCGGCCGCCCTGGCCTGCGTCGCGCGTTTCGACGGCCACCTGGGCGCGGCCCGGCTGGCGCTCATCCTCCACGGACGGTCCGACGCCTGGAGCGCTGCGAAGCCCTGGGTGGCTCAGCTCGCGAGCTTCGGTGCTTTGAGCGACTGGGAGGTGGACCGGATCCGCGACCTCCTCAACGAATTGGTGGCGCGCGACCTGGTCGCCCGCGGGGACGGCGAGCATCCCACCTTGAAGCTGAGCGAGGCGGGGCGGGCCGTGCTCAGCGGGCGCGCCGCACCCGCGGTCGCGCTCGAGCAGAGGCCCGACCGGCTCACGCGCGGCGCGCGCCGAGGCGCCCCCGAGGTGCCTGCGGGCGGGCCTTTGAGCGGCGAGGCCCGGAGTCGATTCCAGGCCCTGCGGAGCTGGCGGGCGGAGGCCGCCCGGCGGGGCGGCGTGCCCGCCTATCTCGTCTTTCACGATCGGACCCTCAGCGAGATCGCGCTCCGGGCCCCGGCCACCCTCATCGACCTCGAGACCGTCCCGGGGGTCGGGCCCGACAAGCTGGCGCGCTATGGCGCCGCCGTCGTGGCCCTGCTCCACGACCACCTCTGAGCGGGGGTGGGCAGGACCGGGCACGCCCGGGATGGGCGGGTCGTCCCGGCCTGGAGGAGATCGCCGAGAGCTGGGGCCAGTCCCGGGGATCGTGGCTCCTCAGCGTCAGCCGTGATCCCAGCTGGGGCTGAGCGTCCCCTGCGGGAGCGCCCGGGGTCGCCCGCGGCGGGGCTCGACCGCGGAGCGGTGAGCAGGCTGATCGCGGCGGACCGGCGCGCGGGCCGGAGGCTCCCACGATCGGACCCGCCCCCGCGGGACGGGGCACCGCTGGCCAGCTGAGAGGCGGCTCGGGAACGGGGTCACATCCCCGGTCACAGGTGGCACCCACGCCGCCTCCCGGGAGCGGCCCGCCCACGTCCGGCCCCGGGGTGCGCGGCGGTGACGGTCCGCGCGCGGGAGGCGCCTGCCCCGCGCGCGGACCCGACACGGCCGCCTCGCCCTCCCGCCGATTCCGACCGGCCCCATGGGCGAGACCGGTGGTCGGGCGGCGAGCGCCCACGTGCGGGGCACGTGACCGCGGTCAGTGCGGGTCAGGAGCGGTCTGCCGCCGGCGCCGCGCCGCCCTCCCCCGGCGCCACCGGGCCGTCCTCGGCGAGGATGCGATAGAGGGCCCGCCGGGTCTCCTTGAGGACCTCTGCCGCCCGCCCGACCTGAGCCGGCGTGCCCAAGTGGGCCACCTGGAGCAGGGCCGCCCCACTCTGGCGGGCCAGCTGGAGGAGCGCATGGACGTCATCGTCGACGCTGTCGACGACCGCGTCCCAGGGGGTCCCCATCTCGCCCTGGTGAGCCGCGACATGGGCTCGACCGGCATCGGTCAGGTGGAATCGTCGCTGGCCCCCCTCGTCTCGCGCGGCGATGAGGCCCTCATCCTCCAGCTGCTGCAGCGCCGGATACACCGCGCCCGGACTCGGTCGCCAGAGATCCTGGCTCCGCTCCGAGATCGCCTGCATGATCTGGTAGCCGTTGCGGGGTTCCTCGGCCAGCAGCAACAGGGCCGCCGCGCGCACGTCGCCACGGCGCGCCCGCGGGCCCCCGCGAAAGCCGCCCCAGCCGAATCCACCCCCGAAGGGGCCACCGCTCCCGAACGGACCACCGCCCGGTCGCCCCCCTCCGGATCGGCCGGGGCGGCCGCGATGCCCGCCGCCGCGCGCCCACTCCCCGGCCATCATCCGAGCCGCCATCGCCATCCGCTCCATCGCCGGGCCGCATCCTCCCCCGGGCCCGGTGCCACGCGCGGTGTCTGCCTCCATGGCATCACCTCCTGTGTATCGATCCTTCTTAGCAACATCACGATATATCACAGACACTCCTTCGTCAACCGCTGCGCTGGCACAGGCGACCTGGGCGGCAGCTGCCCGGAGGGCCGCACCCGGCTCCAGCCCACCGCCACCGCAATCGATCCGGCTCGCGGCACCCCGGAGGCGAACAGCCGAGCGCCGCAGTGTCCCCTCGAGCGTCTCCCCACCCGGCCACGGTTCCCGAGCTCGCTCTCCGGCGTCCGTGGGGGAGGCGGGCTGGCAACCCCGGGGCGGGGATTCGGCGCCCCGCCTCGGGGCACCCGACTCGGGGGCCGACGGATGACGACGACCCCGGCAGGAGCTCGCTCCTGCGACCGACCGGAGGAGGTCTGAGGGTGAGGGCGCGGGCGCTCATCTAGGGGGCAGCAGCCGGGGCCCCGGGCGGGTGATGGGTACGCCAGCGAACAGACACGGGTGGGGGCAGGCCCCACTCTGAGGTCGGGCGGGTGGATCTACGAGTCGCGTCCGACCCGAGGCCCTGTGCATTCGTCTCGGACTCGTTTCCGGAGGCGTCGCAATGGACAGGTCTCGAGTGATCGCACCGACCGCAGCGGCGCACCCTCGACGCCGTTGGGGCGCGGCGCTGCTGGGAGCGGGGATCGCCGGTGCCGGTCTGGTCGTCGCCACCCTGACCGGGTCCGCCGCATCCTCTCAGCCGGCGGTCCCGTTGGGGACGGCCGCGTCCTATGCGGTGCTGGCCGGGACCACGATCACCAACACGGGGCCGTCGCTGGTCTTTGGGGACCTGGGCCTGGATCCCGGCACCGCCGTCACCGGCTTCCCGCCGGGGGTGGTCCACGGCGCCCAAGAAGTCGCCGATGCCGCGGCGTTGCAGGCCCAATCCGATCTGACCACCGCCTACAACGATGCCGCCGGTCGGACCCCGGCCACGGCGGTGTCGGCGGACCTCGGCGGCCAGTCCCTGGCCCCGGGCGTCTACAGGGCCTCCGCCGGATTGGGACTGACGGGCACGGTCACCCTGAACGCCGGGGGTGACCCCGGCGCGGTGTTCATCTTCCAGGCGGGATCCACCCTGATCACCGCCTCGGGCAGCACCGTCAACCTGATCGGCGGGGCCCAGGCCTGCAACGTGTTCTGGCAGGTGGGCAGTTCGGCAACCCTCGGCACCAGCACGACCTTCGCCGGGTCCATCCTGGCCCTGACGTCGGCCACGGTGGAGACGGGTGCCACCGTGAACGGGCGGGTGCTGGCACGCAACGGCCAGGTGAGCCTGGACGCCAACACGATCACCGCGCCGACCTGCCTTAGCCCCGCCCCGACGGCCACCCCGACCCCATCGCCGACCGCCACCCCGACCGCATCGCCGACCGCCACCCCGACCGCGTCACCGACGGCGAAGCCGACCCCCGCGCCGACGGCGAAGCCGACCCCGGCGCCGACGGCCACCCCGACCCCTGCGGCGACGGCCAAGCCGGTTGCCAAGCCCACCGCCGGGCCGGCCGCCTTGCCCACGGCGACCCCCACGGCGACCCCCACGGCCACTCCCCGGGCGACCCCGCGCGCCACTCCCACAGCCTCCCCCACAGCCTCCCCGACGGCCTCCCCGACCGCCGTCCCCACGGCCGCTCCCGGGCTTCCCCCCCCGACCACCCCCGCTCCCCCCAACACCGGGGCCGGCCTCCTCGCGCCCCTGCTGGTGGTGGCGCTGGGAGCCCTCCTCGTGAGCGCAGCGGCCGCGCTCCGACGGCGATCGGTGCGGGGCGCCTAGCCGGGACGGCAGAGAGCAGGACCCGGTGACGACAGCCCCGGTCCCTGCCGATCCGGGGTCGGTAGTTGGATCCCCTCTGCGGTGGCCACCCGGGGCGCGGACGATGACCATCGGCGGCCCATCGTCCCCACCCCGGAGCGACGCGGGCAGCGGTCCACCCCGGGGCTCTTGGAGCTGAGCGCGGCCGGGGACCTCGGCCCCTCCCGGGGGCGCCGCGCGCATCGGATTCGCAGGGGAGGGCGCGGCCCCCGATCGAGCGGACCCAGCGGCCCTGTCGGGGGGCGGGCATCCGTTCCGGCTCCCACCCCGCAACCGGGTGGGGAGCCGGCCGCCGGGCCGGCGAGCGCCGCCCCAGGGTCGAACCCAGTGGTCTAAGCGGACGGGACGCTCCCGGCCCGGTGCGGCTCGACCAGCAGGGGGGTCGCAGGGAGTGGGGGTCGCGGGCGTGGGACGTTCAGGCGCCTTGTCCCATCGGGTCCGAGGGCGGCTCCCGTCCCGGCCCATCCCGCGGGGGCGGGGGCGGCCCGCTGTCAGCAGTAGTCGTGGGAGAGCGGCTGGGGGACCTCCACGCCCTGCCCGTCGATCGCACGAATCCCATCCGCCACGAGGTTCACGACGCCGTCGGCACGCTCGACCCGCCCGCTGGCGAAGAGGAGCGGGTGGTGGTTGACGGTGCCGCGCGCCTGTCGATAGACCTCGGGGCGGAGGATGAGGTCGAGGTGACCGGTCTCATCGGCGAGGGTGAAGAACCGCACACCACGGGCGGTGTGCGGGGCCTGGCGGGCGATCACGAGTCCGGCGACCGCCACCCTCGCCCCCTCCCCCTCCCGCGCCCGCTCCCGGGCAGCCGCCAGCGTCAGCGCTCCCAGGCGCTCGAACTGGGGGCGCAGGAACGAGCAGAGATGGGGCCCGGTCGTGAGCGCCTGCACCCGGTAGTCCTGCAGAACGCGCTCCCGCTGGCTGAGGTCCGCCAGCTCGGGCGTGGTGACGGGCGCCTCCAGCAGCGGGGCGGTGGTGACGCCCAGCTGCTCCTCCGCCACACGCAGCCGCCAGAGCGCGACCCGGCGCGGCTCACCGAAGCTGTCGAACGCACCCACCAGGGCCAGGTCCTCGATCAGCCGCCGGGGCAGCCGGGTCCGCCGCCAGAAATCGGCGGCCGACGCGTACGCGCCCCGCCCGCGCTCGGCGGCGAGGCGGTCGCGCCCGGCCTGGCCCAGCCGCCGCACCTGGTTGAAGCCGAGCCGCACCGCCAGCACCCGACCCTGGGCCGCCCGAGTCCACTCCACCCGGCAGCGGTCCCGGCTCCGGTTGACGTCGACGGGGAGGACGGTCACCCCGCGCCGCCGGGCGTCGTCGACCAGGACCGAGGGGTGGTAGAAGCCCATCGGCTGGTGGTTGAGGAGGGCCGCGAGGAACGGCGCGGGATGATAGCGCTTGAGCCAGGCGGTCTCGTAGGCGGTGCGGGCGAAGGCGGCCGCGTGGCTGCGGCAGAAGCCGAACTCCGCGAAGCCGCGGATGGAGTCGAAGAGGGTGGCGATGACCGAGTCCGCCAGCCCCCGCCCGCGGCAGCCGCGGGCGAAGGCGGTCTCCAGGGCGCTGACCTCGGCCCGGGATCGGTGGCGACCCAGGGCGCGTCGGAAGCGGTCGGCCTCGCCGGCGGAGAAGCCCGCCACCGTCATGGCGATCTCCAGGATCTGCTCCTGGTAGAGGATCACCCCGAGGGTGTCGCGCAGGATCGGCTCCAGCAGGGGGTGCAGCACCGCCACCGGCTCTCGGCCCTGGCGCCGACGCAGGTAGGGGTGGACGGCGTGCCCCTGGATCGGGCCGGGACGGATCAGGGCCACCTCGACAACCAGGTCGTTGAACGAGGTCGGCCGCGTCCGGGGCAGCGTCTGGAGCTGGGCCCGGGACTCGATCTGGAAGACCCCCACGGTGTCGGCGGCGGCGCACAGCGCATACACCTCGGGGTCGGTGAGCGCCAGCTGGTCGAGGTCGACCCGTTCCCCGGTCGCCGCCTCGATGCTCTCCACCGCCTCCGCCACCACCGACAGGGTGCGCAGACCAAGAAGGTCGATCTTGATGAGGCCGAGGTCCTCGACGTCGTCCTTGTCGTACTGGACCACGACCCGTCCCGGCATGGTCGCCCGCTCCACCGGGGCGACATCGACCAGGGGCAGGCCGGTGACCAGCATCCCGCCGACATGGATGGAGAGGTGCCGAGGGGTGCCGACGACGGCGGCGACACAGGCCAAGAACTGCTGCCAGGCCCGGCTCTGACGGGTGTCCACCGTGGCGAGGCCGGCCACCGCGAGGACCTGCTCCAGCTCCGCCCGGCGCTGCTGCGCCGGCGGGCCGGCGGGCCCGGGGCCACCCGCCAGCAGCGACGAGACCGCGGCCAGGTCCGTCGCCAGCTCGGGGTCGAACCAGCGGTCGACCGAGCGGGCAAGCCGCTCGATCAGCGGGGCGGCAAGATCGAAGGCCCGGCCCACCTGGCGGATCGCCAGGCGCGGCTGGAAGGTGATGACGGTGCACACCATCCCGGTGTGCTCAGCGCCGTAGGTGTCGTAGACGTAGCGGATCACCCGCTCCCTGTGGGTGGTGGAGATGTCGATGTCGATATCCGGCGTCGTCCGCATGTCCTCGTGCAGGAAGCGTTCGAAGAGGAGGTGGTGGGCGATCGGGTCCACCCGGGTGATGCCCAGGAGGTAGGCGACCAGGCTGTCGGCGGCCGAGCCGCGGCCCTGGGCCGGGATCCCCTGCTCCCGGGCGAAGCGCATGAGGTCGTGGACGATGAGGAAGAACTCGGCAAGCCCGGTCGCCCGGATCACCCGCAGCTCGTGGGCGAGCCGGGCCTGGACCTCGCCCGTGACCGGGCGGTAGCGCCCCGGCAGCTGCTCGTGGCAGAGGGCCGCGAGATGGGCGTCCGGGGCGATGCCGCCGGGGACCCGGAAGCCGGGGAAGCGGGTGTGGGCGAAGTCGAGCCGCAGCTCCGCCATCTCCCCGATCCGCGCCGCCGCCGCCAGCGCCCCGGGATGGCCGACCCGCTCCGCCAGCTCGGCCCCGGACTCCATGGCGTAGGCGTGGTTGGGCAGCAGCCAGCCCCGGTCCGCCGCCTGCTCGAGGGTGACGCCGTGACGGATCGCCTGGAGCACGTCGAGGATCGGCGCCTCGGCACAGGTGGCGTAGCGGGGCGCCTGGGTGGCGAGCAGGCCGATCCCGGTGCGGGCGGCGCATGCGACGGTCTCGGCGACGAGCCAGCGGTCCCCGGGGTGGCGGTGGTGCTGGAGGGCGAGATGGGCGCGGCCCCCGAAGGTCTGGGCGAGCGCGCGCGCGGCGGCGTCGGCCCGCTCGCGGTCACCGCGGAGGAGGGCCGCGGTGATCGGGCTGTGCGGCCCTCCGACCACGACCCGGCAGCGGCCGAGCTCGTCGGGGTCGGAGGGCCGCCGCCGCTCGGGATCGAGGGGGGTGGCGCCCGGATCGACCGCTGGGAGGCGCCTCCCGGGACGCGCCGGCGCCTCCCGGCGCGCCCCGGGAGGCGGAGCCCCCCCACCCTGGGCGGCCGCGAGCGGAGCGTCCAGGCCGGCCAGCTCCAACCGGGGGCTGCCCTTGCCGCCGGCGAGCTGGGCCCGGCTCACCAGCCGGCTGAGCTGCTGGTAGCCGGCGCGGTCCGCCGCGAGGAGCACCAGGCGGCCGCCGCCGGCGAGGTCCAGCTCCGCTCCCACCAGCGCCCCCACCCCCGCGGCCGCCGCCGCCCGGACGAAGCGGACCGCCCCGTAGAGTCCGTTGCGGTCAACCAGCCCCACCGCCGGCATGCCGAGGGTCACCGCTCGCTGCACCAGAGCCTCGGGCGGGCTCGTCCCCTCCAGGAAGGAGAACGAGGAGCGGGCCCAGCACTCAGCGAAGACGACCGACGGCATCGCCCCAGGGTACCGCAGCCACGAACAAATGTTCTGCCCTCTGACCCGGCCGGCCCGAGACCGGCGGCTCGGGGGCCGCCCTCGCGGCCGCCGTGGCCCCGACACTGTAATGTACGGACAACCGGACTCGACATCGACTTCCACCCTCCTGGAGGAGCTGCCATGCCCCACTCCGAGGTCGATCTCGCCACCTTCGCCGCCGCCCACGCCCAGGGGTCCCCGGTCATCGACGTGCGCGAGCCGCACGAGTACGCCCGCGGCCACGTCCCCGGGGCCCGGCTCATCCCCCTCGGCCACCTGCCCGCCCGGATCCACGAGGTCCCCAGCGACCGTGCCGTCTACGTCATCTGCGCCAGCGGCCACCGCAGCCTCGACGCGGTCAGCGTCCTGGCCCGATTCGGCCGAGTCGGATGCTCGCTCCGGGGGGGCACGTCCGCCTGGACCCAGGCCGGCCACCCGATCGTGACGGGCCCCGACGAGGACGGTCGCTGACCCCCAACTGCCGGCGGGACGGCGCCTGCGAGGACTCCGCCCCGTTGCCATGACCCCGCTGCTTGTGGCCGCGCTGTTCGGACTCCTCATCGGCCTCAGCCTGGGAGTCCTCGGCGGCGGGGGCTCGATCCTGACCGTGCCCGTCCTCGTGTACGTGATCGGCGAGTCCGCTCACCGTGCCACCGCCGCGTCCCTCGTCATCGTCGGCATCAGCGCTCTCACGGGCATGGCCGTGCACGCACGGGCAGGGCGCGTCCGGCTCCGCTCCGGAGCCCTCTTCGGGGTGATCGGGGTGGCCGGCTCCGTCGCCGGTGCGCAGCTCAGCGGGTCGGTCGACCCCCAGCTCCTGCTGGCCTTGTTCGCCGGCCTGATGCTGGCCGCCGCGGTCGCCATGCTGCGCCGGACCCGCCGCACCGACCCGCTGGCCGCGGACCGGATCCCGGGGGCGACGCCGCGACCGTCGGCCCTGCGGATCGGCGTGGCCGCCACCGCCGTGGGGCTGATCACCGGATTCTTCGGGGTGGGCGGCGGATTCATCGTGGTGCCCGCCCTGGTGCTGGCTCTGGGCTACGCCATGCCGGTCGCGGTGGGCACCTCGCTGCTCGTCATCGCCATCAACAGCGCCGCCGCGCTGGTCACCCGGCTCGCCGCCGGCGCGCAGCTGGACTGGTCCGTGATCCTCCTCTTCAGCGCCACCGCCGCGATCGGGAGCATCGCCGGCAGCCTGGTCGCCGGCCGGGTGCGACCCCGCCGGCTGGCCACCGGGTTCGTCGTCCTGCTGGTGGTGCTGGCCGGCTACATGCTGGCGAGGAGCCTGCCCCACCTCCTCTGATCGCGGCGAGCGCGGGGACCGCCCGCTCAGCCGCCCTCGGGAGCGGTCCAGCGCGCTCCCAGGGCCACCCGGGCCCCGGTTCCCGGGCGCCACTCGACCACGAAGCTGTAGCGGTCGCCGCGGACCACGGTGCTGCGCCACTCCACCGGCCGCCCGCCGGCATGGCTGAGGCGCTCCACCAAGAAGGCGGCCTGCCCCGCCGCCAGCCACAGGGCGCGCCTTTCCCCCGGCTGCGGCACCACCGCGCGAATCGACTCGCGACCGCTGTCGGGGTGGATCCCGCAGCGCACCGCCAGCTGGTCATAGAGAGCGGTGTGGCGAAAGTCCGCGGAGAGCAGCGGGCCGGCCAGGGCGACGGGCAGCCAGGCACGGTCGAGCGCCAGGGGGATGTCGTCGGCAAGCCGGAGCCGCTCCAGGTAGAGGAGCGGAGCTCCTGGCTCCAGCGCCAGCTGCCGCGCCGCCACCGGGTCCGCCCGCGTCTCCAGCCGGCGGACCCGGCTGCGTTGCTCGGCCCCCTGAGCCTCGACCGCCTGGAAGAGGCTGTAGAGGGCGCCCAGACGCTGGTCGAAGCGGGTGCGGTTGACCACGGTTCCGCGCCCGCGGTGGGAGCTGACCAGGCCGTCGTCGCGCAGGCGGCGGATCGCCTCCCGCACGGTGTGCCGGCTCACCTGATACAGGTCGGCGAGCTCCAGCTCGGTGGGAAAGCGCTGGTCGTAGGCGCCCACGGCGAGACGCGCCCGCAGCTCGGCCACGAGCTGCGCCCACAGCGGCAGCGGATCAGTGCGATCGACCGGCATCGGGCGTCCTCGTCTGCTGGGGGCGGGGGCCGCGGCGGCGCGCGCGGACCGGTCCGCTCGTCCGGACTAGCGTACTCAGGGCGACCCGGGGCGCGGAGAGCCGATCAGGCGCCGTCCACCAGGGTGGCGGGGACGATCGTGACCGGGAACGGGAAGAGCGCGCGGTAGGGCTCGTTCCCGATCACCCGCGCGGTCTCCACCAGCCGCCCCTGCTCAAGTCGCAGCACCGTGAGGGTGGGCACGTCGGGGTCCACCACCCAGTAGGCGGGGACGCCGGCGGTCTCGAACGCGGTCCGCTTGGCGCCAAGGTCGGTGAGCCGGGTGCTCTGCGACAGAACCTCGACGACCAGCAGGGGGATCCCCCGGATGGCGGTCTCGTGGAGGTCCTCGCGGCGGACCACCAGCACGTCGGGCTGGAAGATCGTCCCCGCGTCCACCATCCATTCGCAGGGGGCCGGGAGCACAACCGCGCCGTCGGCCTCGGCCGCGTAGAGGCGGGCGGTGAGCGCGGCCACGCAGCGCTGATGCCGCGGAGAGGGGGCCGGGCTGACCAGCAGCACCCCTTCAGCCAGTTCGAAACGGCGACCATCCTGCACCATGGGGTTCGAGAGTACCGCGCCGACCGCTCATCGTCGGTCGCCCGGGGTCCCGACCGCGGGGTCTCGGGCGGGTCGGAGCGCAAGACCCGGGGCGGTGATCCCGAGCGAGCGGCACCGATCCGCCCTCTCGCCGCGCCGCTGGCGGTGACGCGCGCGGCTCGATCGCAGGAGCCGGGGGGGCGACGACACGGTGTGTGATCGGACCAGCGCAGGGCTGCTGGGCCGGCATCGCCGGACGCCCGGGCGGCCTCGACGTCGCCCGGGCCGGCGCGCAAGAGGCGGAGCGGCTGCGGATCATCCGGGCGATCCGATCCCGGGACGGCTCGTGCCCGCGCCTCCGCCCGCCACCGGGAGCCCGCGAGCCGATGGTCGCCCCGGAGCGCAGACGCGCCCCTGGCGTCGCGGCGCCCGGTGCGGGCCGGCCGCGCCGTCCTCCCCAGGGGCCCGCCTCACCCGAGGGCATCGGCCAGGTTCTGGGGCCGGCGGCAACCTCGGGCACCCCGAGCTCACCCAGGGCCGTCCCCCCAGCCCGTCACCTCCACCCCCGGGATCAGATCCCGGCCCAGGATCTCGTCGGCGGGGCGCTGCCGCGAACTCGACCCGTGTCGGTGTCGGGGGCCGCTGGGGGACCCGCCTCCTCGGCTGGATCTCCGCCTCGTCGAGGGCGACGCTGCCTCCGCCCCCTGCACCCTGGTCCACCGGCGTGCTGCTGCGCTCCGGCGGTCACGGGGCGCCTGCGCGCCCGGCCCGCCGGCGGGCTCACGACGCGTCGGTGGCCGGACGTCGATGCGCGGGCCGGGCCGCCCCGATCCGCGCCGGCCGCGGCGGGGATCCGTCCGACGGAGGCGGGGCGGGTCCGGGCCCGTCCGGCGGTGCCGCGGTGGCCGGGTCCCCTGCGGTGCTGGTGGCGCCGAGGGGCGACTTCCCCGGCAGCCCGGTCACCTCGAGGATCTCCGCCTCGATCAGCGACTCCTTGCGGAGCAGGGCCCGCGTCAGGACCTCCAGCTTGTCGCGGTTGGTCGCGATCAGCTCCAGCGCCTGGCTGAAGCACCCCTCGACGATCCGCTTGACCTCGCTGTCGATGAGCTCGGCGGTGGCGTCACTGAAGAGCCGCTCGCGGAGCATCATCGGCTGCTGGTCGGCCTCGTCGGTGAGGTTGAGCGGGCCGACCGCCGGGCTCATCCCCCAGCGCACCACCATCTCCCGGGCGATCCGGGTCACCTGGAGGAGGTCGTTCTCGGCGCCGGTCGTCACCACCCCGTAGACCAAGGACTCCGCCGCCCGTCCCCCCAGGGCGCCCACGATCCGGGCGCGCAGATAGGTCTCGGGATAGTTCTGGCGGTCGTCCACGGGGCTCTGCACGGTGACCCCGAGGGCGCGCCCTCGGGGGATGATCGACACCTTGCGCACCGGGTCGGCCTCGGGCACGAGCAGGCCCAGCAGGGCGTGGCCGCTCTCGTGGTAGGCGGTGCGCTCGCGGTCCTCGACTGACAGCACGATCCGCCGCGCCGCCCCCAGCAGGACCTTCTCCAGTGCGTCGGTGAAGTCGACCATCATCACCGACTGGCGGTCCCGGCGCGCCGCCAGCAGCGCCGCCTCATTGACGAGGTTGCGCAGCTCGGCGCCCACCAGACCGGGGGTCTGCGACGCGACCTGGTCCAGGTCGGCGTCGCTGGCGAGCGGGACGGTGCGGGTGTGGATCCGCAGGATCGCCGCGCGCCCCTCCCGGTCGGGGGGTTGAACCATCACCCGCCGGTCGAACCGGCCGGGGCGGAGCAGCGCGGCGTCGAGCACGTCGGCACGGTTGGTGGCGGCCAGTACGATCACGCCCTCGCGCGAGTCGAATCCGTCCATCTCGGTGAGGATCTGGTTGAGCGTCTGCTCGCGTTCGTCGTGGCCCCCCAAGCTGGCTCCGCTGCCGCGAGCCCGGCCGATGGCGTCGAGCTCGTCGATGAAGATGATCGCGGGCGCCGCCTGGCGGGCCTTGGCGAAGAGATCGCGGACACGGGCCGCGCCCACCCCCACGATCATCTCGATGAACTCGGAGGCCGACAGGCTGAAGAAGGGCACGCCCGCCTCCCCGGCGACGGCGCGCGCGAGCAGCGTCTTGCCGGTGCCGGGCAGGCCCACCAGCAGCACCCCCTTCGGCACCGTGCCGCCCAGGCGCTGGTAGCGCAGCGGGGCGCGCAGGAAGTCGACGATCTCCTCCAGCTCCTCCTTCGCCTCCTCGATGCCGGCCACGTCGGCGAAGGTGGTGCCCGGTCGCTCGGAGTCGTAGAGGCGGGCCCGGCTGCGCCCCAGGCCGAACATGCCCCCGGAGCCGCCCGCCATCGACGCGGCCCGCCCGGAGATCCACACGAAGGCGAGGACCAGCAGCAGGGTCGGCCCGAAGCTGAAGAGGGCGTCCAGGATCGGCGAGGTCTGCGAGGTGGTGGGCTTGGCGTTGATGGTGACGCGGTGCGCCTCCAACAGCGTGAGCAGCCCCCCGCCCGCGAACGAGGGCAGCTGGGTCGTGAAGTCACGCGCGGTGGTGGTCGCGTGGGGACTGGCTCCAGCCGCCCGGCGGAACACCCCGGTGATGGTGTCCCCGGTGCTGGTGATGCTGGCGACGTTGTCCGAGCGCACCTGCACCAAGAACACGTTGTACGGCACCGTCACCATCTTGGGCCCCGCCGGGGGCACCAGCACGTTGGCGATGAAGAGGTTGAGGAGCAGCAGCGCCGCCACCGTCCCCCAGAACCGCGTCGACCGGAAGTTGGTGCCGGGCCGCCCCCCCGAACTCCGCGGACCGCTACCGGGCCGGCCCGAGGCTCCCGGCTTCGGCCCGCCTCCGCTCACCATGTGGCGAGGCTAGCAGATGGGTCGGTCGCCCACCCCGCCCCAGCTCGCGACTTCGGCCCGGTCGGGGCGGCGCACCCCCACCCGGCACCGCCCCCACGGCGCAAAGATGGGGGCCCCGTCAGGGGCCCCCATCCATCCGATCGAGCGCTCCCCGCGCTCAGCTGCTGAAGGTTGGCCGCCGCCGCACCACCGCCGCCAGGCCGAGCAGCACCGCTCCCAGCAGGAACAGCGCCAGCGGCCCGAAGAGGCCCGCGCCCGTGTTCGGCGTGGTCGGGGTCGTCGGCGTGGTCGCCGCCTTGACCTTGCCGGTGGGCTTGACCTTTGGGGTTGCGGTGGGTGTCGCCGCCGGCTTGGGAGTCGGCGCAGCGATCGGCGCGACGGTTGGGGTGGCAGTTGGCGTGGCCGTGGGCTTGGTCGCCGGCTTGGCGGTCGGCGTCGGAGTGGGGGTCGGCGTCGGGGTGGTGGTCACGCCCTTGACCGCCCCGGCCGCCAGCACCGTGACATCCTCCTTGCCGCATCCGCTGGTCGCCGAGCCATTGTGGCTGTCGCCTCCGTAGCTGGCGGTCCAGCGGTAGACCCCGGCGGCCTGGCTGGTGAAGTGACCGGAGCTGGCGCTGTCCCCGCTGAGCGGAGCCGTGTCGGTGTAGACGGCGGTGCTGCAGGTGGAGTCTCCGGGCGCAAACAGTTTGAAGGTGACTTGACCGGTGGGACCGTCACCGCCCGAAAGCGTCGCCGTGTCGGAGAGCGCGACCCCCACCGTGCCCCCGGCGCTCGGCGTCGTGGAGATGCTGGGGGCGGCCGCACCCACGGTGACCGGCTCTTGCTGGCAGCCGCTGCTGGCCGAGCCGTTGTTGCTGTCCCCGCTGTAGGACGCGATCCAGTGGTAGGTGCCGGTGGCGCTGCTGGTGTAGGTCCCCGAGCTGGCCGAGCCACCGCTCACAGAGCTCGAGTTCGTGTACACTGGGGTTCCCGCGCAGGTGGGGTCCGCCGGCGCGTAGAGGGAGAAGGTCACCGTGCCGGTGGGGTTGTCACCGCCGCTCAGGGTGGCGGTGTCCGACAGGCCGGAGCCCACGGCTCCGCCCGCGCTGGGGGTGGTGGAGATGCTGGGGGCGGCCTTGGTGACCGTGACCACCTCCGCCTGGCATCCGCTCACCGCCGGCCCGTTGCTGCCGTTGCCGCTGTAGCTGGCGACCCAGTTGTAGCTGCCAGCCGCGGTCGGAGAGTAGCTACCCGATGCGGCCACCCCGCCGACCAGGGTCACGGTGTTGCTGAAGATCGCCGCCCCGCTGCAGTTGGCGTCGTTGGGACCGTAGAGGTCGAAGGTGACGGTGCCCGAGGGGCCCGAGCCCCCGGTCACCTCGGCCGAGTCCGCGATCGGGTTGCCGACCGCGCCGCCATTCCCGTTAGGGGTGGTGCTGATCGCCGGCGTCGCCTTGCCGATGGTGACCGGCTCCTCACCGCACAAGCTGACCGCCGGGAGGTTGCTGCCATCGCCACTGTAGGCGGCCACCCATTCGTAGGTGCCGACGCCGGCCAGGGGGTAGCTCTGGGAGCTGGCCTTGCCGGCGACCAGGGAGACCGCGGTGCCCGCCGGGACGATCAGGTCGGCGGCGGTGCAGGTCGGACTGGCGGGGTTGGTCGGCCCGTAGAGGTCGAAGGTCACCGATCCGGTCGGGTTGAACCCGGTCACGGTCGCCGTGTCGGAGGTGCTCGCCCCCGGCAGCCCGCCCCCCGCGGCGGCGGTGCCGATGGCAGCGGTCGCCCGGGTGGTGGTGACCGTCTCGGCGCTGCACAGACTGGTCACCGGCGCGTTGTTGACGTCCCCGCTGTAGCTGGCGATCCAGTGGTAGGTGCCAACCGCGGTGGTGACATAGCCCTGGTTCACAGGCAGGGTCGGGATCGCCGCCACACCGCCTGCGCCGATCGTCTCAGCCGGGCTGGTGAACGCCGGCGTACCGCCACAGGTCGGATCAGTGACGCCGTACAGGGCGAAGGTCACAGTCCCAGTGGGGCTGTCCCCACCGCTGACGGTCGCGGAGTCAGTGACCGCCGTTCCCACCGGACCTCCCGCGCTGGGGGTGGTCGCGATGGCAGGAGTCGCCTGGGCGATCGTGGCCGACTCGTTGGCGGCGCCGCACGAGCTGGTCGCCGGCTTGTTGTGGAGGTCGCCGCTGTAGGCGGCTTCCCACAGGTAGGTGCCGGCCTTGGTCGGCGTGTACGACCCCGAGGTCGCGGTGCCGCCGGTCAGCCCAATCGGCAAGGTGGTGAACACCGGCCTGTGCGGGCAGCCGGCATCGTTGGGGCCAAAGAGCTTGAAGGTCACGGTCCCCGTCGGGCTGTCGCCCGTGACCGTGGCGGTGTCGGACACCGAGGCGGTGCCGACCGTGCCGGTGGTCCCCAGCGGATGACCGGGTGCGCTGACGTTGGCCTGGGTGGTCAGCGACGAGGTGGCCAAGGTGATGTCCACCGACTCATGGGCGCCGCCGCACGCCTCCGCGGTGGGCTTGTTGCTGGCGTCGCCGCTGTAGGTGGCGGTCCAGGCATAGGCGCCAACGGTGCTGGCGATGTCGCTCCCGCTCGACGTCCCGCCGGGGAGGGGGGTCGATGCGAAGGAGACCGAGGTCCCCGACCCGCTAGTCGGCGCGACCGTCGCCGTGTAGACCGGCGTGCCGGTGCAGGTCGCCGCCGCCGCCGAGGCGTAGGGACCGTAGAGGTTGAATGTGACCGTGTCGCCCATCGTGACGGGCAGATTGGACACCCCGCTCACGGTCGCCTGGTCGGTGAGGACCGCCCCCACCTGCCCGGTCGAGGGCGTCGCCTGGGTGGCGATGGTCGGCGTCGCCTGGCCCACCTGGACCGGCTCGCTGCCGCAGGCGCTGCTGGCGGCGGCGTTGAAGGCGTCGCCGTTGAAGCTGGCGACCCATTCGTAGAGATCGCCCGCGGTCAGCGAGGAGCTGCTGAGGCCGGTGGGGGTGGTGGCCGATCCCGAGGTGCCGCCCCCTGCGGGCGTGATCGGCTGATTGGTCGCGGAGAGCACCGTGGCCCCGTTGCACACGGTCGGGGTGGTGGGGTAGGGCCCCGTCAGGGTGAAGGTGACGGTGTCGGCGCCGGTCAGCCCGCTCGCTCCGGTGACGGACGCCGTGTCCCCCAGGGGCTGGCCGAGCCCGACCGGGTTGGCGGGGCTCGCGGTGGTCGTCACCGATGGGCTCGCCTGGATGTCGACCGGCTCACTGCCGCAGGCGCTGTCGGCCGGCGCGATCGCTCCCGGCACCCCGCTGTAGTGGGCGACCCACTCGTACTGCTGCCCGGCGATGAGGCTGCTCGCCGGGGTCACCGATGTGGACGTCTGCGCCGTGGTCACCCCTAGGGTGGTGGTGACGGCGATCGGGGC
>Ga0307374_10001976_pt1 | contig 37239 bp, 35 predicted proteins | sample OX3MG_FD_202532 | JGI IMG/M metagenome (GOLD analysis project Ga0307374, IMG submission 202532) | Soil microbial communities from Risofladan, Vaasa, Finland - OX-3 | ecosystem: Environmental > Terrestrial > Soil > Coastal area > Acid sulfate soil | place: Finland: Risofladan, Vaasa | collected... | reverse complement strand
CTGACGACCCTTCAGCGGGTGGCCACTGCACTTGGGCTCGAGGTCAACGTCGAACTTCGGCCGTCTGCCTGAAGATCGTCATTGAATCGCCCGAAATTCTGGGACAAGGCGGGTGCATAACCGGCGATGTGGGGCAACCGGCCCCATGGAGCTGACCCGCTGCCACGGACAGAGGACTATTGCTTCAGGGCCCGTGATGAACAGTCCGAGTTAGAGTCTTCCCTGACGTGAAATCTCACACCATGCTCGAACGCATCATTAGTCGCTGGCGAGGGGTGGCGCCGCTATTGGAGAAGGATGCACTGGTGGTTGATCGGGCGTGGTTGCGATCGCAAATTGAAGCGGAGTCATGGTGGTTCCTTAAACAGGACCTAGGCGGCGGCCTGGTCACGCCTGGTTGGTCGGATCCGGCGAACGAGAAGTTGCCGTACTTTGGACTCCCCGAGGACATGTCGGGCATGAGGGTGCTCGACATCGGCTGCAATGAAGGGTTCTTTTCTTTTGAAGCCGAGCGGCGAGGGGCTGAATCAGTCATAGGTATCGACTCCAGTCCGGTCGTTGTGCAGCGCTTTAACCTCTGCCGGATGGCCATGGGTATGAAGGCCGACGCATATCTGACCAGTGTTTACGACATCGCACCGCGCACTTTTGGGACATTTGACCTGGTGATGTTCTTCGGTGTGCTCTACCATCTCAGGCATCCGCTGTTGGCTCTCGAGAAGATCTTCGAGGTATCGAGCGGCACGTTGCTTATGCAGTCGGCGTCCTTCGAAAACCCCGCCTTGGGCGACGAGTCGGCCGCAGAGTTTCACCCCTTTGGCATCGAGAGCGGGCCAGCGGAGAAACGTGTGTGGGACCACACTGTGTTCTGGGTCCCAAACTCGGGCTGCATCCGCGACATGCTGCTCCACGTCGGGTTCGTCAATGTCGAGTGCCTAAACCAAAACGCTGGTGCGGTCTTCCGAGCAGAGGCCCCCATGCGAGGAAAGGGCTTGGCCCCTGATCATAGGAATGCCCCCTGGTCCTAGCCTCGTTCTGCGAACGAGTGGAACTCGGGCACTCTGAAGCGGTTATCCACACGCCCGGATGTGCCGGTAGGGGATACAAAATATCGAGTATTGAGCGACTCATCCCGTCCAGAGCACCGATGTGTATTGGGTTCTTCGTCAACGCCAGCAATGACCTCGACGTCGATCGTGGTGTTGCCTCCACGACGAAGGTGGATCCCGAGATCTGCGTCCGACTGCGCCCGTATAAGCAACCGGAGAATCCCAACTCGCGTCCCAACAATTGGGTCGCAACATGTCGCAGACCGTTGCGATAACACTGGCAGTTGGTAGACGTCAGTACCTGTGAACAGGTCAAATAGACACAGAATGCGATTGTTTGCGATCCGGTGCTTCCATCAGAATCCGCCTTACAACCAGCAGGTCGTCGGTTCGAGTCCGACAGCGCCCACCGATTCCGTTTCTGCTCGGAGCTGCCGCCAGAAGAAGGCGAATCCCCAACTCGCCTCCCGTACGAGTGTGCAGGTGGGCGTAGGGCGCCGGCCTGTGCCGCCACCGTGCAACAATGAGCGCAAATGCCCCGGCGACCACGGGGAGTACACCACCCTCCGAACACTTCACTTCGACGGTGACCGACTTCTACCCAATTCGCAGGCGGCCCACCGGGTCCTACGAGCGATCTGCCGGACCTATATTGCGTGAGACGAGGGGGAGGTCCTCCGGACCACTTCTAAAGAAGGGCGTGAGTGTGAACTTCCAGTTGGAGGCCCGACGGGTGGCGGGCTGGACCGGACCGCTCGCTCTCCTCGCAGGCTCCTTGTTTCTTCCGGGGTGTTCAACGGGGCCCTCCACTTCCACCGATGCACCTTGCATGACCACCGACGGGAGCGGCCTCCCGAGGCTGACCCAAGTCACCGGTTCGCCGTCGACAACACTCCCACCATCTCACGACAACGACGCAGGGGGAGCGCACATCCCCGACGTGCATCCCGATGCTGACACCGACGCCAATCAGAGGCCTCCGCACCCGAATCAGGGCTGCGCAAATACCGGTGTGAAACGGTAGTGGAGCCTACCCACCGCAACGTCGGTGCTTTCCGGACGCAATCCCGATGCCGCCGGTTCAGGTGCAACACCTCCGGAGCCGGTGCGAAACCTTCACCTTGATTGCCGTTGTAAACGCTGATCGAAACCCTGGAGCATCTGAGACCCAGACCGAGGTTGACCACTGGCGGACCGATGACTCAGATTCGGGCGTAGTTGACGATGTCCTGAGAGAACTCGTCGACCATCTGTGGAGTGAGCGTGGGTCGGGTCTCCGAGATCCCTTGCAGTACGTCATCCGTAGTCACCATCCTGCTGCCTCCGGAGAGAGCCACTCGCTCGAAGACGATCTGAGTTGTATGTCGCGCCGCGAACTCGATATCTGCTGGCGTGAATAGCTCCGACTCGCGCACGACCGCGTCCATGTCCAGGTCGCCGTCGTGGGTGATGCCGCCCAAATAACGATCCCATATCGCCATCCGAGCCTCGGCATCCGGAGGCCCGACCGGAATCAGATAGTCGAATCGTCCATGGCGCAAGAAGGCCGGGTCCAACGCCCTCACCGAATTGGTGGCGCAAACGAGGAGGCGATCGGGCTGTTCGCGGAAGAGAGGGATCAGCTTGAGCATCTCGTTGGTCACTCCCTGAGCTTGGGCCCGCGAGCCCGGGTCGCGCTCACCGGCGATCTCCTCGACCTCGTCGATGAACAGCACCAGAGTGCTCAATTCGTGCACGAGGGCAAACGACTCTCGAAGTGCATTTGCCAACCCTGCCGGCGACTCCCCGGCGAGCCGGGATGGGAATAGCTCAATGAACGGCCACCCAAGCCGCCCTGCAATCCCCTTTGCGAAGGTAGTCTTTCCCGTACCAGGCGGCCCGAAGAGCACGATTGAACGGGGTGGCTCCAGGCCCAGTTCGTCCGATAGATCCACATGGGACAGAGGAAGGATGACCCGCCGCTCGATGAGCTGTTTGGCCTGGCCCATTCCGCCGATGCGCTCCCAGGTATCGGACCGGATGAGCTGCCCTCCAAGTTGTTCGAGTACCCCACCACCGCCCCGACTTATGGCAATCGACTTCTGATAGAAGCTGACGCTCGGCCGTACGCTGAATCCCTGATGTTCCATTGCTGCCGCGCCGACGTCTGTGTCATGCGCGAGAACGGCGTTGATGCGCTGTGCACCAGCAGCGACGATTCGCCGTTCGAGCTCCATGAGCAATGTGCTGCCCAGGCCACGGTGCCGCCAATTCGCCCCCAGACTGAGGCGCATGAGCCAGGCGCGGTCACCGCTCACTGTGGCGACCGCATTGCCAACCATCTCGTCCCCTACCGTGGCAACCACTGCCGGCTGGTGTCCACGCACGGCCGCAATCAGCTCCGAAATTCGAAACAGCGGCTCCTCAGCCCCCGCCTCAGAGTCGTCCCACATGGCCACCGCGGCGTCGAGGTCGTCGTCGTGGAATTCCCGCACCCTCCAAAAGGTCATACGCCAGTGTGTCCGACCATGCCCAATATGTCGACCGGTCGGTGCCAAACGGGCTCCGGGGAGGTCACGCCGCTGGGCCGGCACCAGCGAATAGGGCTTTTGTAGAAGCCCGATCGGCGGGTGGGGCGTTCCCGGACGAGTGACCGCTTTGTCGAGGTCAGCACGAAGAGGGGCACCTCGCAACGACCGATGTCGGCCCATACCGAGGGTGGCTACAGGCTCGTGGCGCTGCTGAAGCCGAGATGAGAGAAGTCTCATGGATGGCTCATGCAGGCATCACCTACGGAGCGCAAGCTGTCGGCAGTCGGACGACGTCCGGCGGCCCGCCCCGGGCGAGTTTTGCCGTATGGAAGGAATCACAATGGAATCTGTGCCACACCCGTTGCCACCGACTTCGACCCGACCGCGCCGATGCGTGGTCACTGGGTCAGCCGGGTTCATCGGGTCCCAGTTGTGCAAACGCTTGGTTCGGGACGGTTGGTCCGTCGTCGGCATCGACGGCTTCACTGATAGCTACGATCCGGTAGAGAAGGTGTTGCGTGCGGGCAGCCTGGTCCGGGTTGCCGGCATATCCCTCATCGTGGGTGACCTGGTTGACCTGGACCTGGTACAGGCCTTCAAAGGAGCCGAGGTGGTGTTCCACCTGGCCGGTCGAGCTGGGGTTCGAGCGAGCTTCTCGGGTGAGCATCGCTACGTGCACGACAACATCCTGGCAACCGAGCGGGTTATCCAGGCTGCGGAGCGGGCTGGAGTGAGACGGGTAGTGTACGCGTCGTCGTCATCGGTGTACGGAGACGGAGAGACACCGTTTCGAGAGGATGCTGTTTCGGCTCCGATCTCACCTTACGGACGGACGAAGCTCGAGGCCGAACATTGCTGTCTCGATGCGGCCGGCGCCGATCTCGAAGCCGTCGCTCTCCGATACTTCACCGTGTATGGACCCGGTCAGCGCCCGGACATGGGCCTTCGGCTGTTCGCCGAGGCAGCTTTGACCGGTCGGCCGATCACCCTGCTGGGCGATGGAACCCAGCGACGCGACTTCACCTACGTGTGCGACATCGTGGCCGCTACCGCTGCAGCTGCGGACGCGCCGACGTCGGGCTTGGCAATCAACGTCGGCGGAGGCAGCGACGTGAGCATCCTCGACGTGTTGGACCTGCTCCGTAGCTTTACTGGGGCAGAACTCATCATCGATGAGCAGCCTTTCGCTCGGGGTGATGTCCGGGTTACCGTGGCCGACCTCAGTCGGGCCCGTTCCCTCCTCGGTTTCGAGGCTCAGGTTCCCTTCGACGCCGGATTCGAGCGCGAGGTCGCTTGGGTCAGGGAACGTCTCGATCACCAGATGGTTCTTTCCGCATGAATGCCCAGTCGTCGCTTTCGCGAGTGCTCCTCTATTCCCACGACACCTACGGCCTTGGCCATCTGCGTCGTAACCTGGTCCTCGGCCGCCAGCTGCTCGGAGGCGTCCGCCCACCGCGGGTCCTCCTGGCTTCGGGGTCGCCAGTTATCGATCAAGTTTCTCGACCTCCCGGACTGACCTGCGTTCAACTCCCCCCGGTGGTCAAGAGCGGGGATGACGAGTACCGCTCCATCGATCCCTCGTTGAGTATCTCATTGGTTCGCCGGGCTCGGAGCGCGGTCCTCTCAGACATTGTGGCCCGTTGGAAGCCCGATGTGTTATTGGTGGACCACGCGCCGCAGGGGATGAACGGTGAACTTCTGCCCGTATTCGACGAGTTGGCACGGTGTAGCCCGCGGACCAAGGTGGTGCTCGGGCTACGGGACATCTTGGACGAACCGGATCGGGTTCGGGCGAGCTGGCAGGCTGACGGGGTCTACGACACGCTCGAGGAGGCGTACGACCAGATCCTGGTGTACGGCGACCGGGAGATGTTCGACATCGGTGAGGCGTATCAGATCCCCGAACCAGTGGCCTCACGTCTGGAGTACTGCGGCTACGTCACCGGTGACCGTCCTGAGCGATCGGTGCGCCCGCCGGGACTGACCCCGGGAGTCGACTATGTCCTCGGAACCGTCGGCGGCGGCGGGGACGGAGTCGAGGTCCTCATCGCCACTGCTCACGCGGCGGCCAGCTCCGGTGTGGCTGCGGTCCTCTGCACCGGTCCGCTCATGTCCGATGCCGACCACCGTCTCCTGGGAACTGCGACCGCGTCTCTTTCCGAGACCGTGATCGTCGAGCATCTCCAGGACGTGGCCGCTGTGGCGGCAGGTGCCCGTTGCGTGGTGAGCCGAGGCGGCTACAACAGCCTTTGTGAGCTGGTGAACCTCGGCGTTCCTACCGTTGTCGTGCCCCGAGTTTGGCCGCGTCGCGAACAGTTGCTACGGGCCCGCGTCTTCGCTAGCCATGGGTTGGTCCGCTTGGCTGAAGCCGAGAGCGGTGGATTGGCGGAGAAGTTGATGCAGGCGATCGTTCTCGTGGCTCAGCCTGGCGGCTTTGCACCAGAGCTCCTTGATCTCCACGGCCGGGAACGGGTCATCTCCGCACTTGAGCGGACTGCCAGCATTGGCAAGACCAACGTGCGACCGCGGACACTTGTGGGTGTTCCAGCATGAGTGTCGGCAGTGGCCCGCCGGCCAGCCCCCCAAGGGTCTGTTATCTCACAAAGCGGTTCCCTCGATTGTCAGAGACCTTCATTCTCGACGAGGTCTTGGGACTGGAAGCCAGTGGTGTCCCACTCAGGCTCTTCGCCATCGCCGATCCGGGCGAGGAGGACGTCCAGCCCGATGTCGCCCGAGTCAATAGCACAGTCACCTACCTCCGAACGGGTGGCCGGTGGGTGACTACGGCACGCGATTACGCCCGGTTCGTTCGGGGCCACGCTGTGCTCTTCGGGCGCCGGCCGCGACAGTGGACGGGCGCTGCGGTACAGATGCTCACATCGGGTCGAATTCGTCCGTTGGCCAAGCACTTTCTCGAGGCGGGTGGGATGGCCACAGCCATGGATCGCGTCGACGGCGACCACCTGCATGCCGCATTCGCCCACGGGCCGGCGAGTGTCGCCCATTACGTGCATCTCCTGACTGGCCGGCCGTTCAGCTTTGCCGCCCACGCCAAGGACCTTTACCTCTCCAGCCCTCACCTCCTGGCTGAGAAAGTGGCCGCATCGACGTTCGTGCTGGCCTGTTCTGAGAACGCCGCCGACGAGCTGCGCCGGATTGTCGCTTCGCATCCCGATCCGAATGTCAACGTCCACACTGCCAAGGTCATACTCGCTCCCCATGGCGTTGACATCGGCCGCTTCCGGCCTGGCCGGCCGGCCGTCCGCACTGAACCCGGCACTCTCCGGATCCTGGCTGTGGGACGACTGGTACCGAAGAAGGGCCATTCCACTCTGCTGGCCGCTCTGGCATCGCTGAAGGCCTCAGGAGTGAAGTTTCGATGCCGCATTGTCGGCGGTGGGGCGCTCCGGGACGAGTTGAGCAGACTTGTGACCAGACTGGGGCTCGAGGACCAGGTCACAATGTGCGGAACCCGGACCCAACAAGAGATCATCGAGGAGTACCACCGGTCCGATGTCTTCGTTCAGGCGAGCGTGATCACTGCCGATGGCGATCGTGACGGTATCCCTAACTCGGTGCTCGAGGCCATGGCCAGTGGTCTGGCGGTGGTGGCCTCCTCAGTGGCCGGCCTGCCCGAGGTGATCCGAAATGGGGAGACCGGACTTCTCATCGCCCCTGGCCAATCAGATCCGTTGGCCAGAGCACTGCGCTCCCTCGCGGATGACCCGACGCTCCGAGATCAGCTTGGCAGTGCGGCCCGACGATTCGTGGTCGAACATCTGTCCCGCAGTTCGTGTATCGAGCCGGTTGCCTACCTGCTCCTTGGATCCATCCCTGTCGCGTCGGCTCACGGTGGTGCGGTGGCCTGATGCAGGCATCAAGGACTTCATTACGTCACTTCGACGGTCCCAAGGTCGCCTACGTGCTTCCCGACCCGGGGATACCCGCTGGAGGAACCAAGGGCGCTTCGGTCCACGTTGACGCTCTGTGTGGAGCGATGGTCCGCGAAGGTGTGTCGGTGACACTCTACGCGGCCAAAGTTTCCGGTCCGTTGAGCGCTGACGGTTCGGAGGATGTCACCGTGGTGCCTGTTGACGTGGGACCCGTACGGTCGGGGCCGGATGGTGACGCAACCAGACTGGAAGCAGCCCGACGATTCTTCAAGATCGTGGGAGCAGCCCTCGATACCGAGCGGCCCGACTGGATCCATGAGCGTCTCAGCCTGTTTGCCGGGGACGGAGCCGCCATGGCAACAGACCGGGGCCTGCGTCGCGTCGTAGAGGTAAATGCCCCGGTAGCTGACGAGCGGCAAGCCCATTTCACTCTGCATCTGGTGACCGACGCCAGGCAAGCCGAACGCGATGCCTTGCGTGGAGCGCGGGTGGTGGCCGTCTCCGGTCCAATGGCCACCTGGGCGTTGTCGATGGGGGCCTCTGACGCGACGGTAGTGCCCAACGGCGCCGATACGGTTGGTCTCACGCCCGTGCGGTGGGTAGAGGCCCGTCGGATGCTGAGGCGGGAACTTGACTTCTCCGACGACCTGACGGTGGTTGGATTTGTCGGTAGCCTCAAGCCCTGGCACGGCGTCGAGCTACTTGTCGAGGCTGTGGCAGCGGCTAGCCGCCATGGAGAATTGGGCCTCCTCATCGTGGGGGATGGCCCTCAACGAGCCTCGATCGAAGCGGCCGTCCGGACCATGCCGTCGTCGGTGCGGCCCGTTCTCACCGGTGCGGTTCCATCCCGAGAGGTTCCTCGCTATCTGGCTGCAATGGACCTCGCCGTGGCTCCGTACCTGCCAAATGACGCCTTCTATTTCTCACCGCTGAAGGTCGTGGAGGCCATGGCCGCAGGGATTCCCGTGGTGGCCTCTGACTTCCCACCCGTTCGAGAGCTATTGGGCTCGACCGGTGCGCTGGTCACTGCCGGTAATCTCGGCCAGCTTGCCGACGTCATCTATCGATTGGCAGGGGACCCCGATGGCCGGTCCCGTATGGCCGCTGCTGGACGCGCTCGGGCGGTAGAAGGCTTGGATTGGCGAGCTGTGGCCCAAAGGACGATCACCGTGGGACTCGCAACCGATACCGTGATGTCGGAATCACGGTGACTACCACCAAGCCTCGCCGGCCGCATCGGCGGCGGGCCTTCCTCGACTGGGGTCTGGATCTGCGTCCGGTGCGCCTAGCCATCACCGGCGGCGTGGCATTCTCGGCTCTCCGTGCCGTTCTCCAATGGGTGGTCCCCGTGCCGCTCAAGCTGATCTTCGACAGCGTGCTGGCCAATCATGCCCTTCCCGGTGTGCTGTCGTGGTTGCCGTCCAATCACGTAACACGCCTCTACGTGTTAGTAGGGGCAATGGTGGCGATAGCACTGTTCCTGGGGCTGACGGCCTATGGCGCCAATGTCCTGCTGGCAGGCGCGGGGCAGCGGGTGGTCTACGACCTTCGCCGTCGGCTCTTTCGCCATCTCACCGAACAGTCTGCCGCGTTTCACCAGCACCGTGAATTGGGCGACCTGTTGTCCCGATTGGGCGGCGATGTCCAGGCCATGCAGACCGTGGTCGTCAACGTGGTGCCTGTAGTCGTGGAGAACACCCTCACGGTCGGCGGCATGCTGGTCATCATGGTGGTACTGGATTGGCGGTTCAGCCTACTGGCCGTGAGTCTCCTTCCGGTGCTGTGGATGGTCATGCGGCACTATTTGGCCGTCATCAAGACCGCTCAGCGTGAAGCACGTCGCAACGAAGGGTTGGCTACTGCCGCCGCCCAGCAGACGCTCGTCGCTCTTCCGGTGGTCCAAGCCTTCGGTGCCGAACGGGCCGAAGCCGAACGTTACGGGGAGTTGGCGGCGCACGGGTTGAGTGCAAACCGGCACGCGGTGCTGCTCCAATCCCGCTTTACGCCGCTGGTCACGTTCATCATGACCCTCTCGACGGCCATGGTCATGCTCTTCGGAGCCACCCAGGTCCTCAGTCGGCATCTCACGGCGGGCGACCTCCTACTTTTCACCGCATATTTCGGAGGCATGTATACGCCGGCTCGGCAGCTGGCCAAGTTGGCGGGCATGATCGGCGTAGGTCAAGCCTCAGCCGAGCGGGTTACCCAAATCCTCGGCACCCATGAGGAAGTCCCACGCCGGCCCCATGCCCTCCGGCCGAAGAGAACCGAGGGACGTATCCACTTTGACCACGTCCGTTTCGCTCATCCTGGATCGGGGATCGTGCTCGACGACATCAGTTTGGAGATTGCTGCCGGGCACCGCCATGCGCTGGTCGGTTCGACGGGCGCCGGCAAGAGCACGTTGTTGCGACTGGTGCCTCGCTTCGCAGATCCCCAGGGTGGGGCGGTTCGTCTCGATGGTGTCGACGTGCGAGACCTGGACCTCGACTGGCTTCGCCGGCAGATTGCTTTGGTACCCCAAGAGCTGGCACTCCTTCGCCCAACCGTGTGGGAGAACATCATCTACGGGTCGGCATGGACTTCGAGGTCCGATGGCGTGGCCGCAGCCCGGGCGGTAGGGGTGCACGACGTGCTCGCCGCGCTGCGCAACGGCTACGACACCGAGGTTGGCGAAGCCGGCTCGGGTCTCTCGGGCGGGCAGCGGCAGTGCGTCGCAGTCGCCCGGGCCATGGCACGCGATGCCAAGGTTCTCCTCCTCGACGAGCCGACGACGGGCCTGGATGCCACGACCCAGTCCGTGGTCATCGACGCACTCGAGCGATTGAGTGAAGGGCGGACGACACTGATTGTCAGCCATCAGCTCAATGCCGTCTACAACGCCGATCGGATCACCGTGTTGTCCCGCGGGAGGATCATCGAGCATGGAACCCACGGACAGTTGTTGACCGCGGGTACCGCCTATCGGGGCCTGTACTCGGCGACGGCACCAGCCTCAAATCTCGCGCTTCCGATCCCTTCCGAGTTGGCGCTTCCGATCCCTTCCGAGTTGGCGCTTCCGATCCCTTCCGATTTTGCTGCGCCACGTGTCTGATCAGTAGTCATCCACCCCCTTTCAACGACAACCCGACAAGGAGCACCCAATGACAAGGGCCCCCATTTCCAGCGAGAACAGATTCGATGGCACCGCGAAATCTCGGCGCAAGGTGTGTGTCGTCGGAGCCGGCTACGTGGGGCTGACGGCCGCCGCATGCCTGGCCCACCTGGGGCACCGAGTCAGTTGCGTCGAGATCGACCCGCACCGTCTCAACCTCCTCCACCAGGGTGTGATGCCAATCCACGAACCGGGTCTTGATCTCCTGGTCGCCCAGGGGCGTACCTCTGGGCAGCTCGAGTTCTTCGCCGACGTGGCGTCAGCACTTGAGGGTGCGGAGGTCGCGTTACTCTGTGTGGGGACGCCACCCCAGCTCACTGGTGAGCCGGACTTGAGCTATCTGGCCACCGCCGCCCGCGATCTGGCCCGAGCGGCCAGGTCCGACCTGATTGTCGTGGTCAAGAGCACCGTGCCCCCAGGCTCCTGCGAAGCGCTCGAGCTTGTCTGTGCAGACGAAGCACGATCGGACGTGCGTATCCGGGTGGCATCGAGCCCAGAGTTTTTGCGAGAGTCGAGAGCCGTCGAGGACTTCTTGGCTCCCGACCGGGTGGTCATCGGCTGTGAGCATGACGATGTGGCAGAACTGGTGGCGGGTCTTTACCCACCAGGCTGTCCGGTGATCTACTGCGACCGGCGAGGAGCGGAACTGGTGAAATATGCCGCCAATACCTTTCTGGCCATCAAGATCTCGTTCGCCAACGAAGTGGCCCAGCTGTGCGACGCCCTGGGCACCGATTCGGACACCGTGCTGGCCGGTGTCGGCGCCGACCATCGGGTCGGACCCGCCTTCCTACACCCTGGACCAGGATATGGCGGGTCTTGCCTGCCCAAGGATGTCGCCGGCTTTGTCGCTCTCGGCGATTCGGTCGGGACCCAGACCCTGCTAGCTGCAGCCGCCGAGGAACAGAACACCCATGCCCGACAAGCTATCGTTGTCAAGTTGGAAATGATTCTCGGATCGCTCGCCGGACGGCGGGTTTGCGTGCTCGGGCTGGCCTTCAAGGACGGTACTGACGACACCCGCGACTCGCCCGGAGTGCACATTGTTGAACAACTGGTTGCCGCCGGGGCCGATGTTCGGACCTACGATCCTCTGGTTGCTTCCGACCAGTCGGCCGGTCGCAGGATGACCAGCGTCGCCGAGGCGGTACTCGGCACAGAGGCGGTGGTGATCGCCACAGCCACCGAGGAGTACAGCGCCATCGACCCGTCGATACTCGCCGTCGCCATGGATGGCAACGTGGTCTTTGATGCCGTTGGGGTCTGTGATCTCACGACCTGGTCGGCTGCTGGGCTGACCGTCTACGGGGTGGGGAGGGGGACGCCGCTGGGGTTTTATCCCGTGGTTTGGACGCCGCTGCGATGGACCAATGCTCCCCGTGCCACGATAGGGGCGTGACATGCGGACTCGTTACAGACTCTGCGAGGGACCAGTGGCAACTCTGGGGGTGGACCAGTGATGGCCCAATCTGAACGGCGAAGCGTGAACCTTCGGCTTCCGGTGCTGTACGCGGGCTTTCTTGCCTTCGCGGTATTGGCCGCATGGACCGCTTCGGTCGGCCTCGGGTCCCGGACTGCGCCCGTCCTGCCGGGCGCGGCGGTGATCGACCAGCCTGCCACCTCGACCAAGTCCGGATCACCGAGCGGCCCCCCCATGGTCGTTCCTCCGGTGGCCGCCGTACCCTCGACGTCCGCTCCGCCCCCATCTGGTCCACCGATCCGCACTACCTCCCCAACGGGAGGGGGTACTGCTGGGTCGCCCGGTCCAGCGCCCGCTGTTCGGCCGGCCAGTCTGCTTCCCCCTGTCCAAACTCAGATCGTGCCGGCCGACGGGACGGTCGAGGAAATCAATCCCTCGACAGCCGATGTATCGTCAGAGCCAGGCTCGGTCAGTACCGCCTCTACGACACCCGCGACGGGCTCCGGAGGATGACCATGTGGTCGCGGTCGTAGTGCCCACGTTGCGATCTCTTGCTGCCGCCAGCCAGTCGGCCCTCCACAGACCCGAACCGCCACACCCCACTGCGCCTGGTCCGTCAGCGAACTCGGAGGATGGGCACTTCGATAGCCAAGCAGCCTCCTCGGATTCCACCGTCGACCCTACCGCTCTCTCGGAGCCGCCGGGCGCGGAGACCACGACCGCGACGGGCCGACTCCATGTCCGAATGCCGCGCGTTGGCACGGTGGGGCGCCTGGCTGCGTTTCACGCTCTGATCATCGCCTCCGTACTAGGGATCGTCGTCTTCCAATTCACCCAGGCGTTTTCGAACCGTTATCGGACGACGATCATCAGTGACCTCACGGAGAACGTTGCCTCGTATTCTCGAGCTGCCGCCGATCGACCGGGCACACAGTCCCTTGCACTCTTCACTCGCAATTTTTTGGCTACCCATGGACCTGCTGCCGCCGATTACCTGATCGTGGCCCTGCCGGCGGATCACCTGATTCTCGGGACTCCCGGTTCAGCCAGAGTGTCTCGGGTCTCGGCCATCAACGCGCTGCTGACTCGACCGCCGAAGTCGAGCGTCCTCACCCAGGCCACGTTGAATGGGGCTCCGGAGATGGTTCTGGCCGTGCCGATCAACGACCACGGCAGAACGGTCGGTACCTTCCTCACCACCGGCAGCTTGACCAACTATGAGGCCACCACGGCCCGCATATTCGGATTGGCAGCCTGGGAGGGCGCCATCACCCTGCTCGCCGCCTTTGTCAGCGTCTATGTATTGCTCCGACGTCTACTGGGTTCAATCCGGCGTCTCACCCGGACGGCCGCTGACATAGGGCTCAGTGGAGAGCTCGGTGTGCGCCTTGACGATGAGCAGGGCAGTGACGAGGTCGGTGAGATGGCCGCAACCTTCAACGCCATGATCGACAAGATCGACTCAGCGGTGACCCTGCAAAGACAGATGATGGCTGACGTATCGCATCAACTGCGGACCCCCCTCACTGTTGCACGCGGGCACCTCGAAGTCATGAGCCGTGGATCGCTCGACGATCCGGCCAGAACTCGGGAGACTGTGAGCACCGTGATCGATGAGCTCGCCCACATGAATCGACTCGTGGAACGCCTTCTCCTTCTTGGCCGCTCCCTCGAATCGGACTTCACCGACGTTTGTCCAGTTGACGTGCGAGCTCTGCTGCTCGATCTTGCCGATGCCGTCGAGATGCTTGCTCCGCGTCACTGGGCCGTCGGCCCTATCCCCGATGTGGTCGTGTACGCGGACCTCGACAAGTTGCGCGGTGCCATCTTCAACCTGGTTGAGAATTCGGTCCACGCAACTCACTCCGACGATTCAATTCGACTGTCGGCCCGCATCGGGGGCACCTCCGACGATCCTATGGTGGAGATAGTGGTCGACGATTCTGGTCCCGGGATCCCGCTGGATGAACGTCAGTCGGTCCTCGGACGGTTTTCGCGGCCGTCCGCCACCGGCATCGAGGGCACCGGGATCGGTTTGGCCATTGTCGGAGCAGTCGCCCGTGGCCATGGTGGGCACGTCAGCATTGGCGACTCACCACTCGGGGGCTGTCGAGCGATCATTGCCATTCCCCTTCCTCGTCCCGGTGACGAATACCCCACAATCGCCGAAGATCTGTAGACGGATGCAGATCCTCGTCGTTGAGGACGACCCCAACATCGCCTCCTTTCTCGACAGGGGCCTGAGTGCCGAAGGACACGCGGTTACAATCGCCTCCAGCGCGGAAGACGCCCGCCGGTGGGTGACCACCCTTGGCACTGGCCTCGATCTCATGCTGCTTGACCTGCGACTGCCGGGCGAGGGTGGCGAAGACATGCTCCGATCGATCCGCGCCGCTGGATTCAATGCCCCGGTCATCGTCCTGACCGCCCGGGACGCGCTCCATGACAAGGTGGCGGGGCTCGACGCCGGAGCCAACGACTACATCACCAAGCCCTTCGCCTTTGATGAGTTGCTGGCTCGCATCCGGGCGGTTAGACGAAGCACCAGCCAACCAAGCTCGACCGAGCTCATTGTCGGCGACCTCAAGCTCGATCTACTGACCAAAGTGGCCCAGCGAGGGGAGAGGCATATCGAGTTGGCGCCACGAGAATGGGTCATGCTCGAGATGTTCATGCGCCACCCCAACCAAGTCCTTTCCCGGTCCCAGATCCTCAGTAACGTCTGGAGCTACAGCTTCGAACCCGGCTCCAACGTTGTCGACGTCTACGTTGGCTACCTGCGGCGAAAGATCAACCTCCCCGGACTGCCACCTCTCATCCAGACCATCCGAGGTGCGGGGTATCGCTTGACGTCCACTTGATCAGCGTGATGTTGGTCCAGCAGACCCTATCCGTCGGAGGCCGTCGGTTCCGGTAGTGACCCCGCACGGACGATGAGGCCTTCGCCAGGACTCAACCAGAGAAGCCACGGCACTCCGTTTGGGATGGCGCCGTTGGACAGCCCACCCTCGTGGCGTCCTCGAAGATGCCACATCAGGACTCGAATCACGTGGTCATGAGTGACCACCAACACGTTCTTTCCGGCTCGAAGGTCGTTTACCACCGCAGATTCCCAGTAGGGTAGGACTCGGTCCAGCACGTCACTGCTCGCCTCGCCCGCCGGAAGCAAATCGCGAGGAACGTTCCGGTACCGAGGGTCATGGCGCGGGTGACGGCCGTCGGATTCGTTGACCTGCAAAGGCCGAACTTCGACGGAATGCTTCCAGGACTTCACGGCCTCCCGTCCGAATTGCTCGATCATCTCCTCCCTCGTCAGACCCTCAAAGGCCCCGGCATGACGCTCGTTCAGGCGCCAGGTCTCGGTTATCGACGAACGCGCGAGACCGGCGGCCTGGGCCACGATTTCGGCCGTCCGCCGGGCTCGCAGCAACATGCTTACGTGCACGGCGTCCGGAGACAGCTGTGCGGACAAGAGCGCCCGTGCAGCCCGATGTGAGTCAGCCACCCCCTCGGGCACTAGATCCACGTCCGTCCACCCGGCAGTGCGGCCATCTCGATTTGCTTGACTCGTACCGTGTCTGAGCAGCACAAGAGGGCCGAGTAGCTGCTGGTCGCCCCCGCTATTCACCTGGCTCTATTCAATGGTCACGTCCGAATAGCACCCAGTCTCCGTCCGTCCTGGTCTTTCGAGATGAACAGCAGGTGAAACTACAACGGTCTCGGACCAACGACAATCGAGGAGGATCATTCCGCCTCGACGAACGGGTAACCAAAGCCAAGAAGTCGGCAAATCCCCCCTGAGCACCGGGCGAGGCCGAACGACCGCAAAGGAACCCGAATCACACGGAGGGTCGTTGCGATGGATTCAGGTTCCGGATAGCCCAGAACAAATCGACGGTGCGCCGGCCAAGAGGCCAACCGGGCGGCTCTTCGAAGCACAGGTGCCATCCAGAAGCACTGAACTGGCACTCTGAACGCTCCGATCTTCACGTAGCCGTCAGGTAGATCTGGCACAGTTGCTCCGATGCCCAATTTTCGCCGCCCCAGGGTGCCATATCTCAACTACTACTGGGGGCAGCCACTGCGGTCACCTCCGGCGAATTAGGGAGCGGGTCAAGTGCTGTCGGCGACCCTCGACAATTCTCGCGATTCGGTCCCGGGGCAGGACTCGGAGTTGCGGATCCGCAACTGCAGGCTGACGCCGGTCACATTGGACTCTGCACCGGTGTCTACCAGCAGCGTTCGCGCTGACCCAGTCCGACAAGCGCGTCGCACTGGGAATGGCCACTTCTGCTCGTGGCCTCAATCCGCAGCATCTCGCGACATGGCACGGTATGCGTCCGCGAAGTCGCATACCACTGTCTTCGGGACCCGATTATCTACACAGCTCGGGAGTCGTCGGACGGTGCGACGCCCGTCAGCAGATTCAGCCAGCCGAGTGAACGGCTCAACATTCCGGAGGTGCGTCGACGCTAGGGATCATCAGGCACGACCCATCGGCCAGCTTGGCGTGGCGGACCCGCTCAAACGGAGAGAGGGAACCACGTGAACCGGCCCGGTGAAGAGGAGCTCGTTGGGAGAGAGGTGGGGGTACAGTCGTCGTGGCGCCGCCGGCTGGGCACGGGTGTGTCGATCCGCACGCAGCGCCGGAAGTGGAGTGCGCGGGCTGACACCTGGGATAGGCACAATGACTTCGGGATGGCCAAGGTTGCAGCCAAGGCGATCGAGATGGCGGATATCCGGCCAGGCATGGCCTGCGTGGACCTGGGTTGCGGCACCGGCCGCTTGTCCCTTTTGCTGGCGAAGGCCGGCGCCGACGTCATCGGAGTCGACGTGAGCGGCACGATGATCGAGCGCATGAAGTCGCAGGCGCGCCGTAACGGCGCAGAGACGGTGCGGGGGATGGCCATACCCATCGAGCATCTCACCCTGCCGGCCCTGAGCGTCGACCTGGTGATCACGAACTATGCGCTGCACCATTTGCTCGACTCCGACAAGGCCAAGGTTGTCAAAGCAGCATTCGAATGGCTCCGGCCTGGCGGTCAGTTGGTGGTCGCCGACATGATGCTCGGACGCGGAGCGACTGCGCGTGATCGCCAGATCATCGCTGACAAGGTCCGCATCATGGCCAAGAAGGGTATTCCGGGGTACTGGAGAATCCTGAAGAATGTCGGGCGCTTCTTCTTCCGCGTCCACGAGCGACCGATCACACCTGAGGCGTGGCGTCGACTATTCGAAGGGGCGGGCTTCAACGGCGTGGAGAGCACCACGGTCGTGGCCGAGGCCGCGGTGGTGAAGGGGATCAAACCGAGGGTGTGAACATCGGCATACACCCTGGTCACCCCCCTGGTGCTCCCGGGCAGCTTCCGACAACAGGTCCGACCGACGCGGTGCTGGTAAGCGTGGCCAGGCCCGGCACGGCCCCATCCGCGGCTATCGACTCCAGATTCGATTTCGAGTGCCGCAAATACCCGTTGAGAAAGTCGAGGGTCACCTTTGCAACCACGTCCAGCGGTCTGCCCACCTGAAGGTAGGGACCCTCATGGCTCTGGCCGACCAGGGACAGGTAGTACTTCGGTTGGGGGGCTTGATCGTAAAACTGGACGCTGCACGCCGGCGGGTTGATCTCGTCGACGGTGCCTTGGGCAACGAGCATCGGGACAGGTGCAGTCGAGAAGTACGTGCCGCCAAAGGTAGTCAACTCGGCGCCGGAAAGAATGACAGCGGCTTTGATCCGTGCGTCTCTGCAGCACGAATTGGTAGCCGTGGCCAGGCTGACATCGCCCCCGTCGGAATGGCCGATCACACCGACCTCGCTGGGCTCGACGAGACCGGAGAGGATGTTCCCGACGGTGGCCCCGGCGTCGAGTATCGACGTGATCACGAACGACAGATCGGCGGGATGGTTGGCAATGTCGCCTTCGTCCAGTTGCCCGGGCGATGACGGTGCAGTGAACGGGTAGACGGGGTCGACGACGATGAAGCCTGCGGCAGCCCAGGAGTCCAGGAGACTGGCGTAGGCCTCGGGCTCGATGTCATACCCTGCGGAGAACACCACGAGGGGATATGGGCCAGGGGTGCGCTCGGGGGCGGCCGCGGTCTGGTCGGGGGCACCGGGCGGCCCGGTTGCCGGATAGCGCACCTCGGTGGGCAGTGACCTGACGATATTGCCCTCCGTCGAGGGTTCCGAGAGATCAAGGAGGATGGTTCCTACCGCGTAGGGGGGTTCCGGGGGGGCGATACGACTCCCCGTCGTCACCGTAGCCTGTCTCTTGGCCGAAGCCGGCCGATCCGGGCGGGTCGATCCGCCACTGCTGATCAACGCCAGCACGGATCCTGTCGCGAGCAACAACACGAGGACTCCGAGCACTGACCGCCGGCGGCGAATGGCCGCCCGTCGTTGACGCTTCTCTGCGGTCACCGAGCGAAGTGTACTGACGAAGTCGGCTCCGTCGGCGTCGCCTTCTGGGGCGGCAGCAGCGGTGTCAGCTGGCTGGATAGTATTGACTCATCACAACGCCCGATTCTCCGAACCCCCTCCCGAAGGGCCCCGTGCGGGTTCGGAGGCTCGAGGCCGGCGACCTTGCTCGTGCTGCCGCGCTTCACCATGAGGTCCTCGACATTGAGTTCTTGTCTCGCTACGGGGTGGCATTCCTACGCACCTACTACGGAGCGTGGCTCGACGCTCCGGAAGCAATTGCGCTTGCTGCCGTCAACGATCACGGTGAGTTGCTCGGGGTACTCCTCGGTGCCACGGATCCGGCGGTGCACGTCGGTGGGATGATGCGTCGCCACGGGATCCTGCTCGGAGCCCGGATCGCTTCGCACGCGTTCGCCCACCCCGCCGTCGCCAAGGACCTGGTTGTCACCAGGGGGATCCGCTACACGCGCGGGGTGGCGCGGGTTGTTGCGGCCCGCTTCCCGGGCTCGAACCCTTCCCGGTCGTCGGACGGTGCCACTGGGCCTCTGGTCGCCGAGATCACCCACGTGCTGGTGCAGCCTGCCCGGCAGGGGTCGGGCGTTGGGCGAGCATTGGTGGAGGCAGCGACGGAGGAGGCCCGCGCCGGTGGCCGGGACGAGATGATACTGGTGACCCCCCCCGACCTCGGAGCCCGCGCCTTTTACGAAAGACTGGGCTGGCGCGCTGACGGTGAGGTCACCAGCAGGAGTGGAGAGCATTTCGTACGCTTCCGGCTTCCCCTCCAGCCGTCCCGTGCGGTTGAGCGAGATGGGACGGGCCAGTCATCGGCTGGGGCTGTCAATGGGCCCCTCTTTTCCGACCGAGCGGCTCCTGTGGACAGGGGTGTGGTTGCTGGAGCCGGGATGGCGCAGGCCTCGGGACCGCCTTCGAACAATCCGGCGTCTCCGGACGAGAAGCGCCATCCCGACTAACACCACCCCGACGGTGCCAACCAACGCTTTGGCGACGACCGAGGGTTTTGTGTCCCGTTGGGAAGCTGCCAGACCCGACCGGTGGTCCCTTCGAGGAGAGGTGGTTGCCGACGGCATCGTTGTGGACGGGGTGGACGCTCGGGCCAAAGTAAGAGCCCGCTCTGCTTCCACCGCTCCGGGGCAGCCTTGAGTCGGGATGGCGGCCACCGACGGCGGGAGCTGGGGTGCTTCGGGGATCTGGAACAGCGTGGTTGGGATGGCGTCGGCCATCGCCACCTGTCCCGCAACGCTCGGGTGCAGATTGTCACCGGAGTTGTACGGTCCGAACAAGCTGGTCGAGTCACATTGCCCGTTGTAGACGTCGGCGACCACCGCTGCCAAGTCAATGGTTCCGTCAAACCCGCCAAAGTTGCTGTGGATCCACGCGTTTACCTGGACCAGGTTGGCTTGATCGGTCGGTGTCCATACCTCCTGTTTCGGACCCGGAGGCGTGGTGGTTCGTGGCAGAAAGGTCACCGCGTAGATCCTCATCCCCGCCGCATGAACCTGCGCGATCACCGACTGCATTGCGCTGATGATTGACGCAGCGTTTCCGTAGGGGAGCCCGCTAGGAAGTCGGCCGCCGAACCAGATGTCGTTGGTCCCGAGGAAGAGAACCACGTCCCTGGTGCCAGGGAGCGAAAGTGCGTCCGACCACAATCGAGTGACACCCGGAGATCCGCCCGAGGTCAAAGCGTAGGTCAGGTTGGGTGGCGAAGACGGGAACGCCGTAAGGGTATTCCCACTGATTCCTTCGTTGACCACGGAGACTTGATCGGAGGGAGGAAGAAGGCCGATTCGCTGCTGTAGGAACGTCGGCCACCCGGCGGCACCATCTTTGTAGCCATCGGTGATCGAGTCCCCAAAGGCCACCACGGTTCCCACCGCCGGCGTGCCGGATACCTCGATGGCCGACAACCAGCGCATGTTGCCAGTCTCGGCCACCGAGAAGCTGGCCCCCGCCGGGTCCGCGGCGTGGTCGCCCGCACCGTTGGGGGTCGCATATGAATCGACGTGGCCGTCGCAACAGTAGTGGACGCTGACCGTTGCCGGGCCGGCTACCCACAAACTCACCGCAAGCGATTCACCGGCGTGGACGGTAAGTGGTATGGAGTCACTGGTCACGTCTTGCATAGCGGGGACAGTGACCGAGTTGTCTCCGTTGTCGAAGGTCACCGGCACTGCCGAACCGGGAACGATCGAGGCACCGCTCTGCTGTACTCCGACAGTGACCGCACCGAATGTGGTCGGGGTGCCGCTCCATCCGTTGGAAAGGCGAAGTTTGATCGCCGTGCCCCCGATGGCGACCGTAGCAACGTCCCTCGCGGTGGCCTGCTCCGCAGTCCCTCCATAGAAGTCCATAGGAGATGTCCATGCTGTCTGCCACACGGCCGGAGGCGCCGCGGGCGTCGCCGTGGTCTCCACGACCGGCGGTGTTGCGGCGGTCCCGGGGCCCCCGGGGAAGGTCAAGGCGACAGCGACAACGGTGCAGACCGCACCGAGCGCGCGCATTGGAAAGCGGCAGCGATTCACACCCACGCGTCTGTTTCACCTCCAGCGGGTGCGCCGCAGCATGGGCAACGCCCTTAAATCTGCAACGCCCAAGGTCATGTACGGTCAAGAACCAGGTTGGCGTTCGTGCCTGCTCCTGGCGGCACAAACGAAGAACACCAGCTACCGAATGGTAGCTACCGAATGGTAGGGCAAACCTCCCGCCGATTTGGGTCGACGCCAATTGATCCCAAGGGTCCACCACGAGTCGGATGCCCAGGTGCCCGGAACCGTCCCAGCGAGTGAGCCTTCCGGCTTGGCCAGGAACGATCATTTGTTCGGCACCGGCACGCCAAGAGGGCGCAACTGCCTTTGTGACGCCGGCGGGGGTCTGAGCTGCGCCGGAGCCTTTCCGCGCCTGCCCTGGTCTCTCAGAGGAAGGAGCATCGAGGGTCCCCGGCCTGTTTCGCGTCATGTGTTTGTCAGAGTGTTTGGGCAGAGTCTGTGGGATATGACAGACCACCGACACGAACTGAACAGGGGCGTGTTGGGGTACGAGCGGCGCAACGAGGCCACCTCGGCGGAATCGCTGAGCGCCCAGCTCGCCTCACAGGGAGTCCGGGGAAATTCGCGCCTCACCGGTCAGATGGCCGCGGTGCTCCTGGTGCTCTTGGCGGCCGAGGGGGCAACCCTGCTCAGTGTTCGCCAACTGATCACCCCGCATGTCTTCATCGGAACGCTGTTGGTGCCGCCGGTCGCCGTGAAGATCGGAAGCACCGGTTGGCGGATGGTCCGTTACTACCGGGGCTCTTCGGCCTATCGCGCCAAGGGTCCACCCCCTCTGGTCCTACGACTGCTCGGTCCGGTGGTGGTCATACTCACCGGGGTTGTGATCGGCTCCGGGATCGTGGTCCTCCTGGTTCCGTACCCGCTCAGCAACCAGATGCTCTTCATCCACAAGGCGAGTTTTGTGCTGTGGTTCGGCACCATGATCATTCACGTGCTCGGACATCTCGCTGACACGGCTCGACTGGCGCCGGCCGACTTGGTGCGGAACACGCGAGTGCAGGTGCGGGGTGCCGGCGCGAGGCTGTGGACCGTGGCGGTGAGTCTGGTAACGGGGGCCGTCCTCGGTGTGGTGATGCTGCCTACTGTCGGAACGTGGTTGGCGGGCGGAGGTCGGGGAGGCTGACCGGCGGACCCCGAACGGAAGGGACAACTTATGAGAGTGTTGGTCACTGAAGATGGCCCCCGCCTCCGTTCGGTGCCGATTCGTGGACTGGGTGGACGGGGGCATGGGCGGTGTCCCCGTCAACGGCGCCGAGGCATGTTCGTATCCGTGGTCGCATGCATTCCGAGTAGCGGCACTACTGGAACATGGCCCGAATCCCCGCCCTCCAGTGGCGTCCTGCCCTGACGCTGGACCCAGCATCGAGCTGTGGGAGCGTTGCCTCCCATCCAAGCACCCGCGCCGTGACCAGCGAAGGCACTCCGACCGCCTTGACGTCGACTGAGAGCGGATTGATCGAGGTCCTGATGATGAGGAGGGAGTCGGCGGTAGTCAGTCGTCGAGCGACCGCCGTTCAAGTCTGGGACGACGAAGCGGACGCGGTGGGCTCCAACGCCATCGATGTCCACGTCGGTCGCCTCTGGGCCAGGGTGGCTTGCGGAATTGCCCACCTCGACACGACGAGGGGCATCGGCTTCCGCCTGATCGCGCTATCGCCATGAGACGGGACGGTGTCCAGTGGGCACACGCAGCCAAGGTCGCCCTGGGTGCCACTGCCATTGTCGCCGTCGTGGCAATGCTCGTCGCTCTGGCGATCAATCTCGTGATCATCCACAGACTGGATCATGGCGTGGATGCACGACTTTCCGAACGCCTGACAAGCGCCTCCCGCGGATCGTCTGATCCGCTCAGGGCCGTCACTGGGACCTACCATGAAGGCGACCTCGACGAGGCCCCTTCATTCGTGTGGGTGGTCAAGCCGACAGGCGCGGCCACCGCGCTCACGGCGGGAGCGCCTCTGCTTCCCGTCCGCCGTTGGACTCCCGGGGGGATCACGCTGGCTGCGGCCGGAAGCACGTTCCGGTTCGATGCCAAATCGTCGAACGGCGTCTGGCTGGTTGCCGGCGAGAGCATCCTCAAGGTCGCTCAGGCCCACGACGACATGTTGATCGCCGAAAGCTTGCTCGGCGCGCTGCTCTTATTGGTCACCTTCATCGGCTCATTCATGGTCGGGCTCCGTGCGTCAGCCCCCATCGAGCAGATCAGGCGACGCCAGAGCGAGTTCACTGCCGACGCGTCCCACGAACTCCGGACCCCGTTGAGTGTGATCGAGGCTGAGGTGGACCTGGCGCTAAGCAGGGACCGTGATCTGAGGAGCTACCAATCCACCCTACGGCGGGTGTCGTCAGAGAGTGGGCGGCTGCGATCGATCGTAGACGACCTCTTGTGGCTGGCTCGAGCCGACGGTACCGTCCCTCACGAACAGTCTGACCAGGTCGTCGATATTGCCGCGGTTGGCCAATCGTGTGTCGAGCGATTTACTGCTCTTGCCGATGCGACGTCAGTGACTCTGGCTGACCGAAGCGACCAGCATGGTCTGTTCCTGATTCGCGTCGACGTCGAGGCAGTCGACCGATTGATCACTGTGCTGCTCGACAACGCTTGTCGTTATGCCGGTACCGGGGGAAGCGTGGATCTCCGGGTCAGCCACCACGGGGGCCGGGTGACGTTGACCGTTGACGACTCCGGTCCGGGGATTCCCGACGATCACCGGGATTTGGTGTTCGACCGTTTCCACCGCGCCTCCGACGAACCGGGAGGAACCGGGTTGGGCTTGGCCATCGCCGACTCGGTCGTCCGAAGCAGCGGGGGAACCTGGTCGGTCGCCACGTCGCCTCTGGGCGGTGCCCGCATGGAGGTAACCTGGCGAGCGATCTCCATCCATCCCTCCAGGGAAGCAATTCAGACGGCCGACGAGTCGATTGCGGTTGAAGATCGCTCCTGAACAGGAGCTTTCCGTCCGAAGGGTTGCCGGTGGCTTCATCTGACCGTCAGAATCGATCCCTAATCTACTGAGTATGACGGCGCACCGATCTTCGGCGTATCGGCCCTCACCCGACCCTCAGGTCCGTCTCCGGCGCGACGATGCACTCGGGCGGGCGCGGTCCATTACCAAAACCATTGGCATTGCCTCGATTGCCGCCGTGGCTGCCTTGGGGATCTACCTCAGCCGTGCCCTTCCTGGCCATACGGCGACCTCGACAGGAACGGCCACCGCCTCGTCGAACGGGAGCGGCTCAGCCGGAAGCAATTCGTCGTCTGGTGGCCAACCGCCTGCCAGTCTCCAGGCACCGGACTCGCCGCCGACCCAATCGCAACAGCCAGCTCCGGTCGTCACTGGTTCAAGTTGACCTCGAGGTCTATCTCCGCCTACACGGATAGTCAGGTCATCTATCGCACCTCGGTTTGGTCGACCCGGGTCGACTTGATCGTGACTGAGCCCGAAGCGTTGGTGGTAGCCACTGCGGTCCTCCATGACGAGCTCTGTCGGGTCGATCGGATTGTCAATCGCTTTCGTCGTGATTCGGAACTGAATGCTCTCAATAGTGCCGCTCGTGAGGGAGCAGCAATCCGGGTCTCCATGGGCCTGCTCGAGGCCATTTTCGTCGCGCTCCGTGCGGCGGAGTTGAGTGATGGTGCCGTCGATCCAACGGTCGGTGCCGCCATGTGCCGGCTCGGTTATGACCGGGATTTCTCTCAGATCCGGCCCGGCGTGGAGGGTTCGTTGCCGAAACCACTTCCCGTAACCGGCTGGCAGTCGGTCGGCATCGACGTCACCCGCTCGACGGTGAGCATGCCTGCCGGCACGGTTCTCGACCTCGGGGCCACCGCCAAAGCTTGGGCGGCCGACCGGGCCAGTGAGGCGATCGCGGCGCGATTGGGGTGCGGGGTCCTGGTTTCGTTGGGCGGCGACCTGACCGTTCGCGGAGCACCGGAGGATGGGTTCCGGGTCGGACTGGCCGACGTCTGCGGTGGCCCGTCCTCGGTGACTGTGGCAATCGCATCGGGGGGGCTTGCCACTTCGGGTACCGGCAGCCGACAGTGGTTGCTGGGCGGGCATCCGGTGCACCACCTGATTGATCCAGCCACCGGCCTCCCGGTTGAATCCTGTTGGAGGACCGCCTCGGTGGCAGCCGGTTCGTGCGCCGATGCCAACACGGCTTCGACGGCGGCGATGATCAAGGGGAGCGGGGCGGTCGACTGGCTCGAGGAGCGCCGGCTCCCGGCACGGTTGGTTGGCCTCGACGGTGCCACAATCACCGTTGCTGGTTGGCCTCCGGACCACATCGGCAGACCTCGCCTCCCGCATGGGACCAGATGTTGATATCCACTTCCACCTTGGTGGGGTCCGCGTCCAGCGCGAAGGCACTGTGGTATCTCACCCGGTCCACTGGCCTGGTCGCCCTTGTCCTGTTGACCGCCACTGTGGTCATCGGGGTGGTTGCCTCTGTCGGATGGACGACCATGCGTTGGCCCCGGTTCCTCTCCCAGGATATCCACCGCAATCTGTCCTTGTTCTGTGTGGGGTTCGTGATCATTCACGTGGTCACCACCGTCAGCGATGGTTATGTCCCCATCGGGTTCGCTGACGCCTTCATCCCGTTCCGGACGGCGTATCGACCCCTGTGGGTCGGACTCGGTGCTCTGACTTTCGACCTTTTGCTGGCCGTGCTCCTAACCAGCGCATTCCGACATCGGATCGGGTTCGCATCGTGGCGCTTCGTCCATTGGCTGGCCTACCTGAGCTGGCCTATCGCCCTCGTCCACGGTTTGGGCAGCGGTACCGACACGCCGCTCACGGTTGTGATCGCCGTCGAGGTGCTGTGTGCCGGAGCGGTGTTGGTGGCGGTGATTTGGCGATTGGCAACGGGACGAACGTTCACCGCCGGCCGACGAACGGGGGCCGCGGTGGGCACGCTCATCGTGGCCGTGGGAATCATCGTGTTCGCCGCCGCGGGTCCGCTTCGTCCGGGTTGGTCCCGACGGGCCGGAACCTCGACCGCGCTCTTGGCCCAGTTGGCCCGCAAGAACGCCAACGCCAACACCAGCGCCGGCGCGCCCAGCGGGTCGGGAGGGAGCTCCCCGTCGTCGACGACGACGCCGGTGAGCGGCACCGGCACAGTGCCCGTCGCACCGTTCACCGTCGCCCTCACCGGTTCCCAGACCACCACGAGCCCTGATGGCCAGGGCAACGTTCAGATCACCTTGGCCATGCAACTTCTTGATCCGTCGTCGACACCCCTCACGGTGGTGCTGGACGGCGCCGCCCTTCCCAGTGGCGGCGTGTCGTTGTCGTCGGGCTCAGTGACATTCGGCCCATACCACGGCGTGGTTACTTCGCTGAGCGGCGGGACAGTGTCGGCCGATGTGTCTTCGCCCACACCGATGACATTGACTCTCTCGCTGGGAGTGGACCCGAACTCGGGCGCGCTATCCGGAACGGCGAGCGGGAGCAATGGGATTCACAATCACGGAGATTCGCGCTGATGAGGCAACATTCCCCCCGGAGTTCAGCTGCGACCCGGGAGCGGTCGCATCGATCTGCCGTCGAACCTCCTCGGGACGCCGAGCGCCTGCTGGCCGGCCTGGACGCCAAAGGTTCAGCGGTGGCTCTCGGTGATCACCTTGGCCGCTGGGGCTCCCTTCCCCCGTGGAGCGGCAGCTCCTTTCTCGATGAACTCGACCGCAGTGGGCTGCGAGGGCGCGGAGGCGCTTGGTTCCCTGTGGGAACCAAGTGGCGTGCCGTTCGCCGCGCCGGATCGAGGAACCCCGTGGTGGTGGCCAACGGCGCTGAGGGAGAACCGGCCAGCGGAAAGGACTGGGTCCTCATCACGCAGCTCCCTCACCTGGTCCTCGATGGCGCCGTGATCGCCGCCATCTCCATAGGCGCTTCGCAGGTCGTCATGCACGTGCCCTCCGGTGCCGTGCCGGCAATGACCCGGGCCCTCGAGGAAAGGAAGCGTCGCAATCTCGACCGCTGCACCATCGACATCGTTGTGTCCGCCGACCGGTTTTTGGCCGGGCAGGAGACGGCAGTGGTGAGTACCATTGTCGGCCGCACACCGGCAATGCCGACCTTCGTCGGCCTGCGGTCCATCCGAGAGCAGGGGGTCGGTGGTCGGCCCACACTGGTCCAGAATGTCGAGTCACTTGCCCACGCTGCCCTCATCGCCAGGTTCGGCGCCGAGTGGTTTCGCCAGATCGGATCCCCCGAGTCACCGGGCACCGCGCTCCTGACCGTGACCGGACGGTGGGCCGAGCCACGGATCGTCGAAGCGCCACTCGGCATGCCTCTCGGAGAGAGCCTTCTCCTGGACGCCAGCAATGCCCGCTCCATCCAGGGTGTGCTCCTCGGCGGCTACGGCGGCGGATGGCTCAGTAGTGCCGAGGCGCTGGCCATGCCGCTGACCGAGGAGACGGCACGTCTGAAAGGTAGCTCGATCGGATCCGGCGTGGTCGCGCTTCTGCCTTCGGGCATCTGCTCCCTCTCCGAGGTCAGCCGGGTCGTGCGCTACCTCGAGGGACAGGGAGCCGGTCAGTGCGGCCCGTGTGTGAACGGGCTGGCAGCCCTCGCCAACTCGCTGGAGCTGTTGGCCCATCGTCCGGCATCACTCCGAGGCGGCCTGCCTATCATCTCGAGGCTGTGCGGATTGGTCGAGGGCCGGGGCGCCTGCCATCATCCTGATGGGGCCGCCCGGTTCGTGCGCAGCGCACTCCGGGTGTTCGCTGATCATGCCGCTGTCCATCTTCAGCGGGGTCCTTGTCCGCCCTCGGCTCCGTTCCTCCCCACTCCCCCGAGCGAAAGCTCGCCAGTTCGTTCGGCCAGCCCTCGATGAAGCAGTCTCGTTTCGCGCTGATCATCAATCCCATCGCCTGCGATGGTCACGGGGTATGCGCCGAATTGCTTCCCGAACGGATCAACCTCGACCCATGGGGATTCCCGATCATCGAGTCAGGTCCACTTCCCGTCCAGGTCCTCGACCACGCCCGGCGCGCTGTGACCAGCTGCCCGCGGCTGGCTCTGACCCTGGTGACTCAGGAGCGAGGTCCCGGTTGATCGATTCGAAGGCTTCGTTCACGCGAGGCGTGAACGGGGAGGCGGCCAGGTACGCTTTCGGTCGCGGGATCGGCCAGAGCCAGAAGGACCAAGGCAAGTCGTCGGCCCGGGTTTTGCCGGGCGCGGGTGCCGCGGCAGGGGCCAGAGTGGAGGGAACCTGATGGACAAGCGGATTCAACGGTTGGGCATCGTCATGCTCCTCTGCTTCGTGGCCCTGTTCGTCCAGTTGAACAACATCCAGGTGATCAAAGCCAATTCGCTGGCCTCGAGTCCGGCCAACCCCAATGTCATCGCCGTACAGCGCAGTCAACCGCGCGGTGACATCCTGTCCGCCGACGGGGTCAATTTGGCCACCTCGGTGCCGACGACCAGCGGCTATTACAAGTATCAGCGTGTCTACAACAAGAACACCGCAGTACTGTTCTCCCAGATCGTCGGCTACGACACCATCTTCGGGACCCGTACCGGCATCGAGGCCGAGTACAACAGTTACCTCCAGTCTCACACCCGTCCGGCCAAGAATCTCCGGGATCTTCTGGTCAATCGGACCACCACCGACAACGTGACCCTGACCATCGACTCCCATCTGCAGAGTCAAGTCGCGGCCGCAGTGGACGCCACCGATGTGAACGGAGGCGCGCCGCAGGCCGGGGCGGTGGTGATCAACGTGAAGTCTGGAGCCATCGAAGCGATGTACTCCAATCCGACATTCGATCCCACGGGGCTGGCGTCCCAGAGCTCTACCACTGTGCTGCAAACGTATAACGCACTCCAGCCCAGAACCGGGCAGAGCCCTCTGGTTTCGCGTGCGTTCCAATACCCGTTTTCCCCAGGATCCACTTTCAAAGTGGTCACCTCATCCGCCGTCTACGATCACCAACCCGCCCTGGCCAAGATCGATTATCCCGTCAAGGGATGCATTCCGTTGCCCCAGTCGAACCAACTCCTCTGCAACTATGGGCACGGCGCAGAGCAGTGTGGCGGCACTCTCAGCCAGACCTTGGCTGCGTCATGCAATACCGCCTTCGCCCAGATGGGGATGGCGCTCGGTGCAACCAGCCTCAACAACGAGGCCCAGTCGTTCGGCTTCAACCAGCCCGTCCCTCTGGACCTTCCCGTTGTTGGTGTGTCGAACTTCCCCGCTGTGGCTCAGTTGGCCAATAACGCACCATCACAGGCCTATTCCGCCTTTGGGCAGCAGAACGTCAGCGCCACCGCGTTGCAGATGGCTCTGGTGGCGGCAGGGATCGCCGATCGGGGCGTCATCATGACCCCCCACCTGATGGCACAGATCCGTGACTCGCAGGGCAATCTCGTCCAGTCCTATGCACCGAAGCCGTGGTTGACGGCCACGAGCTCGGTAACCGCGGCTGCGGTTACCACTCTCATGCAGGGTGTGGTCACCCACGGAACGGCGACCGGCGTTGGGTTTCCATCCGCCTGGAATGTGGCGGCCAAGACCGGTACGGCGCAAACCGGAACAAGCAACCAGCTCACCAATGACTGGATGATCGCCTTCGCCCCGGCCAACGATCCCAAAGTCGCAGTAGCGGTGGTGATTCCGAACCAGCCCTCTGATCAAACGGGTGCCTCGACCTCCGGTCCGCCAATGAAGACAATCCTCGGTGACGCGCTGGCCCAGACGCCATGACAGCAGCGGCGAGCCGGGCGCCGGCCTCGGCCGGCGGTGCTTGGCCGGCCGGGTCAAGGTTCTCCCGTATCCCCCAGGCCGGAGCCCGTCCAGGTGGCGATCTTCACGGGGGACGGGCTCCGACGGATGATCGTCGCCTGAATACCGTTGCTCCCTCTTGTCATGTTGTCGTCAGGGTCAGCAGCATAGACTCACCTCGTGCGCTATAACCGGTGCAGCGGTCGGCGATTCGTTGACTGCCGCATCGGGCCTTGGCCCGGCCGTTCCTCACAGGCGTTTTCGTCGAGCGGGCATGTGCGTGCGGGCAAATCGCGGAGCCCCCAATCGGGACATCCTTTGCGATGACCATCGACGAACATCATCCGTTGGCTCGGCGCGTGGAATTCTACGAGAGGCGGCGACAGTTTCGGAGGAGGCAGATCGTAGCCGTCTGCTTGGTCGTTTTTGCCATCTTCGCCGTGATAACCGGGACCTCGCTGGTCGGGGCGCTCACCAATCCGTCCTTGGGCACGTCGATCAGCGCCAGGTTCGCCGAATGGGCTCGTGACCACGGCGGTGGTGGCATCGTCAGGTGGAGCGAGAACATCTGGTACAGCCATCACCAACCGCCCGTCGGAGGAAAGCCGCCGAAGGGGGCGATCGTGCTTCCCCATGGCCATATCGGCGCCAACACGTCGGGCCCCTCGCACCTGCCCGCACCGGCGTCGATCCAGCCGTTTGTGAATCCCCCGATTCCCGGCGAGGGTCAGTGGTCGCCGGTGGGACGTCTCGTGGGCGGGATACCAGCCGTCTACGAGACGACATTGCGCCCGGACCCGATCCACACCAGCGTCGTGGTCGGGGTGGCCTGGATGGACACGAAGCTGCTCCGGGCGACCCTGTACTCGGGAAGCTACGTTCCCGGGGGCGGTCCCTACACCCACACGGCTCCGGTGCAGACCGGCACTGCGGCTAGCCTCGTGGCCGCTTTCAACGCCGGGTTCCGGCTCCAAGATTCGAATGGCGGCTACTACACCGACGGGCGGATCGTGGCGCCCCTCCGGCCCGGTGCGGCGTCGTTCGTGATCTACAGCGACGGAACTTCGACGATCGGCGCATGGGGTCAGGACGGCCTCGCCCTCGCCCCAAACGTGGTGGCAGTGCGCCAGAATCTGGACCTGCTTGTGAACCACGGACAACCGGTGCCAGGTCTGAACTCCAATGACACCACCCAATGGGGGGCGACCCTCGGCAATCAGATCTACGTGTGGCGATCCGGTTTGGGGGTCACCTCGACGGGTGCTCTGGTCTACGTGGGTGGCCCCGGATTGAACGTCACCACCCTGGCCGATTTGCTGGTGCGGGCGGGAGCGGTGCAGGGCATGGAACTCGACATCAATACCGACTGGGTGAACTTCGCCATCTATGCACCTCCGACGTCGTCCGGCCTCGCCTCGCCCACCAACGGCACCGATCTGCTGCCGACAATGGTCGGCACCCCAGCACGATACTTCCAGCCATCGTGGGCAAGAGATTTCATCACCATGTCGGCGGCGACGGGCAGCTAGCGGGAGGACTTGACGGGCAGCTAGCGGGAGGACTCGGGGAGCTCGCCCCGATTCGGCATCGAGCGGTTCGATCTCGCACCCGTCGTCCGGTGTGTGATGTCGAAGAGGTATGCCGTCGGCCCCGACTCGCGCCCAACAACTGGGCCCCAATCCGCTAGATGTTGAGGGCCATGTTCCCGGTCGACCCATCGAAGGCAGCATCCCCGAAAGGGGAAGATCCCGCCGTCGGCGGCCGCCAGCCAGTAGCCTTTCCATCCGGGCTGACGCTCATCCCAACGATCGGTTTGTTGAGGGGTGAGCCACCCGTCGAACCAAAGAAGGCGGCATCTCCAAAAGCGAAGATCCCACCGTCGGATGCCACCAACCAGTAGCCCGATGGCAGAGGCGTCACGGCGTTTGAGGGACCGGAGGCCGGCCCCGTTCCGACTCCGTTGATCGCGGCCACAGTGAAGGTGTAGGCGGTTCCCTTGTTGAGGCCGGTGACGGTGGCGCTGGCCCCGTTGCCGACAATCACAGACGGTCCGATTGACGGTGTGATGAGGTAGCCGGTGATGGCACTGCCACCGTCGGAAGCTGGAGGTGCCCAGCGGACCTTGGCGCTGAGGTTGCCCCCCGTCGCCGTCTGGATTGTCGGCGCACCAGGCAGTACAGCGGTGACGGTGAGGGTGTAGGTGAACGTCCCGGTGTCACCGAAGGGGTCGCTGGCGGTGCCGCTCACCGAGTAGGTGCCGCCTGACAAGATCCGAGTCGTCGAGATCAGACCGCTGGGCGAGACGTTGAGGGTCGAAACACCCGTCTTGACGAAGGTCACCGCCCCTGTGCCGCCGGTGGTGCTGAGCTGGTCGGTGAAGGTAGGCGATGCAGGTGTCGTCACCGAGCCTGCCGTCGGCGCTGCCTGGGTGATTGTTCCGCCGATGACGGTGAGGGTGAAGGTGAAGGTCCCGGTGTTCGGGGTGGGAAGGGCGGTGTCGGCGTCGGTACCCGACGCCGTGTAGGTACCGGCTGCCAAGGTGCCGATTGTCGAGATCAGGCCGGTGGCGGAATTCACGGTCAGGTTCGGGCTACCGGCGAGCTGGGTGTAGGTCACCGCCCCGACGCTGCCGCTGACGGCGAGCTGTTCGGTCTTGCCAGCTGACAGAGCCGTTGTCACCGTTCCCGACGTGGGCGAGGTCTGGATGAGCCCGGCGGCATAGGCGGCAGGGATGAAGGCTGCGAATGAGGCGACCAACCCCGCCCCCGCCGCCAACACCGCGACCCGACGATTCACTTTCCTGAGCACGAGCGACTCCTGTCCGAAGTATGGATCCTGGTCACCGATGGAAGCTCAGAATTGGATGAGGTGGGAACGAAATAGCTGTTGAATGAGAGGATGAGGCCGATTCCATAATCTGTGCAATTCCTGAGGAATTCCTGACGAACGTGCCATCACCGAAGGCATGGTCGTTGCGCTTCTCGCCCTCCCGACCAGATCGGGGGCTCGTCCCATTACATGGGCAGCCCGAGTTGACGGACCGGGTCACGTGGGGGAGAAGCGCCATTCGCATCAGGCACCCCACACCAAAGCCACGAGTGCTCCCGGTGGGAACGCCCGCGGCTATGTCCGGATACCGTGCCGAACACGGTCGGATCCTCTAGACGGTGGATCCGACAACGCTTGGCAAGCCGGACACTGGCGGCACCCGCTGCCGGAGGGCGCGGCCCGGTGGCGCGTCGTGTCACTCTCTCGGGGGTCCTGTCATCCTTCCGAGATCCGCTACTGGCCGCGGTCGGATGTGGGAGCGGGTGTTACCCTTGCTCGATGCTCGATGCTCGAGGGATTGGGGCGATGAGCCTCGGAGATGGCCCCCCAGACCGACCGATCGACCGAGATGCCTGTATGGGCTCGGGAAATTCTCTCCCCTGGGCGCCGGCCGTCTTCGACCTCGACGATGAAGGTGTGGCCATTGTCACCGGGGGGCTCGCCGGCCACGAAGAGGAGGTGCGGGTGGCCGAGGCCAACTGCCGGACGTCGGCCAACCGCGTCGACGGGCTCCTCCCGATGGCGCTCCCCGAGAGCTAGCGGCAGACGGCGAGCCGGATGGGCACCTACAACCACACCGGGCAGGTCGTCACCGACCTCGAGCGCTCGAAGCGCTTCTACCAGGAGGCGTTCGGCTTCAGGTTTTGGTATGAGATCACCCCTCCCGACGGCCCGACCGCCAAGCTCAGCTGCCTCACCCCGCCACTCGGGGTCACCGCCTCCTACCTGACCCTCGACGGATTCGTGCTCGAGCTGATCCACTATTCCGCGCCCGGCGCGGCCCTGCCCTACCGGTCGCGCACGATGAACGAGCCCGGTCTCACCCACCTGTCGATCTCAGTCGACGACGTTCGGGCCACGGCGGCGAGGGTGGAGGAGTTCGGAGGAAGGATCATCGAGGAGAGTGACGTCGGTGCCGCAATCCTGGTGCGAGACCCGGACGGCCAGCTGCTCGAGCTGCTACCGGTGACCTACCGGGACCACCTGCCGCCGAAGCCGTGACGGAGGACGTCGAGCCCCGACGGAGGCTGCCATGTCCGAGGAGGTGGCTACGCTGTTCGCAGTGAACCGGTCCACTGGCCCCCCCGGCAGCGTGACAACACCGATGAGGGGAGAATTCATTTGACCTCGACGGGCGAGACTGCGGTTCCGCTCCGGCATCCCGACCGTTTCTTCATCGGCGGCGAGTGGGTCGCTCCTTCATCCGATGCGACCGTCGACGTCATCGATTCGAGCACGGAACTGGTCTATTTCCGGGTGCCCGAGGCCCAGGCGACCGACATGGATCGGGCAGTCACGGCCGCTCGCCGAGCCTTCGACGATGGACCCTGGCCCACCATGACCCACGCCGATCGGGCTGAATTCCTCAAAGGCATCGCCGGTGGCCTGCGGGAGCGGGCCGAAGACATCGGTCAGATCTGGCCCCGTGAGTCCGGTGCCCTCTACCTCCTCGCCCGACACAGCGCCGCCGGCACGGCAGGCGCATTCGACTACTACGCCGATCTGGCCCAGAGCTTCCCGTTCGAGGAGGAGGCGCAACCCACCACGGGAGAGTTCGGCCTGCTCGTGCGGGAGCCTGTAGGAGTGGTCGGCGCCATCATCCCGTGGAACGCACCGATCGCGCTCATCACGTACAAGCTCGCCCCAGCCCTCCTGGCCGGATGCACGGTCGTGCTCAAGTGCTCACCGGAGGCGCCCGGTGATGCCTACGTGGTGGCCGAGATCGCCGAGGCTGTCGGGCTCCCTGCCGGGGTGCTGAACGTCGTGACCGCCGATCGAGAGGTCTCCGAATTGTTGGTCCGCGATGCCCGCGTGGACAAGATCACATTCACCGGTTCGACAGCCGCCGGCCGGCGGATCGCCTCGATCTGCGGGGCGCGGATCGCCCGCTGCACGCTCGAGTTGGGTGGCAAGTCGGCCGCCCTCATCCTCGACGACATGGACCTGGACGATGCGGCCTCCACGCTGGCCAGAGCGGAATGCACACTCTCGGGGCAGGTCTGCTCCTCCCTGACCCGGATTGTGGTCACCCGCGAGCGCCACGACGATCTGGTCGCGGCACTGGCGAGTGCCTTTTCCAAGGTCCGTGTCGGTGACCCCTTCGACCCGGCCACCCAGATGGGTCCGCTCGTGTCCAGCCGTCAGCGCGACCGGGTCGAGGGCTACATCGCCAAGGGAGTCGATCAAGGTGCCGTCCTGGTTACCGGAGGCGGGCGCCCCAAGGACCTCGGCCGCGGCTACTACGTAGAGCCGACGGTATTCGCCAATGTGGACAACTCCTCTGTCATCGCCCAAGAGGAGATCTTCGGTCCGGTGCTCACGGTGATCCCGGCGGACGACGAGGACCACCTGGTAGCGACCGCCAACGACACCGTCTACGGACTGAATGCCTCCGTGTTCACCAAGGACGTGGACCGGGCCCGACAGGTTGCCGGCCGCCTGCGCTCCGGGACTGTCGGTCACAACGCCTTCCGCACCGACTTCGGGATCGCCTTCGGAGGGTTCAAGCAGTCCGGCATCGGACGGGAGGGCGGAGTCGAGGGTCTGCTGCCGTTCCTCGAGACGAAGACGGTGATCCTGGAGGGCGTACCAGCGGAGTATCGCTGAGCCCGGAAGGTCCCTCGCGGTCATGTGGCGCTGGCCGATGGGGCCCGGGATGGATGTATGGGCGCCCGGTGGGCTCTCCGCCCGACCCCGATTGCGTCCGCACCGGCTGTGACGAGTCATGCCTTAGGATCAGGGTCGTCAAGTTGCGGTCGATCCGACCGACCGACACGGGTCGGAAGGCGAGCCGATCAGGAGGAATCGAAGAGTGACGGACTCACCGCACTTCAAGCGGATCGAGATGTCTTACGAGGGCAAGGTCGCCGCCCTGACACTCGCCAGTGACAAGGTGAACGCATTGGATCGTGAGGTGCTGGCCGAGATGGCCACGTTCGTCGGGTCCCGCGAACAAGCCCCGGGCATTGACGACCTCGCCGAACGGCTGGGCTTCGGCGCCGACCTTCTGGATGCCGAGGAGGCGTGTCTGTGCGGTTTGGCCCACCAGCACCTGCCACGGTCAGAGGTTCGGACCTCGCCCATTTCGCTGGCCGAGGAACTGGCATTGTTCGACGCTCGTGCCGACGCCCTGGCCAAGGCATCGTCACGCCGAACCGTACTCGCATCCTCTGAGGACGGGCGTGCCCGATTGCTCGACCGGCAAGTGGGCGACCACCGGCAGGACGACCCGACCAGAGCCAGTCTGGAGCGGTTGCTCAGCAAGTGATCCCTTCGGGGGAGAGGACGGACCCATGGCCATTCAAGAAGTTGGCGGAGGCCTGGTGGACGGGCGGTTCAGGGGTCTATGACGTGGATCTGAACCCTTCAGAGGAACAGCAGCAACTCATCGACGCGTTCGCGGCGTTCTATACGAAGGAGTGTCCGACCGAACGGGTGCGTGATGCGGAGCCGTCCGGTCACGATGCGGAACTGTGGGCACGGCTGCGCGAGATGGGGGTGTTGGATATGGCGGTCGACCAGCAGTCGGGAGGCTGGGGTGCCTCACTGCTCGATCTGGCCCTCGTGGCGGAGCAGCATGGTCGGCACCTGGGGCCAGCGCCGTTGGTGGAGGGACAGGTAGCCGCTCGGTTGCTGGCCCGGGCCGGGGGCCCTGTCGCAGTTGACGCTCTCAGCCGATCCCTGGCAGACGGTCGGCTCACCACCATCGCCCTCCACCCACCGAAGAATGGAGTGCTTGCGTTGGTGCCCACTGGTGCGGTGGCCGACGAAGTCATCTTCTGTGACGGCGGCCGGCTGATGAGTATGGAGATCGCCGACAGACAGGTGATATCGAACCTCGGGTCGATGCCGGTCGCCGACATCGCCGTCAATTCCTCCGCCATGGAGCTACAGCCCGGAGAACAGGCGCAGCCGTTGTTCGAGTGGGCCCGTGACGAGTGGATGGTGCTCATGGCCAATGCACTGCTCGGTATGGGGGCCCGCTCGTTGGAGCTCGCGGTGGAATACGTGAAGGAGCGGCGTGCATTCGGTGCCCCGATCGGCTCGTTCCAGGCCGTCGCCCACGGCCTGGCCAATGCCGCGACGGCAGTCGACGGGAGCAGGCTCATCGCACGGGAGGCGGCATGGGCCGCCGACGAGGACGAGCCACGGGCTACCGAATTGGCCTGCCTCGCCTGCGGGTTCTGCTCGGAGGCAGCCCGCGACGCCAGCTATCGCAGTCTGCACTACCACGGGGGGTATGGGTTCATGCTCGAGTTCGACACTCAGCTCTATTACCGGCGGGCAAAAGCCTGGCCTGCGGTGTTCGGCGAGCCGTCACGGATGTTCGCCCGGAGCGCTGCCCACCGGTTGATCAGATCGGATGGGTGACGATGGACTTTCGTCTGGGGGAGCGCAGCGATACATTCCGGGCCGAGGCCAGGAGGTTCTTGGACGCGCACCTCAC
>Ga0307374_10001973_pt1 | contig 37259 bp, 31 predicted proteins | sample OX3MG_FD_202532 | JGI IMG/M metagenome (GOLD analysis project Ga0307374, IMG submission 202532) | Soil microbial communities from Risofladan, Vaasa, Finland - OX-3 | ecosystem: Environmental > Terrestrial > Soil > Coastal area > Acid sulfate soil | place: Finland: Risofladan, Vaasa | collected... | reverse complement strand
AGGGCCGCCAGTCGGTCCGCCGCGGCCTGAATCTGCGGCGCGGTGACAACCTCTCCGGTCTTCAGCCCGCTGGCGGCTAGAATCTGATCGGCGGGAAAGTTCTGCGCGCCGCTGACCGTCATAGATCCAATTTTGGAAGAAGCGACGGCCTGTGGCGGCGACTGCGCGCGCGAAGCGGCGGCGGGAAATAAAATCAGGAGCGCTGCCAGGAGGTTTGGAAACAGGAGCCTCACGGCAACATTCTACGCGAGGACGGCCCGGTTGGTGAAGGGAAGTCGGACAGGAATCTTTCCAATAAAATTATTCCACGGTCACGGATTTTGCAAGGTTGCGCGGCTGATCCACGTCGCAGCCGCGCCGCACGGCGATGTGGTAGGCGAGCAACTGCAGCGGGATTACTTCCAGCAGGGGCGCGAGGATCTCGATGGCGGGGGGCACGACGATTATGTAGTCGGAGGCCTCGCGCGCCAGTTCATCGCCTTCGGTTACCACGGAAATGACGATGCCGTCGCGCGCCTTCACTTCCTTGATGTTCGATACGCTTTTTTCGTAGCGCGTCATGGCTTCCGGATTGCTTTCATCCCTGGTGGCCAGCATGACGACGGGGAGGTTCTCGTCGATCAGGGCGTTGGGGCCGTGCTTCATTTCCCCGGCGGGATAGCCTTCCGCGTGAATGTAGGAAATTTCCTTGAGCTTCAGGGCGCCTTCCAGGGCGATGGGGAAGTGGATGCCCCGTCCGAGGTACAGGAAATTCGTGTGGCGGAAGAATTGCCGGGCAAGGTTTTCGTAAATGCCTTCCTCGTCGCCTTGCAAGACCGTTTCCATTTTCTGGGGGATGCGCATGAATTCCTGCAGCAGGTACTTTGCGCGATCTTCGGCAAGCACGCCGCGCACTTGACCCAGATACATGGCCGTCAGCATCAGCGCCGCCAATTGCCCGGTGAAGGCCTTGGTGGAGGCGACGCCGATTTCCGGCCCGGCATGCGTGAGAATCGTTCCGGCCGCCTCGCGCGTGATCATGGAGCCGAACACATTGCAGATCGCGAGGGTTTTCGAACCTTTGCTTTTTGCCTCCCGCTGCGCCGCCAGGGTGTCGGCGGTTTCGCCCGACTGGCTGATGCAGATCGTGAGGGTCTTGGAGTCGATGATGGGATCGCGATAGCGGAACTCGCTGCCGTAGTCCACTTCGACGGGAATTTTCGCGAGCTGCTCGATCATGAATTTTCCGGTTTGCCCGGCATGCCAACTGGTGCCGCAGGCGACAATCTTGATGTTGGTGAAATCGCGGAATTCCCGCTCCGTGATGTCCATCTTGGCCAGGAACACCTTTGCGGAATCCAACGCCACGTTGGCCAGAAGCGTATCCCGAACGGCGCGGGGCTGTTCGAAGATTTCCTTCTGCATGAAATGCTTGAAACCGCCCTTTTCCGCCATGATGGGGTCCCAGGAAATGTGCTGCACGGCGCGCTCGACGGTGTCGCCATCCAGATTCATGACGCGCACGCCCTGTGGGGTCAGCACGGCGATGTCTCCGTCGGCCAAAAAGAACATTTCCCTGGTATGCGCCAAGATTGCGGGAATGTCGCTGGCGACGAAGCACTCGCCCTGCCCCAGACCAATCACCGATGGCGGTCCGTTGCGCGCGGCGACGATCTTGTTGGGGTCCGCCGCAGAAAGGATGGCCACGGAGTACACGCCGGTGAGCTGTCGCACTGTTTTTCGCACGGCGTCCTCGAGAGGGCCGCCGTCCTTCATGTGCTTTTCCACCAGGTGGGCGATGATTTCGGTGTCGGTCTCGGTGACGAACTTGTGCCCCTCGCTTTGCAGCTGCTGTTTCAGCTCGACGTAATTTTCGACGATTCCATTGTGCACCACGACGATCTGACCGGTGCAGTCACGGTGTGGGTGCGCGTTTTCTTCCGTGGGCCTGCCGTGCGTGGCCCACCGTGTGTGGCCGATTCCGTAAGTGCCGTCCATGGGGGACCGGCGAATCACTTCCTCCAGATTGTGCAGCTTGCCTGGAGCGCGCCGGATTTCGACTTTCCCGTCCGCATTGACCACGGCGATGCCGGCCGAGTCATACCCGCGGTATTCCAGGCGGCGCAGGCCGTCCAGAATTAGGGGAACGACTTTTTTAGGTCCGATATATCCGACAATTCCGCACACGATGTTTTCTCCGAACGTTCCAGCCATACATCCGGCATGGATAGCAACACTTCACAAGATTCCCACAACTCTTCAAAGATTAGCATAATGAGATTGGCGGCGCTGGAAGGCCGAAGGGAGTGTTTCCTGGATTTAACTGTCTTGGCCGGCCGGAAAAAAGCTTCCTAATCCACGATTTCGTAGCGAAATTCCTCGATGACGGGATTTGCTAAAATTTCCCGCGCCATGCGCTCCACCTGCTTTTCGGCAGCTTCGCGCGCGGTGCCTTCCAGGTCCAGGACAAAAAATTTGCCCTGACGAACGTCGCTGACTTCTTTGAATCCCAACGAAGACAGGGCGTGCTGGATGGCCTGTCCCTGCGGGTCCAGAACGGTGCGCTTTGGCATTACCCAAACATGAGCTTTCATCGCAGACATTATAGCAAGCCGAGGGCCGGGACGCTGGAGTGAAATTGTTCGATCATGGCGCGCTTCTGGTCCGCTGGCAGGAAAGAATGCTGAAAGCCCGCCTCGGCGAGGCGAACCAACTCAACCGGGGTGAGCCCCATCTGGTGCGCGCGGAAGTATTCATCGCTGACCGTTGTTTCGAACATGGCCGGATCATCGCTGGAAAGGGTGACGGCCAGGCCGCGGCGAAAGAAGGATGGGAGCGGGTGCTGTTCGTATCCGGCGCTTTCCAGGCCCGCCTGCCGGGCGAGCGCTCCTGTGCGAAGATTGCTCGTGGGGCAGATTTCCAGGGGGATTCCGCGCGCGGCCAGGAAATCCATGGTGCGTTCGTCGCGCATCGCGCCGATGCCGTGGCCGATGCGTTCCGCGCCGAGGATTTCGACGGCTTCGCGCACCAGTTCCGGTCCGCCAATTTCGCCCGCGTGGATGAGGCGGTGCATGCCCTGGCCGGCAACGTATTCATAAACGCCGCGAAGCTCGCGCGTGGGAAGACCCAGTTCATCGCCGCCAATGCCGAAGGCAACGATGTCCGGCGAGCGCAATTCCGCCGCCATCCGGGCGACCTGCATGGCGGGCGCGGCGCCCCATTGCCGCACGGCATCGAAAATCCAGGCCAGGCGAACGCCGGGAACCTGCGCGGCGGACTCCCGCAATGCCGCATAGTTGGCCGCCGGATCCTGATTGCGGCGGAACATCACGCCGATCGACAGCGTTACCTCGGCATACAAGACGTTTTGACGCTGCATCGATTCGGCGAAGCGCCGCGCGATCAACGCGTAATCCTCCGGGCCGCGCAGGAACGAAGTCACCCAGATAAAAGATTCGATGAATTGCGCGAAATTGCCGGGGGCGTAGCGCGCGCTGGCTTCCTGCAGGGTGAGCGCGACGCCGTGGCGGGCGGCGAGTTCGACCATGGTGGGCGGTTCGATGGAGCCCTCCAGATGGACGTGCAACTCGGCCTTTGGCAAGGAGGTGAAAAAATGAGCGAGGTTTGGCGTGTTCATGGGATCGAAACGAGGGTGGCTGCGCCGGCTGCCGAGCATCGTAACCCGGACCGGAGCCCGGAATTGCCGCGACGTTGTGTGGCCATGCCAAATCTCACTGTGTTTCCCTCAGGGTGCTGCGTTTGCGGCTATAGGAGAAGTAAATCACAAGACCGATGGCCAGCCAAACAAAGAAACGAATCCAATTCATAATCGGCAGCCCGGCCATCAGCAGCAGGCACGTGAAAATCGTCATGATGGGCGCGAGCGGCCCGCCCGGAGACCGGAAAGCGCGGCGCCGGTGGGGTTCGCGGTAGCGCAGGATCAGCACGCCGCAGGCCACCAGGGTAAAGGCAAACAGCGTTCCGATGTTAGAAAGGTCCGCCAGCGTGCCGATGTCCAGCAATCCCGCCGGAACTCCCACCACGATGCCCGCGACCCAGGTGGAAAAATCCGGCGTGCGGTAGGTCTTGTGCACGCGGCTGAAGATGCGCGGCAGCAGGCCGTCGCGGGACATCGCAAACCACACGCGCGCCTGGCCCAGCTGAAAGACCAGGAGCGAGGAAATCATCCCCAGCAGCGCGCCGAACAGCACGATGAGGCGCGTGTTTCGAAGGTGGATGTGCTTCAGCGTATTCACCACCGGGGCCGCGTCGTCGAGCAATGTTTGCCAGGGAACCAGGCCGGTGAGCACGACGACCACGGCGATGTACAGGACCGTGCAGATCACCAGCGTGGCCATGATCCCAATGGGGACGTCGCGCTGGGGATTTCTGGTCTCCTCGGCGGCCGTGGATATGGAATCAAAACCGATGTACGTGAAAAAAATGATGGAACCGCCGGTCAGAATTCCGGGCCAGCCGTTGGGCGCATAGGGATGATAGTTGGCCGGGTGAATGAATCGCGCGCCCACTCCAACGAACACGACGATGGCCATGACTTTGAGGAAGACCATGATGGTGTTGGCTTCGGCGGACTCGCGAATTCCGCGCACCAGCACCATCGTGAGCAGCATGACGATCAGGAATGCCGGCCAGTTGAATCCGAAATGCCAGCCGGGCGGGTACAGCACGTTGCCGGAAAAATCGCTGAGGCCGCTGGGCAAGTACGCCGGTGAAATCCAGCGCGGGCTGGGATGAATTCCGAACCAGTCGAGTAGGGCGACGACGTGCGCGGAAAATCCCACGCTCACGGCCATGTTGCTGACCGCATATTCCAGGATGAGGTCCCATCCGATGATCCACGCGATCAGTTCCCCCATCGTCGCGTAGGTGTAGGTGTAGGCGCTGCCGGCAACCGGGATCATGGCGGCCAGTTCTGCGTAGCACAGCGCGGCAAAGCCGCACACCACGGCCACCAGTGTGAAAGAGATAGCGATCGCGGGTCCCGCCCCGGGACGTCCGAACGAAGGCGAATGGTAAATCAGATATTCCAGCAGGGGAGCGTTCAGGATGGAGGAAGCCTGCATTTTCTGCCCGGCAATGGCCGTCCCCACAACCGTAAAGATGCCGGAACCAATCACGGCGCCGATCCCCAGCGCGGTGAGGCTCAACCAGCCCAGTGACTTCTTGAGCCGGCGCTCAGGCTCGTCCGCATCCGCTATGAGCCGGTCGATATTCTTGACGCGGAACAGCCCTGAACCCAATCGTCACCATCCCTGGCAGCAAGCGGAAATATCTTAAGCGAACTTCGCGGGCAACTTTACCTTGCAGGGCCGGTGTCCGCAACCGCCGGAAATAGTGAGAGCAGGATCTGTCTGCATACTGGCCGGGAAAGAGATTCCGGACAGGTCAAAATGGCCTAATCAAAATATGACTTGGTCAAAATAACTTGGCTCCTGCGAAGGGAATCGTTATGCTGGCGGCTATGAAAATTGCATTCATTGGACTCGGCAGAATGGGCGTGGGCATGGCGCACAACTTGCTCCGCGCCGGACACACTTTAACGGTCTACAATCGCAGCCGCGAAAAGGCGGAGGCGTTCGCCGCCAGCGGTGCTCGCGTGGCGAGTTCACCGGCGGATGCTTCCCGGGACGCGGAAGTCGTCATGACAATGGTCGCGGACGATCACGCGCTGGAACAAATTGTCTTTGGAGAAGATGGCATCGCGTCGGCCATGCCGAGCGGTTCCATTCACCTCTCGCATAGCACGATCAGCACGGAGTTGGCCCGGAAATTAACCTCCGAACACGCGCGGAGAAAACAGGGTTATCTCAGCGTGCCAGTCTTCGGCCGCCCGGAGGCCGCGGAAACCAAGAATTTGCTGGTTGTGGTCGCCGGGCCCAGTGAATTTGTGGAACCCTGCCGCACGCTATTTGACGCCATCGGCCGGCAGACTTTCGTGATCGGAAACGAACCCTGGCAGGCAAATGTGACCAAGGTGTGCGGCAATTTCATGATTATAAGCACTGTTGAGGCGCTCGGAGAGGCCTGTGCGACATTACGGAAAGCAGGAGTCCCGCCGGAGGCGTTCCTGGAGATCATGAACACTTTATTCGACTCCCAGGTGATTGCGGGCTACGGGCAGAGCATTGCGCAAGAGAAATACGAGCCGGCCAGATTTGCATTGAAACTCGGCTTGAAAGATGTTCGCCTGGTGCTGGCGGCGGCCGAGGAATGCGCCGCACCCATGCCCCTGGCCAGCCTGGTGCACGACCAACTCCTCACGGCCGTGGCACATGGACAGGGAGAGATGGACTGGTCGAGCGTGGCGTTGGTCGCGGCGCGCAACGCCGGGTTGAAGCCGAAATCGTAGGAACGCGTTTGGGTGTGAAAAGGCGACTGCGTTGCCATTCCGAAGCCGCTGCGGCGGCCGCGAAATGGCCATAAAACGGATTTCAAAGGATTGCTAGTCCTGTAGGACTAGCCTTGCGGAACGCTGCGGACCGAAAAACGAAAAGGAGAATAAGACATGTCACTCGTGGATTTTGTCCCTACTCCGAAATTTGAGGAATACAAAGAGCGGTTCAAGCAGCATTACAAACTGGAACGCCGCAAGGACGGCGTCATTCTGGCGCAAGCGCACACGGCCGGCGGATCCATTCAGTTGAGCGTCCAGAATCATCGCTCCGTGGGCCAACTTTTCAAGACCATCGGCGCGGACCCGGAAAACGAAGTCATGATCTTCACCGGGTCGGGCGAGGACTTTATGATGGGCGCCGACCCGGAAGGTTTCCAACTGGAACAGGAAGATCTGCAGAATTGGGCTTACGAGTATGCCTATAAAGACGGCAGGATCAATGTCAGCTCCCTGGTGAACGACCTGGAAATTCCAACCATCGGCGTACTGAATGGCCCGGGATTTCACACGGAAATTTGCCTGATGTGCGACATCACCATTTGCAGTGAAGACGCCATCATTTTCGATCTTCACTATGACATCGGTTCGGTTCCCGGCGACGGCATTCATAGCTGCTTCCTGGAATTATTGGGTGTGAAGCGCGGCGCTTACGCGCTGCTCACTGGGCAGGCGATCGATGCGAAAAAGGCTCTCGAATACGGCCTGGTGAATGAAGTCGTGCCCCGGGACAAGCTGCTGGAACGCGCCTGGACGCTTGCCGACCACATCATGACCCAACCCCGCACCACGCGCCGCCTCACAACGCAAATCGTCCGGCGCCCCTGGAAACAGAGGATCGCCAATGACCTGGACGGCGGCTTCGGCATCCAGATGTTCGGGCATCTGGCCAAGCAGAAGGCCGTGCACAGCAAAGATCACATCGCTTCCAGTATCGCTTACGTGAAGGAAGGCAAAGAAAACAACATCAAGTAGCGGGCCGGGATCATTTCCACGGGCCGGCCATTCACTCCGCTGCGACCATGCGAACCTCCGCCCTTGTTCTGGGCAGGCTTTCGGGATGACGCTCCTGAAGAAATTGGATCATTTTCTCTCGGACATGGCACCTCAGGTCCCAGGCGTTTGAGCCGTCCGGCGCGCTCATCAGGGCGCGCAATTCCATGGTGTGTTCTTTGGCATCGGTTACCTGCAGGCCCCAGACCTTTCCGTTCCACATTCCCGAGGCTTTCAGGACGTTGTGGAGTTCCTCGCGTATCTCCTCGACCGGAATCGTGTAGTCCACGTAGAGAAATACCGTGCCCAGCAGGTCCGCCGTGACGCGCGTCCAGTTCTGAAACGGCTTCTCGATGAAGTATGACAGAGGCACTACCAGGCGGCGCAAATCCCAGATCCGGATCACCACGAAGGTGGTGTGGATCTCTTCAATCCAGCCCCATTCTCCCTCGACAATCACCACGTCTTCGATCCGGATGGGCTGGGTCAATGCAATCTGAACCCCGGCAATGATGCTGGACAGCGTGGGCCGCATGGCCATGCCCAGAACCAGCCCTGCCAGGCCCGCCGAAGCCAGCAAACTGGTTCCCACGGTTCGAATCTCCGGGAACGTCATCAGCATGATGCCCAGAGTCACCAGTAAAACCACCACAACAAAAATCCGGCGCAGCACTTGTGTCTGCGTTTGAATCGCGCGCGCGGTTAAATTGTTGGCTACGTCGATGACGTACTTGGCGGAGATCACGTCGTTCACGACGTCTGCCAGCAGAATCACGACCCAGGCAACGGAAGCGATCAGGCCCAACCCCACGGCGTGTTGCAATGGCCCCAGGATTCCCGGGCGAATGGGCAGCAAGGGCAGTGCCAGCAGAACCCCGAGAAGCGGAAAAATCCAGCGCGTGGGCCTCTCGCCATGCCGAATGAGCGAATCGTCAATCACCGTGGTCGTATCTCGCGCAAACCGCTTCGCTACCAAGAACAACACATAGTGCACCGCCAAGGAAACCAGGACCACGCCGGCCAAGCCCGCTGCGGACCACAGCCAAGGCGCCCAACTTTCCAGCATAACCGCCATGTCAGCTTCTCCTTTCCGCGGCATCGCCGCCCGTCATCAGAAATGGCGGCAGCGCGCTCCCGTTTTCGGAAACGCCGTGCCCACCCTCTACCTTGGAAAAATAATAATGTCTGAAAGTCCGGACAAACGTGCGCGCAACGTTACAAATGTTATCACCTCATTGCCGCACCGTGCGTCCTCATCTTGACAAACAGAGTTATCGGGGCCCGGCGCAAAAACTATGGTTTCGGATTACTGAGGGATACAAAGATGCGCGAGCGGCCGGCTTTCGGAAGTCAGGCTTTGACTAGGCCCAGGTGAGATTGGCGTAGCGTTCCATGAGTTTCTTGGTGCCATGATCGGAAAACCGCACGGTGAATTTGCGATCCTCGTCTTCGCCCTCGACGCCAATGATTGTGCCGGCGCCGTAAGTGGCGTGGCGCACACGCTGGCCAATGAGCGGATTGGAGGACTTTTGCCCGGTTCGGGATGGCGAAGCGGACCGCGCACGGGCGGGCGCATCGCTGGCTGTCCTCGTGGCACCGGTTTGGATGCGGCGTACGCGGCGCGTAAATTCCTCTTCCGAGTAGGAGTATTCGGGATCGGGTTCATAGCGCCGCGTTTCGCCCGCGTCCGCAAGGGAACCGGCGGCCGTATCGATGAGTTCGCCGGGAATTTCCTGCAGGAACCGGGAAGGCATGGACCCGGTAAGGCGCTCGGAGCCGTAGATGCGGCGATAGACCGCGCGGGTCAGCGTCAGCGTTTCCTTGGCGCGCGTCATGCCGACGTAGCAGAGGCGGCGCTCTTCTTCGAGCTCCTCGTTATCGTTTTGCGAGCGGCTGTGCGGAAAAATTCCTTCTTCCATGCCGGTCAAAAATACGTGGTCGAACTCGAGTCCCTTGGCGCTGTGCAGCGTCATCAGCGTGATCAGCGCGTCCTCGTCAAAGTTGTCCGAATCGCTGACGAGCGCCGCGCGATCCAGAAAATCCGTCAGCGTCTCGCCGCGTTCGGCGCCTTCGGCCATGGCGTTGACCAGTTCCCGGAGGTTGTCGGCGCGCGCGATGTCTTCGCTGGAATCGCGCTGCGCGAGCATGTCGAAATAGCCGCTGCGAGTCAGGATGGACTGCAGCAGATCGGCGGGGGAAGAAGAGGAAACCTCCTGCTGCAGGCCCTCGATCAGTGCGCGGAAATCCTTCAGGGGAACAATCGCGCGGCCCGAGGACGCCGCGTCGAGCATTTTTCCCAGGGCCGTCCAGAGCGACGCGTCTTGCTCGCGGGCCAGCGCGGAAAGCGAGTCCACCGTGGTTTTGCCGATTCCGCGCGGGGGCGTGTTGATCACGCGCAACAGCGCGATGTCGTCATCGGGAAAAATGGCCAGGCGCGCGTACGCCAGAGCGTCTTTCACTTCCGCGCGCTGGTAAAACGAAAACCCGCCCAGCATCCGGTAGCGCATGCCGCGCGCCCGCAGCGCTTCTTCAAACGCGCGCGACTGCGAGTTGGTCCGGTACAGAATCGAAATGTGGACGGCGGGATCGTCGCCGTGCAGGATGCGGATGCGGTCGGCGACGTATTCGGCCTCCGCTTTGGAATCGCGCGCCTCGAAAAACGCCAAATTGGCGCCCGAGGAGCGCGTGCTCCGCAGATTTTTCCCGAGGCGCCGCTGGTTGTTCGAGACCACGCCCGCGGCGGCGTCCAGAATCTTTTGCGTGGAGCGGTAATTCTCCTCGAGGCGCACCACGCGCGCGCCGGGATAATCCTCGTCGAAACGGAGAATGTTTCCGATGTCGGCGCCGCGCCAGCGGTAAATGGATTGGTCTTCATCGCCGACCACGCACAGGTTGCGCGATTCGCCGACCAGCAGGCGCAGCAGATCGTATTGCGCGCGGTTGGTGTCCTGGTATTCGTCGACATGGATGTAACGGAAGCGGTTTTGCCATGCGGCGCGCGCCTCTGGAAATTCCCTCAAAACCTGCACGGCGCGAAGCAGGAGATCGTCAAAATCCAGCGCGCCGCCCTTGCGAAGGATTTTTTCGTACTCTTCATACACTTTCGCGGCCGTAATCCCCAGCGCATCGTTGCGCCGCGCGGCGTCGCTGGCGACCTGCGCGGGAGTCAGCGAGTGGTTCTTGGCAAAGCTGATGCGCTCAAGCAGTCCGCGGATTTTTTCACCCGGGTCCTTGATCTTGAGGTGCTCCAGGGCCAGCTTCACGGCGGCCGTCTGGTCGTCGGCGTCATATATCTTGAAGTCGCGCGGCAAACCGAGACGGGGGGCTTCCCGCCGCAGGAGCCGGGCGGAGAAGGAATGAAATGTGCCGATCCACGGATCGTCAAATGCCAGCCCCTTGCGGATCAGGAGATCGCGGACGCGCTCTTTCATCTGTGCGGCGGCCTTGTTGGTGAACGTTACGGCCAGAATCGCTTTGCCGGGCACGCCCTGCTCGACCAGGTGAGCGATGCGGTAGGTAATGGCTCGCGTCTTGCCCGTGCCGGCGCCTGCCAGAATCAGGACGGGGCCTTCGATGGCGGTGGCGGCGTCGCGTTGTCCGGAATTCAGTTCGTCAAGGAGTGTCATGTTGGGGAGTGGGCCCGTTTGGAAGCACTATTCTATCCGACGCGGAGCGGTTCGGCAAATTCACGGCTGCGGCGGCGATTATTTATCCTGCGCGGCGGCAAGATCGATATCGAAAAAAAACAGGGCTTTGTGGTTCGTCATGAAGGAAAGGTCGGGAATATAGAGGTGTGCATGCCGAATCGCGTCGAAATCGTGATTCAGATCGAAGAAGAGGAAACCATGCGTGGTCGCGTGCGGCGGCAAAATGTCGGTGGAAAGAACCACGGTTTGCAGCGCGGCGGCCATTTTGTTCCAGGCTTTGCTTTTTCCTGATACGGAGCCGGGAAATGAAATGGGCCAGCGCGGTAGGTGCGGACTGGCGTCCGCTGTGAGCAGAGTGCGGTCGGCAACCTCAGCCGGGGAAAGCGGGTCCAGCTGCTGGCGGGCCACGCCGGGCAGCGAAATCGTAAGGTCGATGGTGCCGAGATTCAGGCGGATGGGCGCATCATTGTCATTGCGGAAATAGACGTTGATCGCAATAATGCCCGCATCGTACAGGGATTTTTTCCCAAACTGTTCGCCGTAGCGGCTGGCGGAAATGTACGGGTCGGCGACAATCGACACATTCTGATGTGTGTCCCGCGTGGGAAGAGTCATCGGGCCGGATGGCGCGCTTTGGGCCATCGCGCTGAAGGGCAGCAGCAGTGTGATCGCCAGAATCCGCAAGAGTATGGTTTGTTTTTCTTTTCCCATGATTTACATCGTAACGATGCACATCTTCAATGATGCGCATCTTATGATGCGCGTATCTGGCGGCGGGTTCCCAGACAATCTGTATCCCCGGGGCCCCGCTGCCCCTATAATATCCGCTTTACTGGCGCGCGTGGGTTAGTTCCTTCGTATTGCGGGTGAAGAGACGGCCGTCCGGAGGCCCCCTGGCATGTATGTTCTTTACAGCTTTCTGACTGCCGTGGGCATGCTCCTGCTCTCCCCATATTTTCTGATTCGCGGGTTGGCGCGCGGCAAAAATCTCACCAACATTCCCGAGCGCCTGGGATGGAAATTCCCTCCGGAACTTCGGCCGGGTGCGGGAACGGACAGTCAATCCATCTGGATTCACGCGGTTTCCGTGGGAGAAGTTCTTGCCGTGCTGCCGCTGGCCGGCGAACTGAAACAGCGATATCCGCAATGCCGGCTGGTTGTTTCCACGACGACGGAGACCGGGCAGCAGTTGGCGAAAGAACGAATGCCGTTCGCCGAAGCGATTTTCTATTTTCCTCTGGACTGGGCCGGTCCGGTGCGCCGCGCCCTGCGGGCGACGCAAGCGTCCGCAGTGATCATCGTGGAAACGGAAATCTGGCCCAATTTCCTGCGAGAATGCCGCCGCGCCGGTGTGCCGGTCGCTTTCGTGAATGGCCGCTTGTCGGAACGCTCCTTCCGGGGGTTCCGCCGCGCTCTTTTATATTCGGGAAACCTGCTGCGGGGATTTCTGGAGAATATCCTGCAGGATGCGTCGCTATATCTGATGCAAAGCAGCGAGGATGCCGCCCGGCTGCTGGAGCTGGGGGCTCCCGCGAATCGAGTCGTGGTCACGGGGAATTTGAAATACGATCTTGCGGAGCCGCCGGAATGTCCGCTGGCGTCCTGGCTAGAAGGCGAATTTCGAACGAGCAACCGCGGACCCGTGCTGGTGGCCGGCAGCGTGATGGCGAATGAGGAGGCTGCGGTGTTGCGCGGCTTTGCAGATGTCGAGCGCGAGTTTCCCGGGGCATTGCTGATTCTGGCGCCCCGCAAGCCGGAGCAATTCGACCACGCGGCGGAAATCGTCAGGCAATCGGGACGCAAGCTCGTAACGAGGCGGGAACTGGCCTTCAACGGCGCCGGCAGCGCGGCGCTCGCCCAGCCGGGCAGCGTGCTCCTGCTCGACAGTTTGGGCGAACTGGCCGCAATTTACCGGCTGGCGGATGCTGTTTTTGTGGGAGGATCGCTGGTTCCCGTTGGCGGCCATAATATTCTGGAGCCGGCGGCGTTTGGCAAGGTGCCGGTACACGGACCCCACATGGAAAATTTTCGAGAGATGGCTGCGACATTTCTGGCTGCGGGCGCTTCCATGCAAGTGAACGGGGAACAGGAGCTGGGACAGGCATGGTGCGCCCTGCTTCGCGATCCCGGGCGCGCGGCCCGCATGGGCGCGGCGGCGCGCGAATTGGTGCATCGAAATCGCGGCGCGACCCTGCGCGTTGCTTCACGGATCGAACAGGTGATTGACGCCGCCGGAGGCGCGCGGTGAAACACTTCGCGGGATGGCACCGGTTGCTCTGGCCGCTGTCCCTGGTTTATTCGGCGATTGCCCGTTTACGCGCGAGGTGTTACGAACGAGGCATTTTTCGCGCGCGGAAATTGCCCGGGAAAGTGATCAGCGTCGGGAACCTTACGGTCGGCGGCACGGGAAAAACGCCGATGGTGCTGTGGATTGCCGAGCGGCTCGCGCAAGAAGGCAGGCACGCAGCGATTCTGACGCGCGGTTATCGCGGGTCGGCCGATGCGAACGCGCCGGGTGTGCCGCAGAGCGATGAAGTTGCGTTGCTGCGGGAGCGATTGGGCGGAAAAGTGCAGATGGGTGTCGGCCCGGACCGCTATAAAAACGGCCAGGCCCTGGCGCGTCACGGAATCGACTGGTTCGTTCTGGATGACGGGTTCCAGCATCTACGATTGTCGCGCGATGCCGACATTGTGCTCATCGACGCGACCGACCCGTTCGGAGCGGGGATGCTGCTGCCGGCGGGGCGGCTCCGGGAACCGGTTTCCGCGCTGCGCCGCGCCGATCTGGTGGTGATCACGCGCAGCGTGCAGGCACCCGCGCCCGCGATTGAGGCTATGATCCGGCGCTACTGCAAGAGCCCCATTTTTTACGCAACCACGCAGCTTGATAGCGTGCTGCGCGTTCCGCAGCTTGCCGTGGCGCTGCCGCCACAGGATTGCAGAAGCGCGCGATTTTTGGCGTTCTGCGGAATTGGAAATGCCGCCGCGTTTTTTGAGGATTTGCGCGCATGGGGAATTCAAACCGCCGGAGAGCACAGCTTTCCCGACCATCACGTTTATACCGCGCGCGAAATATCGGACCTGGAGCTGGAGGCGGCAAGTTCCGGAGCCGATGGCCTGCTCTGCACGGAAAAAGACGTGTGGAATCTCCGGCACACCAGGTTTAGAGCGATGCCTGCTTATTGCTGCCGCATCTCGTATCAATTGCCGGAAAGTTTTTGGGAAGCACTGTCGAACGTCATCCTGCAAAAAGAATCGGAAACTGCGCGATGAAAATTCTCGTGCGCGCTCCAAATTGGGTGGGCGATGCCGTGATGGCGATTCCGTCGATGGAGGCCCTGCGTCGCGCGCGCCCGAACGACGAAATTTCCATTCTTGCGCGCCCGGGTGTCGCGGAGCTTCTTTCCGGCCAGCCTTTCGCCGACCGGGTTATTGCGTTCGATTATCGTGGCCGGCACCGCGGCTGGCTGGGACGCGAGGCGCTGGTGCGGGAGTTGCGCGGGGAAAAATTCGACGCCGCCGTGCTGCTGCAAAACGCGTTCGAGGCCGCGTGGATCGCCTGGCGCGCCGGCATACCCGAACGCATTGGCTACGCGCGCGACGCACGCAGCGCATTGCTCACCCGGGCCATTGCCGTGCCGAAAGAGGGAGAGATTCCGCGTCACGAATCGTACTATTATCTGGAATTGCTGCGCCGCGCGGGCTGGATCGAAGGCGGAGCCGAAATTGCCCCGATACACGCGATTCAATTGCTGCTATCGGATGCCGCGCGCGAATCGGCGGAAGCCACGCTGCGCATGGCCGGCGCAAGGCCGGGAGCGTGGCGCTGCGCGATTGCGCCGGGGGCATCCTACGGCGCAGCGAAGTGCTGGCCGCCGGATCGCTTCGCCTCCCTGGCGGACCGACTGATTTCGGAATGCGACGCCGATGTGTTAATTTTTGGCACTGCAGGAGAGAAGGAGATTGCCGCGCGAATACTCTCCGCCATGAAATTCCGCGCGATTTCACTGGTGGGCGAGACGCCCATGCGGGACCTGGGGGCGCTGTTTTCGGCGTGTTCGATTTTTATCGGCAACGATTCCGGAGCCATGCATGTGGCCGCGGCCGCAGGGCTCCCTGTGGTTGGGATTTTTGGACCGACCGATCCGGAGGGCACGGCTCCTGTGACGGAAAAATTTACCCTGATGCGAGAGGCGGTTTCCTGCAGCCCCTGCTTTCTGCGGCAGTGCCCGATCGATCACCGCTGCATGACGCGGATTGAGGTCGATTCGGTATTCTCGGCCGCCCGGCATGCCGGGCGCGCCTCAAAAAATTCAAATCCCCGAAGCGATGACAATGCCTGAGACAAACCTGCTCCGGCGCGCGGTCTTCCTGGACCGCGACGGCACGATCTGCGAGGAGATGGGCTACGTCAACCACGTGGACCGCCTTCGTATCTTCCCGTTCGCGGCCGAGGCCATCCGGCAGCTCAACCAGGCGGGCCTTCCGGTGATCGTCATCACCAATCAGTCCGGAATCGCGCGCGATATTTTTCCGGAATCCGTTGTGCAACAGGTCCACAAAAAAATGATTTCCGAACTTGCCGCCGGCGGCGCGCGGATTGACGGGATTTATTTTTGCCCGCACAAAACCGAGGATGCCTGCGAATGCCGCAAACCGAATCCCGGCATGCTCGAACGCGCGGCGCGCGAGCATGGCCTGGATCTGGCGGGATCGTGGGTTGTGGGCGACCGCTATGGGGACCTGGAAATGGCTCACGCCGTCGGAGCGAACAGCATTCTGGTGATGACGGGATATGGCCGCGGAGAATACGAACTGCATCGGGGAAAGTGGCCCAGGCAGCCCGATACGTTGGCCGAGAATCTGACCGATGCGGTGCGCGGCATTCTCAAAACGTGCGGCGGGGAGCCGCAGCCTGCAGACGACGGCGGCAAGCTGCAGCGTGCAAACGACAGCGGCAAGCCGGATGGCAATGACTGACAGCGGGGAGCGGTATCTGGTCGTGCGGCTTACCGCCCTTGGCGACATTCTGCATACGCTTCCCGCCGTGGCCGCGCTGCGCGCCGCGCACCCGGAGGCGCGGATCGACTGGGTCGTGGAACGCAAATGGGCCCCAGTGCTGCAGGGCAGTCCGGCAATCAGCAAAGTCATTCCATTCGAACGCCAATCGGTCTCCGGCGCGATTGATTGTGTCCAAACCTTGCGCCGGAATCACTATACTTGCGCCATTGATTTTCAGGGGCTTTACAAGTCGTCCGTGATCGCCCTGTTTTCAGGAGCGCCGCGCCGGATCGGATTCCAGCGAAGATGGGCGCGCGAAGGGGGAGCCGCTTTGCTCTATTCCCAGCGAATCACTCCCGTGGGGAAACACGTCGCGGAATTAAACTATTCGCTGGCCGAAGCGGCTGGAGCCAGGCGGCCTGCCGCTCCGCAGTATCCGTTGCGAGTGCCGGAGGCAGGCGCGGCATCGGTTCGCGCGCGATTGACCGGGCTCGGCGTGGGAGAGTACATCGTCGTGGGTCCGGCGGGAAGCTGGGGAGCAAAATGCTGGCCGGCGGAGCGCTATGGCGAATTTTGCCGCGAATTTGAGAAGAGGAATGATCTGCGAGTGGTTGTGATTCACGGTCCGGGGGAGGAATCGATTGCGGAGCAGGTGTGCCGGTCGGCCGCGCCTGCCCGGCCCGCCGTCATCGCCACGACCCTCGAGGAACTGATGGGGCTGCTCGCGCATGCGCGATGCATGGTGGCTGCCGATTCCGGGCCGCTGCATCTTGCCGCCGCCCTGGGCGCTCCGGTAGTCGGCTTGTACGGCCCCACCGATCCGGTGCGCAACGGCCCGTTTGTGCCGGGAGCGGTGATTGTGAGCGAAGCCACGCCGGACGAGATCAGCTATAAGCGGCGAACGTCGTTTTCGCCGGCGATGTTGCGAATCAGTGTGGAGAAAGTGCTGGGTGCAGTGGACAGCTGCCTGCGGGCCTCGGCATGAGCGGGAAAACAAATTTCTGGATTAGATGGCGCGTGCGCGTCGGCTATCCGGTCGGCCTCGCGGCGTTTTGGTTTGCCCGGCCGCGAATGGCCGGGCTCCTTTTCGGCGTGGGCATCGCGATTCTGGGTTTGCTGGTGCGCGGCTATGCCGCCGGATATCTCCGCAAACACAAGCAGTTGGCGACTTCGGGACCTTACGCGTTCACGCGAAACCCTCTTTACCTGGGAAGCATGCTGCTGGCCGCGGGATTTTGCGTGGCCAGCCATTCGTGGATTTCGACGATCCTGCTGGCGGTTTATCTGGCTGTGTTCTATCCCGTCGTGATTCGCCGCGAGCAATCGGAACTGCAAACTCATTATGGCGAGGCATTTGTCGAGTATGCCTCGCGCGTGCCTGCGTTTTGGCCTCGTTTTTCTGCCGCGCGCTCCGGGAAAGAACATTTTTCGTGGGCGCTCTACCGGCAAAATCGCGAATACGAAGCGGCCATCGGATTGGCGGTAGCGATGCTGATTCTCTGGGGCCTGATGCTGTGGCGGTGAAGAATGCGGGCGCGTGTTGGAATTGTTTTTGCGATGCGGGAGCGAAAAAAAAAGGCAGCGTATCCGCGGAGATGGCGGTCCATGGCCGGAGTTGAAGGGTCGCAGCGGGCTCCATGCGGCTTTTCAGTGGGAAACTCCTGGGAACGCCGCAGAGTTATCAGGGTTCATGGAAGACAGGCGGCTTGAAATTTTGGTGCGAGGGTAGTAAGTTTTCTCACTCGATCAGGTTTGCATACTTTGGAATCGGCCGCAGCTTTGGGAGGCACCATGTCCGCCGAAATTCAAGTTCGTGTGAATGGAAAATCATACCAGAGCCAGGTGGAGCCGCGGCTGCTGCTCGTTCACTACCTTCGCGATGTGCTGGGCCTTACGGGCACGCATGTGGGGTGCGAGACTTCGATTTGCGGGGCATGCACGGTGCTGCTTGACGGCAGGGCGGTCAAGTCGTGCACGGTGCTGGCCGTGCAAGCTTCCGGGTCTGAAATTACCACTATCGAGGGCGTTTCGGCCCTGCCGCCGGTGAACGGCAGCGGACTGCATCCGGTGCAGGAAGGATTCTGGGAGAAACACGGCCTGCAATGCGGTTTCTGCACGCCGGGAATGATTCTCTCCTCGATCGAGCTGTTGCGCGACAATCCCAGTCCATCGCGACCCGAGATCCGGCAGGCGATTTCCGGGAATCTCTGCCGTTGCACCGGTTACCAGCACATTGTGATGGCTGTCGAATACGCCGCCAAGAAAATGAAATCGAAAAAGCGCTGAAGCATTCTGGAGGATTCATGCCCGCAGCCACGCGATATCTCGGAAAGGCGATGAAGCGCAAGGAAGATCCCCGCCTGATTCAGGGGTTGGCGCATTACGTGGACGATCTTGTCTTGCCCCATCTGCAGTATGCAGCCATTCTCCGCAGCCCGTATGCGCACGCGAAGATTCGTTCGATTGATGTGTCCAAGGCGCAGGCGGCGCCGGGTGTATCGCTGGTGCTGACCGGCGCGGACCTGCGCGACAGGATTGGCATGGTGCCCTGCGCCGCGCAGATCCCGGACATGAAATCCGCGCCGCGTCCCGTGCTCGCGCTGGATCGCGTGCGCTTTGCCGGGGAAGGCGTGGCCGTGGTTGTCGCCACCAGCCGGTACGCGGCGCGCGATGCGGTGGACCTGATCGAAGTCGATTACGACCCGCTGACACCGGTCGTGGACCCCGAAAAAGCCATCCAGAAGGGTTCGCCCGTTCTCTATGACGATCACAAGGACAACATCGCATACCGCTGGGAACTGGAAGGCGGCGACGTCAAAGCGGCGTTCAAGAATGCCGACAAAGTCGTCAAGCAGCGCCTGCTGAATCAGCGCCTGATCCCGGTGGCGATGGAAACGCGCGGAGTCGTGGCGGAGTACAAGCCGGGAGAGCGGCAACTTACGGTGTGGTCTTCGACGCAGATCCCGCATCTGCTGCGCACGCAAATCGCGGCCATGCTCGACTTGCCGGAATATTCGGTGCGCGTGATCACCCCGGAAGTCGGCGGCGGATTCGGCAGCAAACTCAACGTCTATGCCGAGGAAGCGCTGACCGGTTATCTGGCGATGCGCCTGGGCGTTCCGGTGAAGTGGATCGAATCGCGCCGCGAAAATTTTCAAACCACGATCCATGGCCGCGATCAGATCGATGACATCGAAGTGGCCATCAAGAAAGACGGCACAATCCTGGGTTTGCGCGTCCGCGCGATTGCCGACCTGGGCGCGTACTACCAGTTGCTGACGCCGCTGATTCCCACGCTGACCGGCCTGATGGCTTCCGGCTGCTACAAAATTCCGGCGATTCGCGTGGAACTCACCGGCGTGTTGACCAACAAGATGTCCACCGACGCCTATCGCGGAGCAGGGCGGCCCGAAGCGACCTACCTGGTGGAACGCGCGCTGGATCTGGTCGCCGCGGAGCTCAAGAAAGATCCTGTGGAGGTGCGCCGGAAGAATTTTCCCAAGCTGGCCGAGTTCCCCTACGCCACGCCCACCGGAGTAATCTATGACAGCGCGAACTACCCGCGCAGCCTCGATCTGGCTCTAAAGCTTTCCGGATACGCGAAATTGCGCCGGGAGCAGGCCAAGGCCCGCAAGCAGGGCCGCGTGATGGGGGTTGGGATTTCCACCTACGTTGAAATTTGCGCCATGGGGCCATCGAGCGCGATGCCGGCGGGAGGCTGGGAATCGGCGACGGTGCGCATTGAGCCCAGCGGCATGGTGAACCTGATGACGGGCGCGTCGCCGCACGGGCAGGGTCAGGAAACCAGCTTCGCACAACTCGGAGCGGAAATCCTCGGCATCGAACCGGGCGACGTCAACGTGATTCACGGGGACACAGCCATCGTGCCTTATGGCATTGGCACATTCGGCAGCCGGGGCACGGCCGTTGGCGGCACGGCGGCGTACATGGCGCTGATGAAACTCCGCACGAAGCTGGCCACGCTGGCCGGCTTCCTGATGGAGGAAGACCCGTCGAAACTCGTGTTCGACAAAATGAAAATCTTTTCGAAAGCGCATCCGAAAAAATCGATCGGGTTCGGCGAAGTCGTTGCCGCGGCCTACACGGCGAAAACGCTTCCGCCGGGCATGGAGCCGGGCATGGATGCGACGTCGTTCTTCGAGCCGTCGAATTTCACTTTTCCGTTCGGCGCGCACGTCTGCGTCGTGGAAATCGACAAGGAAACCGGCGACGTGCGCCTGCTGAAATATATCGCGGTAGACGATTGCGGAAACGTTTTAAATCCTCTGCTGGTCGACGGGCAGGTGCACGGCGGCATCGTGCAATCGTTCGGACAGGCCATGCTGGAAGAAGCCGTGTACGACGAGCAGGGACAGCTCATTACCGGCGAGCTGACCGACTACGCCATCCCGCGCGCCGCCGACCTGCCGTGGCTGGAAACCGATCGCACGGTCACGCCTTCGCCGGTGAATCCGATGGGCGTCAAGGGCGTGGGCGAAGCTGGAACGATTGGCGCGACACCTGCCCTGGCCAATGCCGTCGCCGACGCGCTCGCGCCGTTCGGCGTGCGCCACGTGGATATGCCGTTCAAGCGCGAACGTATCTGGAAGCTGATGCAAAAGGGCACCAGGAGGGCAAAATGATCCCCGCGCCGTTCGAATACGTTGCGCCGAAAACGCTGGATGAAGCTCTGCGCCTGGTGGACCGCCACGGCGACGAAGCGAAAATCATCGCGGGCGGGCACAGCCTGCTTCCGCTGATCAAACTGCGGCTCGCGCAGCCGCGCTACGTCATCGACATCGGGCGGTTGCACGGCATGAGCTACATCCGCGAAGAGGGCGGGCAAATCGCCATCGGAGCGCTGACCACGCATGCGGACGTGGAACGCTCGCCCCTGCTGCGTTCGAAATGCCCGTTGCTTTGCGAAACTGCCGCTTCAATCGGCGATGTGCAGGTGCGCAACCGCGGCACGATTGGCGGAAGCCTGGCCCACGCCGATCCCGCCGCGGACTATCCCGCCGCCGTTCTCGCCCTGGACGCGGGAATCGTCGCCGCGTCCACCAGCGGTACGCGCACCATTGCCGTGACGGAATTTTTCGTGGACATGCTGACGACGGCGCTGCGCCCCGGAGAAATTCTCAGTCAGATTCGCGTCGCTCCGCTCACCGAGCGCACCGGCACGGCATATGAAAAAATGCACCAGCCGGCGTCCGGATTTGCCATTGTGGGAGCGGCGGCGCGGCTGAAGCTCGGGCCGGGCGGGAAAATTGAGGAGGCTGCCGTCGGAATCACCGGCCTGGGCCCGAATGCCTACCGGGCCTCCGGAGTGGAAAGCGCACTGCTCGGCAAGAAAGCTTCCGAAAAACTGTTTTCCGAAGCCGCGAACTTCGCTTCGCAAGGCATCGATCCGCTTTCCGACCTTCACGCGTCGGCTGAATATCGCCGCGAGATGGCTGCCGTGTATGTCGGGCGCGCGCTAGGCAGGGCTTATGCCCGCGCGCAGGGAAAGCCATGAAGCTTTCCGGGCAGTACATCCTCCCCGCGTCGCCTGAAAAAGTCTGGGAACTGCTTACCGATCCGGTTCGCCTAGCGAAACTGCTTCCCGGGTGCGAACGCCTCGACCCCGACGGCCCGGACCGGTTCAAGGCGGCGGTGAAATTCGGCATTGCCGCGATTTCCGGAAAATATGCCGGGACAGTGGAATTCGCCGAGAAAGATCCGCCCAAATCGATGCGCATGAAAATTTCCGGCAAGGGCATTCCGGGTTTTGTGAACGGTTCCGGGTTGATTGAGCTTGCGGAAAAAAACGGGCAAACCGAATTGCGCTACACTGGGGAGGCGCAAGTGGGCGGCATGATCGCGTCGGTGGGCCAGCGCATGATCGAGGGCGCATCCAAAAAGATTGTGGACCAGTTTTTCGCGGGCGCTGCCGAAGAATTGAAGAAGCAATAGCATGGATTTGCGCTACCCGATCGGAAAGTACAAGCCCCGCGAGTCGCTTACGTCCGCCGAGCGCGCCGAGGCGATTTCGCAAATTGCGGAAACGCCAAAGAGCCTGCGCGATGCCGTCAGCGGCCTTTCCCAGGAGCAATTGGACACGCCATATCGCCCCGGTGGATGGACGGTGCGTCAGGTCGTACACCACCTTCCCGACAGCCATGTGAATTCGTACGTGCGGGTAAAACTCGCCCTGACCGAGGACGAACCCACAATTCAGACATACAAGGAAGGGCTATGGGCGGACTTGGCGGACTCGCGCGAAACTCCCGTCGAGGTTTCGTTGTCGCTGCTGGAGGCGCTGCACCACCGCTGGAGCGTCCTGCTGCGCGCGATGCAGCCGGAGGATTTTTCCCGCCGCCTGCGTCATCCGAAAAATGGATTGATGACGCTCGATAATGTGCTCAACCTGTACGCGTGGCACGGGCGCCACCACGTGGCGCACATCACTGCGCTTCGCGAACGCGAGGGGTGGAAGTCGCCGTCTTGATGTTCACAGCTCTGCGCTACTATTGGATCACGGCCAGGGGATACCGGCTGCGCCCCTGGGCCAGCCCCTATATTCGCTGGCGCCTGGAAACATTTTTTGGCGGGGACATGCACGCGCTGGGCCCTGCGGGGTTTTTCCGGCTCGTGTGGCGCGAGCGCGGGCAGGTGAAAGGTTTCCTCGCATGGACGGCCGAGCGCTGGCGCGTGCAAAGCGCGGACCACTCGTAATTCACCGATCTCCAGCGGGTGTATACTTTCTACCATGGCAATTCAAATGTAAGCAGTGGCTGTGGCACTGAACCCGCCATGAACGAACTGAAAATATTTCAGAAGACCGAATCCCTGCACGAAGGCCGCTGGTGGGAGTCCATGCCGGACGGCCGCGTGCACTGCTATTTGTGTCCGCGGCACTGTCACATCGGCGAGGGGCAGGCCGGTTTCTGTTTTATCCGCGTGAATGAGGGCGGGAAACTGTATAGCCTTGGCTACGCTTCGCCGGCGGCATTGCAGATCGATCCAATCGAAAAAAAGCCGCTCAATCACTTTCTTCCCGGCACACGAGTATTTTCCCTCGGGACGGCGGGTTGCAACATGGGCTGCTTCTTCTGCCAGAATTGGGACATCTCGAAATCGAAATCGGACCAGGTTCGCTCGACGCACATTCCGCCGGAAGATGTCGTGGCGCTGGCCATCCACTATGGATGCCCGTCTATTGCCTTCACCTATAACGAACCGACAATCTGGGCCGAATACGTGATCGACATCTGTGCCGCGGCACGGCTGGCCGGAATCCGCACGGTTATGGTCACGAACGGGTACGTCACCCGGGAAGCATTCCATGACATCTACGATCACATCGATGCCGCGAATGTGGATTTGAAAGCTTTTACGGAGGATTTCTACGGCCGCCTTACGCTCACGCATTTGCAGCCGGTGCTCGATACCCTAATCTGGCTCAAGCAGGAGACGAATGTCTGGTTTGAGATTACGAATCTATTGATCCCGACGCTGAATGACGATCCGGGAGAACTCCGGCGGCTCTCCGACTGGATTATGCAAAATCTGGGGCCCGATGTGCCCCTGCACTTCACGGCGTTTCATCCGGACTTCAAGTTGCAGGACAAGCCCAGAACGCCTCCCGAGACGCTGCATGCCGCGCGGCACATCGCCCTAAATGAGGGGCTGCATTTCGTTTATGAAGGAAACATCCACAGCGATGCCGCGAATACATACTGCCCTGGCTGCGGAAAAATCCTGATTCGCCGCTCGTGGCACGATGTAATCGGAAATTCATTGCGCGACGGTGCGTGCCCCTCCTGCGGCCGCGCGATCCCCGGACGGTGGAAAAATCCCCAGGGAGCCATTACTTCTGCGGCCCGGCAAGCTGCCGATCAAACCTCCGGCAAGTACGGCGATTTAAACCTTTAAGGTTTCCCCGCCAATCGTCGCAGATCAGTTTTGTTTTTCCTGCGTGCCTGAGCGCGGCTCGCCACCTGCCTGTGCAGGCGCAAAATACCAGGCTGTGTCGATGTCAGGGAAACCGCGATTGTTCAAATGCACATTCAAACGCGCCGGTGTGATCATGCCTCCAGGAAGAAGAGCGCGAATCGATTCAAAAACCACCTGATGCCCGGGGTCGAGGAAAGTATGCGATGCATAGGACTGCAAAACTTCCAGGCGTTGCACGCGGGGCGTCGCCTCATCGCACAGCGTCCGGAGGACGCGCAGTTCGTCCGCGATTTCCTTTGCGCGGCCAGACGCGTGGCCTGAATCATATTCAGCGGGCAGGGAACTCCTCCTTCGTGCGGACGGCAGTTGTGAAAGTCGGCGGGATAAGGATCCGCCAGCCATGTTTATTCTACTTGATTCTACTTGGCAGCGGGCGCAGGCGGATTCTTTGGCGGAGTTTTTTCATTTGAGGATGAATTTGCCCGCAGCCGGGCAGCGGCGGCCTTCGCCAGTGGATTGGCCGGGTCCATTTCAAGTCCCAGGTCATATTCGTGCAGTGCTTGCGCGGGATGGTTCGTGGATTCCAACGCTTCTCCCAGGCCAATGTGAGCGTCGCTCTCAAATCGATCCATGGCAATGGCGCTGCGGAATGCGTGTTCGGCGCGCGAGAAATCCCGCCACGCCAGGTAGATATTTCCCAGCCGGTCGAACGCCTCGGTGTTGGCGTCGGCCGAGGCGGATCGCTCGTATTCTTCGCGAGCATCTTCGGAACGTCCCGCAGCCAGCAGGAATTTTCCGTAGTCATTGTGCGCGCTAATTGAGAGGGGGGAAAGCGTCGTGGCGATGCGGAACTGCCACTCCGCTTCGGCGTTCCGGTTCAGCAGGGCCAGGGTTTCGGCAAGATTGGTGTGCGCGGAGGTGAATGCCGGGCGGGCGCGCAACGCCCTCCAGGAATAATCCATGGATTCGGTGTAGCGTTTCTGTTGCCTGCGAAACACGGCCATATTGTTCAACGCAACCGCGTTGTTGGGGGCGATCGACAGGGACTGCAACCACTCGCGTTCCGCGTCGGCGAATCTGCCTTCGTCGAAGAAAACAGCCCCCAGGCTGGCGCGAATCAGGCTCGCATTGCCCTGCGACCGAAGCGTTTGCTGGAACAGCGTTTGATCGGTGCGCCAGACGCGATTGCGGCGCACTGTTCCGGCCGCGTACAGTATCGCGACAACGGCGAGTGCGATCGGCACGGCTCGCGCCAGGGGTCTCCGTCGTCCCGGCACGTCGGCGCTGTAGAGCTTTATCGCGCCCCACCCGAGCAGCCAGCAGAATCCCACCGAAGGCAGGTACAGGTAGCGCTCGGCAAAAACGCTGGCGGGCATCCATCGCGCGTTGAGCACGGGGGCGAGCGTCAGGAACATCCAGAGGAACGCGAACGAGAGAATGTGCGCGCGCTTCCACAAAACTGCAAAGAAAATGGCGCACAGCGCGAGCCCTGCCAGCCCAAGCAGTACGCCTGCATCGGCAAGATGGCGGCTCGTAGAAAAAACATAAAATGCTGAGAGATGGACGGGCCAAATCAGTTTGCCGAGGTACCCACCAATCAGAGAAATCGCCGACAGGCCGGTTTCATACCATGAAAGATTCGGGCGTGAAACGACGCTGGCCACGCCTCCCAGGATCAAGATGCGCACGAAGAGATACAGCGCCACCATGCCCCAGAGCGGGCCATAGCGCGAAAACTTTTCTCGCGGGGTAGTGGTGGACCGGTCATCGCGATAAAAGTGTTCGAACAGCGTCGCCAGCACCGGCAACGTCATCGCCTGTTCCTTCGAAAGCAGGGCCAGCGCAAAGCTCGCGCACATCAGGGCGCGCGCCCGAAGCCTGTGATCGCCCTTTGCCAGCATCAGGTACAGCAGGAACGTGGCCAGATAAAACACGCTGAGTTCCAGGTCGGTGACCGCGGCAATCCAGGCCACCGCCTCGGTATGAATGGGGTGGAAGGCGAACAATCCCGCCGCAACCAGTGCGACGTGCTCCCCGCTGAATCGCCGTATAAGACAAAACACCAGCCACACCACAAAGCCGTTCAGGATGAGATTGGCGAGGTGATAACTGAACGGAACCGAACCCGCCACCTGATGCGCCAACAGATATCCAAACGACATCATGGGACGAAAATAATTGCTGACGCCTTGCGCGCCCTGAAACGACCAGACCGTGGTCGTAAAAATCTGGGAAAGATACCGGAAGGAATGAACGTAGGGATTGTTGACGACCTGAAAATGATCGTCGTAGACAAATCCGTTGAAAAGCGTGTTCGCGTACGGCAGGAAGGCGAAAAGAAACAGGAGAGCGAATACAACCGTTTCCCTGCGAGCTTCCGGAGACGGCTCTCGAAGAAATTTCGGGCGAACGGGCATGCGAGAATGCTACTGGAGCCGGGCCTCGGAAACCATTGCCGAACGCGGCCGCCGTGCCAGAACAGTCAGCACAGCGGTTGCGTTCGCGGTGGCGCCGAGAATACATGATCCCCGCAGGGTGTTTGTGAAACGATCGCGCTAGATGTCCGCTCGGGTAATCGCTCCCAGAGAAGCCGAACTCACCAGGGCCGCGTACTTGGCGAATACGCCGGTCTTGTAATGCGGCGCGGGGGCTTTCCATTTGGCCAGGCGAGATTTAATCTCCGCATCGCTCAGATCGAGATGCAAACTCTTGGTGGCGAGGTCGAAGACAATCGGATCGCCTTCGACGACGATGGCGATGGGGCCGCCGCGCGCGGCTTCCGGTGCAACGTGTCCGGCCATCAGGCCGCGCGTTGCGCCGCTAAAGCGGCCGTCGGTGAGCAGTGCGACATCTTCGCCCAACCCCTGCCCAACCAGGGCCGCGGTGAGGCCGAGCATTTCGCGCATGCCGGGGCCGCCGCGCGGGCCTTCGTAACGGACCACGACCACGTCGCCCTTCTTGATCAAACCTTTCACGGCGGCGTCCATGGCGTCTTCCTCGCGATCGAAAACGCGCGCCGGGCCGCGATGATGCGGCTTTTCGTGCCCGGATGTTTTCAGCACGCATCCCTCGGGAGCCAGATTGCCCTTCAGAATCATCAGGCCACCGGTCGTCTTGATGGGATCGGACAGGGCGTGCACCACATCCTGTCCCGGTTTTTCTTTCACCGCCATGGCTTCTTCATCCAGCGTTTTCAGACTGGCAGTGATTTGTCCGCGATGAAGCAGGCCCGCGTCCAGCAGGCGTTTGGCCAGCAGGGCTGTTCCGCCGGCGTTGAAAAGATCCACGGCCGTGTATTTTCCCCAGGGCTTCATGTCGGCGAGCAGAGGAGTCTTCGAGCTGATCTGGTCGAACTCCTCGATGCGGAGATCGATTTCGGCTTCCCGGGCCATGGCGAGCAGGTGAAGCACTGCGTTAGTGGAGCCTCCGGTGGCGACCACCGAAGTGATGGCATTTTCAAACGCCTTGCGCGTAAGGATTTTGCTCGGCGTCACTCCTTTGCGGAGCAGTTCCATGACCATCGTGCCGGAACGGTAGGCGGCGTCATCCTTGCGCGCGTCGGTGGCGGGCACATTGCCCAATCCCATCGGCGTCAAGCCAATAAATTCCAGCGCCATGGCCATGGTGTTGGCCGTGAACTGTCCGCCGCACGCCCCGGCTCCGGGACACGCGACGCTTTCGATTTCCTTCAGATCGGCTGCGGTCATTTTTCCGGCGGAGTGAGCGCCGACCGCTTCGAACACGTCCTGAATCGTCACATCATGGCCGTGGAAACGGCCGGGCTGGATGGAGCCTCCATAAAGAACCAGGCTCGGCAGATTCAAGCGCGTCAATCCCATGGCCGTGCCGGGAATCGTCTTATCGCATCCGGCCAGTGCGATCATGGCGTCGAACATGTAGCCGCGCCCGACCAGTTCGATCGAGTCGGCGATCACTTCGCGGCTCACCAGCGATGCCTTCATTCCTTCGGTGCCCATGGATTCGCCGTCGCTGATGGCGACGGTGTTGAATTCCATGGGAACGCCTCCGGCTGCGCGGATTCCTTCTTTTACTTTTTCCGCCAGGCGCCGCAGGTGAGAATTGCAGGGCATCACCTCGATCCAGGTGTTGGCGACGCCGACCATGGGCTTGGTCATATCTTCGTCCGTCATTCCGATGGCGCGCAGGTAGGAGCGCGCGGGCGCCCGGGACGGCCCGTCAATCATGATGCGGCTGTGTTCTCTGAGACGTGAATCCATGATTCCTCCGAAGATATCTAATGTGAGAAATAAATCCGGCTTCCGGATTGGAGTAAGGATGCAACTCGTTCCGGCCCTGCCGTCGTGAAAAAAAACGAAACGGCAAGACCGGAAGGAAGTGTTCTTGCGCGCGGGACGATCTCCCACGTCCAACTAAATTGCTGAAAACCGCTACGCCCCTTCGGCGATCACGCGATTTTTCTTCATCCAGGGCATCATCGAGCGCAACTGCCCGCCAACGGTTTCGATGGGATGCTTCTGTCCGGCTTCGCGCAGTTTTTTGAAGCGCGCCATGCCGGTGGCAGCCTCGTTCATCCATTCTTTGGCAAACGCGCCGGATTGGATGTCTTTCAGTATGCCCTTCATGCGTTCCTTCGTGGCTGCGTCCACCACGATCGGGCCGCGCGTGAGGTCGCCATATTCGGCGGTATTGGAAATCGAATAGCGCATTTCGGCGATGCCGCCTTCGTAGATCAGGTCCACGATAAGCTTCATTTCGTGGCAGCATTCGAAATAGGCCATTTCGGGCGCGTAGCCGGCTTCGACCAGCGTTTCGAACCCCGCCTGGATCAGCGCGGTGAGGCCGCCGCACAGCACTGATTGCTCGCCGAACAGGTCGGTTTCGGTTTCCTCACGGAAGTTTGTTTCGATCACTCCGGCGCGCGCGCCGCCGATGGCGCTGGCGTAGGCCAGGCCGATTTTTTTGGAGTCGCCGCTGGGGTCCTGATAGATGGCCAGCAGGCAGGGAACGCCCGCGCCCTGCAAAAACTGGTGGCGCACCAGATGTCCCGGCCCCTTGGGCGCGACCATCAGGACGTTGACGTCTTTCGGCGGTTTGATGAACCCGAAATGGATTCCAAATCCGTGGGAAAACATCAGATATTTTCCAGCGGTCAAAACGGGAGCGATTTCGCTGGCGTAGACGCTCGGAGCGATTTCGTCCGGAACCAGAATCATGATGATGTCCGCATGGGCGGCCGCTTCGCGAACTCCCATTACGCGCAACCCGGCTTTTTCCGCCTTGGCGACTGACGCGCTGGTGGGCTTCAGCCCGACAACCACGTCACAGCCCGAATCGGCCAGATTCATGGCCTGGGCGTGGCCCTGCGACCCGAATCCGATTACGGCAATCTTCTTGTTCTTAATATCATTTAAATCCGCGTCTTTATCGTAGTAAGCCTGCACGTTTCCTCCTGTTACAGTTCAAGTGGTCGATATTCAACCCTGATATTCAACCCTTAAAGATATTTTTGCGGCGCATGGCCCGGAACATGGCGTCCCGCCGCGTCTGTTGCACCGGGCGCCCACACCTGTTCCCGGATCGGTCTGACGAACTGCCGTATGGACTCGGCCGTTCCCTCAAAAATTGCAAACTGTAATCGTGACATGCCAAGGGGGGTTATGTCCATGATTCTATGTCTTTGCCTGGGGATAGCATCCCAGAATTTTCACGGAATCCGCGTACTGTTTCAGCTCATCCAGGGCGGCGCGCGCGTTGGGATCCTTAAGCGACGCCTGCAGGTCCAGGTAGAAGCAATAGCTCCACGGCGTGCCGGGAATGGGCCGGCTTTCGATTTTCAGCAAATTCAGGCCGTGCTGCGCGAAAGCATTCAGCACGCGGCACAGCGACCCTGGCTTGTGCGCCAGAGTCAGGACAAGCGAAAGCTTGTCCGCGTTTTCCGCCACGTCGGCGGACGAGGCGAGCAACAGAAAACGCGTGTAATTTTCCGGATGATCCTCGAGGTGCTCGAGAAGGATCTTTCCGCCATAGACCTCGGCCGCGCGCCGGCTGGCAATGGCCGCCTTTGCGGGATCGCCCGCGCGGAGGACTTCGCGCACGCTTCCCGCAGTATCCTCCGCGGTCACTTTCCTGATCTTCGGGTGAGTCGCGAAAAATCGCTCGCACTGCGCGAGCGCGACCGGATGAGAAGAAACCTGGGAAATGCCTTCCAAAGTCGCGCCGGGAACTCCGATCAGATTGTGCACGATCGGAATCACTACTTCGGCCTGAATATGCAGGCCGCTGGAAATTAGCAGGTCATAGGAGCGGTGAACCGATCCGGCCAGACTGTTTTCGATGGGCGCGAGAATGTAATCCGCAAGGCCGTCCTGCATGCTCGAGTACAGGGCCTCGAACGTGGGCCGCGGCACCAGTTGGATCTCCTCGCCCAATAATTTTACGGCCGCCTCTTCGCTGAACGCGCCGCGCTCGCCCTGAAAAGCGATTCTGGAATTTGACGGAATGATCATTTCCTGTTCAACGATCCTTCCAATTCATCGGTCCCGGGATAGTGTGGATTGCAGAGAGCCGCCGAAACATAGGCACACAAGCTATCAGGCGTCGAACCTGCGCGTCAAACGTCTGTTTGCCCGAAAGGTTTGCAAAATGCGCCTAGTAGTGGCGCCGATGGAAGCCAGCGGGTTTTGGCGCCTGCCGTGTAAAAAAGCGCACAGGCTGAAGCCTGTGCTACAAAACCATCGCTCCGGCGGAGTGTAAAGGATTTCAAGAACGAAAACAGTCGGGAGCAGGAAAAACATGGGCTACAGCTTATTCAAGCCGTCCAGGCCGGCAACCTTGTAGGCTTCGGCGAACGTGGGGTAATTGAAGACGGTGTCTCGAAAATAATCCATCGTGCCGCCGAAGGTGAGCACCGCCTGTCCGATGTGGATGATTTCGGCGGCGTTCTCTCCGATGACGTGCACGCCGAGGACTTTGCGGGTGTCCGGGTGAAACAGGATTTTCAGCATCCCCGTGTGGTCGCCGACGATCTGCGCTTTGGCCAGTTCCTCGTACTTGGAAATGCCCACTTCGAAGGGGATGTGGGAATCGGTCAGCGTCGATTCCGTTTTCCCCACCATGGAGATTTCGGGAATCGTATAAATGCCGTAGGGCAGCAGGGCATGGCTCATTTCGGCGGGCGCGCCGAATATCTGGCAGCTGGCCAGGCGGCCCTGCTCCATGGACGTGGAGGCGAGGGAAGGGAATCCGATGACGTCCCCGGCGGCGTAGATGTGCGGCACGGACGTCTGGAAACGCTCGTTCACTTCCAACTTTCCGCGCGACCCCGCGGTCAGGCCGGCGGCTTCCAGATTGAGCAGGTCGGTATTGGCCTGGCGTCCCACGGCATACATCAGGCTGGCGGCATGAATGCGCTTGCCGCTTTCCAGATTGGCCACGACGCGGCCGCGCTCGTCGGTTTCAATGGCGGTAACTTTTTCGCCGAGGCGGAAAATGGCGCCCTGGCGGCGCATATGGTAACGCAGGGCTTCCACGATTTCGGCATCCACAAAATCCAGCAGCGTGGGCCTCTGCTCGATCAGCGTGACTTCCACGCCCATGGCCACCAACATGGACGCGTATTCCAGGCCGATCACGCCGCCGCCCACAATGATCAGCTCCCTGGGGATTTCGTCCATCTGGAAAAACTGGTCGCTGGCGAGTATTTTTTTTCCGTCGAAGGGGATGTCGTGGGGATGCGTGGGCCGGGTGCCGCAGGCGATGAGAATGTTTTCGGCGTGGAGCAGATGCGTTTCGGTGGGTGATTGCACTTCCAGCGTTTTTGGATCGACGAACTGGGCGACGCCGCAGAGCAGGTCGATCCCATTGCGGCGGAGTTGGTCGCGGACGACTCCTGTTTCGCGTTCCACCACTTGCGTGACGCGGGCGGCGAGGTCGCGAATGGAAATCTTGGCTTTTACGACGTAATCGTTGCCGTAGAAGGAGCGATGGCGGAAGCCGGTGAGGTGGAGAATCGCTTCGCGCAGCGTCTTGCTGGGTACGGTGCCCCCATGAATGCAAACGCCGCCGACCATGTCGTTGCGGTCGACCATGGCCACGCGATTGCCCAGTTTGGCAGCGGCGATGGCTCCTTTTTGTCCGGCAGGTCCACTGCCAATAACGATGAGGTCATAATGGACCGGATGCATCAGTGTTCGTCGGTTTGTTTCCAGCTCGCTATCTGTCCACACCAGTGTGTTCCTTCGAGATCGAGATGCGATCGATTCCAGCCTTGAGCAGTGTAAGAGAGCGCGCCAACAGAAACAATCCTTGCAAAGCCGAAGATGGAAGCTGTGTGCCGGAATTCTAAAATCAGGCAGGACGTAAGTGTTGTCATCGCAATACGTTTGCCGAACGAAAGGGAGTGCCGGGATATCCATACCATCGAGAAATAAAATCTCCAATCATGCCAGGCGGGTGAACAGGCAGGTTCACAAAACTCCAGCCCAGGACTCCAGATTCTGTCCTATTCTGCTTCGCAAGTTTGATCGGCCAATCATGTTTCAACCATTCTGGAATAGAAATCATGGCACAATGACAGAAGAATTATCCGGGGGAGGAAATAAGAATGAAGCGATCGGTTGGTTTGTATTCGGCGGGTGTGTATATCGTCGCGCTGGCGTGCCTGCTGGCCGCAGGGTGCAATAGTAAGGCGAAAGATCAGGCTGCCATTCGCGCAGGCATCGAAACGCATTTGAATGGCCGGGCGGACCTGAACCTTGGCGCGATGGATCATGATGTGAAAAGCATTTCAATCAATGGAGACCATGCAACCGCGCAGGTGGAGTTCCGCATAAAGGGAAGCAGTACGGGAATGGATATTGAGTACACCCTGGCACGCCAGGGCAAGGACTGGGCCGTTCTAAACAGCAAGCCCGTGGGCATGAACAACATTCACGGAGTCCCGGGCCAGGTGCCTTCCGCCGCTCCGAATTCCGGAGGGCAGCAATCTCCTCAGGGGCACCCTCCCATGCAATGACGGAGGGCGGCAGCATAGGGTTGCGGCTCGGACGTGGGACAATCGATTGAACGATTGAGGCCGGCCGAATTCACTCTATCTCACACCCAAAAGCGGGCAAATTGAGATTGACGCAAACCTGCTGGACATCATCAACGAAGCGGCGCCCTGGCCCATTGCGACGTTCTGCGTGCCGGAAAATCCAGTGAATTTCCGCGGGAAGGGCGGGCGGTTCGGCTCACATTCGGTGGATGAATCAATTTATCCGCCGTATTACGGAAAAATTGCCATTTACCCTGGTTTAATGCGGGCACTCGCATTTTTGATATACGCGACCCGTTTGCCGTGCACGAAGTTGCTTATTTCGTTCCCGCGCGCGCCGCACAATGCCCCGTGCAAGATAGTCGTTGCCAAGCTTGTGTTGTGCGCCTTCCAACTTCATAATGGTGCATAGACCATGTCGAAGAAGAACATCCTAATCGTTCTGGCCGTGGCGATCGGCGCCCTCATCTTCGCGGGCGTTTTTTACGTGAATCGCAGCGGAAGGGCAGCGCTCGACATTCAGCGCGTTTCTGCCGCGCCTGCTTCCGCCGCGCCTGCTCCCGATGCGAATGCTCCGGTCATTCGCTTTGTGAAGGATCCGGAAATGGCGCCTCCCATGCAAGCACGGGACATTCTGGGAAAAGCGGTCACAAAGCAGAACTGGGACGGCAAAGTCGTCCTGGTAAATTTCTGGGCCACCTGGTGCCCGCCCTGCCGCATGGAAATTCCGGAATTGCTTCAGCTGAAAAAACAATTTGGAGACCGCTTGCAAATTATTGGAATCTCGGAAGACGATATTCCTGCCGCAAAAGTTCTGGCGTTCGCTCAGCGGATGGGCATCACCTATCCTGTGGTGATGTATACGCCGAGGCTGGTGGCGTCCTACGGCGGCGTGCCGGCGCTGCCCACTTCGTTCTTGATTAATACGCAGGGCAAAGTGGTCACAAAGCACGTGGGGCTGTATCCCATTGAGGATTATCAGCGGGAGATTCGCGCGCTGCTGGGACTCCCGACCGATGGCCGGATCGAGACCTTCAAGGACGAAGGGCAGATCTTTCTCAAGAACGCGGCAACTGCCACCGAACTGCCGGGCGTGGATTTGACCGGTCTTACCCCCGACCAGAAGAAGCGCGTTTTACGGCGGCTGAACGCGGAAACCTGCACTTGCGGTTGTGGCCTGACCATCTCGCAATGCCGCATAAATGATAGCGCTTGCCCGGTAAGCGCCAAGCTGGCCGCTCAGGTGGTGCAGGAAGTGGTTCGCGGGAGCAAAGGCAGGGCCGCTTCGCCGCCGTCTTCCAGGCCGGCAAACGCTATTACGCAGTGATCCCGAACAGAGTTGTTTCCCATCCGGTTCGAATGCGGAGTTCTGTTGACGGCGGACAACCCGCGCGGGGCGAACTGCGTGGAAATCGAGCGAGCCGGAAAACGAGCCAGAGAAGGAGCCAGAAAATGATCCGCCTGCTTGCGAAATCAATTGCCGTACTCTCCGTTCTGCTTCCGTTTGGCGGTGGCGCGGCGTGCAATTCATCCAGCGGCATCGTGGCGCTGCCGGATCCGAAACTGGACAATCCACTGCGCGCGGCAGGGGGCCAGGAAACCGCCGTGGTAGCAGGGGGATGCTTCTGGGGCATACAGGCACTGTTCGCCCATGTAAAAGGCGTGCTGCGGTCCACTTCAGGTTACTCGGGAGGAGCGGCGAACACCGCGCAATACGAAAAAGTCTGTTCGGGACGCACTGGGCATGCCGAGGCCGTGGAAATAATTTTTGACCCGTCGCAGATTTCTTACGGACAGCTTTTGAAAGTGTTTTTCTCGGTCGCGCATGCGCCGACGGAATTGAATCGGCAGGGCCCGGACGTCGGCACGCAGTATCGCTCCGCGATTTTTTACACCTCGGAAGAGCAGAAGGGAATCGCGCAGGCGTACGTGCGGCAACTGGACGCGGCAAAAGTGTTTTCAGGGCCGATTGTTACGCAGGTTGTTCCGCTGGAGGCGTTTTACCCGGCGGAGGAATATCACCAGGATTATGTGGACCAGCATCCTGAGAACATGTACATCGTGATCAACGACCTTCCCAAGGTCGAGAACCTGAAGAAACAGTTTCCGGAACTGTTTGTGGAAAAAAAGTAAGGCCCGCCGGTTCGCCTAGTTCGCAGCGCTTGCCGCACTCCCTTTTTTCCATTTGATGCCGCATCCCACGGCCGGTTTCTGATCCGGCGCCTGAGGACGTCCTTCCAGCGCCGCGTCCAGCGCCGCGCGCAGGTCTGACCCGGTGACGGGAAGGCCGTTCTTGGGGCGGCTGGCGTCGTATTGCCCTCGATAAACGAGGCGGCGGTCCCGATCGAACAGGAAAAAGTCAGGCGTGCAGGCGGCATGGTACGCCCGGGCCACGTCCTGGCTCTCGTCGTAAAGATAGGGAAACGTGTATCCGGCGGTTTTGATTTCTTCCGCCATTTTTTCCGGACTGTCTTCGGGATACGTTTCCACGTCATTGGAACTGATGCCTACGACGGCCACGCCGCGCGCCTGATATTCCCTGGCGAGCTGGGCGAAGCTCGATTGAACGTGCTTCACGTAAGGGCAGTGGTTGCACATGAAGACGACGAGCAGCGCGGATGCGCCATGGAAATCATCGAGCGAAACTTGTTTCCCGCCGGGATCGGGAAGCCGGAAGTCTGGAGCGACGGTACCCAGCGGCAGCATTGTCGATTGTTCAGCCATAGCATTGCTCCTCCACAATGAAAATTATCACAGTTTGCAGGCGAATCGAAAAGCAGCGAATGCCATTTCAATTGTGGGAATGAATAGCGCCCGACGCGGCGTTTATTCATGAAATGCGAACGGAAAAATTAATCCGCCAGCGGATTGGGCCGCATCTGGAATTTTACCGCTTTGCTGGTCGTTCCTTTGCCGCCCTCGATGTGCCAGGGCGTGCGCGTGGCGTAGGTGGACCACAGGCCCCGGCCTTTCCAGCCGGCTTTTGGGTCGTCGATCCGCGCGTCCATGTTTTTGGCGAAGAAGCCCATCGGATAGGGAACGCGCAGGACCGTGAATTTCCCTGTGGCCGGATTCAATACTTCCAGCGAGTCCGTGCCGTTTCCCGTGGCGATGGGAGTATTTTTGCCCATGCCGAAAACTCCGAATTGATCGACCCAGTCGTAATAGTTGGTGTCGGCGCTGCCCATGTCGGTGACGCCCGCGAAGCTGGGGCCGGGCACGCGATACAGCGTCCACCCTTCGGGGCATTGCTGGCCGGTGGCGGTGGGGCCGTTGAGCGGGCCTTTGCATTTGCGGCGGTCAAAGCTGGCGAAGTGTCCGCTGGCCAGAACCGTCCAGACCACGCCGTTGCGATCGATATCCATTCCGCGCGGGGAATAGCCTTGCACGGCGGCTTTGGGATTGCCCCACGGCAGCTCATAGATTTCAGCGAGCGCCGTGTGCACAGGGTCCGGGCCGGGATTCAGGCGCACAATGGCTCCCGGAAAGCCCAGCACCGTGCCCCAGACCGATCCATCGGCGGGACTCACGTTGACGCCGTAGTAGCCCACCTTGATGCGCATGTCCTTGGACGGGTCCATCGGCTGGCCCGGCTCGGTGTAGGCGTCCCGCTTTCCGTTGCCGTTGGTATCCAGGATGAACGGCGTCCAGCCCTGCGATTTTTCCGCATCGTGGGTCCTGTCGAACATTTTCGTGTTCAGCCAGCCTTCGGTATCGCCTCCCGGATTGCTGAACCAGAGCGTGTTGTCCGCATCCTCGGCAAACATCAGGTGCTGCGAGGTGGCGCACAGGTTGATCATCGTCCATTTGCCGGTCCTGGGATCGTAGACGTTGGTTTGCCGCGAGCTGGTGTTGAGCGGGAAAGCGACAGCCGCGGGCAGGCTCGATCCCTGCTTGCAGTAAGCGGGGTTATCCCGGCCGCGCGTCGCCGCCGCTGTCCAGATCCTGCCCTGGGAATCCATCTCCAGGCTGTGCGCGGTGGCGCGGGCGAGGGCGGCCCGCTCGTTTCCCCAGTAGGGCGACGGCATAAGCATATTTTCCGGCTCGGCCATGGGCGTGCCCGGATTGGACGGCACGGCGATCTGCGTGAACGTATTTTTCACCGGATCGAGGACTGTCATGAAGTCCGAGCTATCCTCATGGACGCCGTAAACCAGGCCGTTGGGATTCATGCTGGGATTCCTGCGATCTACAGAAATCACGTCGTGAAAATATTCTTTCGGCCCGGCCCAGTCCCACTCGGTGATGACGACGTTGCGCTCCATGCCTTGCGGGC